>Ga0299912_10001308_pt1 | contig 20123 bp, 24 predicted proteins | sample RVTome_2_FD_207667 | JGI IMG/M metagenome (GOLD analysis project Ga0299912, IMG submission 207667) | Soil microbial communities from uranium-contaminated site in the Upper Colorado River Basin, Wyoming, United States - RVT95D214 (version 2) ... | reverse complement strand
CTAGGCGCCGCGGTCGGGCTGAAGCCCGACCCACAGACACTGACCAGCAATTCGGAACAGCTAGTTAGCTCAATGCCGTGAGCCGCTGCCAAATTTGCGTCCATTCACGTTCATTGGCGGACCCCATTGCAGTCTTTGTTTTGAACGCGGCACGGTGGCGCGCTGTAACCGACAGAAGTGATGTTGCCAAAGGACATTGTATGGACCAACCGAAACAACTGCTGATGATCGTCGAGCTGGGCGGCTATCCCGACTATTCGCCGCTGTACCTTTCGCTGGGGTATGACGTCGAGGTGGTCACCTCCGGGCGCAAGGCGATCAGCTATCTGAAGACGCACCGGCCGGCGGCGGTGGTGGCGGAGTTCAACTACATGCCGGATTTCCGTGATCGCATGGGCTGGCTGGAATCGGTGCTGGCCACGCTGCAGCAGATGCCGCAGACGCACATGGTGGTGTTCTACCAGCCGGAGGAACAGGAGCAGCTCAACAAGTTGCGCCAGCGTTTTGCCAATTTCATCGCGTTGCCGCAGCCGGTGGATGCGACGGCGCTGGAAGCGGCGCTGCGCTGACTAGGTCACATGTGGGAGCCCGATTCATCGGGCGACAGCGGCAGAGGACGGGCCGCAATCGCCCGGCAAGCCGGGCTCCCACAGCGGCACCCTAGTCGCGCGGCAGATTGTAGGGTGCGCACTGCGCACCGCAGCCTTCGATGAGGGGAGAGATGGTGCGCAGTGCGCACCCTACGAATGTGTGGCTTCTTTTGCGCTGATGATGATGCGCGGAGCGCGCCCTACGGCTGCACGAGACCTGCTGTAGGGTGCGCACTGCGCACCGATACTTCCGTCCATCCACGTTCCCCCGTGGGAACGATGTGGATCGCCCGGCAAGCCGGGCTCCCACAACCGGCAGCCTAGTCGCGCGGCAGCAGCGAGCGGCGCAGTTCGGCGGTGTTCTTGTGGATGCCGTGGCAGCGGCCGCAGGCGAAGGCGCCGATGGTGCCGATGGCTTCGTCGGTCCCCTTGCGGTTGTTCTGCCGCAATTCCTCGCCCAGCGTCTTCAATGCCTGCCGTATTTCGGTGCCGAAGATGCGTTCGCGCGGCGCGGCGTCCTTGTGGCAGGCACCGCAGCTGTCCGCCAGATCCTTCGTGGCGGCGATGAAGGCGGCGCCCGCTTCCCGCGCTACGGCGTGACGGCCGTCCTCCTGGGCAATCTTGATGCGGTTCATCAGCGTGCCGAGCCGGGCCATGGCCTTGGGATAGGGCACTTCTTCCATGGTATCGCTGCTTTCCACCATGAAATCGTTGTAATCCGGCGTACGGTAGATGAGCGTCACCATGGCGCGGTTTTCGTTGTGGCAGGAGCGGCAGGTGGTGCCGAGGCGGCGCAGCGCGCTGTTGACACCGTCGCCGTCGCCGGCGGCGGCGGCGGCCACCAGCCTGTCGGCCTGCGCCCCTTCAATCTCGTCCTGCCATTCCGGCACCATCCTGGCCAGGCGCTTGTAGCTCTGGGCAAAACGCTCGGCCCATTGCGCCGCCAGCTTGTATTCACCCAGGGCGTTGTATTCGCCCACCGCCTGCATGGCGCGGCGCAGGCCGAACATGGTGTGCAGCCATTCCTGGCGCTTGTTCACGGGGGGATACCACTGCGCCATGGATTCCGGCGGCAGCGAAAGCGAGCGGGCCGGCTCCTGCGCCCAGGCGGCACCGTTCAGCAGGAATACCAGCAACGGAATGATGTACAGGCTACGCATGACTACCTCCCTGATTGTTCGCTGATCAAGCATATGCCAAGGATATCGTCGAGGGTCGGACGTTAACTTGTCACTTGTATCTGATTCACCTTGGCAGATACACGATCATCGCCAGGCAGAACAAGGTCACCAGAATGACGTAAATGATGAAGCGGCGGCGGCGGCGCGGATTTTCGCCCTGCTGCTGGAAGTGCGACGGCGCGCCGCAATGGGGGCAGTCGGCGCTGTGGGCGGGGACGTCTTCGCCGCAGTACAGGCACTTGACCTCGCCCGGCCGGGTCACGGCGCGTCGGCCTCGTCGAAATGCAGGCCGATGCCCTGTTCCTCTATGCGCACCACACGCGCCTTGACCAGCGGCGGCTCGCCGTCGCCCAGCGCCTGCTTGATGCGGACGCAGACCTCGCTGCCGATTTGCAGCGGCATGGTCTGAACGGCGCAGAGAAACAGCCCGGAATTGCTCAGGTTGCCGCTGTTCAGGGTCACCGTTCCCAGATCCGGGGCGATGAGCTCCACCTCGATCTGGATGTTGATGCGCGGATGCCGGCGCTGTTCGGGGCCGCTCATTGTCCGCTTCCCGAGGCAAGCAGCTGCTGCACCGTGTCCGGTTCCATGTCGAGGCCGGCCTCCCAGCCCGGATTGAGGGTCAGGCCCAGGCCGCTACCCATCTTCTCCAGCACCCAGGTGAACTCCGCCAGCAGGCCGCCTTCATAACCGGGGTAGTCGCTGACGAAGCCCTTGGCCCGCTCCGGGCTGGTGAACAGCACGATGACCTCGAAACCGGCGCCGGAATCCAGGGTCAGCGGCGCGGCGCTGCTGGAGGTTTGCAGGCCGCCGATGCCGTGCTTGTCGTGGATGGGCATGAACACCTGGGCGCCGAGCAGGGCGTGCATGAATTCTTCCTCGCCCAGGCTGCCGTCCTGTGCGGCGAGCAGCTGGCGTTCCAGATCGTTTTGCGGGACGAATGCCTGTTCCATAGTGATCGCTTGTGTGGGCAGAAATGTAGTGGGCAAGGGTGGGCCATCGGCGCGTCGATGGCAAGCCCTGCGGGCCGACTCAGCCGGCCTGGGCGAGCAGGCGCTGCTTGGCGTCTTCGTAGGCGGCGGGGGTGATGACCTGTCGTTCCAGCATTTTGCGCAGGGAGCGCAACTCGCCGGCGCGCAGGTCGCCGGCGGTGAGCTCCTTCCTGCTGGCCAGGGTTTCGATGTCGGTCGAGAGAGTGGTGATGAAGGCGCTGTAACTTTCCGCTTCCGGCTGTTCGGCGAGGATTTCCACCAGCGGCACCGCGGCGTAGCGGCTGACGAAGGTCAGCAGGTGGCGGCGGCTGCGCAGAAACTGGGTGACGCAGATGACGGCCAGCGCCAGCAGCATTCCGGCCAGGGGCAGCAGCAGCAGGGGGCTGGCGGCGCCGAGCAGCAGGGCGGCAAGGCCGGCTGCGAAGGCGACCGTCGCGGCGCCGGAGGCCCACAGCCAGCGCCGGTCGCTGCTGTGCGCCAGCTTGCCGCTGGCGGAAAGGATGGCGACGTCCATGGCGTAATCGCGCAGCGGGCCCTGGCCGTTGGTCTGGCGCACGCGCAGGAAACGGTGATCGAATACCTCGAACAGACGGATCCCCTTGGGGCCGTCGAGCTGGTGCAGTCGTGCAGTGAGGGTTCTGGCCATGGCGCTGTGGGATCGGGTGAGTTGCCTAGGTTAAGGCGGCGTCGCGGGAATTCCGTGCAGGGTGTCACAGAACCGCGGCTAGAGGTCCACACATAGCAGGGGTACTTCCATTTCGGCAGCGCTGACGCCGCCATGGACGCCGATCTGGCGGAACGGCTTTTCGTTGGCCAGACGATCGCGCAGCACGTAGTTTTCCTGCATCAGCAGCACATAATCGCCGACCCGCTGCGCCAGGCGCGGGTGCGGCGCGCCGCGGCCGAACCAGCCTTCGGCGATGAGTTGGGCGCCGGCCACCGCTACGCAAGCCTGGCCCAGCTCGCGGTGCACATAGTCAAGAAAATCCGCCTCGTGGCCGGGGCGCAGGTAGCAATAGGCCGCGCGCGACTCGCCGCACAGGGGCAGGGCGAGCATGGCATCCAGATCGGGATGATCCGCGAGCATCAGGGTACGCGCCGGCGTGGTGTCGATGAATCCATGATCGGCGCTGGTGACCAGCAGGGCGCCGCTGCCGCGCAGGGCAGCGCAGGCGGCGGCATAGGCCTGATCGAGGGCAAGGAAGTGAGCCCGCACCTGGGGGCTGGTGCTGCCGTACTCGTGGGCCAGGTGGTCCAGCTCGGCCCAGTAGGCGTACAGGTAGCGCGGTCGGCCGTCGCGCAGCAGCTTCACCAACTGGGCGAAGAAATCCTCCAGGCCGTCGTGGCCGGCACGCTGCGCCCGCCCCGCACTGGCGCGGCTGTAGGGCGAATCCGCGATCCAGGACGGGCTGAGCACCGTGGCGGGCACTGCCAGGCGGTCGTACAGCGGCGGCGCGCCGATGAGTTGGGCCGGCGTCCAGCCGGCCCGGTCATAGCCGGTGCCGCCGTGGCGCGGCGCGAAGGGGAGGATGGCGGCGACGCTGCCCAGTTCGCGCAGCCACATGTGCCAGCCGGTGATGGCGTGCTGCTGCGGCGCCACGCCGGTGCTGAGGCTGGTGACGGCGCTGGCGGTGGTGGAGGGAAACACCGAGCTCAGGCCGCCGCAGCGGGCGCGCGCCAGGTGGCTGTCGGGAAATTGCCGCAGCAGCGCATCGCCCATGCCGTCGATGAGGAGCAGCGCCACCGGCCGGTCGCGCAGCCGCTCCGGCGGAAGTTCCGCCAGCGGCGCATAGCCGGTGGCGCCGCCGCCCAGGCCGCCGCTGACGGCGGCAATGAGGTTGACGATGCTGCGGTCGTAGTCGGGCCTGTTCATTCAGAAACTGTAGCGCAGGCGCAGCTCGATCCGGCTGTCGTTGGGCTTGGCGCCGAATTCGCTCAGGCGGCCGCCGCCCAGCAAGGTTGCGCGCAGGCGCAGTTCGAAATCGGTAATGCCGGTGTAGAGCAGTTCCGGCGTCAGCGACCAGCTGCCGTCGTTGAGGTTGCTGATTGCGGTGAGTGCCGGATTGAAATAAAGAATGTCGAACGGCTCTTTTTGCGCGATGCGCAGGTACAGATAGTTCCGCATGGCATTGGGCCGGGTGTAGCCGGCCTGGCCGATGCTGCGCAGCTGTGGCAGGGCCGCGGTGGACGCACTGTCCACCTGACGCAGAAAATCCTCCATTTCGTCCTGCGTGTAGCCCCGGTCATCGTGGTAGTACTCGGCGATCCAAGTGGTGTCGCGCTCGGTGAGATAACGCAGACCCAGCAGCCAGCTGTGAGCGGCGATGGTGCGGCTGACGAGACTGCCGGCCACCAGCAGCGTCTGCTCATGGGCGCCGATATAGGCGTATTCGCCATGCAGTTCCAGATTGGCGGCGAGATTGGCGGAGAAGTCCAGGCCGACGCGTCCCGGCCGGCTGCCCTCGCTCAGCCAGAGCAGATCGACATCGACGTCGCGATAGAGCAGGTAGAGCTTGGCGGCGGCGTTGAGTGCCCCCTCAGCGCCGAAATCGTCGTTGACCTCGTCGCTCACCGGCAGCAGCACCGGCGTGAAGGCGACAGTGTGCAGGTCGCCACCGGAGGTGTGGATGAAGTCGGCACCGGCGATGATGAAGCCCTCGCGCGATAGCTCCGGGTCCACCGGGTCCTTGGGCCGCTCGATGAAACCGACGGGGTTCCACGCGTAGCCCTTGCCCCACTTCAGCGCCCGTTTGCCCACCTCCACCGTGGTGGTCGCATCGGCCTGGTGTGCCAGGTACAACTCATAAAAGCGGCCTGAGCCGGTGTCGGCGAGCTCGTCGTGCTGCTGCTGTCCGTGCCAGGTGGCCGACAGGCGTGAATCGCCGCTGCGGTAGGTGCCGGTCAGCTCCAGCGCCGCTGTGCTGCGGTCCAGCGCGTCGCGGTCGGAGTCGGCGAAGTTGAGGCGGTAGAGCGGGCTGTCCCGGTCCAGGCGCTGGTGCTCATACTTTACCTCGGCATAGCCGTTCAGCTCGAAGGGGCCGGGCGCGGCATAGGTGGAGAGATCGAAAGTGAAGTCGTCGGCGGCGTGGACGAGCGGGGGGACACACAGCGTCAAAACACGGACAAGATGAACAAGATGTTTCATGATGGACAAGATGTTTTGTAGTCCCTGAAAGTGTCGGGCGCCCGGTGCGGCGCCTTGCACATTACATGCAGTCTTTCCTGCGCTTGCCTGTGGTCAGCTATTTCCCCCGCAGGTCGTCCACCCGACCCATGTAGTTGAGGCTGAATACTTCGTCGGGCAGGTCGCGTTGTTTGATGCTGGCGTAGATCATCACCGATTTGTAGTCCCGATACAGCGGGCTGTCGGTTTCCAGCAGCGCCGGCCGTACCAGCCCGCCGCCGAAGTCCTTCATCTGGCTGTAGTGCAGGGTCTTGATCAGCAGGCCGCTGGCGGCGTAGGCCTCGATGGTGACGGGAACCTTGTGTTTGCGATCCACCTGCATCACCAGCCGATCGTAGGCGACGGTGTTGTTCTTGGCCTTGAGTTTCAGCACGTAGGCGTCGGCGGTGTCTTCCACACTCTCGGCGTCGTATTCCGCGGCGTAGTCGACGCGCAGGATGTCGGCGTTGTTGAACACCCCGCCGATGACCGATTGCAGCGAGGTGATGCGCAGCGGCTTGCCGACATTGGGGATGTACAGCCACATGTTGTCGCCCAGGCGCAGGGTGCTGCGCCCCTTTTCGCTGGGCGGATCGAGAAACAGCGCCAATACCCGATCGCCACCCTTCTTGACGCTGTACAGCACGTATTCCTTGCGCTTGCCGTCGGGCTCGATGTTGACGAGCTTGCGGTACATCTCGTAGCTTTCCGGCTGCAGGTTGCGGTCCACCTGGCGCAGCAGCTCATTGGCTTCGATGGCGTGGGCCAGCGGCGTCAGGGCCGCCAGTATCAATGTGACGATGATTCGGGTCATGAGTCTTTCCTTGTAGGGTGCGCACCGCGCACCGTGCCATGGTTTAGCAAGTCCGGTGCGCGGTGCGCACCCTACGGTTGAGAGGCTTCATAGCGCCTTCAAACCGCGCGCAGCGCGGTGATCGGGTCCATGCGCGAGGCCTTCCAGGCCGGTTGCAGGCTGGCGAGCACGGCGATGATGGTCACCAGCACGCCGATGAACAACACGTCACCCGCGGCCAGGCTGGGCACCAATTGCAGGTTCTCCTGGCGGCCGAAGTCGAAGTACACCGGATAGACGCGCAGCAGGCCGACGGCGCCCAGGCTGATGAGCGTGCCGATCACTGTGCCGGCGAGGCCCAACAGCAGGCCCTCGGCCACGAACAGGCCGAGAATGCGCCGCGGCGGCGTGCCGATGGCGGCCAGGGTGCCGATTTCGCGCATGCGCTCGTACACTGCCATCACCATGACGTTCATGATGCTGATCAAAACGATGCCCACCAGCATCACTTTGATGAACAGGGTGAGCAGGTCGATCATGTTGGCGATGGCGGTGAACGGCGTGAGTTTCTTCCAGTCGTGGACTTCCAGTGCAGGCTTGCCCTGTTGATTGAGCAACTGGCCCAGGGCGGCATTGAGTTCGGCCATCACCTGCGGCAGTTGCGCCGGGTCGTTCAGGCGCACGGCATATTCACTCAACGAGGCGTCCTCCAGGCGCAGCAGGCTGCGTGCATCGTCGATGTGCATATAGGCGTCGCGCCCGCCGGGGCCGGTGGCGCTTTCCAGCACACCCTGCACCACGAAGGTCTGACCGTTGACCGAACCGTCCTGGTTGGTGGCGACCAGCACTACGGTGTCGCCGACCTTCACCTTCATGCCCTTGGCGATGATGTCGGGGATCAGCAACTTGCCCTGTTCTACCAGGCCGTTCTCGACGCTGCCATCGATCAGGCGCCCCGGCAGCAACGGACAGGTGGCCGCCTCGCGCGCCGGATCAATGCCATTGAGGCGGATGCTCGTGGTCTCGGTGAAGTTGCTGAACATGGCACCGAACTTGATGCGCGGTGACCAGGCTGCGAGCTGAGGCATCTGCTCCAGCTGTGCGTCGATCTTGGGGACGGCGCCGGGCTTGATCAGCAGGTTGAGCGGCAGGTTTTCGATGGAGGCAACGTAGCCCTTGCGGTGGATTTGCAGGTGGCCCAGCATCGAGTCGGTGATCTGGCCGATCATCAGCGCCTTGAACGAGCCCGACAGGGCGACGAACATCAGCACCGCGACGATGCCCAGGGTGATCAGGCTGGCGGTGAGCGTGGTGCGGCGGTGATAGCGCAGCAGGTTGCGGGTGGCGAGTTTCAATACGTTAACCATGGTGCGCCCCTCCCTGCTGGATGCGGCCGTCTTCCAGGGTGTAGATCACCTCGGCGGCCTCCATGATCTTCGGGTCGTGGGTGGAGAACAGGAAGGTGGTGCCGAAGTCGTCGCGCATCTTCTTCATCAGCTCGATGACGCGATAGGCGGTGGCGTGATCCAGGTTGGCGGTGGGCTCGTCGGCCAGCACCAGCCTGGCGCGGGTGACCAGGGCGCGCGCCACGGCGACACGCTGTTTCTGGCCGCCGGAGAGCTGGTCGGGACGCTTGTCCGCCTGGTCGCTCATGCCCACCGCCTCCAGCAGCTCCAGCACCCGCGCGCGGCGCTGCGCCGCCGGCCAGTTCTGCACCATCACCAGCGGGTATTCCACGTTTTCATACACGCTGAGCACCGGCACCAGATTGAAATCCTGGAACACGAAGCCGATGTGCTTGCCGCGAAAGGCAGCCGCACTGTGGCGGTCCAGCGTGGCGACGTCGGTGTCGAGCACGGTGAGCCTGCCGCCGCTGGGCCGATCCAGGCAGCCGATCATGTTGAGCAGGGTGCTCTTGCCGCTGCCGGAGGGGCCGACGAAGGAGACGAAGGACGCCGGCTCGATGGTGAAATCGGCGCCGCGGATGGCGGGCACGGTGACCTCGCCGACGCGATAGCTTTTTTCCAGGCCAGCTGCTAGCACCAGACTCATACTGTCTCCTTGTGATTTTGCGTTACTGGATTTCCAACTCCAGGTAAACCCGGCTGGCGTTGCCGCCCTTGAGCATTTCGTAGTTGGGAAGATGAGCGTAGGCGCTTTGATCCAGACTGTCGATGGCCTCCTGCAGGTCGACCATGCTGTCGAGGGCCTGGCGCATGTGGTTGTTGAGCAAACGCAGATAAGCGGTGGTTTCGCGCTGTGCCTTGGCCAGGTCGCAGGGGACGCCGTGGCCCGGCACGATGATCGTTGGGGCGAGCCGTTCGATGGCTGCGAGGGAGGCGAGCCAGTCGCTGATGCGGCTGAACGGCAGTACGCCGAGCAGACGATCCACGAACACCAGATCACCGGCAAACAGCACCTGGTCCTGCGGCAGCCAGACCACACTGTCGCCAGGGGTATGGCCGCCGCCGAAGTACAGCAGGCGGATGTCCTTGCCGCCCAGCATCAGGCTATGTTCCTGCTCGAAGCTGATATCGGGCATGACGATCCCGGTGCCGGCAAACCGGTCGCGCAGCTCCTGTTGCAGCCCCGCCACCTGCATGGCGCCGCGTTCCTCGATGTCGGCGATGGTCCGGACCTGGGCGATGATCTGCGCGCCCTGCGCCTTGAAGTAACCGTTGCCCAGCCAACGGTGATCCTGGCCGCCGGTATTGATGACGTACTTCACCGGCGCAGCGGTGACCTTCCTGATGGCCGCGTGCATCTGCTGCGCCACGCGCCAGCTGGAGCCGCTGTCCACCACCACCACGCCCTCCGGCGTGACGATGAAGCCGGCCGTGGCATTCATGCCTTCATTCTCATAGGTGCGCAGGCCCAGCTCGCCGACGAAGGCATAGATGCCGGGGGCGACCGGCTGCACGGTGAATGGTGCGGCCTGGGCGGCGGCAACGGACAGAATGCACCCCATCAGGAACAGCCCGACCCGGGACCAATAGTTATTCATGGCAATCTCCATGGTGACGATGTGTTGAGTTTGGTGGTACGACGGGCAGTTCTTATTCCATGCCACCAACGTGTGGTCTGTCTAATCGGCGCGGAACATCGCATGGCAGGCCAGGCATTGCTGCAGGGTCTGGCCGGTCAGCACGGCGAGGTCGGCCATGTCATCGGTCTCGGCGCGGATGGCGATTTCCTCGAACAGCATGTGGGTGGGGCCGCCGATCTCCTGGAACTCCCGGGGCAGCCGCTGCCGCAGCGAGTCCGGCGTGGCGCGCGCCATGCGGTTGCCGGAATAGCGTGCCGCCTCCGCGATGCGTTCGCGGTCCTCGCTGCCGATACCGGCGATGATGCCCTGGATGCTGGTCAGCATCTGGCGCATTTCATTGAGGAATTCGCCGCGCTCGGCCGGCGTCATGCCGAGGCGGTGGCGCAGATCGCCATCGGGCTCGGCGGCGAACGCCGTGGGCAGCGCGGCGGTGGTCAACAGCGTGAGGGCAAAAAACTGTGCTTTCACTGTCATCATTGCATGCGTTCCGTTACCACGGCCTCAAGGTCGGCGGGCAACCAGTTGCCGCGCACGCCGGGCGGGCTGGCGGGGGCGTCGGGGAAGTTGACGAAGGCCACCGCGCTGCCGTCGGTGCGTTGGAAGCGGTATTCGCCGTTGATGAGGATCAGGATGGGGATGTGGCCGTGCAGGCCTGCTTGCGCCATGTGATGCGCTCCCTGCGGGCTTTCGCTGTCGATCTCCTGCACGACGACCTTCTCGCCCTGTGCCGCCAGCCAGCTGCGCAAGGGTTGCAGCGCGGCACGTACCGGCGGATGCGGCATGGCGATGATTTCGATCATGGGCGTGGCAGCGTGGGTGCCTGCCGCACCGAGGGCAAGGCCCGCGGCAACCATGGCAAGAAGGAAACGGCGGCGGGTAGGCATGAAGTAGTCTCCTGGTTATTTGACGTGCGGGCGCGGCGGCGTCGGCTGTCCGCTAATTGCAGTTGTTGTGCAGTTTCCACATCTCTTCGTGGCCGATGGCCTTGGCCCAGTCCGGCACGACGCAACGCGGATCGACCGTGGCGGCGGTCGGCGCATCGGTCGGCAGACTGTAGGCGACCAGGGTGATGATGGTGGCGAAGGCGGCGAGCACGACGAGAGGCGCGGCACCGATGCGCAGGCGCGTTTGCGTGGCACAGACGCCGCCGGGGCAGTGGCGCGCCCGCTCGCGGTGGAAGGCGTTGTAGACGATGCAGGCGAGGCAGACGCCGAAGGCGGTCTCGAAGAACAGCAGCAGCAGGCACAGCGAGCAGATGGCCAGGTTGAGGGGGCCGACCACCCGCTCGATGATGACCAGATACAGCATGACCGCCGCGAGGGCCAGGCCGATGCTCCAGGCGAAGCGCTTTTGCGGCGCGCCCACCCACTCCGGTGCCTGGTGCGCCACCGCCAGCCGGCCCAGCACCATGCTCGGCGCATAGCGCGGGTTGACCAGCACGCGGAGGGTGAAGTCGATGAGAAAGGCGACCACGAACACGCGGATCAGCTGGAAATTGCCGGCCAGCCAGGCGTTCATGAACGACACCAGCGCGCCGAAGAACATGATGCCGGCGGCGGCGCGCACCTCGCGCTCGTTGAGCACCGGCAGGTCATAGCCGGCCATCGTTTCACCGAAACCGAGAATCTTGCCCATGATGTTCTCCTCCATTCATGCGGCGTGAACCATTCTTATTCGCCGCATACTATGGCCGCGCACCGGTGTGGCGTTATGATTTGAGTCATATCGCGCAGAAACTAGACGCAGGAGGGTATGTGAGCATCGACTGGGACGTCATTGTGCTAACGCAGCCGGCACTGGCCGCCATTCCGGCGCCGCTGCGCGCGGCGGCGCAGTTGCGTCGTTTTGCCGCCGGGGAGACCCTGTACCGGCGCGGCGATCGTCCCAGCGCCATGTTGTGGGTGCTGGAGGGCGAGCTGCGCCTGGTGCGTCTTACCGCCGACGGCAGTGTGCTCATCATGCAGCGCGTGCGGTCTGGCTTCATCGCCGAGGCCAGCATGGAGGCCAGCGCCTATCATTGCGACGTGGTCGCCGCCGTCGCTGGGCAGTTGTTGCGTTTTCCGCTGCCCCTGTTTCGCGCCGAGCTGGAGCGGGAAGCCGTCTTCCGCCAGGCTTGGATGCGGCGCCTGGCGCTGGAGGTTCGCAAGCTGCGCGCGCAGAGCGAGCGGCTTGGCCTGCACGGTGCCGCCGAGCGCATCGTGCATTATCTGGAAACCGAGGGCAGCGACGGCGCGGTGACGCTCACCCAGTCGCGTAAGGCCTGGGCGGCGGAGTTGGGGCTTTCCCACGAAGTGCTGTACCGCACCCTGCGCCGGCTGCGCGAGGAGGGTGTGGTGGATGTCGACGGCAACCGTGTTGCGCTGAGGTAATCGGATATGGCGGCGTACGACAGTTGGCATGAGGAGATGCAGTCAGCCTGGCTGTATCGAGTGCTGGCGCAGGTGGAGACGGACGCCTCCAAGCGGGGGCTGTTTGCCGCCCTGGCGGAGGCCGCCACATCCCAGGCCCACATCTGGGAGCGGCAGATGGCGGCGGACGGCGAGTCGCCGCCGCCGCCTTTCCGTCCGTCGCGGCGTGCCCACGTGGTGGCTTCCATCCTGCGCCTGCTCGGTCCGCGCGCCATCAAGCCGGTGCTGGCGGCGATGAAGGTGCGCGGGATCTCGGTCTACAGCGGAGCCGCCGTGCCCGGCCATCCCATGCCCACCTCGGTGGAGCAGGTGGGTGGGCGGCACCGCGGCATGGGCAGCGGCGGCAACCTGCGCGCGGCGGTGTTCGGCGTCAACGACGGCCTGGTGTCCAATACCGCCCTGATCATGGGCGTGGCTGGCGCGACTGCCGATGCCGCCTTCGTCCTCACCTCCGGCATGGCGGGCCTGCTGGCCGGCGCGCTGTCCATGGCGGCGGGCGAGTACATCTCCATGCGTTCGCAGCGCGAGCTATTCGAATACCAGATTGCCCTGGAGCGGGAGGAACTGGAAGAGTATCCGGCCGAGGAAACGGAAGAGCTGGCCCTGATTTACCACGCGCGCGGCGTACCCCTGGAACGGGCGCGGGAACTGGCGGCGGCCTTGATGCAGCATCCGGAGCATGCCCTCGACACCCTGGCGCGGGAGGAACTGGGCCTGAATCCGGACGATTTGGGCTCGCCCTGGGGCGCGGCGCTGTCGTCCTTTGCGGCCTTTACCGGCGGTGCCGTCATTCCGCTGCTGCCCTTTCTGCTGCCGCCGGGGATTGCGCCGGTACCGGCGGCCGCCGTGTTGGCGGCCCTGGGGCTGTTCGCCGTCGGGTCCGTGCTCAGCCTGTTCACCGGGCGCGGCGCCCTGCGTTCCGGGCTGCGCATGGTGCTCATCGGCGGCGGTGCCGGCGCGCTCACCTACGCCATCGGCAGCCTGTTCGGGGTGGGGTTGGCGTAGAATCGCCGCAACCAAGAACGGCCGGTGCTGTCGAACGTCCGACCATAACCTGCAAGGAGATACCCTCATGGCCAAGAAACCCGCACCGCAGGCACCTTTGGGGCGCCTGCGCAATCCGTTGCACGATCATCCGCTGCTCAAAAAAGGTGCCGCCCACGGTAAGACTGCCAAGGCCCGGCGCCGGAACGACAAGGTCGAAATGGGGCGTGATTGGGATTATCCGAGCCGTGCAGCCGCCTGAACGGCTCCGATAATCCCATTTATTTTGCTGCAGCTCCCTTTCGAACTGGTGACAAAAGCCCCGGCGGGGTAGAATTGCCGGCTATTTTTCCTCGTTCCTCTTACTCCCGGTAATGCCCCTGTGATTGAAAAGCTTCGCAATATCGCCATCATCGCCCACGTCGACCATGGCAAGACCACCCTCGTTGACAAGCTGCTGCAGCAGTCCGGCACCCTGGACGCGCGCGCCAACCTGGGTGAACGCGTGATGGACTCCAACGACATTGAAAAGGAGCGCGGCATCACCATCCTGGCGAAGAACACCGCCATCGACTGGAACGACTATCACATCAACATCGTCGACACCCCGGGCCATGCCGACTTCGGCGGCGAGGTGGAGCGTGTGCTGTCCATGGTCGATTCCGTGCTGCTGCTGGTGGATGCGATGGACGGCCCCATGCCGCAGACCCGCTTCGTCACCCAGAAGGCCTTCGCCCAGGGGCTCAAGCCCATCGTGGTGATCAACAAGATCGACCGTCCCGGCGCCCGTGCCGACTGGGTCATGGATCAGACTTTCGACCTGTTCGATCGTCTCGGCGCCACCGACGAGCAGCTCGATTTCCCGGTGGTCTACGCCTCGGCGCTGCATGGTTACGCCAGTCTCGATTCCGAGACCCGCGAAGGCGACATGACCCCGCTGTTCGAGGCCATCGTCAAGCATGTCGCGCAGCCCGAAGTGGATGTGGACGGCCCGTTCCAGATGCAGGTCTCCCAGCTCGACTACAACAGCTACGTCGGCGTCATCGGCATCGGCCGCATCAAGCGCGGCAAGGTCAAGACCAATACCCAGGTGACCATCGTCGACCGCGAAGGCAACAAGCGCAACGGCCGTATCCTGCAGGTGCTCGGCTTCCACGGCCTGGAGCGTGTCGAAGTGTCCGAGGCCCAGGCGGGCGACATCATCGCCTTCACCGGCATCGAAGAACTGAACATCTCCGACACCCTGTGCGATCCCAAATGTGTCGAGGCCCTGCCGCCGCTTACCGTGGACGAACCCACGGTGAGCATGACCTTCCAGGTGAACAACTCGCCCTTCGCCGGCAAGGAAGGCAAGTTCGTCACCAGTCGCCAGATCCGCGATCGCCTGCAGCGTGAGCTGGTGCACAACGTGGCGCTGCGCGTGGAAGATACCGGTGACCCGGACAAGTTCCGCGTCTCCGGCCGCGGCGAGCTGCATCTGGGCATCCTCATCGAAAACATGCGCCGCGAAGGCTATGAGCTGGGCGTGTCGCGTCCCGAGGTCATCATGCGCGAGGTGGACGGCGAGAAGCAGGAGCCGTACGAGCAGCTCACCGTCGACGTGGAAGAGATCCACCAGGGCTCGGTGATGCAGAAGCTGGGCGAGCGTGGCGGCGACCTGAAAAACATGATGCCCGACGGCAAGGGCCGCGTGCGCCTGGATTACATCATCCCCTCCCGTGGCCTGATTGGCTTCCGCACCGAGTTCCTCACTGCCACCCAGGGTTCCGGCCTGATCTACAGCGTGTTCGATCACTACGGCCCGATGAAGAAGGGCGACTACGGCCAGCGCGTCAACGGCGTGCTCATCGCCAACGGCGCCGGCAAGGCGCTGGGTTATGCCCTGTTCACCCTGCAGGAGCGCGGTCGCCTGTTCATCGGTCATGGCGAAGAGGTGTACGAGGGCATGCTCATCGGCATCCACTCGCGCGACAACGACCTGGTGGTCAACCCCCTCAAGGGCAAGCAGCTCACCAATATCCGTGCCGCCGGTACCGACGAAAACATCCTGCTCACCACGCCGATCCGCATGTCGCTGGAACAGGCGCTGGAGTTCATCGACGACGACGAACTGGTGGAGGTGACGCCCAAGTCCATCCGCCTGCGCAAGAAGCTGCTGGGCGAGAATGAGCGCAAGCGCGCCGGCCGCGCCAGCAGCGAAGGCTGATAGAGCGTCAGGAACTTCCAAACCCGCCGCAGAGAAAACCGCTTTTTATTGGTGAGCCGCATTCGTAATCTCTGCGCCTCAGCGCCTCTGCGGCGGGTTTGTTTTTGCGGCGTTCGGATTTCACAGGCAAAAAAAAACCCCGGCAATGCCGGGGTTTAGTGTCCTTGAATCATCCCTGTCCGGAGGGCGATGTTCGCGACCGTCCTGGTCTCTTTCGTTTCCGGAAGCCTGTCGTCCTGGCAGGCGGCGATAATCCCTATCAGCTTCCTTGCAGAGACCCCGCATCCGTGCGAAGTCGAGGCTATGTTGCCAAATGTCGGGTGGGATGTAAGTCATCCGCGCGCTACAGTGCATGTAAGTCTTTTCCTACAACGTCATGGCACTGCGGATCAGCCCTGGTTTCGGCAGGCTGCTAGAATGATGCCTCACGCGATTATCCGGTGGCCGATATGCACATCCTTTATCAAGAGTTGCAGCCTTACGTCATCCACAGCCTGGCGGTGGAGCCTCCTCATACCCTGCATGTGGAGGAGTGCGGCAACCCCAACGGCCTACCGGTGCTGTTCGTCCATGGCGGGCCGGGGGCCGGCTGCGAGGACTACCACCGCCGGTTTTTCGATCCGGCACGCTATCGCATCATCCTTTTCGACCAGCGCGGCTGCGGCCGCTCCACCCCCCACGCCGCCCTGGAAAACAACACCACCCAGGCCCTGGTGGCGGACATGGAACGCATCCGCGAGCACCTGGGCATCGAGCGCTGGGTGCTGTTCGGCGGCTCCTGGGGCTCGACCCTGAGCCTGGTTTACGCCGAGACCCATCCGGAGCGGGTGCTGGGCCTGATCCTGCGCGGCATCTTCCTGTGTCGGCCGAGCGAGATCCACTGGTTCTACCAGGAAGGGGCCAGCCGCCTGTTCCCCGACCTGTGGGAAGCTTTCCTCGCCCCCATTCCGGAAAATGAGCGGGACGATCTGCTCGGCGCCTATTACCGGCGCCTCACCGGCGACAACGAGGTGGAGCGCATGGCGGCGGCCAAGGCCTGGTCGCTTTGGGAGGGCCGTACCGCCACCCTGCGCCCCAGCCAGGCGGTGATCGAGCACTTCGGCAGCCCGTTCACGGCGCTGAGCCTGGCCCGTATCGAGGCCCATTACTTCAGGCACGACAGTTTCCTGCGGCCCAACCAAATCCTGGAGGACGCCCACCGCCTGCGCGGCATCCCCGGCGTCATCGTCCACGGCCGCTATGATGTGATCTGCCCGCTGGAGAATGCCTGGGAGCTGAGCAAGGCTTGGCCCGAGGCGGAGCTCAACATCATTCCCGACGCCGGCCATTCGGCCAGCGAACGCGGCACCACCGACGCCCTGATCAGCGCCACCATGGCCATGGCGGAACGCCACGGATGATTGCCCTGCTGCAACGGGTGAGCGAGGCGCGGGTGAGCGTGGCCGGCGAGGTCACCGGCACCATCGGCCGCGGCCTGCTGGTGCTGCTGGGGGTGGAGCGCGGCGACGGCGAGGCGCAGGCGGAGCGCCTGCTGGAGCGAATACTCACTTATCGGGTATTCCCCGACGAGGAAGGGAAGATGAACCTGAGCCTGCGCGATATCGGCGGCGGCCTGCTGCTGGTGCCGCAGTTCACCCTGGCGGCGGACACGCACAAGGGCACGCGTCCCAGTTTTACCCCTGCCGCCGAGCCGCAGCGTGGCCTGTACCTGTTCGACTACCTGTTGCAGCGCGCCTGGGAGTTCCACCCGGATGTGCAGAGCGGCCGCTTCGGCGCCGACATGCAGGTCAGCCTGACCAATGACGGTCCGGTAACCTTCTGGCTGCAGGTGCGCGGCGTCGAATAGGAGGGGGGTCAGGGCTGCCCGGCGTGGGACTCGGGTGGCTCGGGAGATGCCGGTTCGACGTCGTCCGTTTCTTTCTCCGGCGGGCCGAGCTTGTTGACCGGGGGGAGGAGGTCTTCCATGAAATAGGCGGCCAGTTCCGCACGCCCGGCCAGTCCGGACTTGCGGTACACCGCGACGGCGTGCTGCCGGACCGTCCGCTCGCTGCGTCCGCAGCGCTCGGCTATATCCTTGTGACTCAGGCCCTTGAGCACCAATATGGCCGTACACCGCTCCGCCTCGGTCAGCCCCCAGTCATGGAACTGGCGGTCGATGACCTTGCCCACCCCGAGCATGTATTTTTTCAGCGAGCGGTTGGCCGACTGGGCCTCGTGGTGGTCGGCGTACCAGCCCCGCGCCAGATACAGCGCGCCCCCCAGGCCAAGCAGGACGATACCGATCTCGACCATGAAATGGGGAACGGTCAGTCCGTGGGGCAGATCGAAGACGAAATCCAGGATGCCCAGTGCCGCAATGGCCAGCAAAAAGGCCACCATGCGGGCATAAAATGACACCGATTTAATTCTCATGGTTCATCACGCCTGTGAACGCCTGGATAATCCTTATTCCATCCAAGTTCGCGACACTTTGCGCCGATCCGAACATTTGCCGGATACCCCGCCGCCTGCGGCGGCGGGGACGGCGGCCCCAATCAGGCGCTACCCCGAACATTTGCCGGATGGGCGTAGATTTTTTTGCTTTATGTTGTGAAGCATATCACAGCCCTATGGGGCATCTGCCGGATGGGATCCCCCTAAGAAAGTGTGATTTAGTCGGCATAAGCGCCTTGCCGCGCCCGGTGTCCGGTTTAGAGCCGCGACGCCGTCACACCAAACCTAGGGGGAGACATTATGAATATCAGAATCTCATCATGGAGAGGGGCCGTTGCCGCCTTGGCACTGGCGATGGGCGGGCTGCTGCTGGGCTCGGCCGCCGAAGCGACTCCGGGATTTGCCCGCCAGACCGGCATGGCCTGTCTGGCCTGCCATTTCCAGCACTATCCGACGCTTAACTCCTTCGGCCGTGCCTTCAAGGCCACCGGCTACACCATGCGCGGCGTCCAGCCCGTGATCGAAGGCGACAATCTTTCCATGCCGGCCGACCTGAACATGACGCTGGTAACCAAGTTGCGCTACCAGAAAAGCAACGGTGACGGCGCCAATACCGCCACCAACCACGGCGAGATCCAGTGGCCGGACGAGGCGGCGCTGCTGATCGGCGGCCGCGTGGGCGAGAACGTCGGTTTCATGCTGGAGCACGCCACCTTCGGCGAGGCGGCCGTCGGCGAGGATGCCAACGGCAACGGCACAATAGAAGACGGCGAGCTGGGCGACGGCTCGTTCTCCCTGTTCAATTCCTTCAAGGTCCACTTCAACCTGCACGACATAGGCGCCACCCGCCTGTCCACCGTGCTGTTCAGTACCGATGCCGGCGGTGCGCCCTATAGTTTCGAGTTGCTCAATACCGGCGCCCAGCGTTTCATGCGTCCCATCGAGGAGCGCAGCACCATGTCCGCGTCGCAGTACCTGGGCCTGGGCGACGGCGAGGCCACCGGTTTGGCCTTCGTGCTGAGCAACCCGGGCTGGTTCGTCAACTACGCTGCCTGGGCGCCGGCCTTCGGCAACATCGAGGCACCGAAGTTCGCCAGCTACCTGCGTGCGGCCCTTACCCCCAACCTGGGCGGCTGGGACACCGGTTTCGGCGTGCAGTACTACGGTGGCGAGTATGGTGCGCGGGTCGACGGGAGCGGCATCCTGGAGAAGACCGAGGGCTGGGTGCTCGACGCCCAGGCGCAGGGCGAGATGAGCGGCATGCCGCTGGGTCTGTATGCCTCCTACGGCACGGTGCCGACCAAGGCCAACAATCACTTCAACAGCGGCGCCAAGGACAAGAAGGCCCTGGGCCTGATGGCTGAACTGGGTGTGATCCCCAACAAGGCCAATGTCTACCTGGCCTACCGCAACGCCGATAACGGCGCGGCGTCCAACAATCAGGACAATGCCATCACCCTGGGCGGCAGCTGGATGGTGTACCAGAATGTGAAGCTGGAGTTGTTCCACACCGCCAAGAGCGGCAATGCCTATTCGCCCAAACCGGCCGGGGGTGATGCCACCACCACCCTGATGATCTTCGCCGGCTTCTAAGCGCCACAGCTACGGGAGATGAATCTATGAACAAGCAAATGACTGCAATTCTGTCACTCTGCCTGGCCGGTGCCCTGATGAGCGGCGCGGCGCAGGCCCAGGGTGTCAAAACCTACGAAGGCTGGAAGCTGTACAACAGCTACTGCTATCTGTGCCATGGCACCTCCGGCAAGGGCGGCGGCCCTCTCGCCCGGAGCCTGAAGCTCAAGCCGGCCGATCTGACCAGCGATACGCGCATCGGCAAGCAATCGGATCGCGACCTGCTGCTGCTGATTCAGGGCAATGCGCCCCACGGCAAGTTGAAGGACATGCCGCAATGGGGCCAGGTGCTGCCGGAGACGCAGATCCAGGCCCTGGTGTCCTACGTGCGTTTCCTGCACAGTTCACGCCATCCGCTGGTGGGGAACCCGGAGGAAGGGCGTGTAATCTACGCCCGCAACTGCGCCGCCTGTCATGGTGAGGACGGCAAGGGCCACGGAGTGATGACCAACGTACTGCCGATCAAGCCGGCCAATCATACCGATGCCGAGGTGATGGACCGCCTGGACAACAAGCGCCTGGCCAACATCATCCTGTACGGTGAGGGCAAGGAAAATTACATGCCGGCGTGGGAGGGGTATTTGAGCAAGCAGGAGGTGGATGCCCTGGTCAGCTATCTGCGTCTGCTGGCCCAGCACAAGTAAGTGCCGCAACGGACGGCCCGCCCCGGGGCTCGGGGCGGGCCGTTTTTTTTT
>Ga0299912_10001307_pt1 | contig 20126 bp, 22 predicted proteins | sample RVTome_2_FD_207667 | JGI IMG/M metagenome (GOLD analysis project Ga0299912, IMG submission 207667) | Soil microbial communities from uranium-contaminated site in the Upper Colorado River Basin, Wyoming, United States - RVT95D214 (version 2) ... | reverse complement strand
TAAATGCCACCTCTGCAACTGCTTCTGCCCCATGAGTATCTTTTCCGTTTCCATGGGGACATTTTAACTTTGCAGTTAATGGGGACATAATTACTTTGCTAACACAGAGCAATTAGAAGCGTACAGTAAAGAAGATGTAGGGCTTGCGATATTGGAATTGAGTTGGAGATTGGGGGTCATATCTTCAAATGTCAATATTTTGTTGAAAGGTGAGAATTAAATGGGACTATTTTTGCAACTGGATACTTCCAATAAAATAAGACCGTATCTTTCTTATGAGTGATAATTTTTAGGGGCAAAACCAAGGCAACCAATAATGCCGGCGAATGTTGCTCATATGCTCATTTGTAATAAGGCAGTGAAAGTGTTTCAGGATGGAGGGGAGTGGAAATTGGGGACGGGCTCAGTTTGGATCATTCAAGGTCATAGTGTAATTTTAAGGCTCGATTGACATCCATCATGATCTGCTCAGGAAGGTGTCCCAATTTTTTTGTGAGTCGTATTTTATCGACTGCCCTGGTTTGGTTGATCATCACTTTCGATCTAGTACGTAAGCCCCCGGTACCGGGTGGGATTTCCACTTCGAAGGAATAGACCCTGGTCACATCTGAAGTAATTGGGGAAATAGAAACAATAGGAGAATGAGCATTGTTAATATCATTCGAAACGACTAAAGCAGGACGAGTCTTCTTAGCCTCAGCCCCAAGCGTTGGGTCAAAGTTGACCAAGAAGATCTCCCCTCGCTTAATCGAGACCATCAGATATGGCTCCTTCAAGCTCTTGGTTGATTTTCTTAATCTCTATCGAAGCCTCTTCATATTCGGTAGCAAGTTTTTGCGCCTTTCGCTCCCTAAGAGAGCGCTTAATAGCCTCGGAAATGAATCGGCTCCTTTTCCTGGGCTCAACATCCCGCGATATCTCTTCAAATACTTCCTTGGGAACACTGACATTGATACGGACAGAACTCATTGCGCCTCTTTAGTATGCCTTTTTATTACATCATAATTGAGAACAAAAAGTTTGTCAATATTTTTTATGTTTTTTGTCTGGCATGGAATCCTTGCAAATTCGTTCGGGCTGTGTTATCTTAACCTAAATTCAATTTGAGGTTCGGAAATGGCAAGAACGTGTGAAATCTGTGGGAAAGGGCCTGTTTTTGGCCACAATGTGAGCCATGCAAACAACAAGACCCGGAAAGTGTGGTATCCCAATCTTCGTAAGGTGAAGGCCTTCAAAGAGGGAAGGACGATTCGAATGAAGATCTGTTCCCGATGCCTTCGTTCAGGCTTGATCACCAAGGCCGCGTAATTTAATCCGCGCAAATCATTACATTCTTGCATGGTTTAGTCTAAAAATCTAACATTTTAGATTTGCTTGTTGTTTACTTCAAATCTTAACCTCAGGCTTAACCTTAACCTTGTGTTTTTAGGATTTAAGGGCTTGTGGTTCCACCTTCAGCCTTTCCACCCGATCAACCCCCTTGATCTTTCCAAGAGCCTTGATCACCTTTTTGAGGTGGTTCAGGTCCCGAATTTCCATTTCAAAGGTACTGACCGCCTTCTTTTCCTCTGTCGTTTGAACTCTGGCGTTGGTAATATTGGCCTGGTTGGAGGAGATGGAGGTACTGATCTCTGCAAGCAACCCTTTTTTGTCGTCCGAATAGATGCGAATTCGGACGGGATAACTGTATTCTTTCGTTGAATCCCACTCTACTTCGACCTTCCGGTGAGGATCGTCATCCATTGCATTCTGGCAATCGGCGGTATGAATCGTCACCCCTCTACCGCGGGTGATGAACCCGACCACCTTGTCTCCGGGCAAGGGGTTGCAACATCCAGCATAGCGGACCATCACATTATCGATCCCTTTGATAAGGAGGGCATCTTTGGGACCACGGGTGATCTTTTTGAAAAGGTGTTTTAAACGTCCTTCCTCTTGCTCTTCTCTTTGTTGTTCCAACCGCTCTTGGGGGAGGATCTTTCCAATAATCTGGTTGGCGGTCACCTTCCCGTAACCTACAGCAGCGATGAGATCATCGACCCCCTGGTAACTGAATTCATTCGCCACCTTCGCTAAATCTCCAGACTTTATTAATTTGACTTGTTGGAGGTTATACTTTCGGAGTTCCTTTTCCAGGATTTCTTTCCCAAGGTTGATCGATTTTTCCCTTTCTTCATTTGTGAACCATTGACGAATCTTCGTTTTTGCCCGTGAGGTCTTGACAAACTTGAGCCAATCTTTGCTGGGCTTCTGGTTGGGCGAGGTCATGATCTCGATCGTATCCCCGCTGCGGAGTTCATATCTCAGGGGCACGATCCTGCCATTTACCTTTGCCCCGGAACAATGGTTCCCGACATCAGAGTGGATGCTATAGGCAAAATCAACGGGGGTTGCTCCGAGGGGAAACTGCTTGACGGCCCCTTTGGGAGTGAAGACATAGACCTCGTGGGGGAAGAGGTCCACCTTGACGCTCTCGATAAATTCTGCATCATCCTTTAAATCCCGTTGCCATTCCAAGAGCTGTCTGAGCCAGGTAAAACGTTTATCATCGACCTCCTCGAGGGCCTTTCCCTCTTTGTATTTCCAATGGGCAGCGATGCCCTCTTCAGCAATCTCGTGCATCTCATGGGTTCGAATCTGGATCTCGATCCGCTCACCGTAGGGTCCGATCGCAGAGGTGTGGAGGGATTGATACATATTCTCCTTGGGAAGGCCGACATAATCCTTGAATTTCCCTGGGATAGGTTTCCAAATAGAATGAATGATCCCCAAAACGTCATAACACTCTTTGATGGTATTGACGACCACGCGAAATGCGGTGATGTCGTAAACCTGATCAAAGTTAATGTTCTGGCCCTTCATTTTTAAGTAGATGCTGTAAATCTGTTTTAAACGGCCGGTCACCTCTCCTTGGATGTGGCTTTCATAAAGTCTCTTCATTAAGGTCCGCTTTACCTCATCGACGTAGCGCAATCTTTCCTTCTCCTTTTTCGCAATCCTCCGTCGAATCTCCTCGTAGATATCGGGATGCAGGTATTGAAAGGCCAGATCCTGCAACTCCGATTTGATCCAATCGATTCCAAGCCGATTTGCCAGAGGAGCATAGATGTCGAGAGTTTCCTGAGCGATCTCCACCTGTTTTTCGGGAGAGTGATATTTGAGGGTTCGCATGTTGTGTAGGCGATCGGCGAGTTTGACCAAGATGACTCGAATATCCTTCACCATGGCCAGAATCATCTTTCGGAAATTCTCTGCCTGGCCATCATCGGAGGATTGAAGAGAGATCTGGCTGATCTTGGTCACTCCGTCCACCAACTGGGCGATCTCTTCCCCGAAGTTCTCACGGACCTCCCCAGGGCTGGTCAAGGTATCCTCGACGGTATCATGGAGCAGCCCGGTTGCCACACTGGCAACGTCGAGTCTCAGTTGAGTCAAAATTCCAGCGACCTCCAACGGATGATTGAGATAAGGCTCTCCGGAAAGACGAACCTGACCCAGGTGAACCTTGGCAGAAAAGACATAGGCCTTTCTTAAGGGGTCCGTGTCCGCGTGAGGATTATAAGAAGTCAGTCTTTCCAGGATGTCATTGAATCTCAACATTTCAGTTTCATCTTACTATAACTACTGGAAAATTCAAGGGGGTTCTTCCCTAACGGTATCGATAGTTTTGACGAAAAATTTTGACAAGGGGAGAAACAGAATCTATAATGGATGCTCATAAATCTATCGGGGAGTTTCTCCATGAAGCGAATTTCCATTCTCATCCTTGTTGTTGCTGCTATAGGCGGCGCTCTGTTCTATTTCTTCACACGAGAAAGAGGGGCAGGAGAGCCTTTTATCAGGGTCTCCGGAAATATTGAAGCCACAGAGGCCGATGTGGGGTTTAAAATCCCCGGAAGGATCGTCAGCCGTTTCTATGAAGAGGGGGATTGGGTCGAGAAGGGAAAGGTCCTGGCTAAATTGGACGACGAGGATCTCCGTCAACGTCTCGATTTGGCCAGAGCAACCTTAATGTCAGCCCAGGCCAGATTGAATAAATTGCTCGCAGGTTCGAGGCCGCAAGAATTGAAAGAAGCCGAGGCCAATCTCCACCAGGCCCAGTTCGATCTGGGGAATAAAGAAAGCCAGTACGAACGGATGAAGGCTCTTCATGAGAGGCGGGTGATTTCTAAGGAGGCCTTTGACAATGCAGAGACAAGCTATAAGGTCGCCAAGGCCGCCTTACAAATCGCTACAGAGAATTACCAGCTGGTGAAGGAGGGGCCGAGAAGAGAAGATATTGAAGATGCGAGAGCTCAAGTGGATCAGGCCAGGGTCTCTTTGAAACTGGCCGAAACGCAGCTGAGTTATGCTGTTCTCTATTGTCCCATCTCTGGGATCGTTCTGGTCAAATCGGGTGAAATCGGTGAGGTGGTCAATCCTGGAACATCGGTTCTTACTTTAGCGGATGTCGATCATGTGTGGTTGAAGGCTTATATCCCAGAGACCGACCTCGGCAAGGTGAAGTGGGGCCAGGAGGTGATCGTCACCACAGACCTTCGCCCTAAGAAAGAGTACAAAGGGAGGATCTCTTTCATCTCCTCACAGGCCGAATTCACACCCAAACAGATTCAGACGGAAAAAGAGAGGGTTACCTTGGTATACCGCATCAAAATTGACATTCCAAATCCGGATCGGGAATTGAAGCCAGGGATGCCAGCCGATGCACGGATTCTGCTGGCATCATCCACTTCGCAAAGACCCTAGATGTTCTCTATCCAAACAACCAACCTGACCAAGATCTTTGGATCGCTGACGGCTGTCAATCGCCTTAACTTCGAGGTAAAGTCGGGGGAGATCTATGGTCTGGTGGGGCCGGACGCCTCGGGAAAGACGACTACCCTCCGGATGCTCTGTGGTATTCTCCCTCCGGATGGAGGAGAAGCGAAAGTGGCTGGATGCGATATCCGGAAAGAGGCGGAGTCTTTGAAGGAAAAGGTGGGTTATCTCCCCCAACGGTTTGGGCTGTATGGTGATCTGACCGTCCTTGAAAACATCCATTTCTACGCAGACCTGTATGAAGTTCCAAAAAAGGGAAGAATGGAGCGGATAGAGCGGCTCCTTCGATTCGCGAATCTTGGACCCTTTGGGAAACGGAAAGCTCAGGATCTCTCAGGGGGAATGAAGCAGAAGTTGGGATTGATCTGCGCATTGATCCATACCCCTCAGATCCTCTTCCTGGACGAACCGACCACCGGAGTCGATCCCCTCTCGCGAAGGGATTTCTGGATGATCCTTTACGACCTGTTAAAAGAGGGAGTGACGATCCTTTTCTCAACCTCCTACCTGGACGAAGCAGAACGATGCAACCGAATCGGTTTGATCTACCAGGGAGAATTGCTGGTAAGTGATACTCCTTCCAATGTAAAGGAACGAATAGGGGGGGCGGTCTTGGAGCTTCGGTTGGAAGATCACCGCAAAGGAGTGAAGGCGTTGGAAGGTATCGAATCCCTTCGTAGCCTTGTCTTGTCCGGAGATAAGATCCATATCCTGGTGGACGATCCTCAAGAGGGCGAAAGAGCGATTCGAGAGGTTCTAACGAAACAGGGGATGGAGATATTGGCTTTGATGGAGGTCAGGCCCTCTCTCGAAGACGCATTCGTCTCCATCGTCCGAGGAAGTCAGAGAAATAATAACTGATACCTATGCCAACTTTTGCAGTCGAAGTAGAAAATCTTGTTAAAACCTTTGGCACCTTCGTTGCCGTGGACCATATTGATTTTCGGGTGAAAGAGGGAGAAATCTTCGGATTTTTGGGGCCGAATGGAGCTGGGAAGTCTACTACGATCCGGATGCTCTGTGGCCTTTTAATGCCTACCTCTGGAAAAGGGAGGGTCGTGGGATTTGATCTCATAAAAGAGCCGGAGAAGATTAAGCAGGTGATTGGTTATATGTCCCAAAAATTCTCACTCTATGAAGATCTGACGGTCATGGAAAACCTCCATTTTTTTGGGGGGATATATGGCCTGTCAGGCTCTCTCCAAAAGAAGAGGGAGGAGCAGGTTTTAGGGATGGCAGGGCTCGTAGAGCTTCGAGATCGGATGACTCGGACATTGGCCGTCGGATGGAAGCAACGTATAGCATTGGGCTGTGCCATCCTCCACGAGCCTTCCATCCTCTTCCTCGATGAACCCACCTCAGGAGTGGACCCGATCTCTCGAAGGAATTTCTGGAGTTTGATTCAGCAAATGGGAGAGAAGCGGGTAACAACCTTCGTGACAACCCACTACATGGATGAGGCTGAATATTGCGATCGATTGGCCCTGATCTACCAAGGAAAGATCATCGCCTTGGGGACCCCCTCTGAGCTGAAATTGAAGACCCTTGCCCAAGGGGTGATGGAAGTGGAGTGTGACCCACTCATCCCCGCCTCAGACTTACTGAAGAAGGAGCCTTGGATTTACGAGTCTGCTGTGTTTGGAAATTCTCTCCATGTGATCAGCAAGGAGGGTGTCGATTCGGAGAAGGCTGTCACCGATCTGTTCCAAAGACATGGGATCCTTCTGAAAAAAATGGACTGGATCAGGCCATCCCTGGAGGATGTGTTCGTCTCATTGATCGAAAAGGAGGAGAGGTGAAGCTCTCTCGCACCTGGGCGATTGCTCGAAAGGAGTTTATCCACATCTATCGGGATTCGAGGAGTCTCGCATTGGTCATCCTGATGCCAGCCCTCTTGATGCTGCTCTTTGGTTATGCGGTCACCCTCGATGTGAAGAATGTCCCGATGGCCGTCTTGGATCGTGCCCAGGACCAGGAGAGCCGATCGTTCATCCAGCGGTTCAGTGCCTCTCCCTATTTTAATCTTCGCATTTTTGCCCAAAATGAAAAAGAGATGAAGCAACTCATCGATGAGGGTAAGGTGAAGATGGGATTGGTCCTCCCTTGGGATTTCTCAAGGACGGTCAAGGCCGGGAGGAAGGCCACGGTCCAGGTATTGCTGGACGGCACCGATTCCAATACGGCGAATATCGTCCTCAGCTATGTCCAGGCGATTTCTCGTCAATATACTCAAGAAAAGACCTTTTTGAAGATAGATCGAATGGGAGGACAAAAGCCAACCCTGCCGTTAGAAGGCCAGACGAGGATCTGGTTTAATGAAGAGCTGGAGTCAAAAAACTATTTTATTCCGGGATTGGTGGCAGTCATCATGTCGATTATCGGAGTGCTCCTCACTGGCCAGGTGATTGCTCGGGAATGGGACAAGGGGACGATGGAGCTCCTTATCTCCACCCCGGTTCGAAAAGGGGAGTTGATCATCGGAAAGTTGTTCCCGTATTTTTTGTTAGGTCTTTTGGACTTATCACTTAGCGTTCTGATGGCGGAATGGGTCTTCCAAGTTCCGTTGAGGGGAAGCGTCGCTCTGCTTTTCATCCTTTCTTCCATTTACATCCTCGTCGCTTTAGCGCTCGGTTTGGCGATCTCCGTGGTGGCGAAGACCCAGCTTCTTGCCAATCAGATGGCTATGGTCATCGGGTTTCTTCCCACCTTCCTCCTATCGGGGTTCATGTTCGCCATCGCCAACATGCCGATCTGGCTCCAAATCATCACCTATGGGATTGCCCCGCGATATTACGTGACCATCCTGAAGGAGATCTTTTTGAAGGGGGCAGATATCTCCTTCCTCTGGCGTGAAACCTTGATATTGGTAGGGATGGCAGCGGGAGGACTTTGGGTAGCGGCTAAGATCTTTAAGAAGGAGCTGAGTTAACCGATGTTCAGACGAGTTCGACATCTCCTGGTTAAAGAGTTGATTCAGGTTCTGAGGGATAAGCGGCTCAGAATGACGCTCATCTTTCCACCCCTTTTTCAGTTGATCATCTTTGGATATGCAGCCAATCTGGACGTGAAAGATATCCACACTGCTGTCCGAGATCTTGACCAGAGCGTGGAGTCGAGAGATCTCATCGCCCGATTTAGCAGCTCGAAATATTTCGATATTGTCTCTTTTCCTCAGACCCCAAAAGAGATTGAAGGTCTCATTAAGAAAGGGGAGATCGCGTTGAGCATTGAGATCCCGAGCGGTTTTTCCAGAAAGTTGAAAAAGGGGGATACAGCCTCTGTCCAGATTCTCATCGATGGGAGCGAGTCGAATACGGCGATGATCGCCTTGGGCTATATCAGCCGGATCCTTTCAGACTATTCAACCATGGTCCTGGCCAAAAGATTGAATCGAGCAGGGATGATCGGTTTCGAAGAGGCTGGAGTGGAGGTTGAACAGCGGACCTGGTTCAATCCCAATTTTGAAAGCCGACTCTTCTTCGTCCCAGGGGTGATCGCCTCCATCGCCTTTCTCATCCCCATTATCCTGACGGCTCAGGCCGTTGTGAGAGAGAGGGAGATAGGAACGCTCGAACAGATCATGGTCACCCCCTTGCGTCCTTGGGAGCTGGTGGTTGGGAAGACCCTTCCTTTTGCTCTGCTGGGCCTTTTAGATGTCGCCATGATAGCCCTCATCGGTGTGTTTTGGTTTGAGGTCCCTCTTCGAGGAAACCCATTCATCCTCCTCTTCGGGACCGTCCTCTTTTTGATGAGCTCCGTGGGCATAGGCCTTCTTATTTCTACTATCTCTTCGACCCAACAGCAGGCCCAGATCTCCAGCTTTTTCTTCATGATGCCTGCCTTTATTCTCTCGGGTTTTGTCTTTCCATTGGAGAACTTACCCACATGGATTCGATATCTCACCTACGCCAATCCGTTACGCTATTTCTTAGTCATCATCCGGGGTGTCTTTTTGAAAGGGAACGGGTTGGATATACTCTGGCCCCAGATGTTGGCTTTGGCGGTTTTGGGGGGCCTCATGATTCTCATGAGTTCTCTTCGATTCCAGAAAAGACTGAAATAGGGTAAAGCAATGTCAAATGTCCAAGCTCAAAATTCAAATGAAACCCGAAATCCAAATGTATTAAAAAATTTGGCATTAAGCCATTTGTCATTGATTTGACATTTGGTCCCGCTTTAGCGGGATTGGCATTTGACCTTCAAGGTGAGGAATTTAATAGCGGTCCCCGTTATCGAATTATGAAAAACCTTTTAATGAAAATTTATCGGACACTTTACCAGGCTTATGGTCCCCGGCATTGGTGGCCTGGGGAGACACCATTTGAGGTAATGGTTGGAGCGATCCTTACTCAAAATACTTCCTGGAAAAATGTGGAAAAGGCGATTCAATACCTCAAAAATAATGGTGGTCTCAATCCTGAAGGGATTTATCGACTAAAAAAATCACAGCTGGCCTCTCTGATCAAGCCCTCGGGTTACTATCGGATCAAGGCCGATCGGTTGAAGGCCTTTGTGAATTTTCTATTCGAAAATTACAACGGGAACATCAAGAGGATGAGAAAAGAAGAACTCGAAACGTTGCGACAAAAGCTGCTCAGGGTTAAGGGAATTGGACCTGAAACTGCTGATAGTATCCTCCTCTATGGCCTGGAAAAGCCCATTTTCGTTGTCGATGCCTACACAAAAAGGGTTCTTTTACGGCACAAGTTGATTCCAGAGAGAGCGTCTTATGAGGAGATCCAGAGGCTCTTTATGGACCATCTTCCTCATGATGAAAAGCTATTGAATGAATACCATGCACTCTTCGTTCATTTGGGAAAAACGGTATGCAAAAAGATACCGCAATGTGATATATGTCCCCTAAAAGGGTTCGAGGGGTCAAGGGTTCAAGGGGTCAAGTGAAATGTTAAAGAATTATACAGAATTAAAAGTTTGGCAGAAAGCTTATCAGCTCTGTTTAGAGATTTATAAGATTACAAAGGATTTTCCAAGAGAAGAAAGATATGGATTAACAGCACAGATAAGAAGGGCTGCCGTCTCAATCCCATCCAATATAGCAGAAGGATATGGAAGAAGAACTCTGGGGGAATACATCCAATCGTTGTACATTGCTTATGGTTCGATCTGCGAGTTAGAAACTCAGGTTCTACTGTCAAACGATTTAACTTATATTAAGGAAGAGAATTTTGATAAGTTGCAGAGGAATATCAAGGAAATCGAGCGGATGTTAAAGGCACTGATCAGGTCTTTGGAAAACAGGCATGAGGATTCTTGAATCCTAAAACGCTCGAACCCTCGAACCCTTGAACCCCTGAACCCTTCAAAAAATGGCGTACTGGCAAAAAGAGATTCGAAGTTTGATGGGGAAGGCGATCCATCGTTATGGGCTGATGCAGGATGGAGACCGGATCTTGGTAGGGGTCTCTGGTGGAAAGGACAGCCTCACACTCCTCCGTCTGCTCCACGAGCGCAGGAATCGAGTTCCCATCGATTATGAATTGATTCCGGTTCACATCGACCTGGGTTTTGATGCCAAACGAGCTGAGATCCTTAAAGACTTTTTTGAAGCCCAGGACCTCCCCTATCACATCGAGCTCACGGACATCGGAAGAAGGGCGAATAGCTCAGAGAATCGAGAGAACCCCTGTTTCCTCTGCTCATGGGAAAGGAGAAAACGGCTCTTCCATTTGGCCCATCGGCTGAGATGTAACAAGGTCGCTCTTGGACACCATAAGGACGACATCATCGAAACCCTTCTCCTCAACATTTTTTATAGTGGTGAGATTAGCACTATGCTTCCCCTTCAAACTCTATTCAAGGGGAAGATAACCCTCATCCGGCCGCTTGCCCTGTTGGAGGAGAAGAAGATTGAGAGGTTTGCCAGGGAGATGGGTTTACCTTTTGGACCGAGCGGCTGTCCCAGCTCTGGAAAGACAAAGCGAAAGGAGGTCAAGGAATTGATCGAAGCGCTGCAGAAGAAGAATCGTCGGGTGAAGGGGAATATCTTTCGAGCCCTATCCAATGTGAAATTGGATTATACTTTGGCGCGATGGAGAAAATCCGCCGAGAATATGGGCGATAAGATTCCTTGAATCCTCAACAGACCTGCTTGGCAACTGCCGATTCAACGGAAAATTAAGATAAATAGATGAGGAGTAAGAGTTGGTAAAGGACAAGCAGTAGGTATATCGAGCTGATGCCTATGAGGGCGCCTTTGACCCATTTAAATCTACTATGGAGACACAATAAGATCAAACAGGTGGAAACGATGGCGAATTTCCAGATCCAGAACCTATCGCCATGAGCTTCGATGACAGCTCGAACGATGGGGTTAAGCTCCCATCCTTGCAGGTCCAGAACCATCACCGTGAAGATAGAATCTAAGATATTCAGGCCCAAAATTAAAATCAACAAGAAGAGTAGTGCTGGACCGTAGCGGTCGACATAGCTCCCCTTCTGATGATCAGCCCTTCTACGCATCCTCCTTCTTTGACCAAAAAAGGTATATCGACTCAGGCCAGGGGTAGGCCGTTTTCTTCGATCTTTTAAAACTCGCTTATCAACCACCGAGGCAAGTCACCTTTCTGAATCGCTTCATTTTTTATTCTTTTTAAAACATTTCTATTGAGATTTTCAAATAATTGATTTGATAAATTTCGTTGATCCAAGCTCTGTGCGCAGGAAGGTCTCGGGGGTCCTGAACCCAAAAAGAAAGATAGATATACCCAATAAGGGTAGGACAGCCGGGACGGCTGTCCTCCGCTGGTTTTGAGGTTTCGAAATTTCCATATGTGAATTTGGGCCGAATATTTTTATAGACATAGGGGATAAATTTCTGTTATATAAGAAAAAATTCTAATTTGGATTTAGGAGAGAGCGGCGTGTTTCATATTGCGGACCCAAAAGATATAAAAGACGGTAAGATGACCGATGTCTATTTTGTGAGGACGATGGAAGTCCTCAAGGCGAAAAAGATCGACAAATGGGTTAAGGCCGAATTCATTGCCAAACGTTTTCCGGAAGATTATGGGTGGGGAGTACTGGCTGGAATTGAGGAGGCAGCTTATCTCCTTAAAGACCTGAAGGTTCATGTCAGGTCGATGAAGGAGGGGACGATTTTTCGGGCTTTCGAACCCATCATGGAGATTGAGGGGATGTATACTGAATTCGGCCTCTATGAGACCGCTGTCTTGGGTCTTCTCTGCCAGGCTTCGGGTGTTGCAACAAAAGCGGCCCGTTGTAAAAAGGCGGCAGGGGATCGGACGGTGATCAGTTTTGGTGCGAGGCGGATCCATCCCGTCATCGCACCGATGGTGGAGCGGAATGCCTTCATCGGTGGCTGTGATGGCGTGTCGGTGGTGAAGAATGCAGAGCTCATCGGAGAGGAGCCTTCAGGCACCATGCCTCATGCTCTGATCCTGATCATGGGAGATACGGTAGAGGCTACGAAGGCTTTTGATGCGGTGATCCACCCTAAGGTCAAAAGGGTCTCCCTCATCGACACCTTTAATGATGAGAAGATTGAGGCCATCAGGGTGGCAGAGGCCTTAGGGAAGAAACTCTTTGGGATAAGGCTCGATACCCCCAGTTCCAGGCGGGGAGACTTTCAGAAGATTATCGAGGAGATTCGCTGGGAACTGAATTTACGGGGATTTGGACATATTCAGATCTTTGTCAGCGGAGGATTGGACGAGAAGCGTATCCTGAGCCTCAATCCTGTGGTAGATGCCTATGGGGTAGGCACTTCGATCACCAATGCACGGGTGATCGATTTTGCCATGGACATTATTGAGATCGAGGGAAGACCTTTGGCGAAGAGGGGAAAGATGTCTGGGTCGAAGAGTGTACTTCGGTGCCCAAAATGCTTCCGGGATCAAATTGTTCCCCTCAAAAAAAACCGAGGTCATTCCACCCGGGGTTCAGATCGATGTTCGTGTGGTGGTCGGTTCAAAGAAATTCTCCTCCCTTTCCTTAAGGATAGAAAGATCCTCTGGGGCCTACCCACCCCACAGGCAATACGAGAATATGTGCTTAAGCAACTTCCCCATTTTGATCTTTAGATACCGGCCCTCATGAGATTAGGGCGAATGATGCCCGGAGACAAGGAAACTGAAATGCGAGAGGCCATGCTTTACAGTCCTTTGGAAGAGGGGAAAGTGCAATGTTACCTCTGCAGCCATCGATGTACCATCTCCCCTTCAAAACGGGGTATCTGTGGAGTAAGGGAGAACAAGGATGGCAAGCTTTATACCCTCGTCTTCGGCCGTGCGATTTCTCTGAATGTGGATCCCATTGAAAAGAAACCCATCTTTCACCTCTTCCCTGGATCGAGCTCTTTCTCCATCGCTGCGGTGGGTTGTAATTTTCGATGTCTTCAGTGTCAAAACCATGAGATCTCCCAGATGCCGGTAGAAGAAGACCGTATCGAGGGTTCAGATGTCTCCCCTTCCAAAATTGTTTGTTCGGCCAAAGAATATCGATGCCGTTCAATTTCTTATACGTATACCGAACCCACTATCTATTTTGAATATGCCTACGAGATCGCCCTTCTCGCCAGCCAGGAAGGGATTAAGAATATTTTCGTCACTAACGGTTACATGACCGAGGAAGCCCTCCGTACAATTCGGCCCTATTTGGACGCAGCCAATGTCGATTTGAAAAGTTTCCAGAAAAAATTTTATCGAGAGGTCTGCGGGGCAAGACTAGAGCCAGTTTTGGAGAACCTGAAACTGATGAGACAGATGGGGATCTGGGTAGAGATCACCACCCTCGTCATCCCTACCCTGAATGACTCGGATAAGGAGTTTGAGGAGATCGCCCAATTTATCGTCTCACTGGGACCGGAGGTCCCCTGGCATATCTCTGCATTCTATCCAACCTATAAAATGACGAACCTACCGCGAACTCCTGCTTCTCTGCTTCTCCGAGCAAGGGAGATTGGCATGAGGGCAGGGCTCCAATATGTCTATTGTGGGAATATTCCGGGGGAGGAAGGTGAAGACACCTTGTGCCCTCATTGTGGCAGGCGGGTGATTGAAAGGATGGGGTTTCGGATAGTGAAAAATGAGCTCATGAACGGAGAATGTCGTCATTGCCATTCAAAGATCGATGGCGTATGGGAATAATTCCCCTTTGAGCAAGCATCAATAATCAAATAAGGATTCAAGGGGTCGAGGGGTCAAGGATTCGGGTGAAATGCTTAAGAGTTTTGAAGAATCAAAGGTTTGGTAAAAGTTTTATTAAGAGGATTAAGGATTCAATGGGCAATGTCCTTCACTTGAACCCTTGAATCCTAGAATCCTTTGATTTTTCTTAAAAAAGGTGGCTTAGACACGGAACGGTGATTGGAAGATGATCTGGACGATCGGAGGTGGCAAAGGTGGAAGCGGGAAGAGTTTTATCACCGCCAACATCGGGATCTGCCTCGCAAGATTAGGTGCTCGGGTAATCCTCATCGACGCTGATTTGGGAGGAGCAAACCTCCACACCCTCTTGGGAATTTCCCCTCCAGCCCTCTCCCTCTCCGATTTCATGAAGAGAAGGGTTTTCGATCTCCGCGACGTGCTCATCCCGACTGCCATTCCCAACCTTCAACTCCTGAGCGGTGCGCAGGATCTTCTCAATGCGGCAGATGCGAAAAGCGTTCAGAAGCGGAAGCTGTTGCGTGCCATTCAAAGCCTGGAAGGCGATACTATCCTGGTCGATTTAGGAGGGGGTAACTCTTTGAGCGTTCTGGACTTCTTCCTGATGTCTGATGGGGGGATCCTGGTGGTGACCCCTGAACCCACCTCGATAGAAAATAGCTATCGGTTTCTCAAGAGCGCCTTTTATCGAAGGCTCAAGCAGTCAGTTTCCTCCTATCCTGTCAAAAACCTGATCGATGGAGCCATGGACCGAAAGAATGAGATGGGCATTCAGAACCCTCACGACCTCATCAAAGCAGTGAGACGAATCAGTGAAGAGGATGCTCAGAGGATGATCGAGGAGGTGGAGAGCTTTCACCCCAATCTCATTCTGAATCAGGTTCGTTCAAAGAAAGATATCGAGATCGGGTTTTCGATCCGAAGCGCCTGTCAAAAATACTTCGGGATACACCTCCACTACTTAGGTTATGTTGTGTACGATCAGGAGGTGAGCCACTCCATCCGGCGAAGGAGGCCTTTGGTCTTGGAGAACGTTCGGTCAAGGGCGGCCCAATGTGTTACGGAGATCGCCTCCAAACTGGCCAATAGTCATCCGATGTCTTTGCGAATTTAGTAAGCCCCGTTAGAAACGAGTTTTCTAACGGGGTGGGGAGGAAGATGAAGCGGATCGAAGAGCAAACCTATTATGAGATTTTAGAGGTGAGCTCCAATGCCACGGTGAAGGAAATCCAAAGGGCCTATGAACACGCCCAAGAGACCTACCATCGCGATTCATTGGCGATCTATTCTCTCTTCTCCGAGGAAGAGGTGAACGAAATTCAAGCGGCCATTGAGGAGGCTTATCGGGGTCTGATAGACGAGGCATTGCGGAGGAGTTATGACCAGTCGCTCCTTCGAGTTTCCGGCGGGCCCAAAGGGGAAAGGCCTCCAGAGGTGGAGAGAATCCCCCGAGAAAAAGAAGCTTCTCTCTCGTTCACGGCTCTTTCAATCAATGCGGAAGAGGAAATCTATCGCGGGAAAACGCTGAGGCAGATTCGGGAGAGGATAGGCATTGATCTCAAGACCATTTCAGCAGAGACGAAGATTAACACAAAAATCCTGGAGTGGATTGAAGAGGAGGTTCTGGAGAAACTTCCTGCCGCGGTTTATCTGAGGGGATTCTTAAAAAGCTACGCCCAATCGCTCGGCCTCGATCCGCAAAAGGTGGTGGAAGGATATTTCCATTTTTTGTCCGAGAATAGGAAAGATAACTCCTCCCCCCATCCGTTCGGCTGATGGTACGACAATCGTTTGACCGGGCTCACGCCGAAGTCCCACCGTGATGATCACTCTTCAGCATTTTCAGGGCGCCGCCGTCGTCCAAAGCGCTCCGTTGCTGAAGCTCTGGCCCGGCCTTCGCAAGCGCTTCGGCGGAGTGGGCAGCGTCGGCGACCAGACTATGGTGTCGGACGATGAAAGGGGATTGAACAGCGTTTCAAAGGGCTGAAGTGTTACTTAAATTTGGATTTTGAATTTCCTTCTTTTAGGGGTTTTCCGAAATGAGTTCTACCACCTTGGCTACTATTTCCTGATCAATCTTACTGCTAAATCCTGGAATCTTATCTCGGATCCTACCCTGCTTGTCAAGAAGGATCGTGGTTGGAAGGCCAGTGACTCCGTAATTCCTCGCCACTTTGTCCGGGGTGATGATGATAGGATAGGGAATATCCATCGACTTGACGAAACGATGGACACCGCTCACATCACCCTTATCTACGTTCATCCCAATGACCTCAAGCCCTTTTTGTTGGTAGGCCTTGTAGATTTCGACGAGATGGGGGATCGATTCCTTACAAGGTCCGCACCAAGTCGCCCAGAAGTCGAGGAGAACAACTTTTCCCCTGAGCTTGGAAAGAGTGATCTCCTGGTCATCGAGGGTCTTGAGTGTAAAATCGGGTGCCAGAGCCGATTCCTTCTTTTCCTGGGTACAACTGGGGACAAAGAGTATCCATCCAAAACAAAGGCCGAGGATAATGAACCATCTATACGTGACGACATAAGTCTTACTTAGTTTGTCATTCCGGGCTTGACCCGGAATCCAGTGTCTTTCTGGATTCCCGCTGGAGTTTACCCCGTACTTTGATACGGGGCGGGAATGACGCGCTTTGTTGTCATTAATGACGTTGTCTATAAGAAGCGATCGTTCCATAATAGAAATTTCAGCAGTTATAGGGCTTTTTCAATCATGGCCTTCAATCGGGCCTTCGGCACAGCGCCGACAATCTGATCCAGAATCTTTCCTTCTTTGAAAAGAATTAAGGTAGGGATTCCCCTCACACCATACTGACTCGGTGTGGTTGGGTTTTCATCCACATTGAATTTGGTCACTTTGACTCTTCCAGTAAACTCTTTCGCCAACTCCTCTACGATGGGACCGATGCTACGGCACGGTCCGCACCAAGTCGCCCAGAAGTCAACGAGCACTGGAAGGTCTGCATTGAGAACCTCCGCGGCAAAAGTTTTGTCGCTCACATGAAGTAAACCTGACTCATCTAGCATTTTTCTCTCCTCTGGTTTTCTATTTCTTTATGTTTTGACTATGAGATTCTGCAATCCGAAATCCACAATCCGCAATCGCTCATAACCTTCTCTCCAATATATAGTCGGCCAATGCGTAAAGGGCCTTCCGTTCTCTCGAATTCGGGAAGAGACGAAGATGATCCTTTGCCCTTTCGACATAAGCCTCTGCCCTTTTCCAGGTATCGTGGATCCCATGATATCGTTCGATCATCTTGACTACATTTAAAAAGGCTTCTTTGGTCAGGGGGTGAGAATCGACGGACTTTCGGATAAAGGCCCTCTCCTCCTCGTTGCATTGTTTCAGTGTGAAGATCAGAGGGAGGGTGATCTTGCCATCCTGCAGGTCGATGCCGATCTTCTTTCCAGATTTTTTAGAAGTGTAATCGAGATTGTCATCGATCAATTGAAAGGCGATTCCCACATCCATCCCAAACTTAGCTAAAGCCTCCTCTTTTTCTTCTGAGACATTTCCAAGGATGCCCCCGATCTGTGTGGCCGCTGAGATGAGATGGGCAGTTTTACAGGCGATGATTGAAAGGTAACTTTCCTCCGTCAGAGAGAGGTCATTGGTTCTGAAGAGCTCCTCCAGTTCTCCTTCGGCCATAGTGGTGGTTGCCCTGGAAATGGTATGAAGAATCTTCCAATTGCCAGTTTCCACCATCCGGGTGAAACATTTCGTGAAAAGGAAATCTCCGACGAGGACACACGCTTCATTACCCCATTTGGAATTGGCTGATTCAATGCCTCTTCGTAACTTGGCCTTGTCCACGACATCATCGTGGAGCAGGGTGGCTGTATGAATAAATTCGATGAGGCTTGCCATGGAGATGTGATTTTTTCCAGTATACCCGCATAATTTCGCTGAAAGCAATAAGAGTTTTGCTCGAAATCGTTTGCCGCCGCTTCGAAGGAGATGTTCGCCGATGGCGGAGATGATGGGGACATTTGATCTTAAGTTCTTTCGAAACTCTTGATCCACTTTTTTTAAATCTTCCTCCATCCATTCAAGGATCCCCTCGCGGGGAGAGGTCTTCTCTTCGGAAAGGGGAGGCACAGTGATCAATCCGCTCATATCGAAAATTATTATCCTATTCAGGGGACATTGTCAAAATTTTTTATCTTCTTAATTAAAGACCAAGGCTTCTCCCCTTGTCAGATTCACGAAGAATCAAGGGATCCATGATCGTCAATTCCACACCGCTGGCTTTGAGGGACTCGATGAGGATGAATTTTGCACCTTTCTCGAGACGGGGATGAACAAACTGCAATCGCTTTGGCTCCAACCTTTCGCCCCTCAATATCGTCAATAGATCGACGGTTCTCAAAGCGGGGAAGATCAGGTAGCATCTTCCTTTGGTCGGGAGAAGGTAGGAGGCGATACGGATCAGGTCTCCTAACGTTCCTTTGATCTCATGGCGGGCGACGGCCTTCTCCATGGAAGGGTTCACCCTACCTGTCCGATATTGTCGGTAGGGTGGATTGGAGATGACGACGTCGAAAGAACTCGGGGGGAAGGTGGCGTTCAATTCTCTAAAGTCCTGGTGGAGGATGGATATCCGATGGCCGAGATGGTTCAAGATCACATTTTTTTTAGCGCATTCTGCCAATCCCTTTTGAATCTCCACGCCGACAAAGGAATGGGCTTTTGTGGTTTGTGATAATAGAAGGGGAAGAATCCCACAGCCCGTTCCCAGGTCAATGACTTTCTCATCTTTTCGAAGGTTGACGAATTGACTGAGGAGAACTGCGTCGACAGAGAATCGATAGCCTCTTTTCTTCTGAAAAATTTGAAGGCTTCCGTTGAAAAAGGTGTCGAGGGTTTCATCAGAGGACGGTATCGGGGATGAAATGAAGGATGTCATGGAATCAGGTCATCTACGGTCTCGTCTTCGACGAGCTTATTGATCACTAAGCCGGTGGGAAGCTTGGGGTAAAAGAAGGTCGACTTCTGCGGCATGAATTCCCTGACTGAAGCAACCTGCTGAACCTCTTCCACCTTTGGCGGATTTAATAGGAAGGCCATCTGAAATTTTCCCTCTCTGACCAAGTCGATCGCCCGTTGACCGTTTTTGATAATCTGGATCCGATGTTGATCCTGCTCCTTCTCCTCAATGCCCAACAACTGTTCCAATATCAATCGATGGAGAATGATCACATCTAATTTCTGGAGGACGGCGGGAATGTTCGTGCCGATCATGGCCGGGAGATCCAATTCCTTCTTCAATTGGAGTAGGGTATAATGATCATTGCCCTGAATATAGAGCCCAAAAGCATTCCCGCTCGCTCCCGCTTCCTCCAGCCCTTGGAAGAACTCGATCCTTTTGGCCGGCTCATTTTGAGGGTTGAAAGGATAATCCGTTTCTTGGAAATATTTTTGGAGTTGCGACTCGAAGTCGACCCGGTCGAAGCGGGCAAGATTTAAAATCAGGCGATGGGAGGGAAGAATAGTCAGTCCTTCATCCTCAAAGGGGCAGAAATACATCATCGTGTAGTGAAAAGGTTCCTTACCGGTAGAAGGTGATTTTTTCTCCATCTCCCTCTTGAAGGCGAGGGCTGCTTCAAAACGATGGTGCCCATCCGCAATGAAAAGGATCTTTTCTTTCATTCTCTCTCTGACTTCATGAAGGTGAGTTCGATCTTTGATAGACCAAATCGTATGACGAATATTCTTTTCATCGAAATAGTTGAAAAGGGGGGGGTGGGTAATATATCTCTCAAAGAGTGAGTGGATGGTGTGATCAGGATCGGAGTAGAGAGAGAAGATTGGGCTGAGATTTGCCTGACAAGCCTTCAAGACCCTCAGACGGTCCTCTTTCTGTTCTTCGTGAATCCGTTCATGGGGAAGGATCATCCCCTTCTCGAATTCTTCCAGACGACAGAGACCGATGAAGCCATGACGTGTCCTTCTCCTCCCTTCATTTAAGAGGAAATCGACCTGATAGTAGTAGAAGGCGAGGTCCCTTTCGCGAACGAGAATGCCTTTTCTCTCCCAGTCGTCGAAATATTGGGTGCAGAAACGATAGCGACCTTGATCTGAGGATCCATCGCCCATCTCAAGTCGTATGACGTTGTAGGGATGCTTCGCATAATATTTTGGCTTTGCTT
>Ga0299912_10001306_pt1 | contig 20128 bp, 21 predicted proteins | sample RVTome_2_FD_207667 | JGI IMG/M metagenome (GOLD analysis project Ga0299912, IMG submission 207667) | Soil microbial communities from uranium-contaminated site in the Upper Colorado River Basin, Wyoming, United States - RVT95D214 (version 2) ... | reverse complement strand
GTTGTTCCATCGTATAATGTAAAGTTGAGACCCCCTACTTGCCCGAAATCTAAAAGCGGAGGAGAACTAACAAATTCAAACGCTAATAACTCCCTTAAAGGTGAATCTATTCCGCCCCATTGTAGGAAAAGGTGATCTTGAAACTCCTTAAAGTCAATTTCAGGTTTTATTGGTGTCTCCATTTTTGCATATGAGACATCATCTACTATTATTTCCCAATGATCATAAAATACACTCCTCCTTCCTGTTATTGTTACATATGACAAATTGGCGGGAACAGGAATACTGGGTGGGCACTCACAAATAATGTAGTCCTGAGGCAAATGGGCAGCAGGCAAAAGTAGAAAATGACTTGTCCCAAGTCTACTGTCAAAAACAACCGAGCCCGTAACTGTTGGATTTGCCGATTTCTTAGCATAATTAAAGTCCTTTAGCATCATGAGTTCCCACCGATTGAATTCGCTGCCATATTGCCTTTCTCGAAAAGCAGGTCTTATTGGTTTGAAGTTATTAGTGTGTCTAACCGCTTTGGATTTCTTAGGCGTGGGAATAAAAGTCATATTTGCCCCACTACAGACTTAGTGAACTCAGATATAAGCAATACAAATAATAATTTTAGAATTTTTTGGCTCTTATGAGAGTTATTGTTTCGAAGAAAGGCAGAGCAGTATCTGCAATCACACTTGCCTTCAGACAATATTTCTCAAAATGGGTTAATGTTTTATCCACAAATGCGAGTGTAGACTGCATTAAAAGAATTTGACCTGTTAGTTTCAAGTGCTTTGATGCTTCTGGAATAAAACGGTCAATAATTTTTCTGCCAGTGGCGCCTCCTGTCCAAGCGCGTCCAATCCAAGAATCCGCTTCACTCTCATCTGCCGGCAAGTAAGGCGCGTTGAAAAGAATCACATCAAATTTCGCTTTTCCGTTTAAAGACGCGCATAAGTCGCTTTGCACGAAATCCATTTTACTACGTATATTGTTGAGTTCTGCGTTTTGTTTTGCGCAACGAACAGCATAAGGATTCACGTCAACCGCAACCACCTCGCTTGCCTTTTTGGCAGCTATTATGCCTAGTATGCCGCATCCTGTGCCCATGTCCAGCACCCTCTCGCCCTCTTTCACAACAAGGTTCTCTGCAAAGAGAAACGAGTCTTCAGCAGGCTCGTATACATTTTCATCAACAACAAACACAAAATCACCGAAAAACACGCGCTTAGTCCGTGAAGACATTGGCTAACACCCCAAAATCTTTAGGCGCCAACTCACGCACGCGCCTCTCACCAAACGGAACAACGCAAATCCGCTTTTTAGCCTCTTCCTTCGACACTTTAAACGTGTTCTTGATGAATGGCACAAGCGCGTTGCTGAGCTTCTTGTTGCGCTCGGTGAACAACCACTGCACCATCTGTCTGAACAGCAATACGTCCTTCACTTCGAACGGCGCTGTTTTCCAAGGCACTAAACGCACGATTACTGAATCAACTTCGGGCTGAGGATAAAACATCTCTTTAGGCACAGCATCAAACAGCTCAACCTCTGCACCGTGACAAGCCACAACCGTTAACCATCCGTAATCCTCGCGGCCCACAGCAGCCACAAGCCTATTGGCGAATCCCCGCTGCAAAACCAAGACGGCACACGCAACTTTTCGCTCAAGAAGCCACATCACCAAACGCGAAGACAAGTAATAGGGCGGAATCGCTATGACCTTGTTAAACGCGAGCAACTCCGCTTTTAACACGTCGCCTTCAATCACAGCCACGTTGGCTAAGCCGCTGAGTTGTTCACGCAACGCCACCGCAACGCGCGGGTCCTTCTCAACCGCTATTGCACTTTTGCACTTGGCGGCTAGGAAGCGGGTTAGGAAGCCGAAGCCTGCGCCAGCATCCAGCACCACATCATCACGGCATAGCGAAGCATAATCACTAAGCCTATCAAAAAGCTGAGGCTCAACCATGAAGTTCTGTCCCAAAAGCCTGTTCGGAACAATTCGAAACGTTCGAAGCAGCCGCTTCGTCTCTTCAACACTCATAGCTAATGCTCACGCGTGAACAAGCGGTACTTACTGTCGCCTTCCAACTCCTCCAACACACGCTTCGTAATCAACTTCACAGGACTAGGCAACTCAGTCCGCTTCTGCAAATCCTCAAAACTATCAAACGGCTTACGCTCACGCTCGTTAATAACTTGCCACATGTACTTCTTCCCAATCCCAGGAATCAACTCCAACGCATGCATCCGCGGCGTAACCGCACGAGCTGTGTTAAAGAAGTTAACAAACCAATCCTCACGATTCAACGCAATACGCGCTATCACGCCAGAAAGCTCCGACTTCGCAGCACCAGTCAACTCATCATAGCCCACGCGGCCAATAATGTACGTAACCTCATCCCGTGACTCCTTCCCCACATAAACCCTGTCACCCGACTTAAGCGCTAAGCCTTCCTTAACCAGCGCCTCCAACAACGTGAAAAACTCTTCGCCAATGCATTGAATCAGCGCTCCCGCTCGGTAACCCGCCCTTCCAGCAGCCCGAAGCCCTGGACGACCGTGCGGCAAGAAATCTACCACATAAGCGTACTCCTCGTACCGCTTCTCCATAACAGTCCCTAATCTCCTCTACCATCTACCATATCCCGTTATCTACTTAAAAATTCTTAGGCTACTCCCGCTACTCCTTTGCCACTCTACTCGCATTCAAAAGCGCAATAATGGCTTCCAACTTCGCTGTTTCGATAATTTTCTTTCCGCCAGCCAGAAAAACCCGTAACTCATCAACGCTCTCAGGCGCACAATTAACCACCTGAACCGCCTCATCCTCATTCAACCCAAACTCCTTCACCAAACGCTCCAAAAGCCCCTCAACAGCCGCCTCATCAACTTTAGAAAACTTTGAAACGTAATCAAACGTACGCCGCTGAAACTGATCCAGATTCTCCTCTCCAAGAGCCAACAGTTCCTTCTTAACCTGCGGCAACGCAAGCTTCTTCTCACTCAACTCTCTTGTATCCATATTCTCAACTACCGCCCTTATACGGCTCCAAATGCTCAGAACGCACAATAATCTCCTTAACCGCGTCGCCCTGAGGCACACTCACCACGTACCCACGTCCCCGCTTAGCCTGCACCACGCCAATCTTACCGTGAAAACGCTTATGAGGCAAACTCTTCTGCACACTCGAATCAATCTTAACTATCACCTGAGAACCAACCTCATAAGCAATCAATAGCTTGCCAAGCTTCGGCTTACCCTTATCCCTAGGCGCCTTCGTGGAAAGCCGACGCGTACTACGCCGATAACCCTTTGACTTCTTCACTTTTTCACCTCACCAACCTCGTCCACAATAACATTCAAAACATCAAGTTTGAGAGGCTTCGCTCTGTTTCCAAGCAGCTCCGAAACACTGGGCACTGTTCTTCCTTCATCCCCAGACACCAACTCTTTAACGTAGAGGCCTCCCTGACAACGAATTTGCATTTCAGCCTTCTTAGGTGACACCTTCTTAACTTTAACCTCATATATGTACTTTTCTCGGGTTAAATCCGCACGCCTATGCAAAACACGCAACGGCGTCTGCTGCTTAATCGAAGCGTTACTCAGCTTCTCCGCCACAAGGCACAAGTCGCCTTCCGACACTTCATGCTCAAACTCCACCAACACACGGTACTCCTTCTGAGCTGATTCCGCCTTCTTCAACCGCCTAACAACATCCTTATTAGTGAACCGCAAATTCGAAACCTCCACCTTATCCTTAGCGGCAACGTTAATGACTTCTTTGAGCTCCCGCAAATCCAAAAACCTCAGTCTAGGCTTGGAAACTTCAACCACAAAAGGCCTGCCGCTGCCCAGCATCCGCGCATCAATATCCTCACGTCCAGAAGCGTGAAAAGCCGTTTTCTCGCCTTCCGCCGCCTCCAACAACGGCTTCGAAACCAGCTCCTCCACCGATTCAGGATAAAGCTTGCCAGTCCAACCGCACTTCTCGCAGCCTCTTCCGCGGCAGCTAGAACAGAACCATTTCGACTGCGGTATGTCTCTAACGAGCTTTCTGTAGCGGCCAGCAACAAAAAGCGGGTTCACTTGAAGCTTGACGCTTTCAGTGAACGGGTTAACAATTATGACCAAGTCGGGTTTTCGGTAATCCACGGTTTTTCCCGTCTGCGCCTCAACGCTCTTGCCCAGTAAACGCCCAAACTCGTGGCGTATGCTTTCGCCGTAGCTCACGTTAAATGCGGCTTTGAACTCGTCTTCGCGCTCCTCCACCGCAACGGGCAACTCTACGCCCACCAGAAACGTGGTGTACTCGTAGCTTGCGGTTTCTGCTAAGGCTTTGTGAACCAAACCGTCAAGAAGTTGAAATCTGTCTTCACACAGAAAACACTGCTGAACATTTTTGGGAACCCGCTTTTTCAAGTGCCGAATGGTTTCTGCGGCTTCGCGGGAAAAACCGTTGATCGCAAGGATTTTGAGGCTTTTCAGGCCTTCAGAGTCTTTGAACTGAGCAAGAGCGCTGGCGTGCAGCGTTAAACTAAGCTTTACTGCTTTGCCGCGTTCACTGTTTTCTATGCTGTAGCCGAGTAACGCGAACTGTCTTCCGAGACAATGGTCGCACAAGGCGTGTGCTTCAAGCATCTGCAAGGCGTTTTCTAGAACGTTCATTGGTGAAAGCCTACTTGAACGCTGTGGGCATTCCTTTGCCCATGAAAGGCAGCCGCTTCTTCCGTTTGAACATCTTCAGCATCTTGCGCATCATTACATACTGTTTTAGGAGGTCTTTAACGTCTTTTTCGGCTGTTCCAGACCCCCGCGCAACACGCCGGATCCGGGAGGAGTTGAAAACTTTGGGGTTCTCCTTCTCCTCAAGCCGCATGGATTGGATTATTAGGCGCCATTTTTCAAGGTTCGCTTCAGCCATGTTCAGCTTGTCCTCTGGCAGGTCGTAGGACATGCCTGGAAGCATTTTGAGGACTTTCCTGAATGGCCCCATGCTTTTGAAGGCTTCGAATTGCTCGTACATGTCTGTTAAAGTGAATTTTCCGCTCAGTATGGCTTTAGCCTTTTTTTCGGGAACTTTTATTTCGGCGTCTCGGACTTTTTCGAGGAGCGTTTCCAAGTCGCCCATGCCTAAGAGGCGACCGACGAAACGTGAAGGGATGAACGGTTCGATATCTTCGGTTTTTTCGCCTGTGCCTATGAATTTTATGGGTGCGCCTGTGGCTGCAACCGCGGATAATGCGCCGCCGCCTCTGGCGGAGCCGTCTAGTTTTGTGACTAGGATTGCGCCTATGGGTGTTGCCTCGTGGAAGGCTTTCGCTTGGATTAGGGCTTGTTGCCCGATTGTGCCGTCGATTACCATAATGACTTCGTCGGGTTTTATTTTCTTTTCAAGGTTTTTCATTTCTTTGATTAGGTCTTGCTCTTCTTTGTGTCGCCCTGCGGTGTCGACGATTATTAGGTCTTTGTCGCTGAACTGTTTTAGTCCTTCGGAGACCACTTTGACTGGGTCTTTGGCTTTGGAGTCGCCGTAGATGGGAATGTTTATTCGGTTTGCTAATTGTTGAAGTTGCGCGTATGCGCCAGGGCGGTAGGTGTCCGCGCAAATCAGGGCAGGTTTGAGTCCTTTCTTTTGGAAGTATCGGGCGAGTTTGGCTGCTGCCGTGGTTTTTCCTGAGCCCTGGATGCCGACGAGCATGAGTATTTGCTTTTTTCCCGGTTCAATTTTGATGGGAACTGGTTTTTCGCCCACGAAGCGGGTTAATTCTTCGTAAACGACTTTTATTACGTGTTCGCGTCTTGAGATGCCGGGTGGAACTTTTTCTTTTAGGGCTCTTTCTTCCATTCGTTTGGAGATTTCGAGAACTAGTTGGACGTTTACGTCGGATTGGAGCAGCGCTCTTTGGATGTCGCGCACGAGTTCTTTAACTGTAGCCTCGTCTATTACTGAGGCTCTGAAAAGCTTCTTTAGGGCGCTGGTAAGCGAGGAACCTAAGCGGTCTAAAGCCATTTGCGTCTCCAGTCTTTAAACATCTTGAGCGCCTTTAAATATATATTGCAGAGAAACTTGGGACGCCTATAACATTTTTTTCACTTCAGGTTTTAGAAGGCAAGGGTCAGATTTCGGTAGAATAAGGTTTGAAGCCTCAGCCCCATCAGTATAAAATTCGTCACAATTCAGACGGCTCTTCATGCATCATTGGCTCCAAGAGTTATACTTCGAACGCGGAGATAAACTTTGATGAAAATCTTTTTATCACAAACAGGGCTTAACTCATTAGAAGGATAGTGGTTAGAGAGATTGACCGCAGAACGTGCGATACATATTGCCGTGTTTGCCCTGCTGTTAGTTGGCTCTTGGTGCGTAAGCGCATGGGCAAGCTACACCTACATAGCAAACGATATACTCAAAATAGCAGGCGTCACGTTAAGCTGGGGAATAATCCTCTTAATCCTTTATGTTATCTTCAAAAAGCTCGGTTGGAACTGGTGGAGCCCAATATAAAACGCCTGAAACAAGCTCTCAGATAACACGCAAATGAAAACTATAGCAGCATTTTAGTGCCCAGTTATTTTGCCCTAGCGAGTTTGATTCTGCCCATTATCTTCCAGTACTCGACTTCAGCACCAGCAACAAGCTTGGCTTTCAAATCCTCCTCTTCGGGAAACGGCGCATCCAAATACTCAAATGTCTCCAAATCCATGATTTGAACGCCATTAGGGCTAACTGCAAACACTTGACCCACTCTCTTGTCGATGATGGGAACTTCTGCGTTGCTATCAACGGGTTTGACGAACTGTCTCTTTTGACCATCGAACACTCCAATAGCAACAATTCTTGCTTTGGCGGAACCATGTTTCCCCGGTTTGGATTTGGTTACGTCCATTATGCGGCACGGTTCGCCATCGATTAGCATGTAGCCTCCGACGCGTAATTCTCCAACGCCCATTGGTTTGGTCATACTCTCACCAAATGTCTGGTCATCAAAAGCAATTCTGAACAACACCCATATATAGATTAAGGTACCGCTATTTACCTGAACGGTGGAAACGGTGTTCAAAAGCGTCGGATTAGTCGCCCGCTACGACAAAAAACAAGCACTAAAACTCGCCGAGGAATTAGCAGAGTACCTGAGAAGCAAAAACGTGCAAGTTTACATAGAAGATACGCTCGCTGGAAAAATAAACACCAAAGAAAAAATGATTCCTCTCACAAAAATGAAAACAGACTTCATAATAACCATCGGCGGAGACGGCACCATCCTAAGAACCAGCAGCGCAATCCCTAAACCTGAACCGCCAATATTAGCCATAAACATGGGAGTGCGCGGTTTCCTCACGGAAGTGGAACCGAAAGAAGCGTGCGCCGCCGTGGAAAAATGCCTAAAAGGCGAGTTCAAAATTGAAAAATGCGCCAAACTCGCGGCAGCTACGGATGGCTGCACAATACCAGACGCGTTAAACGACATCGTCATTTCTGCTGGAGAACCCTCAAAAATACTCTACACGCAGATACTCAAAGACGAGAAGCCGATTCTGAAGTGCCAAGCAGACGGCTTGATAGTGTCAACGCAAACAGGCTCCACTGGCTATTCGCTCTCGGCAGGAGGACCAGTTTTAGACACGGAAGTAGACGCGTTCGTTCTGACACCAATCTGCTCCTTAACCGTGTTCCACTCGCTTGTTTTCCCAGCAGACTCCAAAGTCACAATCCAAGCCATCAGACCAAAAGCCATGCTTGTTCTAGTTGACGGAAACCATCGCCAACTTGTAACATCAAAGAACCCCACCTTAACGGTTACACGTTCCAAAAACGTAACCTCATTCATCAGGTTTACAGATAATTTCTACAATCGACTGCAAAGCCGAGTGCTGTTTAAGGGAATGGGATGAAAAATCCAGAGAAACACTCCGCATAAACGCGTCATGGTCTTAGACACCTCTGCCATTTTAGCGGGATTTGACCCTTTCGCCGTTAGCGAAAACCAAGCTACAGTGCCTAAAGTGCAAGAGGAGATAAAGACAAACTCTATGACTTTGGTGCGATTCAAAACAGCAGTGGAAAACGGAAAACTAAAGGTTAAAACGCCTTCCGAAGAATTCTTGAACAAAGTGAAAGCATCCGCAATCACGGTTGGCGACTCGTTTTTCCTGTCAGAAACCGACATGCAAATCTTAGCTTTAGCTTTAGAACTCAAAGCAGCAGGCTACAGTCCCCAAATCGTCTCGGATGACTATTCAATACAGAACGTTGCCACAAAAATGGAAATAGAATTTGCGGCTCTCGCAACCTTTGGCATCCGCCGCCTTCTGGAATGGGTCAGATACTGCCCAGCATGCCACAGAGAATACCCCGCTGACTACGGTTCCACAACATGCCCAGTCTGCGGTACAGAACTGAAAAGGAAACCTCGGAAAACAGCTAAAAACCTCAAAAACACAAATTAACAAAAACTAAAAGAGGAAAACAATATGGAGCCAAATGTGAAAAAGACAGTGTATTTTAAAGAGACAGGCGAACAAAACACCGATGCACTCTTAAAAATCGTTAAAGAATACGTCAACAAAGAAAACATCGCCAACATTATCATAGCCTCGTCCACGGGTGAAACAGGAGCCAAAGCGGCTAAAACCTTCAAAGGCAAAAACACGATAGTAGTAACGCACTGCCACGGGTTTCAGCAGTCAGGCAAATCCGAGTTGCAAGAAGAGTTCAAAAAAGAGATACGGGCGAACAGAGCAAAAATTTTCACTGGAACCCACGCTTTAAGCAGCGCGGAAAGGGCAATTCGCAAAACCTTCGGCACGCTGGAGCCGCTGGAGCTAATCGCTAACACGCTCAGACTCATGGGCGAAGGGACAAAAGTATGCGTGGAAATAACGTTGATGGCTACGGATGCAGGATTAATTCCTGCGGATCAAGATGTTGTTGCTGTTGCGGGCACTGGAAAGGGCGCGGATACGGCACTGCGAATTAAACCCGCTAATGCCGCGAGATTCTTCGATTTGAGAATAAAGGAAGTAATAGCGAAACCAAGCAGCTTCTAAGAACGCTGCTCAGGTTTCTTTCGCAACTTCACTTATCGTGTCTTCAACAATGTCCAACGCTGTGTCCAACATTTCCCTCTGAATGGTAAGCGGCGGCGCTATCCTAATTGTTGAAGTGCCACAGGTTACAACTGCCACGCCGCGCTTCCACGCGCGAGCAATCACCTGAGCAGCTTTCTGAACCGCTGGTTTCTTGCTTTCCTTATCCTCAACCAGTTCCACGCCAATCATCAAGCCTTTCCCGCGGACATCGCCAACTATCTCGCTTCGCTCCTGCAATTCCCCAAGCCGCTTCAAAGCATAAGCGCCTTGCTTGTTGGCGTTTTCAAGCAGTTTTTCCTCCTTTATGATTTCTATGACAGCAGCCGCAGCGGCGCACGACAGAGGGTTCCCGCCGAAAGTACTCGCGTGAGAACCTCCAGTCCAATCCATAATCCCAGCTTTAGCAACAGTCGCGCCTATCGGCAGCCCAGACGCTAAGGCCTTTGCGACACAAATTATGTCGGGTTCAACGTTCCAATGCTCAATGGCAAACCATTTGCCAGTTCTGCCGATGCCAGACTGCACTTCATCGTCGATAATTAATAGACCATACTTGTCGGCGAGTTTCTTCAGCCTTTGGAAATACTCTGGTGGAGGAACCACGTAGCCGCCCTCGCCCTGAATTGGCTCAAAAAGCATCGCAGCCACATCTTCCGGCGGCAAGTACTTTTGCAGAACAAACTCGTCAATAAAGTCCACGCACCAGTAATGACATTCTGGATAAGTCAACTTGAAGGGACAGCGGTAGCAATACGCGTAGGGCACGTGGGCTACGCCGGGCACTAATGGAGAAAAATAACGCCTCTGAACGGGCTTGCTAGCGGTAAAGGATAAGGCGCCTGCGGTGCGCCCGTGAAAAGCGCTGATGAAGCCTATGAACAATTGCTTGCGCGTGTGCCACTTGGCAAGTTTAACCGCGGCTTCGACGGCTTCGGTGCCGCTGTTGCCGAAATAGGTTTTCTTTTCGAAGCCGCCAGGAACTATTTCAGCCAGTTTTTCCGCGAGGTTAATTACTTCTTTGTAGTAGAAGTCTGTGTTAGAATAGTGCAGAAAACGGTCACATTGGCCTTTGATGGCAGCTACTACTTTAGGGTGACCGTGACCTACGTTCATGCACGCTATACCAGCGTTGAGGTCTATGTACTCGTTGCCGTCCACGTCCTTCACTACGCAGCCATTGGCTGACTCGACAACAAGCGGGTAGTATCTTACGTACGAAGGCGAAATGAACATTTCATCTTTCTTCAAAAAGTCTCTAGCCTTTGGACCCGGCGGAGAGACAACAATTTTTGGATAATCAGCCATTCTGTTCAACTCTAGAGAGCGACTAGGCAGAGATGCAATATTAACTTTTATGCATCCATGGAAAGGCTCGAACCGATAGTCGTGGCTTACAAAAGCGCCAGAAGCAAAATCAAAAGTAAACCTTCAAGCGCAAAAATTGGGACAACTATTTGCTTCGCCTTCTTAAGCGCCGTATCAACAAGCAGAGATAATGATTCTAAACGAGCTTGTCCGATGACTCTGACTTTAGGGACAACTACGCGTTTGCATCCAACCTTACAGCTTTCTAAGCTGGCTGCTGCTGCCTTCGCGGCGTCTGTGATGTAACCAATCAGTGTCTCATGGTTCATAACTTCGCCCACAGGATGGTAACCACGTCGCCCCAACACTACCGCGCTTACCGCGTGCGTGTCGGTTGTAAAAACTTCGCTTTCATCAAACCCGCTGGAAGCTAAAGCGGAAAGGATTTTTTCACGCAACCCAGAAATCATGTTGTTTCCGTCGATGACCACGTAAGCGGATTTCTGCTCAGCAACCTTAACCACAACCGCGGTGATTCCGCCTGGACCCATACCGTCTGTGAGACTGAACTCTTTAGGGAAAACAGTGGTGGCGCCCACCTCAAAAGGCTTAGCGGGCAAAGAAACAGCTTTCTTGAGGCAAGCTGAAGCCACAGCACGCAGCGCATCTAAGGATTCTTCCATAGAGTCAGTGTCATCGATGCTGTTATGGGCGTTGACCACGACAGCGCAGTCAAGTCCGCACTTCTCTGCTTCTTCACGAACAATGCGACCTAACTCCTGCGGCAGATCTTCAGTGGTTTTGGGAGCAAGTGTAAACGAGAGGAAGGCAGTGTTTCCAAAAACTTGACAGGAAGCAGTGACGACACCGTCCGTGACTTTAACGAAGGGTGTCGCCTTATTAGCAGACGCTTCAAATTCTGCTGATGCTAACACATCATCGATTATTCGGTGGTTTTGCGCTTGCGAGGCTAAGTCAAGTTCGTGACCGAGAATGCCCAAGGGAACACAGGCGTCGCAACTGAATTTTTTTTCAAATTCACGCTTCAGCATAGACGGCAAGAGGCTGCTGCCAATGTTTTTGAAGGGTCCAGGATGGACAAGAGGAACGATAATTGCTGCTTTAGGCTTAGAGGAATCGAATTTTAAGAAGGAAACTTCCACATCTTCGTCTTCGCCTAGCTTTTCCAGAAGCTCCTCTAAGGGCGCGTTGAGAGCAACTACCCAGTTAAGCATGAACGCTCTGAAAATGGGCATAGCGGGCACGCCGTACATTCGCTGTCCTAGCCTGTCTAGGCTATGAGTGAACAAGTAAGCTGCAGCGCAGCAGACTATGGGTGAGATAAGCAGAAAAGGCAGAAACTGAAGAGGGTTGACACTGGCGAGTCGTATCCAAAAAGCTAGGAACACAGCTATACATAAAAAGGGCTGAAGCAGAGAAGCCAACAGGCGCCGTGAGATGCTTACTGAAGAGGTGGCGAGGAAAACAACAAACCGTAACGTCAGCACCGCTGCGAATCCTAAGAGGCAAAGCTTGATCCACCACCAAAAATTGAATGCGGCTCCGAAGACAACGCCGAGGATAATAAAGGGCAAACAGAAAACCCACCCGAAAAGGGAAAGTGCTACTGTGCGCCGTAGAACGTAAATGGGGTCGTGTAGAACTATTTTGCTGATAATATAATCAGAGAGTATGGTCACGGCGAATAGGGAAATGCCGAAAAATAGGCTGTTAACCAATCCATCAAACGATGGGAAAAGGGCAACAGTTGAAAGCCCCACTATGCCTATGCAGAGTACAGCTGCGACTAAGAGGGCTTTTTTGAATGTGGGCAGGAAAAACAGTGATGCGTAATGTTTCGCTGCCTTGTTTATGGAGTGATTCATGGAATTGCCAGTCGCCACATTCACCATCTCAAATCGGATTCTTTATGAGATAAAGCATTGCTTATTAAAGTCTAGCCAAGTTAACGGACAAAATTTTCGACACTTAAGACGCTTTCCGAAATAATTCTAGATGTATTAAACTAAAATTTTGACATGAAACAGTTAAAAGCCAAAGTAGCATGAAATGTTGCGCAAGTGACTGTACCGTGGACGCGACACATCTTGCTGGAGCAATTGTTTTATCTGTAGAGGGCATATTATAATAGTTTTGCGAAGCCTATGCCAGAGCAAGAATTTCCCCTCTCCATATTTCATATGCTCGAAAGAAACTTGGGCAATAAAATCAGGGTCATTTTGGACCCGGCCTACGGTTTTGAAGGGACCCTAGTAGCTGTGACTCATGAGCCCTCTGGAATCTGGCTTTCAGACGCAGAGGCTATTGTTTTGAGGGCAACAATCGCTCAACCCATACCTCAAGTTGCGAGCAGAGAGGAAAGAAGCGAGCTATTCCTTCATCTCGATTCAGTGCAGAGAATAGAAGTTTTGCACCCTCCACGACGCTAAAAAAACGCCCGAAAAGCATTAAACAGGGAAGAAGACTTTGGCTAAGACAGAGATAACTACCAGAGTTACCGCGAACACCACGAGAAGTTCTGGCCTAATTTTAATGCCTTCAGTTTCTTCCTCGAAAAATCTCAGCAAACCTGCACTTGCTGCGGGCATCGGAGATTTATCTTTCTTTTTCTTGCTCATCGTCTTTTCCCTATTGTATTACTGAAACGCTACAGTTCTATAATTTTTTTCTGCATTATTAATCTTGCGCATTGTTTTGAGCCTTCCTAAATCTTTAACTCTGGAGAGACATAAAAAATACAGCTAAAAGCGGTGAACAGTGTGCACATAAATGAGTTTCAAGAGATGATGAGACGCTTATACTTTCAAAGGGATTCTGAGCGCGGGGTAAAGGGAACGTACGAGCGGCTTGTGGACGAACTCAGAGAATTAGGGGAAGCCCTCGAAAAAGAGGACAAAGAAGCTGCTGAAAAAGAGTTCGCGGACGTCATCGCATGGCTTGCGTCTCTGGCTAACATAACGGGAATCAATCTTGAAAGGGCAACCATCAACAAGTACAGCGGCAAGTGCCCAAAATGCCAAAAGTCACCATGCCAATGCACGTTCTAGCGGACTAGGCGCTTCTGCCCTAAGCCTGTCAAAAACCAAGAATAGGGTCGGTTCCCTTTTCGACTGACGAGACCTTCGGTTTCTAGAAGCCGCAAATGGTGCATTACCACAGCATATGACAGAGACTTTTCCTGTGCTATTGCTCCTGCGTTAGAAGGCAGCTTATCTAGAGCGTTCAGTATGCTGGTTCTGGCTTTGAGACCACTTTTCACGTTCCTTATACGCTGCAGGTAAGCATTCGGGTGATAAGTTTCTTTGATGATGTTTCACCAAGAATAGAATGGGCGGTTTGTGTTGAAAAGCTTTAGGCTACGCGAAGTCTGTGAGACTTATTTGCTTTGGTTTTTTGTTGTCGAACATTGAGGTGATTTCGTCTTTCATCAAGGTGATTCGTTGAGTGTAATACTTGGGCAAGCCATATTTGTCAACCAATTGCTGCGCTGCCTCCAAATACTTTTCGATTCCTCCCCTATAAACAGTCAGAGCCAATGGTCCACCACAGTAGAGGCATTTGCCGCGGAGAGGTAAACGACGAAAACGCTTGTTGCAGGATTTACACCTAAAGCCTTGAGTTGAGAAAGCACGCAAGTTACCAGCGATGTCTCGGATGAAATGCGTTGTCAACACTTTCAACGCGACGTACCTCACGTCCACAGCGTCAATTTTTTCACCTAACGCCAACTGCAGGTTCAATTTTTCAATCATCGACTTAAACTGCTTATAGGAACTCTCCGAATTGCCAAGGTTTATGTCAGAAACAGGCGTCGTAAATTTGAAACCTTCAAACTGCGCTTCGGTTCCAAGCCTATTGCTAACAAGGTCCATTATAGAGCTAACCTGCTTAGCCTCTGCTCTTTCCAAAGTTTTTTCGTAAAATTCAAGAGGATAACTCCCGTCAACGTCAAAATCGTGCGCTTGCCGTTGCACTTCCTTAGTGTTCACAAACGGAATCAACAGCAAAGGCGCGTCCATTATTCCGCCTATTTGCGCGGGCAGGTACTTGCGCGAAAAGTTCAGCAGCGTATCTAACGCTAGCATAATCGTGTCCTCATCGCCGTCGCAGTCCCGCCGCTTGGCTGAGTGCCAAATAGGATGAGCATAGCAAATGCTAAGCTTCGTGAAGCCCACGACGCGACCTAAAATGCTAACGCATGTGTGAGGAGCCAAGCCCATAATTAAGTGACCAAATAGCTCGTCAGGGCTTTTGATATTGTAGTAACTTGGAAGTTGGTAAACACGGGTTAGCAGGTCATCTATGAAGTTTGCGACCTGCACGAAATACTCAGCTGCTTTTCTCGGAATAACGACATCTTGAATTTTGAGTTCGCAAATCTGGCTAGAATCAGTTAAGGGTACGCCAAATATGTCGCAAGAGTAGCCGAGTTGCCTAAGCTTCTCAACCGCAACCCCAACTTCGGCAGGTTTAAAATGCGTCAAGGGCGCGTTGGTGGCGTCGAAGCGAATCGTCCCATCCTTGTAAACCGATAAATCATGTTTCGCCCGCAAAACACCCTTCTCGATAATTTCAGGAGTCTTATCCTCATTCGTTAATCCCTTAACGCCTTTCAAGAGTTTGGGAACAGACACGCCAAGCGAACTACACGCTCCTTCAACCAGCTCCTTAAAGTTAACAGCTTGCCTCTGATACGGCACAGCATCAGCTTTGCACGTTGAACACTCATCTTCTTTTAGCGACCTTCCGCAACGCGGGCAACTCTTTTCGACAACGGTCTCGCAGCCGCAATCGTTGCACTTCACCTTGAAAGTAAAAGTCTTGCAGGCAGGACACTTGCGCTTAGCAACTTCAACGAACACGGGACCTTTTTTCGCCGCCTCAATAAGGTCTCTGTGAGAACCTCCAGCTAAACTCACTGGAAAAAGAATATGAACCAGAGGCTTCATCTCCCGCCTCTTCGCCTTTTCAGGCCGCCCCATACGCGCACCCACAAACGTAGGCGCCTTATCCTTAACCTCTACGCCGGAAAGCAAACTAAGAGCCTTCAACACGGAATCCGCCAAGGCAGCTTCTGCTGCTTGACAAGCACTGTTACCGTAACCGAGACAGAAAGCAAAGGCACATGCGTCCTCGCCTTCTATGACAATCTTGTCGTCCAAAAGCCTATGCGGTGCAAAGATTTTTCGCAGAGCCTGAGTCACGTTCGGTTCAATTGCTCCAATAATCTTGCGAACAGCGCCATCCTCAAGTAGCACTTCGGAACCTGACAGCCATTTTTGCAGTAGCGCAACTTCTTGAACCGACGGCAGGTTTGACCAGAAAAACGTGAACTGCGGATGTAAGGGCACAGTAAAGTGCACAGATAGCAGTATGGCTTCTTTAGCAGTAGGCTTGTTGCCAAACGGGTCCTCTAAGAAAGCGTTCAGTCTTTCCTCTGGAATTTTGGCGGTTTCCGCAGCCTTTGCCAAGTCTCCGTCAAACTTTTCTGCGAGGGCTTTCCTGACGTCTTTAATCCACCATTCTTCAACGTAGCCCGACGGAGAAAGCGTCTTACTGGTGTATAGGAAATCGCCGAAACTAATTAGAATGTCGCCTAAGAACAGAATTTTCTCAATTTTATCCTGTATACTCTTAAAGTTTTCAAGGGAAACACGGACAACTGAGCCATCCTTCAACGAAACAACAGGGGGTTCAAGGGTGTCCACGGGCACTGTGATGCCACCTTTTCCAGGAAGTTCCAAACGCATTTGCGTGCCAGCCGCAAGAAAACGTTCCACCACAAGCATTGTTGCAGGGTGAATCCCCACAGCTGAAAGCCCAGTGTTCCGCGATCTACCATACCTCAGTCTGAAACCGCCTCGCCTGGAAGGAAAGGAAAAAACGGGGCGCCCAGCGATGACGTCATCCATGAACCCAGCTGATTTTTGTGCATTTTCGGATTTTTTATGGAACTCTCTGAGCCAGTCCCAACCTTGAAAACCAAGCTTTTCAATGATCGTTAGAACTTTAGGAGCCCGTCCTACAATGCCGTCGTTTACAACTCTCAGGGCTCCGCCTCTTACACGGTTAGTCTCTACCCGCTGAAGGTTTCTAAAGGAAGAAACTTCCACTGGATCAGATTCTGTGCCCGTGACCTCAACAGGAAGCCATTCAAGCACCTTTTTTAACTCTTCATCTGAAACATGATATTGAAAACGCCCCACTGAACGCTCATACAACCGTAGTTCTTCGAGAAAACGGGAGATTTCTTCGGCTGTAGGCTTATAACGGTCAAGCCCCAGCAAACGGCGCACAAAGTCTCCCACAACAAGAGTGAGCGCTTGATCTGTTCCCCCAGCAGAGCGTATTGGACCCGCAAAGTAGATGGCAAGATACCGCGTCCGGTCAAAGTTGTTTTTGATCTTCACATGTGCCACTCCTTGTATTGGAGCCGCTGTGAGGCCTTCTGTGAAGATTGCGAGGGCAGTGCGGATGGCTTGTTCTGCCGCTGCTTCAGGGTCCATATGTCCAAATTTGCCGTAGATAATTTCTTCGGCAATTTTAAAGGCTATTTCTTCCCGCTGCAGTTTCGCGCTTAGTTCCCGGATGCTGACAGCCACCTCTTTTGGCCCAACAAGGCCCTCCACCAAGGCGGCGAGGTCTTTTGCAATGGTGCATTCGGTCTTCAGCGAGGGGTCAAGTCCTCTTGTCCTAGCGGTCTCACTTATGAAGTATAATTGTTTGAGCTGGATCTCCAGCGTTTCGATGTAGCGCCGATATCCCTCGCTCATATTGTTGTTCAAGCAGTTGCGCCCTCGCAAATCATTATGGATAACGCGTTTATTTTGGCTTTCTGACATGAAAAGCGAAAAAATCTCGCGGTGAAAAGCCTACTTCGGCGGATTCAACTCAAAAAGATACGCGGTCATAGCTTGGTTCCTTTGATGCCGTCGATTATTTCAGAAACTTTCCTTTTAGCATCAGTGCTTTCGATGATGTTGCCAGTGACTATAACGTCTGCACCCGCGGAGGCTGCAGTTAGTGCCTGCTCCTTAGTTCTTATGCCTCCGCCTACTATGAGGGGAATATCAATGAAGTGTTTGACCGTGCGGATCATCTCTGGAGGCACAGGATTCTTTGCTCCAGACCCGCCTTCGAGGTATATGAAGCGCATACCAAGGTACTGTCCCGCAAGGGCGTGAGCGGCTGCAAGCTCTGGTTTGTTGTATGGTACTGGAATGGCTTTGCCCACGATGCCAGCAGTGCCGCCTTCGCCTACGATTACGTAACCCATAGAAATCGGTTCTAAACAATATTTTTTTACTAGAGGAGCGCCCAAAATCTGGGCGCCTATGAGGAAATAAGGGTCTACAGAGTTCAGAAGAGACATGAACCATATAGCGTCTGCGTGGCGGCTGATTCCCGTTACATTGTTGGGAAAAAGAATCGTTGGAATTTTCACGGTGCGCCCAATCGCTTTAACAACAGCATCAAGGTGAGCTTGCGAAACAAAAGTTGAGCCTCCAATCATTATGGCGGAAGTTCCGCTGGTTTTAGAGTTTTCAGCAATTCTTGACGCTTGAGGAGGCGTTACTTTTTCAGGGTCTACAAGAGTTATGTGAATCGACCCTTCCGCCTTGATTCTTTCGAGCAAGTATTTCTCAACACGCCCAGGCATGCGTAGCGCTCCTGACTAATCATCTTTAACGTTAGTTACAGCTGCTCTTCTTGAAGAACCATAAACTTTGTCAGTAAACATGCAGTAAACGTCAACTTCACCTTGAGCAGGCTTAATTGGGAATTCTTCCTGAAGGCCACAGCTACTACAGCCCACTACGGCACGACTTTCTTCTCTAAAAATCGTTACTCTAACCGTTTCTTTACCACACTTAGGGCAAGAGAAGAACTTTGGCAAATGCTTCTTAGGGATGCGAACAACTTTTCTCCTTCTTCGCCCCATTCATAACATCCTTCTGTAACGTAGATATGTTCAATTAGTATTTATGCGCGTCCTTAAATAGTTGCCTACAACCATAGAACATCAAGGGTGCGTGAGCCAAGGTGAAATTGGCGCCTTCTGTCTTAGAATTGGACTTGCCTGAGATTGAAAAGAGAATCAGGAGGTTCATCAAGGATTATGTGGAAAACGCGGGAGCAGACGGCGTCGTTCTCGGACTATCTGGCGGAGTCGACAGCAGCACAACAGCCGCGCTTTCCAGCCTCGCAATAGGAGGAAACCGAGTGCTAGGGCTTATGCTTCCAGAAGAAGAAACGCGCAACCCTAAGGACATAGATGACGCGAAACTTGTTGCAGAAAAATTCGGCTTGAAAACGCAAATCTGCGACCTCACAGCCGCTCTGGAAAACTTTTACAAGACCATACCCATGTTTGACTCGGCAGACAAACTCTGCAAAGGGAACATAAAAGCAAGAACCAGAATGATTTACATTTACTATTATGCAAATAAGCTCAACAGAATAGTTTGCGGAAGTTCTGACAAGTCAGAAACGATGATGGGCTACTTCACGAAATGGGGAGACGCAGCTGCAGACATATCGCCAATAATGGACTTGTACAAAACCCAAGTTCGCAAACTCGCTACGCACTTGGGCATTCCAACTGAACTTGCGTCAAAACCATCCACGCCCGCTTTATGGCCTAACCAGCTTGCTGAAACAGAACTCGGCATCAAATACGAAACGCTTGACCTAATCCTCTATGGACTTGAACGGTTCATGACCACTGAAGAAATAGCACGGCAGCTAAATATTGAAAACGCGCTGGTTAAAAAAGTGAAGAACAGGTGGCTTTCTGCAGAACACAAAAGGCGAATGCCGCTGACAGCAAAGCTTGAATACCGAACAGTAGGAGCAGACTTCAGGTTCCCACGAGGCGCCTACTAAAAATTCAAAGAGGAAAAGTATGTGAAAGAAAAAATCAAGTTAGCCTTTGCACAGATCAGCAGCAAACGCGAAAACAAAAAAGCGAACTTGCAAAAAATCGAAGAATACACTGTAAAAGCAAAGGAGCAAGCCGCAGACCTCGTGATTTTTCCAGAACTTTCATTGACCGGTTACGTGGTGAGAGACCAAATCTATGAGCTGGCTGAAACAATACCTGGCCCAGCGACCAAAAAAATAGAGGACATAGCAAGGAAAACAGGGATGCACGTTGTTTTCGGCATGCCCGAGCTAAGCGAAAAAACTAAAGCGACAATATTTAACACGGCAGTCTTTGTAGGACCAAAAGGTTTCATCGGGAAATACCGCAAAATGTATCTGCCCACCCACAGCGTCTTCGAGGAGAAAAGGTATTTCCGTCCTGGCTACCAAACCGCCGCATTCAACACGGCACTGGGAAACATAGGGTTGTGCATTTGCTATGACATTTTCTTCCCAGAAGTATGTCGCCTAACGCGATTGAAAGGCGCACAATTGATAGTGGTCATATCGGCTTCCCCGGCCGTTCGCAGAAGTTTCTTTGAGGTTTTGACGGCGGCAAGAGCTTTGGAAAACACGACTTTCCTCGCCTACGTCAACCTAGTAGGCGTAGAGGAGGGGCTGCAATTCTGGGGAGGAAGTAGACTGGTAAGCCCAACAGGAGAGGTTCTTGCCAAAGCGAAGTATGATGAGGAAGATTTTATCACATGTGAAGTTGATTACAGCGACATAAGACCTGCAGAAGCTTTTATTCCCACTCTCAGAGACCTGCGTCCAGAACTCTTTGACGAA
>Ga0299912_10001305_pt1 | contig 20161 bp, 16 predicted proteins | sample RVTome_2_FD_207667 | JGI IMG/M metagenome (GOLD analysis project Ga0299912, IMG submission 207667) | Soil microbial communities from uranium-contaminated site in the Upper Colorado River Basin, Wyoming, United States - RVT95D214 (version 2) ... | reverse complement strand
GGCGTAGCCGAGGAAGGGCCCCTTGACGGCCGCGAGCTCCGCGCTCATCGCGTAGGCCTCGCCGCCCATGATCGCCGTCAGCACGGCTGCGTAATGCCGGCCGCCTTCGCTGTCGTAGGGTAGGCCCTGGGCCATGATCAGGCTGCCGAGGTTGGCGTAGCCCAGGCCGAGCGGGCGGAAGAGGTAGCTGCTCTTGGCGATGGGCTCGGTCGGGTAGCTCGCCCGGTCGACGATGATCTCCTGGCTGAGGATGAACAGGCGCACGGCCCGGCGATAGCTGTCGGCGTCGAACTCGCCGTTGGCCTTGCGGAACTTCATCAGGTTTAGGCTGGCCAGGTTGCAGGCCGAGTTGTCCAGGAACATGTACTCGCTGCAGGGATTGCTAGCGTTGATGCGGCCGGAGTTGGGGCAGGTGTGCCAGCGGTTGATCGTGCTGTCGTACTGGATGCCCGGATCCCCGCAGACGTGCGTGCCCTCGGCGATCAGCCGCAGCAACTCGCGCGCCTGGTGGCGGCCGACCACCGCCCCCGTGGTGACGGCCCGCGTCTCCTGCCAACCGTCGCCCTCGACGGCGCGGAAGAAGCCGTCGTCGCAGCGCACGGAGAAGTTGGCGTTCTGGAACATCACCGAGCCGTAGGCGGCACCGTTGTAGGAGCCGTCGTAACCCTGCTCGATGAGCGCCCAGGCCTTTTCCTCCTCCTCGCGCTTGGCATTGATGAACTCGGCGATGTCCGGATGGCAGACCTTGAGGCTCTGCATCTTGGCGGCGCGGCGGGTCTTGCCGCCGGACTTGACCACGGCGGCCACCTGGTCGTAGACGCGCATGAAGGAGAGCGGCCCGCTGGGCGTGCCCCCGCCCGAAAGCTTCTCCTTGGCGGAGCGGATCGTTGACAGGTCGGTGCCCGTGCCGGAGCCGTACTTGAAGAGCATCGCCTCGGCCGTGGCCAGGCGCATGATGTCTTCCATGTTGTCCTCGACGGACTGGATGAAGCAGGCCGAGCACTGGGGATGCTCGTAGCCCTTCTCCACGCGCAGGAGCCGCCGGCTCTCGGGCTCGTAGCGGTAGCCGCCGGCGCTGCCGGCCAGCCCGCCCACGTGGAAGAGGCCAAGGTTGAACCAGACCGGGCTGTTGAAGGCGCCGTACTGATTCGCCAGCAGGAAGGCCATCTCGGCGTAGAAGGTCTCGGCATCCTCGCGCGAGGCGAGGTAGCCGTCCTCCAGGCCCCAATCAGCCAGGGTGCGCGCCACGCGGTGGACGAGCTGGCGCACGGAGTACTCACGCTCGCCCGTCCCCAGTTCGCCGTAGAAGTACTTGGAGGCGACGACATTGGTGGCCAGCATCGACCAGTCGGCGGGCACCTCCACCTCGCCCTGCTCGAAAACGACCCGCCCCTGCTCGTCACTGATGCGGGCCTGGCGACGCTCCCACTTCAGCTCGTCGAAGGGATGGCGACTCGGTCGGGAGAAGAAGTGCTCGATGGCGAAGGGGCCGCGGCGCGGGCGCGACTCGCTGGCGGGACTGCTGGACGGGGGCAAGGTGGGGCTGCTGCTGGGCTCCATGGCGCTCTCCTGTGGATAATTCGTCGCCGAACGTCGCTCCCTGGACCGAGGGCGTGAATGCACTAACAATTACAGCTTCGCGGGAGGGCGAAGGGGCGGCGGCCGTCCGACCCTGGCCGGGGACGCCCGCGCGCTGCCGGCCAAGTCGGAGGCTCCCTGGCCGCGGCGCCAAGTCCCCATTTACCAAGGGCTTGGCGTCAGGAGGCCCCTTACACAACATGTAGGGGTACCCATCCTTTTACCTACGACATGCGGGAGGTGTCAACGGGATTCGCCGGGGACCCGTGAAAAAACGCGGCGGGCTGATGGGCGAAAAAACCCCGAAGCCAGAACGGATTCGGGGCCTTGCGGTTGTCCAGCTGCAGAGACGGACAGAGCGAACTCCTGCCCTTCGCTAGGACCCCCCGATTGTACCATTTCACCGCCGGCCCGGTCAACCAGGGCACGGCTCCGCCCGGCGGCTAGGCGCGGAGCCGGCCGGCCAGCCGCTGGGCCAGGGCCGCCAGCTCGGCCTCGGGAGCCGTCCCGGGCCGCCAGGGCCCCTTGAGCCCGTCGCCCTGCCAGCGCGGCAGGATGTGCAGGTGAAAATGGGGCACGACCTGGCCGGCTGCGGGACCATTGGACTGGTGCAGATTGAAGCCCTCCGCAACCGTCTCGGCCATCAGTGCAGCCGCCACGCGCTGGGCAGTGGCGAAGACGGCGTCGCGGTCGGCCGGTGGCAGATCCAGGAAGGTCCCCGCGTGGGCCTTCGGGATCACGAGCGTGTGTCCGGGCGTCCCCGGCTGGATGTCCAGGAAGGCAAGGACGCGTTCGTCCTCGCAGAGCCGATGCGCGGGCAAGGCACCTCCGGCGATCCGGCAGAACACGCAGTCCATGGCGGCCACCTCCCGTTTCCATAGTGACGCTCCTCCCGGGCGCTGTAAAGGTGGACTTGCCTGCTGCCGACCGGGCCGCTATCGTCCAGCCCGTGGAGGAAGCCCGATGCGCTGCCCAGCAATCGACCTCGTTGCAGCCGCCAGGGGCGCCGCCGGTGCACTGCTCCTCGTAGCGCTCGGGGCGGGCGCGGCCGGCGGGCTTTCGCCCACCCGCGTCGAGACCTCCATGCGCTTCCTCGAGTACGATGCCCCGCGCGCCCACCTCGCCTACGAGCTCACGCTGCGCAACCTCTCCAACCTGCCGGTCAGCTCTCTGGTGTTGACGGCCGAGCCCGGCTGCATGGAGGGTCCCTTCGCTGTCAGTGAGCTCGCGCGGGAGGAGCAGGCCAGCCGCCGCTTCACCTTCGCGATGCCGCCGGGCACGCTGGTCCTGCAGCCCCGCTTCGATCTTGAGTACACGAACTTCGAGGGTGAACGGGTGCGCGTGCCGGCGTCGCGCCCGCCCCTACAGACCAGTGTAGACTTCGTGGCCGTGGATCTGGACTCGGGGCGCGTCGAACTGCGGGTCGATCTGCAGAATCCCGGTGCGGAGGGCCTGCTCTTCCTCGAGCTGTGGACCGAGAACCCGAGTCAGGCCGTGGGCACGCTCCGGCTGGGCGATCTCGGCCCGGGCGAGCGGCGGAGCCTGGACTTGCAGTTCGCACTCCCGCCGGGGGAGCTCCTCTTCAACCCCACGCTGCACTTCAGCTACCACGCCTTCCAGGCCGAAGGGACGCGGCTGCACCGCAGCTTCACCACGCTGCTGCAGCCCCGCTTGGACCGCGTGGCAGCGGCCCTCCGCGACCAGAGCACTCCGTAGCGCTCCAGGCGTCGGGTCCCATGGAAAAAGGCCCCCACACCGAAGTGCGAGGGCCTTGCCACCACTCCTCTTGACTCTAAGACTCAGCGAACCGAGTCTTTGGAGGAAGGCAGAGTCCCCATGACGCTCTGCCTTCCCTTGGCCTTTGGAATGATACCGGATACTCGGGCATTCTTGCCTAGGCAGGATGCGTGCCAATTCGTCTGCGAGCTGCTTCCGAGCGATCTTGCAACTCATTCGATTTCAAGTGGATACAAGAAGGCCACGCACTTGCTGTCGCGCCCTCCCGCCCCTGGCCATGCCTATCCGTAAAAAAACGAGGGGGCGTAAAGCAGTTTTACGCCCCCTCGTCCAAAGCTATGGGTGGGGTCTTACTCTAGCTTCTCGTTGTGCCCGGTGACGTTGTTGCTGTCGAAGCGCCAGAGGTGACCGCCGAGCATCCCTTCGTAGAGCGTGATCGGGTTGTTGCCTGCGCTCGTCCAGATGAACTTCACGGGATCGATGCTGTAGCCGTCCAGGGGCACGATGAAGCCCCAGACCCGATTCGCCGTGATCCCCTCGAAGTTGACCTCGAGGCGCTGCGTGGTGACGACGGTGAAATCCTCGCCGGCAAAGGAGAACTGGGTCATGCCCGGCTCGACCACGATGGAATAGAGCATGCGGTCGCCCGCTGGGGCCGTGGCGCTCGTCGTGCTCAGGCAGAGCAAAGCCAGCAGTACGATCTTGAGCAGGTTCTTCATGGGCGAGCCTCCTCAGGGCCAGTTATTGACGGCTCGGCGGCGCGGCCCAACCCCACACGGCCGCGCTCAGGGCGCCGCTTCTTCGTCTCCCTGCAGTGTACCATAGACACGCAGGCGGCGATAGAGGGTTGGTTTGCTGATGCCGAGCAGGCGTGCCGCCCGCGTCTTGCTGCCGACCGCCTTCACCAGGTGATGGGCGAGGGCCGCCTGCAAGGACTCCTCCAGCGGCCGTTCCTCGGAGAAATCGGCGGAGGCGACGACCAGCGCGGCCAGGGCGTCCAGGCTCTGGGCCCCCGCCATCTCCCGACGGGCTTCCAGGAAGTCCTCGGGCAAGTCCTCGGGCTGGATGAGCGGCCCGCGCGAGAGCACGACGCTCGAGCGGATGACATTCTGGAGTTGTCGGATGTTTCCCGGCCAGGGGTGCTCCTGGAAGATGTCTCGCACCTCGGGCGAGAGGCGCCGGATCCCCCCGGGCAGGCCGGCGCAGACCTGGGCCAGGAAGTGCTCAATGAGCGGCGGAATGTCCTCCCGCTTCTCCCGCAGCGGCGAGAGCTGGAAGCGCAGGACGTTGAGCCGATAGAAGAGATCCTCGCGGAAGCGGCCGTGGCGAACGTCGGCCTCCAGCTCGCGGTTGGTGGCCGCCAGCACCCGGACGTCGGCCCGCAGCACCTGCGTGCCCCCCACCCGGGTGAACTCCTTGCTCTGCAGCACGCGCAGCAGCTTCGCCTGCATGTCGGCGCTCATCTCGCCGATCTCGTCCAGGAAGACCGTGCCCCCCCCCGCCTCCTCGAAGACGCCGATGTGGCGGCTCACCGCGCTCGTGAAGGCACCGCGTTCATGGCCGAAGAGCGTGCTCTCAAGCAGCGCGGCCGGGATCGAGGCGCAGTTGACCGGCAGGAAGGGCCGTTCTCGCCGCGTGCCGCTGTAGTGAATGGCCCGCGCCACCTCCTCCTTGCCGGTGCCGGATTCGCCCGTGATGAGCACAGTGCTGTCCACATCGCGCACGCGCTCGATGAGCTGCTTCAGCCGCTGCATGTCGCGCCCCCGGCCGATGAGCTGGGGCAGCTCCCCGGCCGGCACCCGCGTGGGCGACGGCGCACTCACGGCGACGCTGCTGCGCCGCTCGCGGTGTAGACTCAGGTGCAGCAGCCGGGCCACGCCAGCGAGGAAGTCGCGCTCGGCCGCCCCGCTCGGCTCCGCGCCGCGCTCCAGGACGAGCACGCCCTCCACGGTGCTCGCGCCCTCCGTGCGCAGCGGCTGCAACAGGAGGCGCTGGCCGCCGGCGCCGGGCGGGGTCAACTCACCCAGATCGCCGGATGACCAGAGCTCGGCGCCGAGGCTCTCCTCCGCACCGCGTTCCTCGTCCCCGAGCCAGACGGGAGCGCCGGCGGCCGACTCGGGCGCGAGACCCAGGCGCACCCGACGGTACCCGAAGGAGTCGCGCAGCAGGTCGAGTACGCGCTCGAGCCCCTCCCGCGGATCGCCGGCGCCCTCCAGCAGCGCCAGGGCCTGATAGAGCCCCGCCAGGCGCAGCCGGCCGTCGCCCTCGATGCGCTCGACGAAGCGACCCAGCCGCTGCTGCAGGCGCAACTGCAGCGTGTCCCACTCGGCGACGAGCGCGCTCACCTTGCGCCGTTCGATGATGTCCGTCGCCAGTTGCAGGCACTCGCGCTGTACACGCGCGCCAGCATCTCGTAGCGGTCCAACTCACCATAGAGGTCCGCCGCCTTCTCGAGCGCGGCCAAAGCCTGCGGCCGCGCGGCACCGGCCAGGTGCACCTCCGCCGCGGCCGCCTGGATGCGGGCCTCCTCCAGGCGGTTATTGATGCGCCAAACCGAGGCCAGCCCCTCCTCGATCGTCGCCTGCGCCCCCGCCAGATCGCCCAGGGCGAGCTGCACGGGGATCAGGCGCCGGAACATCGTGGCCAACTCGGTGTGCGCCTCGATGTCGCGGCAGGTGCCAACGGCCGACTGCAGGTGGGCCAGTGCCGCTTCCGGGTGACCCTCCACCTGCTCGATTTCCCCGAGCAGGCCTTCCACCTCGGCGCCGAGCTGAATGTTGCCGACGACCAGGTTCAACTCGAGGCACTCCCGGCAGTGCGCCCGGGCGGCCGGCAGGTCGTTCAACTCGAAGCTGATCAGCGCCACGTTGTAGAGGCTGATCAGGTAGCCCGGGTAGTTCTTGAGCCGCTTCTTGATCGCCATGCTGCGGTTGAAGTAGTCGATGGCGAGGGCGAAGCGCTCGGTGAGGCGATACAGATTGCCCAGGTTGTTGAGGCTGGCCGCGACGCGGTTCTCGTCCCCGGCCCGCTCGCGCAGGGCAAGGGCGCGCTTGTAGTAGGCCTCGGCCTCCTGCCAGCGGTTGAGCGCCCACTGCGCCGCGCCCAGGGTGTTGTAGGTCTGGCCCAGCTCCGCCTGATGGGCCGTGGGATCGAAGAGGCGCAAGGCCACCTCGCAGCGCTCCACCGCCCGCTCGTGCTCGCCCTTGCGATAGTGCAGCCAGGCCAGCTCGTTGAGTAGCAAGCCCCGCTCGTAGCCGGACAGCGCCTCGCTGTAGACGTCGAGCAGGCGGCCGAGGATGCTGATCGCCCAGGCGAACTCGCCGCGCGTCTCGCCGATCTCCGCAAGCTGGCGCACCAGGATGCTGACCGCCGGCAGGAGCTCGGGAGCTGTCGCGGTCGGCAGCGGGACCGCCGCGCTGCCAGGCGCCAGGAGGCGGTCCAGAAAGTCCTCCCTGCCGGTGAGGGCGCGCAGGCCGACCTGGTAGGCGCGGGTCGCGGCATCGAGGTCGCCGCGCTGGACGAGGCTGCGGCCAAGGTGCAGGTAGATCCGGCGCAGCCCCTCCACGCCGAGTCGGCGCTCCACGCGGGGATCGCACATCAGATCCACGAGATGGGCCAGCAGGAGCGGGTGCCCTTCGCGCTCGGCCCAGCGGAAGAGCATCAGGCTCTCGCCGGCCAGGCTCGTCCAGTCCTCGGCGCCGCGCAGGTGGTGCAGGCGCAGGAGCGCGGCCCGGGCGGCGGGCGGCTTGCCGAAGCCCGCCCGCTCGGGCGCCGCAAAGAGCCCGACGCAGAGCCGCTGCAGCTCCTGCCGCCGGTCCGGCGCCAGGCGCTCCTGCAGACTGCGCTGGAGATCGGGGTCTGCCAGCTCGATGCGCAGGCCCCAGCGGCCGGTGGCGGCGTCTAGACCGGGTCGCCAGGCCAGGAGCCCGCGCCGGTCCAGCGCGGCCACGCGGGCGAAACAGGCCGGCTCGCCCTCGTCGAAGAGCCGGGTCAGCAGACCCAGGGACAGCGCCTCGTCCTGCAGGGCGAGCAGTTCGAGCAGGGGAAGGCTGTCGGCGAGCTGGCCAAGCGTGCCCTCGCCGCTCGCTGGCGAGGCAGACTCGGCGGCGATGCACTGCCGGTTCAAGCGCGGCCATTCAGCCAGCAGTTGCTCCACGCGCGCATCCAGCTCGCCCGAACCCGGCTCGCGCTCCTCGCCAGCCAGCACGAGCAATCGCCCGGCCCCCGGGCTCGACCACAGGCGGTCCAGCAGCAGCGTGGGCGCGTCGAGGCGGTCCACGCAGCGTAGGGCACCCCCCGCCTCGCGGCTGCTTTCGCCGCTGCGCGCCCAGGGCTGTTCGGCGGCCTCGCCGCGCTCTTCGCCGGCGCGACCGAAGTAGAGGACGAGGGCGCGCAGCAGCCGGCGCGCGCCGGGGCCCTCAGCGGCGAGCCAGAGATCCTCGCCGGCGCGGAAGGCGCGCAACAGCGCTTCGGCCCGCGCCGCCAGTGGCGGTACCAGGCGGAGCGCCAGGCCGTCGGCGGCGGCGGCCAACTCGGCCAGCGCGGCGTCGCCGGCCAGGGGGCTCGCGGCGAGCATCGCCCGAGCCGTGGGACGCTCCGCAGGGTCGGCGGCGAGCGCGCGCGGCAACTGCTGCGTGCGGAAGTCCGCCCAGGTCCGGCTCTCCGGGGTCCAGCGCTCGACGACGCGCGCGAAGCCGTGCAGATCGGCCTCTTGGTCGAGGTCCAGACCGGCGCGCAGGGCGGGCGAGGGGTCCAGGCCCGCCGCCTCGGCATCGAGGAAGCCCGGGAAGTGCAGGGTGAGGGGCGGCAGATAGAGCAGGCCGCCCCGGCCGTCGCTCCAAATCAGGTCGGGCGACACCTGCGTGAAGGGCAGGCCCTCGGCGCGCCCTGCTAGGAGGTCGCGCAGGAGGATGGCCAGCAGGCCCTCGACGGCGTCCGCCGGCGGTGGATCCAGGGGCCCGGCCGCTGGCGGCAGATCGAGTAGCGCGTAGGCCGCGCCGTCCCGCTGGCCGAGACGGCAGGCCGCAGCGCGTTCACCGCAAAGCTCGCGGGCGCGGAACTGCCGGTAGGCCAAGCTGGACAGGTCCAGCGGCGCGCGCTCCCCCTGCGGGTAGAGGTAAAGCAGGGCGCGCTGCCCGCCCAGGACGTCGCGCAGGAGGTAGCTGCGCAGCAGCTCCGTCTCGCCGAGCTTGCGCTCGACGCGATAGCGCGCCAGGAAGAGGCTGCCGACTGCGAGCATGCTGCGCCGCCGCGTTAAGATTTTTGACTGCTCTCGATTTTACCCCAACGCGGGCCCGACGGCCAGGGCCTGATACCAGAAAGCCGCTCTGGTGCCGGGCTGCGTAAGTCACTATGATTCCGCCGACTCTCAACGCCTGCGGAGGCCTGCCATGTCGCCCACGACCGCGCTGCGAGGAAGGCACCTCGCGCCCCTCCTCCTGCTCCTGCTGCTGCCCGCCTGCTCCGAGGAGGAGGACCCGACCCAGCGCGACACGATCCTGAACGTGCCCGAGGACTACGCCACCCCCCAGTTGGCTGCGGCTGCGTCCCGGGCAGGCGACAAGATCGTTCTGAACTATGAGCTTCATCCTCAACCCTTCGTTGGCAACCTCGACCTGCCGGCAGGCGTCTCCCTCATTGGGCACGTCGAGAATCCCCTGCTGCCCCGCATCACCGGGCGGGTCACCGTGAACGGCGGTGATCGCGCAGTGGAGATCGAGCGCCTGCGCATCGACAACCCGGACGGCACCGGGCTGCGCCTCGTCGGCAGCGCCTGCCAGGTCGAGGAGCTCTGGGTCCACGACTGCGAGGGCCCCGGCATCGAACTCGTCGGCGATGCCCCCGCCCACATCGCCGCCTGCGACATTCAACGCTGCGCCCCGGGCATCCTCATCCGCGATACGACCCTGGGCGGCCACTACGACGATCCCGGGCACCCGGCCGCCAGCATCAGCAACTGCAATTTCCTCGAGAACGGCCCCGCGGGCGACCTGGACAACCTCGTCTTCGCGAACATCCCCGTGCTCTACACGGTCTACGTAGAGTTCAACCACTGGGGTGAAGGCGTTATCGGCGTGCCGGCCATCGACGCCACGATCTTCGACAACAAGGATGACCTGGACATCAAGGGTCTCGCCTTCACAGCGCCCGAGGACGAATTCGACACCTTCGGCTCCTGGCCCAACCCGATCGCGCACTGGTGGCAGGACTGAGAGCCGGGGCGCTAGCCCTCGCCCTGCTCGCCGCCGTCGCCGCCGGCTGTGCCCGCGAGGCGCCGCCGCGGCACTTCGCGTTCGAGAGCATGGGCACGGCCGCCGGCCTGGAGCTGCGCAATCGGGAGCCCCGGTCCGACAGCCTCGCCCTCGCTCGGGTGACGGCGCGCTTCGCCGCCGTCGAGACCGCGATGAGCGCCTGGGACCCCAACTCCGAGCTGTCCCGCGCGAATCGCGCGCCAGTCGACTCGACGTTCACGCTCTCGCCGTTCGTCGGCGACTGCCTGACCCTCGCCCTCGAGCTGCGCGCGGCCAGCGGCGGCGCCTTCGAGCCCGGAGCGGGACCGTTGATGAAGCTCTGGGGCTTCACGCGCCGCCAGGGCCGCCTCCCGGATCCGGACAGCCTGGCCGCCCTCCTGCCCAAGCTCAGCGCCTACGCCTACGACGCGTCCTCGCGGCGCCTGACCCGGCATCACGCGGCGGTGTCGCTGGACCTGGGCGGCATCGCCAAGGGCTATGCCCTCGACCTCGCGGCGGCCGACCTGCACGCGCTCGGTCTACGCGCGGCGCTCATCGACCTCGGCGGCAACCTCTACTGCCTGGGCGAGGCCGCGCCCGGCGAGGCCTGGCAGGTCGGCATCCGCGATCCCCTGGATCGCGAGCGTATGTTCGCAGCCCTCAGCCTGCGCGACGAGGCCGTGGCGACCAGCGGCTCCTACGAGCGCTTCGTCGAGATCGCGGGCCGGCGCTACGGGCACATCATGAATCCGGCCACGGGGCGACCGGCGGAGGGTCTGCTCAGCGCGACCACGGTCTCGGCACAGGCGGGATTGGGGGACGGCCTCGCCACGGCGCTCTTCGTGCTCGGTCCGGCGGCGGCCGAGGCCCTGCTCGCGGCGCAGTACCCGGAGGTCCTGGCGGTGCTGGTGCTGCCGGGTGAAGGCGGGCGCTTGCAGGTGCGCGCAAGCGCCGCCCTGCGCGGCCGCCTGCGCATCCTGCCCGCGGATGAGGCGCGCTGCCGGCTCGAGTTCTTCTAGGCCCGCTTGGCCGCCGGCTCCTCGTCGAGACGACAGAGCACGCAGTTGCCGCAGTCCATCTCGCGCGGCGGCTCGTAGGTCTCGCCGGCGCGAATGGCGCGGCGCTCTTCGAGGCGGTTCATCAGGGCGAGCAGCAGGCCCAGGGTAATGAAGGCGCCCGGCGGTAGAATCATCACCAGCGCCGGCTGGAACTCAACGCCAAAGAGGGTGATGCCGAGCAAGCTGCCGTTGCCGAGCACTTCCCGGATCGTCCCCAGCGACAGCAGCGCGAGCGTGAAGCCCAACCCCATGCCCAGGCCGTCGGCCAGCGAGGCGATGACGCCATTGCGGCTGGCGAAGGCCTCCGCCCGCCCCAGGATGATGCAGTTGACCACGATCAGCGGGATGAAGATGCCCAGGCTGCGGTGCAGCGCGGGCAGGTAGGCGTGCATCACCAGATCGACGATGGTCACGAAGCAGGCGATGATGACGATGTAGGCCGGAATGCGCACCTTGCGGGGGATGAAGTCGCGCAGCAGGGCGATGAGCATGTTGCTGCAGATGAGGACGAAGGTGGCTGCCAGCCCCATGCCGATGCCGTTCTCCACCGAGGTGGAGACGGCCAGGGTGGGACACATCCCCAGCACCAACCGGAAGATCGGGTTTTCCTTCCACAGGCCGCGAGCAAAGGTACCGGTCAGGCTCATGGCGCTACCTCCCCCGCGCTGCTGTCGGCCACCGCGGCGCGCGGGGCGGCAGCCACCTGCGCGCGATCCGCGTCATACTGGGTCAGGGCCGCGCCGATCGCCCCGGCCAGCGCCCGCCCGGTCACCGTGGCGCCCGTGACCGCATCCAGATCCCCGCCGTCGGCCTTGACGCGCCAGTCCGTGTCCGCCAGGGCGCGGCCGGCGTAAAGACGCGCAAGCAGCGCCGGATCGGCGTACTTGGCGCCCAGGCCCGGTGTCTCGGTGTGACGCAGGATGCGCAGGCCGCTCACCTTGCCCTCGCCGTCCACGCCGAGCATGAGCTCGATCTCGCCCGAGTAGCCCGAGCCGCTGAGGGCCTTGAAGGCCGCGCCGACGGGGGCCTCGCCCTGGAATCCCCGCCAGTAGCTGCGCTCGCCGGGGCCGTCGGTCAAGTCCACGCGGTCGGCGTCGGGCGCGTTGTCGAAAGGCGGCATCACGGCCGCCACCGCCGCCATCCGCTCGCGGAGCATGGCCTGCCGGATGGGCTCGCGGGTGGTCGCGTCCACCTGGCTCAGCAGCAGCGCTGCAACGCCGCAGATCAGGGCCAGGCGCAGGCCCAGGTTCAGGATCTCCTTCATGCCGCCTTCCCCTCCTCGAAGAGCTTGCGCCCGGTGCCGAACACCCGCGGCCGCGTGGCGCGGTCGATCAGCGGCGTGGCGGCATTCATGAGCAGGATGGCGAAGCTGACGCCCTCGGGGTAACCGCCCCAGAGGCGGATCAGCGCCGTGAGCAGACCGCAGCCGAGGCCGAAGATCAGCATGCCCCGCCGCGTGACGGGACTGGTGACCATGTCGGTGGCCATGAAGAAGGCACCGAGCACGAGCCCGCCCGACAGCAGGTGGAAGACCGGCGAGGCGTGGTGGGCGGCATCGACCAGCCAGGGGATGCCGCTGACGATGCCCACCGCGGCCAGGAAGCCGGCCGGGATCTGCCAGCGGATGTGCCCGCGCCAGAGCAGGAAGAGGCCGCCGAGCAGTAGCGCGAGCACGCTCACCTCGCCGATGCTACCCCCGCGCAGGCCGAGCAGGAGCTTCCAGGCAGGCGTGAGCGTCAGTTCGTCGGCCGTGCGGCCCAGCGCCAGCCCTTCGCGCAGGATGCCCAGCGGCGTGGCGCCGGTGGCCGCGTCCAGCCGCAGCGGATCGGCGGGCAGGGTCCAGGTGGTCATCTGCACCGGGAAGGAGATGAGCAGGAGCACGCGGGCCACGAGCGCGGGATTGAAAGGATTGTAGCCGAGGCCGCCATAGACCTGCTTGGCGATGACGATGGCGACGAAGGCGCCGATGAGGACCATCCACCAGGGACTCGCCGGCGGCAGGTTCATGGCGAGCAGGACGCCCGTGACGGCGGCGCTGAGGTCGTGCAGGCGGCCGGGACGGTGGAGCGCGCGCAGCATCGCCCACTCGAAGAGCAGGCAGCCCCCCACGGCGACCAGGAGCACACGCAGGGCGGGCAGGCCGAAGAACCAGAGCCCCACGAGCAGGCCGGGGGCCAGTGCGATCAGGACGTCGCGCATGATGCGCGGGATCTCCCGATCGCCGTGCACGTGCGGCGAGCTGCTCATGACGAGCAGCGGCTCGGCCTTCGGCTCGGCCTTCGGCTCCGGCTTCGGCGACGCGGCGGCGGGCTGCTCGCCCGCGGGATGCTCATCGGTCATCGCACATGGCTCCTTGCCCTTCTCCGCGGCCTAGGCCGCGCCCCGCTTGCTCTGCAGCACCTTCAACTCGGCCTTGCCCCGCCGGAAGAGCTGCACCAGCGGGCGGAAGGACGGACAGACGTAGGCGCAACTGCCGCACTCGATGCAGTCGCCCACCCGGTAGTCGGCCAGATCGGCGAAGCGGTTGCGCTCCGCGAGCACGCCCATGGCGCTGGGCACGAGACCCATCGGACAGGCCTCGACGCAGGCGCCGCAGCGGATGCAGGGATCCGCCAGGAACTGACTCAGGCGCTCGGCGGGCAGGCAGAGGATGCCGCTCGTGCCCTTGATCACCGGCACCTCGAGGCTGAACTGGCCCAGGCCCATCATCGGCCCGCCGAAGATGACCTTCGCCACCTGCGGCCGCAGTCCGCCGCAGTGGGCGATGACGTCGGCGAGCAGCGTGCCCACCCGCACGCGCAGATTGGCCGGCCGCGCGATGCCCTCGCCCGTCACCGTCGTCACGCGCTCGATGAGCGGCGTCCCGGCCTGCACGGCCGCCCAGGCGGCCACCGCCGTGCCCACATTCTGCACCAGGCAGCCGACGTCCATCGGCAGGCCGCCGGTGGGCACACTGCGCCCCGTGAGCGCGTAGATCATGTGCTTCTCCGAGCCCTGCGGGTACTTCGCCTCCAGCAGCACGAACTCGGCGGCGACATCCGCCGGGCAGCCCGCGCGCAGGGCGGCCAGGGCGTCCGGCTTGTTCGCCTCGACGCCGACCACCACGCGCTTGACCCCCAGCACGCGCGCCATCAAGCCGACGCCCTCCATCACGGCGGCGGCCTGTTCGAGCATCACCCGGTGGTCGCTGGTGAGGTAGGGCTCGCACTCGGCGCCGTTGAGGATGAAGGTGTCGATGGGCTTCTCGGCCGGCGGGCTCAGCTTGACGTGGGTGGGGAAGGTGGCGCCGCCCATGCCGACGAGTCCGGCGTTCTTCAGCGCGTCGCGCAGGGCGGCGGGCTCCAGGCGCCGCCAGTCGCCCAGGGGCGCCAGGCCTTCCCAGAGCCGATCCTCGCCATCGGCTTCGATTTCGATGGCGGGCAGGTTGCGTCCCAGCGGATGCGGCCAGTCTTTGATTGCCTTGACCGTACCGCTGGTGGGCGCGTGCACGGGTACGGAGACGAAGCCGGCGGGCGTCGCCAGCGGCTCGCCTTTGGCCACGCGCTGCCCCTTGGCCACGATCGGCGTGCCCGGCGCCCCGAGGTGCTGGGCGAGGGGCACCGCGTAGCGCGCCATCAAGGGCAGCGTCTCGACGGCCAGCCCCGCCGTTTCCTTGTGGTAGTTGGGATGGACCCCGCCCTGGAAGCGCATGGCGATTTCCTCTTCCTGGCCCTAGTGGCGCGTCGGGCCCAGCTCGACGATGCGGATCGAGCCGTTGGGGCACTGGTCGATGAGGGTTTCGTCGACGGGGGCCAGCGCGTAGTCCACGCGGGCGAGCCAGTCGGTGACGGCGATGCCGCCGGCAGCCGCCTTCTCGCACTTCTTGCAGCCGATGCAGGCCACCTGGCAGGCCTTGCGCGCCTGCGGACCCTTGTCGGTGTTGCCGCAGAGCACGTGGATGCGAGCGCTCTCGGGCACCAGCTCGATGATGCCCTTCGGGCAGGCCGCCACGCAATTGCCGCAGGCCGTACAGCGCTCGGGGATCACGCGGGCGATGCCGCTGGCCAGCATCTCGATGGCGCCGAAGCTGCAGACCTCCTGGCAGTCGCCCAGGCCGAGGCAGCCCTGCACGCAAAGCTTGTCGCCGCCGCCGAGCTGGGTGGCGCTCGCGCAGCTCGCCATGCCGTTGTAGAGGAAGCGGCGCGGCGCCAGGTCGCTGCCGCCCTGGCAGTGGACGAGGGCCACGCGCCGCTCCTTCAGCTCGACGGTCTGGCCCATGACGCCGGCGACGGCCTGCGCGGTGGCGGCGCCGCCGACGGGGCAGCCGTCCAGGGCCGCCTTGTCCTTCACCACGGCGCCGGCGAAGTCGCTACAGCCGGCATAGCCGCAGCCACCACAGTTGGCGCCGGGCAGCAGATCCAGGAGTGCCTCCCGCCGCGGATCGGTCTCGACGGCAAAGAAGCGCGCGGCCCAGCCCAGACCGAGGCCGGAGATGAGCCCCAGGCCGGCAAGCACGGTGGTGGCGACCAGCATCGTATCCTCCTCGGCCGGCTCAGACGAGTCCGGCGAAGCCCATGAAGGCCAGCGAGAGAATGCCGGCCGTGATGAGCGCGATGGCAGTGCCCTTGAAGGCGCGCGGGGTATCGGCCAGATCCAGGACCTCGCGAATCCCCGAGAAGAGCAGGATGGCCAGGCCGAAGCCCACGGCGCCGGCGAAGCCGAAGAGGGCCGTCTGGACCAGGTTGTACTCGTTCTGGATGTTCAGCACCGCCACGCCGAGCACCGCGCAGTTGGTGGTGATCAGCGGCAGGTAGATGCCCAGCGCCTGGTAGAGCGGCGGGCTCAGCTTCTGCAGGGCCAGCTCCACGAGCTGCACCATGGCGGCGATGATGAGAATGAAGGACAGGATCTGCAGGAAGCGCAGGTCCTGGTGCAGCAAGGCCGAGTCCGGCTTGAGCAGGCCGTGGTAGACGAGCCAACTCACCACGCTGGCCAGGGTCATCACGAAGATGACCGCGCCGCTCATGCCCAGCGCCGTGCCGAACTTCTTGGACACACCCAGGAAGGGGCAAATGCCCAGGAAGCGGCTGAGGACGAAGTTGTTGACGAGGACAGCGCTGATGGCCAGGAGCAGCAGGTCCACGGCAGCCTCCCAGGGGGTTAACCCCGCTGACTCGGCACAATTAAGACCAACCGCTCCCCTTGCTCAAGGTTCTTGTGAAAAATGGTACATGTCGCATGGCGTGTCGCATGGCGTGGCGCATGGCTGGCGGGAGGGCGGCAGGGGAAACGCGCGGAATCCCTAGAGAAGTCGCTGATCCGCCGTCGGTGCGCCTCGCCGGTTTGCGGGGCGCGGCACCCGCGCTGGCCTGGGGAGCGCCCTCGCGCCTGCTGCCGGGTCGACCCCGGCGGGGCGGCGGACCGCCTCAGGCGCGGCCGTGGTCGCCGTCGCCCGCTTGCCGCTCGCGCTCCAGGGCCGGCCGCTTGTACTGCTCGTAGTCGCTGAGCAGCTTGGCCTTGTCGAAGATCAGCTCCTCGCGGGTGTAGCCGGCCACCTCGTAGAGGTCGCTCATGACGATGGCCTCCTTGGGGCAGGCCTCCTCGCAGTAGCCGCAGTTGATGCAGCGGCCCATGTCGATGTCGAACACCTCGGGCACCCGCTCGCGCATGTCCTGCTCGCGGAACTCGCCGATCACGATCGTGATGGCCAGCGGCGGGCAGACCACCTCGCAGAGCTTGCAGGCCACGCACTTCTCGATGCCGTCGTCGCCCATCACGAGCCGCGGCATGCCGCGGAAGCCCGGCGGCGTCGGCCAGCGCTGTTCAGGATAGGACTGCACCACCGAAGGGTGGAACATGTTGCGGAAGGTGATGCCCAGCCCCCCCGCGATCGCAGGCAGGTAGAGGCGCTCGAACCAGCCCTGCTTGATCTGACGCTTAACTTTCATGCCGGCCGGCGACCTCCAAGCTGCTCCCCGCGGGCGCGCCGAGCAGCGGCCCGAACCACTCCGTGTCCAGCGGCCGGCGGCCGGCCACCGGAGTCCAGCTCTGCAGGCGCCGCTCCAGGCCCCAGGTGTTCGTGAGCGTGCCGACGAGGTCGATGGGCGCCCGCCGGGCGAGCACCACCGCCGCCGTCGCCCGCGCCGCAGCAAGGCCGCCGCTCTGGACGATGAGGGCGCCGCCCGCCAGGTCGAGGCCCTGCTCCCAGCGCGCGGGATCGGCGAAGTCGGCGGCGGGATCGAGGCCGAAGGCGTAGACGAGGTCCGCCTCGCCGCCCTCGAGCAGGCGGAGCGGATCCTCGCCCGGCGCGGCCGCGGCGGCGGCCAGGACGCCGCGGCGATTCATGCCCTCCAGCAGCCAGAGCAGGCGTGTCTCGCCCGCGCGCGCGGCCAGCGTCGCCAGGGAGCGTGCATCGATGGTGCCGGCGGCGACCAGCGCGCTGCTGACGGCCACCAGCAGGCTGCCCGGTTCGGCGACGTAGCGGACTCCCTCGGCGGCCAGCCAGGCGGCGGGCGCCACGGCGATGCGCTGCCAGTTGCGGTTGCCGTCGCCAAGGGGGGCCCAAGCGCCCGCCTGGACGAGGGTGACCGCGCCCGGTGCCTCGCCGGCCGCCCCGCCCAGCAGGCGCAGCGCCAGCAGCGGATGCGCCAGCTCCGGATCCTCGCCCAGCACGAGCACGCGCCGGAAGCGGCCCAGGCCCGCGAGTCCGTCCAGCTCCAGACCCGAGCGCGTCAGGGCGGCGAGGAAGTCTAGCTCCGTAGCCAGAGTAGGGTAGGGCCGCGCCGCCGCGCCCAGGCTCCGCGACAGGGCACCCACGGCGGCCAGTTCCTCGTTGGTGGCCCGGCTGCCGGCGATGAGCAGGGGCTGCTTCGCCCCGGCGAGCAGCTCCCGCGCCCGTAGGGCGGCCTCCTCGGCGCTGACGGGCACCTGCACGCCCTGCCGGCGGACGAGGCTCTCGGCCAGGCCCGATTCCTGTGGATAGTCGAAGCGGCCGCGATCGCAGAGCCACCAGGCGTTGACGGCGTGGTCGACGTCGGCCGTCACCCGCTGCAGCCCCGGGCCCTTCCACCAACTCGTGAGCGCGCACTGCAGCGAGCAGCCGCCGCAACTGCTGGCCACCGCCCTCATCTCCCAGGGCCGCGCCTGGAAGCGGAACTCGCGGGTCGTCAGCGCGCCGACCGGGCAGATGTCGGCGAGGTTGCCGGTGAAGCCGCTGGTCAGCGGCTGGTTCTCGAAGATGTCCACGCTGACGTGGTCGCCCCGCATGCGCAGCAGCAGCTCCTCGCGGCCGACGATGTCGCGCTGGTAGCGCACGCAGCGGCTGCAGAGGATGCAGCGCTCGGCGTCGAAGATGATGTGCTCGCCGATCACCCGGTGTTTGACGGCGGTGTTTTTGGGATCCGCCATCCGGCTGTGCGCCGGCCCGTGCCGCCGCGTGGTCTCTTGGAGGGGGCACTCGCCGCCCTTGTCGCAGATCGGGCAGTCGAGGGGGTGATTGATGAGGATGAACTCGAGCACGCCCTGGCGGGCCTTGTGCACCTTCTCCGAGTTCGTCGTGATCTCCATGCCGGCCGCGGCCGTCAAGGTGCAGCCGGGCACGAGCTTGGGCGCGCCCTTCATCTCGACCAGGCACATGCGGCAGTTGCCGTCCACGCCGATGCCCGGGTGGTAGCAGAAGTGCGGAATCTCGTCGCCCAGCTCCGTGGAGAGCTGGATGAGCGGTTTGCCGGCCTCGGTCTCGACCTCGCGGCCGTTGTAGATCATCGTCACCTTGTCGGCCATCAGCGGTCACACTCCCCCATCACGGGATCCAGGCTGGCGATGATGGCCACGGCGTCGGCGATCATGCAGCCCTCGAGTATCGTGCGCAGGATCTGCAGGTTGTTGAAGGATGGGCTGCGGATCTTGCAGCGGTAGGGATGGGCGCTGCCGTCGCTGACGAGATAGAAGCCCAGCTCGCCCTTGGGCGCCTCGATGGTCGTGTAGACCTGGCCCAGCGGCGGCCGGACGCCCTCGGAGATGAGCTTGAAGTGGTGGATCAGCTCTTCCATCGAACTCAAGACCTGCTCGTGGGGCGGCAGCACATAGTCGCGGTTGTCCGAGCTGATCGGGCCGTCCGGCAGCTCGGCGATGGCCTGGCGCACGATGCGCGCGCTCTGGCGCATTTCCTCGATGCGGACCAGGTAGCGATCCATGCAATCGCCGCGCTCGCCGGTCACCGACTCGAAGTCGAATAGCTCGTAATCGAGATAGGGCGCCGCCTTGCGCATGTCGTAGTCGACGCCGCTCGCGCGCAGGATGGGACCCGTCAGCCCGTAGCCCATCGCCTGCTCGGCCGTGATGATGCCGACATCCACGTTGCGGTCCAGCCAGATGCGGTTGCGACCCAGCAGCCCCTCCACGTCGGCGAGCGTCTTCTCGCACTCGGTGAGAAAGGCGAGCACCTTGTCGGTCCAGCCGGCGGGCAGGTCGCGCGCGACGCCGCCGATGCGCGTGTAGCTCGTCGTCAGCCGCGTCCCGGTCAGCTCCTCGAACAGGTTGTAGAGCAATTCGCGCATCTGGAAGGTGTAGAAGAAGACCGTGCCGGCGCCCAGGTCGAGGGCATAGGTGCCCACCGAGAGCAGGTGGGCGCTGATGCGCGCCAACTCGGCGGCGATCACGCGGATGCGCTTCGCGCGCACGGGAATGTCCAGGCCGATCAGGTTCTCGACCGCGAGCGCGTAGGCCACGTTGTTGGACAGCGGGCTCAGGTAGTCGAGCCGGTCCGTGTAGGGCAGGTAGTTGTGATAGGTCTTCTCCTCGGCGATCTTCTCGTAGCCCCGGTGCAGGTAGCCTACGTGCGGCTGGCAGCGGACGATGGTCTCGCCGTCCAGCTCGAGCACGAGGCGCAGCACGCCGTGCGTCGACGGGTGCTGCGGCCCCATGTTGAGGATCATCGTACCGTCGCGGCTGGGCTCCAGGCGCGTCTCGATGCCGGGCATCGGGATCTTCGGCGCGTAGGTCTCGCGCGGGGCATCCTTGATGCTCTCGCGGTCGACCACGCCGCGCTGCATTTTGAGCAGGGCGTCGAGCAGGGCATCCGGGCGCGGCGGACAGCCGGGCAGGTAGACGTCCACCGGGATCACCCGGTCCAGGCCCTGCACCACCGAGTAGCTGTCGAACATGCCGCCCGTGCACAGGCAGGTGCCCATGGCGATCACGTACTTCGGCTCGAGCATCTGGTCGTAGATGCGCCGCACGACCGGGGCCATCTTGTTCGTGAGCGTGCCGGCGACGATCATCAGGTCGCTCTGGCGCGGGGAGAAGCGCATCGCCTCGGCGCCGAAGCGGGCCATGTCGTAGCGGCTGGCCACCGTCGCCATCATCTCGATGGCGCAGCAGGAGATGCCCATCGGCATCGGCCACAGCGAGTTCTTGCGCGCCCAGTTGCTGGCCTTGTCGACCGTCGTGGTTAGGACGTCGACGCCGAAACCCTGGGACTGCGGATCGGGCCTGCTGCTCATCCTGCCTCCGCGCGTGGGGAGTCGTGGATCTCCAAGATACTCAGCGGGCCAGCATAATTCCACGCGGCAGTAGCGT
>Ga0299912_10001304_pt1 | contig 20167 bp, 12 predicted proteins | sample RVTome_2_FD_207667 | JGI IMG/M metagenome (GOLD analysis project Ga0299912, IMG submission 207667) | Soil microbial communities from uranium-contaminated site in the Upper Colorado River Basin, Wyoming, United States - RVT95D214 (version 2) ... | reverse complement strand
CCCGGCTGGTTCGCCGAGCTCGCCCGCAACATCAAGGGCGTCTCCGAGGAGACGACCACGGGCGTGCACCGCCTCTATGAGATGCAAAAGAAGGGCGAGCTGCTGTTCCCGGCGATCAATGTCAATGATTCCGTGACCAAGTCGAAGTTCGACAACCTCTACGGCTGCCGCGAGAGCCTCGTCGACGGCATCCGCCGCGGCACCGACGTCATGATGGCCGGCAAGGTGGCCATGGTGGCCGGCTTCGGCGACGTGGGCAAGGGCTCGGCCGCATCGCTGCGCAACGCCGGCTGCCGCGTCATCGTCTCCGAGATCGATCCGATCTGCGCCCTGCAAGCGGCCATGGAAGGCTACGAGGTCGTGACGATGGAGGATGCCGCCCCGCGCGCCGACATCTTCGTCACCGCCACGGGCAACAAGGACGTGATCAAAATCGGCCACATGCGGGCCATGAAGGATCGCGCCATCGTCGCCAACATCGGCCACTTCGACAATGAGATCGAGGTTGCCGGCTTGAAGAACCTCAAGTGGCACAACGTCAAGCCGCAGGTCGACGAGATCGAGTTCCCCGACGGCAAGCGCATCATTCTGCTGTCGGAAGGCCGCCTGGTGAACCTCGGCAACGCCATGGGCCACCCCTCGTTCGTGATGTCGGCCTCCTTCACCAACCAGACACTGGCCCAGCTCGAGCTGTGGACCAACCCTGGCAAGTACGAAAAGAAGGTCTATACGCTGCCCAAGCACCTCGACGAGAAGGTCGCGCGGCTGCATTTGGCCAAGATCGGCGTGAAGCTGACCAAGCTCACCCCGGAGCAGGCGGCCTACATCGGCGTCGGGCAGGAAGGCCCCTACAAATCCGATCACTACCGCTATTGAGGATGACCGCTATTGATGGCCATTCCTGATGGCCATTCCCGACGGATCGTGCGGCTTGCCGGCAGCACTTGCCGGCAAACCCGCCCGGATTCCCAGGCGATGGCTGACGCGGTCTGGCCACGCGCTCTCCGGGTCCGCATAATCCAGCATGATTCGTCTCCTGGCGGAGGCGATCGCCGCCGGGCCTTTGTCCGTTGCTCGTTGCGTCTCTGGCCTCGGGTTCCCACATATTCTTGACGGACCCCGATGCAAACTTTCCTGTATAATGCATGCTTTGGCGGCAAGCCGCGCGAACTCGCCGCGCTGCTCGTGGCGAGCCTCGCCTGCGTTCTCGTGCTTGCGGCCGGGATCGCCTCGGGCGGCGAGCTGCCGCTTTCCCTACTGGGCTCCAAGCCGGCCGGCGTCGCCGCCCTGATCGCCGGCACGCTGCTGCTGGCGGGCGCGCTCATCTGGCTCACCGTAGTTCGTGCACGCCGCGAAGCACGCCGCGCGCGCACCGAGAGCAGTGGCCTGAAGAAAAGCCTCACCGCCGCCGACTCGATCATCCGCTCGGAGCCGCAGATCCTGCTGTTCTGGGAGCAGAACCAACCCCTGCGCATGGTTGCCCATACGCTCAAGGGCATCCCAGGGCTGCCCGAGGAGCCCGAGCGCTTCCTGCGCTTTGGACAATGGCTGGAGCCGAACTCGGCGGCGACGCTGAAGACGGCGCTCGACGCCTTGTTCAGCAGCGGACAGCCCTTCAACGTGATCGTGAGAACGGTGGCGGGGGGCCACGTCGAGGCCGAGGGTCGCACGGCTGGCGGGCGCGCCGTGCTGCGCTTCCGCGACGTGGCCGGGCACCGCGAGGAGGTCGCCCGCATAGGTGCCGAGCACCAGCGGCTGGCCCGCGAGGTGCGCGCCAGTCGCGCGCTGCTCGATGCCCTGCCGATACCGGTGTGGCTGCGCGGCAAGGATGGGCGTCTCACCTGGGTCAACACGGCCTACGTGCGCGCCGTCGAGGCGCGCAGCCGCGCCGAGGTGCAGGAACGCCAGATCGAGCTCTTGGAGCAGCGCCAGCGGCGCACGGCTGCCCGGGTGCTCGCCCGCGGCGAGAGCTATCGTGGACGCATACCGCTGATCGTCGGCGGCGAGCGCAAGCCCCACGACGTCACCGTGCTGCCCTTCGAGGACGCCACGGCTGCAGCCGCCATCGACGTAATGGCCATCGAGCGGACGCAAGGCGAGATCGAGCGTCAGGCGATGCCGTACGACCGCACGCTCGACCGCGTCACCACTGCCGTCGCCATCTTCAATCGCCAGCAGCAGCTCGTGTTCTTCAACGAGGCCTACCGCAAGCTGTGGAAGCTCGACGAGGAGTGGCTCAAGGCGCGACCCACCGACGGCGCCGTGCTCGACCGCCTGCGCGAGCTGGGCCGCCTGCCCGAGGTCATCAACTATCCGGAGTGGAAGGCGAAGGTTCTCGCCTGCTACGGCGAACCCGCCGCGCAGGAGGACAGATGGCTGCTGCCCGACGGTCGTACCCTGCACGTCATCGCGGAAAAGCGCTCCGACGGCGGCGTCACGTATCTGTTCGTCGACGAGACCGAGCGCCTGGCGCTCGAGCGCGACTACAATGCGCTCATCGGCGTGCAGCGTGAGACGCTGGACAGCCTGAAGGAAGGCGTCGCCGTGTTTGGCACGGACGGCCGCCTCAAGTTGTACAATTCGGCGTTCGCCGGCATCTGGAAGGTGTCGCGCCGGGCGCTCGCCCAGGAACCGCACATCGACGAGTTCATCGCTCTCGCCCGCGAACAATACGATGACCCGCACACCTGGGCGCGCATCGGCCGCGCCGTCACCTCGTTCTCCGAGCAGCGCGAGCCGTTCGAAGGGCAGATCACGCGGCCCGACAACGCGATCATCGACTACGCCGCGATGCCGCTGCCCGACGGCGCGACGTTATTCACGTTTGCCGACGTGACCGATTCCAAACGTTACGAACGGGCCCTGGAGGAGCGCAACGAGGCGCTCGTCGCCGCCGACCGCATGAAGAACACGTTCATCAGCCACGTGTCCTACGAGCTGCGCACGCCCCTCACCAACATCATCGGTTTCAGCGACCTGCTCGGCAACCCGCACATCGGCACGCTCAACGACAAGCAGCGCGAGTACCTCGGCGACATCTCCGCGTCCTCCAAGACGCTGCTCGCCATCATCGACGACATCCTTACGCTGGCGACCATGGACGCCGGCGCCATGGAGCTGAAGCTTGCGCCAGTCGACGTTCCCGCCGTGATCGATGCAGCGATCCTCGGCGTTCGCGAGGCGGCTCAGCGCTCGCGTCTGTCGCTGCACATCGCCGTCGCCGAGGACGCGACGCATTTTATCGCCGACGAGGCGCGCGTGCGCCAGATCCTCTATAATCTCCTCTCAAATGCCGTGGGCTTCTCCAAGGCCGGCGACACGATTGGCGTCACCGCGCAGCGCGAAGCCGGCATGATTGTGTTCACGGTCGAAGACCAGGGTGTCGGCATCCCGAAGGACCAGCAGTGGAAGGTGTTCGAGCGCTTCGAAAGCCGCAGCCACGGATCTGGCCATCGCGGAGCGGGCCTCGGCCTGTCCATCGTCAAACGCCTGGTCGAGCTGCACGGCGGCACGGTGTCGCTCGAATCTGAGCCCGGGCACGGCACGCGCGTCACCGTGCGCCTGCCTGAGAACGGCCGTCCGGACAAGGCCAGCCCGCCGCTGCCCCAATCAGGCCCTGAGGGCCAGCTATCGGCTGGCGGCAGCGCCGCGTAAAGTGATCTTGGCATGCCCGCTTCCCACGTCATTTCCGCTATCGATGAGCAGCAGCTCGTGCGCCTCGGCGAGGATCTTGCCTTCGCTGCACGGCGTGGCGACCTGATCGCGCTGCGCGGCGACCTCGGCGCCGGCAAGACGACGCTCGCCCGCGCTATCATTCGGGCGCTGGCCGGCGACCATGGCGAGGATATTCCGAGCCCGACGTTCACGCTGGTGCAAACCTACGCGACGCCACGCATGCCCGTGGCGCACCTCGACTTGTATCGCCTGAACTCCCCAGCCGAGCTTCAGGAGCTGGGCCTCGATCTGGCGCTCAAGCAGGGCATCGCCCTCGTCGAATGGCCGGAGCGGGCGGGCGACGCACTTCCCGGCGAGCGGTTAGAGATCCTGCTCGAGGACGACGATGCAGCGCCCACGGCCGACGCCAGCACGCGGCGCATCGCGCTCAGCGCGTCCGGCGATTGGCGCGCACGTCTCGACAGGCTCGCCGCCATGCGCGGGCTCGTCGCCGACAGCGGCATGGCGGGCAGCGATTCCTCGCTGCACTATCTGCAGGGCGACGCCTCAGTGCGCCGTTACGCACGCATCATCCGCGGACGCGGACCGGGCGGAATTCTCATGGACTGGCCGCGCCAGCCCGACGGGCCGGCGATACGCAACGGATTGCCGTACAGCCGGCTCGCGCATCTCGCCGAGGACGTGCGCCCGTTTGTGGCCATCGATGGTGCGCTGCGATCGGCCGGCCTCAGCGTGCCGCGCATTCTCGCGCAGGATCTCGAATACGGATTTCTGTTGCTCGAGGATCTCGGCGACCGCGTATTCCAGCGCGAGGTGGAGACCGGCGCCAGCGATCAGGCGCAGCTGTGGCGCGCCGCGACCGAGGCACTCGCCGCGCTCGATGGCGTGCAGCCGCCCGAGGCAATATCGCTTCCCGACGGCAGCGTGCACCATATTCCCGCATACGATCGCGATGCGCTGGCCATAGAGACCGAGCTGCTTCTCGACTGGTACTGGCCGGCCCTGCGGGGGACGGCCGTGCCCGAAGCCGAGCGTGCCGAGTTCGTGGCGCTGTGGGCCGAAGTGTTCGATCGCCTGACCGCCATGCCGCCCGCTTGGGTGTTGCGCGACTACCACTCGCCCAATCTTCTGTGGCTGCCGGAGCGGGAAGGCATTGCGCGCGTCGGGGTGATCGACTTTCAGGATGCCATGCGCGGCCCCGCTGCGTACGACCTGGTCTCTCTTCTGCAGGATGCGCGCGTCGATGTGGCTCCCGAGCTTGAAGCCCTTCTCTTCGACCACTACTGTGCTCTCGTCACCGCCCGCCGCCCGGGGTTCGATCGTGACGCCTTCAAATTCGCCTATGCCGCGCTCGGCGCTCAGCGCAACACGAAGATCCTCGGCATATTCGCCCGCCTGGCGCGACGCGATGGCAAGCCCGCCTACCTGCGCCACATCCCCCGCCTATGGAAATATCTCGAACGTGACCTCGCCCATCCGGCCCTGGCGCCACTCAAACGCTGGTATGACCGCAATCTGCCGGCCGAAGCGCGCGGAGGCTTGCACGTCTAAGCAGGCTCATTCCCGATGAGTGCGTCGGCGCAGTGGCGGCCCGAGGCCGCGATGGTGTTGGGGGGCGGGCTCGGCACGCGCATGCTGCCGTTGACCGCCAATATCCCCAAGCCGCTGGTGTGGCTCAAGGGGCGCCCATTGATCGACCATGTTCTCGACCGCATCGCCGCCGCCGGTGTGGCGCGCGCCGTGGTCAATGTTCACTATTGTGCCGATGTGTTTGAGGCGCACCTGCGCCAGCGCAAAAAGCCGCAAATCCTCATCTCCGACGAGCGCGCCAAGCTTCTCGACACCGGCGGCGGCGTTACGCACGCCCTGCCCCTGCTCGGCAGAGAGCCGTTCTTGATTCACAACTCCGACTCGGTGTGGATCGAGGGTGTAGGGTCCAATCTGGAGCGGCTGTTCGCGGCCTGGGACGCCGATCGAATGGACAGCCTCATGCTGTTGGCCTCGGCGGCGACGAGCCTTGGTTACGAAGGTCAGGGCGATTTCGGCATGGACATGGACGCGCGCCTGACGCGGCGCGGCGAACGGCAAATGGCGCCATTCGTGTTCAGCGGCGTATCGATCGCTCATCCGCGGATGTTCGCCGGGGCGCCGCAAGGAGCCTTTTCGCTCAACCGGCTGTGGGATGCCGCAATCGACAAAGGCCGTCTGTTCGGCATTCGCCTCGACGGCCTGTGGATGCACGTGGGAACGCCGGAAGCCTTGATAGAGGCGGAAAGGTGGATCGAGAGTGAGGACGTCGCTTGACACCCTCGAGGCCGAAGCCGGTAGCTCCGAGCTGCGGGGTGCCCGCATTTTCACGGTGCCTGCAGGACGTCCGTTTCTCGAAGCCGTCGCCACCGCAATCTTAAGCGGCAACTTGCCGACTGAAGGCGGCCGCGCCGCCAACCCCCTTGACCTCCCCGACATCACGCTGCTGCTGCCGACGCGGCGCGCCACCCGTGCCATGCAGGAGGCTTTTTTCGCAGCTGGTGGCGGGCGCGCCATGACCCTGCCGCGCATCCGCCCGATCTCCGTGGGCGATGAAGACCTCACACTGCTGTCGGGGCTCGCGGCCACGGAGACGCTCGGCGCCGACGACATCGACCTGCCGCCGGCCGTCAGCGAGATCGAGCGCCGGCTCGTGCTCACCATGCTCGTCGGCGCCTGGTCGAAAAAGCAGCAGGCGTCCGAGGCGCACCCGGCCGGCGATCTCGCGCCGCTGTCGGGCGCGGCCGGCGACACGCCGAGCAAGGCCGCCAATCTCGCCGCCGACCTGTGCCGGCTCATGGACATGGTGGAGACGGAGGGCGTCGACTCCTCCGGGCTGGAGCAGCTCGTGCCCGACGAGTTCTCCGAGCACTGGCAGGACACGCTCCAATTCCTGAAGATCGTCACCGGGGCATGGCCGGCGCATCTGGCCGAAAAAGGGCTGCTGTCGCCGGCCGAGCGGCGCAATCGGGCGATCCTCGCCGAGGCCGCGCGGCTCGGCTCGGCGCCGCCGTCCGGGCCCGTCATCGTTGCGGGCGTCACCGGCTCGATCCCGGCCACGGTTGCGCTGATGCGTTGCGTCGCGCGGCTGCCGCAGGGCGCGCTCGTGCTGCCCGGGCTCGATACGCACCTCGACGAAGAAAGCTGGGCGAGCGTCGGCACCCATCCCGAGCATCCTCAATTCGGGCTGAAGAAGCTGCTCGATGCGCTCGGTCTGCGCCGCAAGGACGTGCGTGTCCTGGCCGGAATGGCGCCGAAGCCCGCGCAAGTTGGCCGTGCCGAGCTGATCGCCGAGGCGATGCGGCCGTCGGCGACGACGGGGCGCTGGCACGAATACATCGAAACGGCCGACCGCAATTCGGCGCGCGCGGCGCTCGACGGCGTGAGCCTCATCGAGGCGCCGTCGGCGCAGGACGAGGCGGAGACGATCGCGCTGATCCTGCGTGAGGCGGCGGAGACGCCGGGACGCACCGCCGCGCTGGTCTCGCCCGACCGCCTGCTCGCCCGGCGCGTTGCCGTGCGTCTCGAAGCGTGGGGCATCCGCGTCGACGATTCCGCCGGCCGGCCGTTCGCCAAAACGCCCCCCGGCACCTTTCTCGACCTGACGATCGCGGCCGTTGCGGACGATTTCGCGCCGACTGCCGTCATGGCGCTGCTCAAGCATCCGCTGACGCGGCTCGGTCTCGATGCCTTCGCTGCCCGCCGTGCCGCGCGCGCCCTCGAGATCGCTGCCTTCCGCGACGTGTACCTCGGCCGCGGCCTCGACGGCATCGGCAGCGCACTGCGGCACGCGGAAGAGGAGGTCGCCGCCGGCAACCGTCGGCAGGAGGCGGCGCGGCGCCTGTGGCCGGACGACTGGCGCGCGGCGCACGATCTGCTCGCCCGCCTGGAGGCGGCTTTCGCACCGTTGCGTGCCGTATTCGCCGCCTCAGGCGCTCAGCCGCTGCAGGTAATCGCCGCCGCGCACGTAGCAACTGCTGAAGCTCTCTGTCGGCTGCCGGAGGCCGAGGGCGTGGAGGCCACATCACCGCTTTGGCGCGACGAGGCCGGCGCCGCCGCGTCGGCGTTTTTCACCGGTCTCGTCGATAAGAGCCTGCCCGCCCCCGCCATCGCCGCCGCCGACTATGCGGATCTTTATCGCAGCCTGATCGTCGGCGAGAACGTCCGCTCGCGCGTTGCAGTGTATCCGCGCCTGTTCATCTGGGGACCGTTCGAGGCGCGCCTGCAGCAAACCGATGTGATGATCCTCGGCTCGCTCAACGATGGCACGTGGCCGGAGGCGGCCGATCCCGGGCCGTGGCTCAACCGGCCGATGCGCGCAACGCTCGGTTTGCCATCGCCCGAGGAGGCGCTCGGCTACTCGGCCCACGACTTCACCTCGTTTCTCGGTGCCAAGCGCGTCTATCTCACGCGCGCCGAAAAGATCGACGGGGTGCCGACCGTGCCGTCGCGCTGGCTGATGCGCCTGCAGGCCCTGCTTGCCGGGCTCGGCGTCAGCGACGCTTTGCGCCCCGATCAGCCGTGGCTCGGCTGGGCACGGGCCCGCGACCGCATCGAAACCCGCATCCGCATCGGCGCACCGGAGCCGCGGCCGCCGCTCGCGCTGCGCCCGCGCAAGATGAGCGTGACGCGCGTTGAAAAGTGGCTCGCCAATCCGTATGCGATCTTTGCCCGCGACATTCTCAAGCTCGAGAAGCTACCGGGGCTGGGAGACGACCCGAGCGCCGCGCTGCGCGGCAATATCGTGCACGCCATCATGAGCCGCTTCGCCGACAAACACGCCGATGAGCTGCCGGGCGATATCGCGCGCGAGCTGATGGTGATCGCTCGCGAGGTGATTGCGCGCTACGACAGCCATCCGCGCGTCGCCGCCTTCTGGCTGCCGCGCTTTGCCCGCTTCGCCGATTGGTTCGCCGAGACCGAGCCGTCGCGCCGCTGCGGCGTGGCGCGCACCATACCCGAGGTGCAGGGCAAGCTCGTCATTGCCGCGCCGGCCGGGCCGTTCACGCTCAGCGCGCGCGCCGACCGCATCGACGTGTGCGAGGGCGGTCTCGTCATCACCGACTACAAGACGGGCAGCGTCCCGACCGACACGCGCATCATCCAGGGGCTGGCACCGCAGTTGCCGCTCGAAGCGGCGATCGCGCTCGGCGAGGCGGGATTTGTCGATGTGCCGGCAAAGGCCGTGACGGGCTTGCGCTACATCCGTGCCACGGGCGGCGAGCCGCCCGGTGAGGAATGCGACGTGAGGGCCGGCGCTATCGACGCGCTGGCCGCCGCCGCGCTCGCCAAGCTCGCCGCGCTGATTGCGCGCTTCGACGACGCGGCGACGCCCTACACGGCGCTGCGCCGTACCCGCTTCGACTACCGATACGACGAGTTTGCGCATCTGGCGCGCGTCGGCGAATGGGCGGCCGTCGGCGAGGACGAGGAACCGCTCCTATGACGCTGCGCCCCGCCGAGGAAACAGAGCTCACCCTCACCCGCCGCGCCCAGCGCGAGGCGGCCGATCCATTCGTTTCGGCGTGGGTGAGTGCCAACGCGGGCACGGGCAAGACGCACGTACTGACGCTGCGCGTCCTCCGCCTGATGCTCGCCGGCACGGTGCCCGAGCGCATTCTCTGCCTGACCTACACGAAGGCTGCGGCCGCCGAGATGGCCAAGCGCGTGTTCGACACGCTCGCCCGCTGGGTCACGTTGTCCGACGACGCGCTTGTCCGCGAGCTTGGTGACTTGTGCGCGCGTCCCCCGCGCCGCGAGGACGTTGCATTTGCGCGCACGCTTTTTACCGCAGCGATCGAAACGCCTGGCGGCCTCAAAGTGCAGACCATCCACTCGTTCTGCGAGCGGCTTTTGCAGCGATTCCCGCTCGAGGCCAACGTCGCCCCAGGGTTCAGCATCCTCGACGAGGCCACCGCGCATCTCCTGCAGCGGGAGGCGATCGACGCCACGCTTCGCCAAGCGACCGGTGACAAGTCGTCGCCCGAAGCTCGCGCGCTCGACGTGGCGATCCCCTATGCGGCCGAGGACCGCTTCGAGGACATCCTGCGCGGCGCCCTGCGCCAGCGGCGCTGGCTCGAGGACGCCGTGCGCATCGGCGGCGACAGCGACGACGAGCAGGTGGCCGTGGCGGCGATCTACCGCCGCGCGTTCAGGGTTCGCCCCGACGTTGACGCCGACGACATCGAACGAGCGCTTGACGACGTCATCGGCGACGCCGAGCTCGCTCGCCTGCGCCAAGCCCTGAGCGGCGGCAGCGCGAGCGACCAGGCAAATGCGGGCATGATCGCCACGGCGCTCGCCGCGCGCACCGCCTCGGCGCGCATTGCAGCTCTGGAAAGCTATTTCTGCACCGACAAAGGCAAGCCGCGGGCGCGCCTGTTGACCAATCAGGTCAAGCTGGAGCATCCCGACCTCGACGCTTCGCTCGGAAGCGCGCAGACGCGCTTTCTGGCCTTGATCCACGAGCGCAAGGGCCTGCTCGCCGTAACGGCAACGCTGGCCCTGCACCGGCTTGCGGGCGATGTCCTGCAGCGCTATGGGCGCGCCAAGGCGCGGCGCGCGGCACTCGACTATGACGACCTCATTGCCAAGGCCGTCTCGCTGCTCAACGACGCACAATCGGCCGCGTGGGTCCTGTTCAAGCTCGACCGCGGCATCGACCACATTCTCGTCGACGAGGCGCAGGACACGAGCCCGGAGCAATGGCAGATCGTCAATGCGCTGGCGCGCGAGTTCTTCACCGGCGCCGGCCAGCGCGAGGAGGTGCGCACCTTGTTCGCCGTCGGCGACGAGAAGCAGTCGATCTACAGCTTCCAGGGTGCCGATCCGACCAAGTTCGCCGAGATGGGTGCGCGCTTCGCCGAGCTAGGAGCGAACGCCGGTCTGGCCATGCGCACGATCCCGCTCGATCGATCGTTCCGCACGGTGGCCCCAGTGCTTGCTTCGATCGACGCGGTGTTCGCCGATTGTAGCCGTACGCCGGGAATAACGGCCGAGGCGACGATCATCCGCCATGCCGTGCACCGTATGGGGCATGCGGGGCTCGTGGAGATCTGGCCAACCGAGGCGCCCGACGAGGATCTCGACACCGACGCCTGGTCGCCGCTGGACGAGGAAGCGCCACGCGCGCCGGCCCAGCGGCTCGCCGAGCGCATCGCCACGACGATCAAGGGCTGGCTCGACCGCGGCGAGCAGCTCCCCTCCGAGGGTCGCGCCGTACGCCCCGGCGACATCCTCATTCTCGTTCGCAAGCGACGCCCGTTCGCCGGCCCGATGGTTGCCGCCCTGAAGGCGCGCGGCATTTCCGTCGCCGGTGCCGATCGCCTGCGGCTCAGCGAGCAGATCGCGGTGGAGGATCTCGTCTCGCTGGGTGAATTCCTCACGCTGCCGGAGGACGACCTGTCGCTGGCCGAGGTCTTGAAGAGCCCGCTCATCGGCTTTGACGACGACGACCTCCTGGCGCTGGCGGCCGGCCGCAAGGCCACGCTGTGGAAGGCGCTTATCGACCGCGCCGGCGAAAAACCGCACTACCAGGCAGCGGCCGAACGGCTGAAGCGCTGGCGCTCGCGCGCGGACTACGTGCCCCCCTTCGAGTTCTTCGCCTCGATCCTCGATCGCGAGGGCGGGCGCACAAAGTTTCTCGCCCGTCTTGGCCCCGAAGCCGCCGACGCGCTCGACGAGTTCTTGAACCTGGCGCTCAGCTACGACGACAGCGCGCCACCGTCGCTCACCGGCTTCCTCGCCTACCTGCGCGAGACCGACCGCGAGGTGAAGCGCGATATGGAGCACGGGCGCAACGAAGTACGCGTGATGACCGTGCATGGCGCCAAGGGGCTCGAAGCGCCGATCGTATTCCTCCCCGACACATGCTCAACCGCCTCCGGCGGCCCCGTCACCACGCTGTACGATCTCAACGCCCTGGAGCTGCCCGACGGCGTCGAGAGCACACCATTCGTGTGGAGCGTCAAAGGCACCGGCTCGCACGCGGCCATCAACGCGGCGCGCACCGAGCGCAACCGGCGCGAAGCCGAGGAGCGCCACCGTCTGCTCTACGTGGCCATGACGCGGGCGCGCGACCGGCTGTACGTCGCGGGCTTCCTCGGCAAGCGAGGCCAGACGGCCGGCTGCTGGTACGAACTCATTACCGAGGCCCTGCGCGGAACGCTCACCGAGGTCGAGGGGCCGGACGGCGGCAAGGCCCTGCGCATCGCCGTGGCGCAGACCGCGCCGCCGGAGCCGGCAAAGCACGCCCTGCGCGAAGAGCACGCCGTCACTGCGCTGCCACCGTGGGCGACGCGGGCCGCCCCGCGCGAGCCGACGCTGAGCATACCGTTGGCGCCCTCGCGCCTCGAAGCCTATGCGCCCGACGAGGCCGGCGAGCCGTCGCCGGAGCCGGTGCGCCTGCGTGCCAACGACGAGCCGCCGGCCTTGCCACCACCGTTGCCCGGGCGCGGCGCGGGAAGCGACAACCGCTTCCTGCGCGGGACGCTGACACACGCCTTGCTGCAGCATCTGCCGACACTTCCGCCCGAGCGCTGGCAGGATGCGGCCGCCGGGTTCCTTGCCAAGCGCGGCACGGCCTTCTCGCCAACCGCACGCAAAGGAATCGCCACGGAAACGCTGGCCATTCTGCGCGCGCCCGAGTTCGCTCCCCTGTTTGGCGCGCAAAGCCGGGCCGAGGTACCGATCGTCGCGCTCCTTCCCAATCCCGAGGGGCGCGGCCAGGCGCTCCGCCTCATCGGCCAGATCGACCGGCTGGTCGACCTCGGCAATGAGCTATTGATCGTCGACTACAAGACCAACCGGCCCCCGCCGCGCGAGATTGAACGCGTTGCGCCGGCTTATCTATTTCAGCTGGCGGCCTACCGCATCGCGCTTCTCGAGATCTACCCAGGCCGCGCCGTCAAGGCGGCGCTATTGTGGACCGAAGGCCCGCGAATCATGCGCGTGCCGGACGCCCTCTTGGACGAATATTCGGCACGTCTTTGGGATCTCAACCTAAGTCACCTTGACGCTGCCGAGGGCCATTCCTAACTTCCGCTTCGAAGCGGTGCGCGCCGAGCCAGGCGGTCAAGCACCCATAAGGAGACCGTTCATATGGCAAATGCAGTGTCCGACAGCACCTTCGACCAGGAGGTTTTGAAGTCCACGGAACCGGTTCTCGTGGACTTTTTTGCGGAATGGTGCGGCCCCTGCAAGGCCATGGCTCCCGCGCTCGAGCAGGTGGCCAAGGAGATGCGGGGCAAGCTCAAGGTGGTGAAGCTCGACGTCGACCAGAACCCGAGGATCACCGGCACCTACAATATCCGCGCCATGCCCACGCTGATCCTGTTCAAGAACGGTCAGGTGACCGCGCAGCACACCGGCGCGCTGGTGCAGAAGAAGAAGCTCGAGGACTGGATCAACTCGTCCGTTACGGCCTAGCGCCACGCAACATTTGGATCTGCCAACGGCCCCGCTCAGCGGGGCCGTTTTGTTTAAGCAGCGCGCATCTCGCTCGCCAAGCTGATACACTGCCCGCGACGTTTCATTCATCCTCTTTCGTTCGGGGGAGAGATATGCGCAGGCTCAGCTCGACGGTGCAGGTGCTGCTCACCACGGTTGCGTGGACGCTCATCGGCATCGGGGCCGCCTACGCACCGGGCACCATCACCCTCGACGAGGTGATGGAGCAGCTGAAGGACAACCAGACGCTGATCTCGGAAATCGACGCCGCCCTCAAGGCTGAGAACCTCCAGGCCGAGACTGTGATCTGCAGCGGCGCGCGCTTCGGGGGCCACTGGACGGAATTGGGTGGCGCCCGCGCCGTCCCCTACGAGTGCGAGCTCGGCAAGCGTAAGCTCAACATCGAAGGCACCGTCCATCTTTACGACGCGGCCGGCGCGGAGATCGACCTGAACGACGAGAAGGCGCCCGAGCGGGCCGCCGACTACAAGCAGACCGACCTCAAGTGGACATGGGAGTGAGAGCCGCGCGGCTCATTGCTCTTCGCGCGTCAGGGGCACGAAGCGCACCGGCACGACCTGCTCGCTCAGCGTGCTGCCGTCCTCCTGCTTGTGCACGACCATCAGCTCTTGAGCATAGGTGCCGACCGGGATCACCAGGCGGCCACCCGGCTTCAGCTGATCGATGAGCGCTGGCGGAATGTGATCGGGCGCCGCCGTCACGATGATGGCGTCGAAGGGAGCTTCGTCGGGCCAGCCCTTGTAGCCGTCGCCGATGCGCGCATGCACGTTCTCATAGTTCAGGCGGGCGAGCGTTTTCGCAGCAACGCGCCCGAGGCTGGGAACGATCTCGATGGTGTAGACGTTGCGCGCCAGCTCGGCCAGCACGGCCGCCTGGTAGCCACAGCCGGTGCCGATCTCGAGCACCTTGTCGTCCGGCCTCAGTTGCAGAAGATCCGTCATCAGGGCGACGATGTAGGGCTGCGATATCGTCTGACCGGCGCCGATCGCCAGCGGCCGGTTGCGGTAGGCGGAGCGCCTTTGCAGGGCCGGCACGAATTCGTGGCGCGGCACCTTGCGCATCGCGTCGAGAACCCGCGCATCGAGCGCGGGGTGCCCGGTCTCGACGGCGGCACCACGGGCGAGCGCAACGATATCCGCCACCATCTGCTGCCGCTCGGCAGCGCGGTCGTCTCGGGCAAAGACCATGTCTGCCGAACCCATAAGCAATGCAATCAGTGCCAGCCAGCAACGCAGCCGACCGGCCCCCCATCGCTCCTCGTGGCGAACAAAAACCAACACGGATTCACTCCGACGGCCGCTTTCATCATAATTCCACCACCTCGGCACGCCTTCCTGGCGGCGGATCATACGCCGAGGGAGACAGTCATGGTGTTTAACCGCAAGCACGATCCGAAATCGTTCACCGTCGCTAGAAACGCGCCCGGGGCCGAAGCCAATGGTTCGCCGCCGCTGAGTTTGGCCTCTCCATCCCATATGCTGGGCGAATCCGTGATCGGCAAGGACATGTCGATCGAAGGGCAGACCATAACCGTTCGCTGCAAAGGTTCCTTGCGCGTAAACGGCACGATCGAGGCGGACCTGCACTGCGTCGAACTGGTTGTCGGCGAGAAGGCCGTCATAAGGGGCTCGATTGCCGCCGACAAAGTGCGCGTGTTCGGGCAGGTCAACGGCGCGATCCTGGGCGCCAACGTCGTGCTGCACCCCAGTGCGCAGGTCGAAGGCGATATTCACAGCCAGCAGCTGACGATTGAGCAGGGCGCCACGTTCGACGGGCGTTCCCGCAAGGTGAGCGACGCGGCCGAGGTGGCCCCGCAGCTCGAGGCCGCCGACGCGGCGCAGGCTGCACACGTCGCCTCGTAATTTGGCGGCGGGGCGCGTCGCGCGCGCCCCCCGCACGAATTCCCAAGAGCACGGCGCGGGAGCCGGCCCGGACCTTGAGATCAGGCCGCCTCGCGCTTTGCGTTGATCAGCTCCCAAGCGATGTTGATCTGCCGTATGCGGTCCTCGCGCAGGAGCCGGTCGGCGTCGTCGCGCGCGTGATCGGGGTGCCAACTCATCCGCAGCGCATCAACGATTTTCTTCAGGATGCCGGCGCTCACCTCGGCGTTGACGCCGAGAACCTCGTAGGCCTCGCTGGTCGTGCGCGGCAGAGCCGTAGCCTTGCGCGCGCCCGATAAACTTGCCACCGCGCTGTCGACGATGCGGCGGATGCGCCCCAGATCGCGCACCAGCGCGCGGAACTGCGGCGCCGACTTCTCCGCGGCGATCTCGCCCTTGGCGACGAGAGTTTCGAGGCTCGATCGCCGCTGGCTCACGAGCCCCAGCTCCGACTGCAGCACCTCGCGCAGAGGACCGGCACCCTTGAGTTGCGCGGCCGCCGCCTCCGTCTGCTGCAACAGCGCACCGACCGCTGCGGCGGCATTGGCGATATTGCGATCAATTGCGGCGAGGTCCGGATTGAGCCGGCGTCCGGATCTGCGCAGCGCCAGTCCGGACACGAACCGCGGCACGAGCGCGTAGCGTGCGCGGGCGAGAAGCGCGGCACTGGCGAGGGACAGTGCGGCGAGAAGCCAGGCCCACGGGGCGACGGCGGCGGTCCGCATGGCAGGCGCAGCGGTGCGGTGATCCTCGGCGCGTACCACGGTGATCCAATCATCCGCCGCCAAGGTGGGCTCCAACGCGGCGTCAAAGGAGCGTACCGCAGCCGACGGTGCCAGCACTGCATTTGGATCGGCTTTAGCGAGGGTGATTTGTCCGCCTTCGAGATGGGACATGGCGGTTTGTGCATCGTTGCCAGCAGTGTCGGCCTCGTCCGCCGCGGCGCCGATCAGCAGCCGCGCGCCAAGCTCGCCGACCGGCGCGAAGCCCGCCGGCAGTACCACATGCTCCAATTCAGCCTTGCGCCGCCAGGGCAGGCAATCACGCGCCAGCACCACGCGGCGCTCCAGGCTCGCGCCCCGCGATTGCCCCTCAGAACACTCATCACGCGTATCCGCCACGCCACGAGCCGCCAGCACGACGTTCAGACGCCCGTCTTCAATCCACGCGCGCGTCGCCGCGGCACGGCGGATGGCGCCGGCAATGCGCATCCACGAGACGGCGCTGCCGCCGCAGGAGATGGCGAAACGGTGCACCATCATGGTGCGGCAGGCGCCCGACATCGGTTGACGGCATGTGGTGACCGTCTGCTCGTCGCGCTCGCCGATGATCGGGTAGCTTCGCTCGGCGGCGGGAGCGACCCAAACGCGGCCCCGCTCCACACCACATTCGTACGGCATCGCCACGCGCTCGCGGGCTACAGCCTGAGCCAGCGGCACAATGCCGAGGCTCAACAAAAGCGGAATCTGGTAAACGCGACGCACCTCAATCCCTCTCGATAACGGTACGCACCCCTTGCCTTCTGTTGGTCCGAACAAGGGCACGACTGTGGCGGGCTTGCACGTTATGCACGCAAAGAAATCGATGGCTTGCGGCCGCGCACAGCCGCGTTTGCCCAGCGGCCAACGCCAGTCCGCCAAAAATCCCGCAAGATGCGCGCGCTAGGCTCGACAATCGACGCACTTCCACCCTACAAAGCCGAGATCCGCTGGTTCGGTTGAATGCAGCTCGGCAGGGGGGTGGCCGAGGCCCGCGTCGTGTAAGTGGAGGGGAGCCCAGCCATGTCATCGACCGACGTGCCAGGAGACGCGACGCGCGCCGCGCCGGGCTTTTTTCCCAAGCTGGCGGCGAGCGAGAAAGCCGCCGCCCCACCGCAAGCCAAGATCTCAGCCTTCGATGCGGTGATGCCGGAAAGCGCCCGCGGGCGCGAGCGCTTCATTGCCGTTACGCGGTTCGCGCTGCTCGACCGTCTGACTGCCCCGGCTTCCTGGCCGCGCGGGCAGGCGCAGGAGGCGCGCCGCTTCTTCCGCTATCTCGATCACTGGCGGCGCCAGCAGTATAACGCGCAGCTGCACGAGCTCGAGGAAACCTACGAGCCTTTCAGCCCTGACAGCGACCTGTTGATGACGCGCAGCTTCACGCCCGACGAGCGCGGTGTGATGCAGAAGCGCGTGATCGAGGGCATGAGCAAGATCCTCGATCAGGCAAACTACGTGCGCATCGATCATCACGACGTGCAGCAGATCCTGACGCGCGAGTCCGCCTATGGGCTCGATCTGCACGTCGACCTCGATGCCTTCGATGAGGTGCTGCTCTATTACCGTGGCGCCTCCACCAAGCGCGATCAGCGGCGCCGGTGGCACAAGTTCTACCTCAAGGAAGACTTCGACATTCCGATCTTCCAGCGGCTCTTCCTGCTGTTCAAGATGAAGCCGTTCGACATGCGCGTGCGCGAGGTGATGCAGGCAGAGAAGCTCAGCCGCCGCGAAGCCGAGAAGGTGGTGAAGCGTGCGCGTGCCGGCGTCCCGCCCGTGGTCAAGGACGACAACATCTACATGAAGCTGTTCAAGAACATCCCGCGAAGCGACATCGAGATGGTCTTTCCAAATACGCAAGTGCGCTTCCGCTTCTTCGACAAGCTGCGCCTCGGAGCGACAGCGAGCGGCGGGCTCGGGCTCGGCGCCTTCGGTGCCGCGGGCAAGATCGCGCTACTCGCCAGCAACCCGATCGCCGCTGCGGGCGCCCTGGTCGGCTTGGGTGGCATCGCCTTTCGCCAGGCCGTGAACTTCATGAACCAGAAGCAGCGCTACATGGTCGTGATGGCGCAAAACCTCTATTTCCACGCCATGGCCGACAATCGCGGCGTGATGCTCAAGCTCGCCGCGCGCGCGGCCGAGGAGGACATCAAGGAGGAGATGCTGCTTTACAGTGTGCTGGCCAAGGAGCGGGCGCGCCGGCAGGATCTGCCCGACATCGACGCCGCCATCGAGCAATATCTGTCGGCGAGCTTCGGCGTCAGCGTCGACTTCGACATCCCCGACGCGCTGCGCAGGCTGTCCGAGGACGGCCTCGTCATCGAGCATCCCGATGGTACGCTCGAGGCGCTGCCGCCGAAGGATGCAGCCCAGCACATCGACCGCAAGTGGGACGCCTTCCTCGACCAGCTGCCCGAGCCGATGAGCGCCGAGGGCATGGAGTTCGAGGGCAATGGGGCGGCGGGAACGGCATGATCCTTCTCCGCGGCTTGTTTTGCGCATCCCAACGCTAGCCCATGGCAACAACGAAGCTCTCCGTGCGTACGGACGACTACGATCTCGCACGCTCGATTGTCGGCGCGCTCGAAACAATTCTCTGTCCCGAGCCTGATGCCGTGACACTATTCGAGGACGGCGCGGGAGCGTGGCGGGTCGAGGCCTACGGCGTGAGCCTGCCCGAAGTGCGAGCCATCACCGCCGATCTTGAGGCTGCGATCGGGCGCCCGGTGCCCAACGTCCAGCGCGAGGCAGTGCCTGACCTCAACTGGGTGGCGATCTCGCAGGCGGCCTTGCCGCCCGTCATCGCCGGACGCTTCGTCGTGCACGGCAGCCACGACACCGGGCGCATTCCCCGCGGTCCGGGGGCGATCCTGATCGATGCGGGCGAAGCTTTCGGCACCGCGCATCACGCTACGACGCTCGGCTGCTTGCTGGCCATCGACCACCTGACGCGCTCGCGACGCTTCCGGCGCGTGCTCGATCTCGGTTGCGGATCGGGCGTGCTGGCGATTGCAGCGGCGCGTGCCCTACGCAGCGCCCAGATCATCGCCACCGATTCCGATCCGCTGGCCATCGAGGTTGCACTGGCCAATGCCGAGGCCAATGGGGCGCGGCAAATCGCGTTCGCCTGCGCGTCCGGACTGGCGCACCCCTGGCTGCGCCACGCCGCACCGTTCGACCTAGTGATCGCCAACATCCTCGCCGCCCCGCTCCGCGCCCTGGCGGCCGATATCGGCAAAGCAACCAGCCGCGGCGGCAACGTGGTGCTGTCCGGCCTGCTGAACTGGGAGGCGGCCTCGGTCATCGCATCCTACAATGCACATGGCTTTGCCCTGCAGGAGCACCGTAGGATCGCCGGCTGGTCGACGCTGACCTTCATCAAGCGGAGATGAAGCCGGGTCTGAGTTGTGCAGACAGCCGGGCCTGGCGCCCAAATCGATGAAGCAGTGAATTGCCGGCACGTCGAGACCCGCTTAAACAGGCTCTATGTTCCAGACCTTCGAAGTCCCATCGCAGCGCGGCGCCTCGCACGAGCGCATCAAGGAGCTGCGCCGGCTGATGGCGCGGGGGCAGCTCGACGCCTATCTGGTGCCACGTGCCGACGAGCATCAAGGCGAGTACGTCCCGCCGGCGGTCGCGCGCCTCAAATGGCTGACGGGGTTTTCCGGATCGGCCGGCCTCGCCATCGTCACCAAGAAAAATGCCACCCTGTTCGTCGACGGCCGCTACACGGTGCAGGCGCGTGCCGAGACCGATCCCGCGGTGATCGAGGTATCCCCGCTGCCGCGTGCTTCAATCGGCGAGTGGCTCGTCGAATGCCTGACGCGCGGGCAGGCGGTGGGCTTCGATCCGCGGCTGCACACCATTGCCGAGATCGAGCGCCTCGAAGCCACCCTCAAGGATCATGGCCTGAAGCTGAAGCCGGTCGGCCGCAATCTTGTCGACCGGGTGTGGGGGCGCAGCCGCCCGCCGGCGCCGAGCGATGCGATCCTGGCGCATCCATTGAAGCTCGCCGGTCGCTCGGCGCAGGACAAGATTGGCGACATCCAGAAACGGCTGAAGGCCGACAAGCACGATGCCGTCATTCTGACGCTTAGCGATTCCGTCGCTTGGGCCTTCAACATTCGCGGCTCCGACATCCCGCATACTCCAGTGGCGCTGGCCTTCGCCATCGTGCCGCAAACGGGCAAACCGGAGCTGTTCATCGCTACAGAAAAGCTCGATGCCTCGGCGCGCGCGCATCTGGAAACGTTTGCCAGGATCGCCGCGCCGGAGGCGCTCGTCGAGCGCCTGAAGGCACAGCGCAAATCCGGCAAACGCGTCCGGCTCGATCCCAACACCGCCTCCTACTGGTTCGCGCAT
>Ga0299912_10001303_pt1 | contig 20179 bp, 10 predicted proteins | sample RVTome_2_FD_207667 | JGI IMG/M metagenome (GOLD analysis project Ga0299912, IMG submission 207667) | Soil microbial communities from uranium-contaminated site in the Upper Colorado River Basin, Wyoming, United States - RVT95D214 (version 2) ... | reverse complement strand
CGTGATCAGAGAATAAACTCCTTTCTCATAATCATAGTTGTCGTTTTCATCTTCATAGAGTGTAAACTCACCATTGGCGCCGTGATAGATTCTAATTTCAACGGGGTCGCTTCGTTCTGTAGAATATTGAATGAACGGTCCCATCGGAATGATGGATCCTGCTTTGACTAACAGCGGAATCTCATCCGGAGCAGCAGAAACGGTTATCGTTTGGGTTCCGTCAAAGCGTTTGCCGGTCCAGAAATCATACCAGCCGGCGCACTCCGGCAGGTAAACACTCCACTCAGCCACGTTGGGTTCTGTCACCGGTGCAACCAGAAACGCTTTCCCGAACATGAATTCATACGGGTGATGCAAAGCAGCGCGGTCTCCCTGAAAGTCCATGACCAACGCACGCATCATGGTTGCCCCTTTGCTCGTAATCTGCCATGCTTCGGAATAGATGTACGGGATCAAACGATATCGGAGGTTCACCGCCTTGAGCAGGTTCTTTTCAACCTGTGGTCCGTACTTCCAGGGTTCCGTTTCCGTTTGGTAGCCATGAATGCGAAAAATGGGATTGAAAGCGCCCCACTGGTACCAACGGGTAAGCAATTCACGGTATCGCTCGTCCGTATACTGCGATGGTCCCGGACGGAAGAAGCCGCCGATATCGGTCGTCCAATACGGAAGGCCTGTTATCGTATAGTTGAGCCCTGCCACAATCTGGCGTCGGAACGCGTCCCAGGTTCCGCCGATATCGCCCGACCAATTTATGACACCATATCGTTGCTCCCCGGGATAGGCCGACCGGGTCAGAATGCAGACGCGTTTGTCGGAGGTTGTCTTGCGCTGCCCTTCATACACTGCCCGGCTGACGAACAGCGGGTAGGTGAGACGATAAAAATCTCCCAGGCCAAGGTGGGTTCGTTTGCTCTTCAAACCATCGTTTTCGGGTTCAGTCGCATCCATCCACCACGAATCAACTCCGAAGGCAAAGAGGTTCTGGTTGAGGGCGTTCCAGTGTGCTTCCCGAGCCACGGGATTCAACATATCCAGCCACGGGCTGTCCGGGATATAGAGGCTCCTGGCTGCAAAGTCTTTGCCGATCTCGGAATTCTTGTCCACATTCTCCCACACCGAAATGCTGAAATGTGCATTCAAGTCGTGAATTTCCTTGATGAATCCTGCGGGGTTTGCATAGTTCGCCTCATCAAACTTCATGACACCCCAGCCGTATTTTCCCCAGTATTGCCAGTCCTGAACAATAACGTCCATCGGAAACTTTCTTTCGCGGAATTCCTTCACCGTTTCCACCAGGTGTGCGCCCGACGTGTAGCGTTCACGGCATTGCCAGAAGCCATACGCCCAACGAGGGAGCATCGGAACGTTGCCGGAAAGATTCCGGTACGTAGCGATCACGCTGTCGGCCGAAGGACCATAGAATACGACGTAATCGAGCGACATTGCGTTGGGAGAACGAAATGTGGTCACGTCCTTCACACGCGTCCACGAAACCTTCGGTGTGTTGCTTGATTTGCAGGTCACCTGAACCAGATGCTCACCGGCTTCCAGATGCACACGTGCGCTTGCAGTAGGAGGAAGCCAGAAATTGGTCTGGTCAATGCAGGGCTTTCCGTCGATGGCAACGTACTGACGGTTGCCCATGTCGCCCAGATCGAGAAATACTGAATATTCGCCATCCTCTGGAGCTCCAAATCTGCCCCGGTATGACGTCTGGTTCTGCATTATTCTCTCTGTCCCGGAGGTTGTTGTAACATCAGCCTTCTTCTCGTCCGGGGCAGATGATTGGTCTTGTTTCTCGAGTGGGACGGAATTGTCCGCGGGGTCAAAATCCGTAAGCCCGTACTGATGCCAAAGCAATCCGTACCCTTTGCTTGAGTATACAAATGGGATCGATATCTCAGAGTTTACCTGCGTCAAGCGACGGGTAATACCCTTCAGGTTATAGTGTCCATCCTGGAATTGCCCCAATCCAAAAAGGCACTCGTCGGCTGGCGATTCAAAACTCTGTTCTGCCACGAAGCAAGGTTCGCCCATAACAGAATCAGGGATCAACTTCCGGGTCCCTGTTTTTTCGCTCAGGAATACTTTCCCTGACTTGTCTTCAAAAGAAAGTTTGCCGTTTCGTTTGCCTAGCGCAACAATGACGTTTTTTACTCGCACTTCAAGTCTTGAGGGTGAATCGGAAACCTGAAAGCCGGGAGTAGGAACCACAGAAGTAAAAACAAGTTCAGGTACTCGGATTTCGGTGTCTTTATAGAATTTGATCCGTACAGCGTTATCGGTCAAGGGGTAAATACTCAGTGTTCCCTCCGGCAGAGTAATGTTTATTCTGTCGGACAGCTGTTCGACACCTTGCACAGCTTGTCCCTGACAAAGAGAAGAGAACAGGGCCATCATGACGACGAAGAGGAAATACATTTCCCGGAGAAACTTCTTTGATGAACCCTTGAATACCATTTTTCTTGATTCCTTATTTTGCCTGAATGAAGACCTTTGCCGCCGGGAGACCTTCGGATTCCGCGGAAAGACGGATTGCCCCCCGTTTGAGCTTTGACTGAATCACTGCGAGGCACAGACCGTGGAATGCACGTCGCTCACCAGTCTTGAAATACTCGTGGCTGATGGGATTGCCGTTCCCCACACCGGCGATAACGCCCTCACCTTCAATGAAAAACTTCACCAGGTTGTCGGCATTGGGACAGACACGACCTTCCTGGTCCACAATCTCGATTTTGACATACGAAAGATCCTCCCCATCCGCTCTGATTTCTGTCCGGTCGGGGGTCAACGCTATTTTCGCCGGGGTGAACGTGGTTTGGACTTCATCCGTGCAAAGAGCGTGCGCGTTCTTTTTGGCAACAGCTTTGAGCGTACCAGGTGCATACGGAACCTTCCATTCCAGGTGTAAATCCTTTGAATCCCTGATGTTCTTTTCGCCAAGGGATATTCCATTCAAGAACAACTCTACCGACTCACAATTGCTATAACACCTGACGGGAATCTCCTGACCCTCGAAGCCCTGCCAGTTCCAGTGAGGGAGAACGTGAACCATGGGTTTGCTTGTCCACCGGCTCTGGTAAAGGAAAAAGCGGTCCTTGGGAAAACCGCACAAATCCACAATTCCGAAATACGAGCTGACTGAGGGCCAGGGGAACGGTGATGGTTCGCCGATATAGTCGAAGCCCGTCCACACAAATTCGCCCGCGACCCAGGGAGCGTTTTGGACTGCCTTAAGGTATGATTCCGCAGTGCTGTCGTCGTAAGAAGTGCACTGGTTGTTCAGCTGGTTTCTGATTGTCAGCGCACCGCCATCGCGAATCAGATTGTATTCACCGCGTGTGCTAACGGCCGATGCGGTCTCGGACGCGATCAGCGTCGCCTTTCCGTGTAAACTCTGGTAGAAGGGCAGTTGGTAGTTGACGCCAAGCACGTCGAGCGGTTTTGAAAAATCGCTCTTCAAAGCCTCGGCCGGAGTATTGCAGCCCGATGTCACGGGTCGCGTCGGATCTTCCCGATGACAGATTTCCACAAGTCGTTTCGAAATTTCGTAGGCGTTGGCATTGTTTTGTTCGGGAATTTCGTTGCCGATACTCCACAAAATAATACTAGGATGGTTACGGTCGCGAAGAATCATGTCCGTCAGGTCCCTCTCGCTCCATTCGTCAAAGAATCTACCATAGCCGAACATCGTTTTGTTTCTTTTCCATTCGTCGAACGCCTCGTCCATGACCATGAATCCCATGCGGTCGCACAGATCCAGCAGTTCGGGAGCAGGCGGATTATGGCTCGTGCGTATGGCGTTGCATCCCATGCTTTTCATGATCTCCAATTGACGCTCGATCGCCCTGGTGTGCACGGCAGAGCCCAGGCATCCCTGATCATGATGCATACACACCCCCTTGATGTCGACGTGTCTGCCGTTCAGGAAGAATCCCCTGTCTATGGTAAATTCGAACGTCCGGACGCCAAACGGCGTGACGGAGGCGTCTGCGAGCCGGCCGTTCGCATGGACGGTGGATTCAACGTAGGAGAGCCGGGGCGATTCCAACGACCACAATTTCGGCTTCGGGAGCTTGAAGATCAGCTCGAACACGCAGGTGCTATCTGCTTCCAGTCTTTGGACGGCATCGCCGCCCGCAAGTTTGCGTCCGGTGTCGTCCAGCAGAACGATATCCAGCCTCACCCTTTGCACTGAAGAGGATCGATTCCGAACCTTCGTCGCAACGCGAACCGTCGCCTCGAGTGCGGATACCTCCAGCGTGGTCACATACGTTCCCCATCGCACAATGTGGACCGGGTCCGTGATCGTCAGGCGCACGTGCCGGTAGATCCCTGCACCCGAATACCAGCGCGTGCACGGCTGCTGCACCCTGGCGCGGACAGCCAGCACATTTTGCTCGCCGCCGAATTTCAGGTGCTGGGTCAATTCATACTGAAAGCTGGAATAGCCGTATGGTCTGTTGCCGAGGTGTACGCCATTAAGCCACACGTCGCTGTTCATATACACGCCGTCGAACTCGATGAATACGCGCTTGCCTTGCACATTTCCCGGCAGTTTGAATTCCTTCCTGTACCAGCCCGTGCCTGCGTTGATATATCCGGCACCGCTTCCACCCGGGCAGGTCGACTCAAAGGGACCTTCCTTCACTCTCGTTCCGTCATTGTAGATGCCGCCTCCCATGATGCCGTCGAAGACCCGGACGGCTATGCAATTCTCACCGCCGTAATGGATGAGTTCGTGAGGTACTTCGTAATGCCGGTTGAGATCCCAGGCAGTGACATAGTTTGGAGGGAACTGGCCCAGGCTACCCACTTTGTGGCCGTTGAAATATGTCTCGTCCGCGTCGTCGATCTTCCCGACGTTGATGACAATGTCCTTCCCCTGTAAATCCGCAGGGACGGTCAGCCCACGGCGGTACCAGCCACATACATTATCCTGTGTGTAGTTTGAATGTTCCTCCCACGTCGAAGGGAGCTTCACGGTCTGCCATGAACTGTCGTTGAATCCGGGATCCTTCCAAAGCACATCGTCGCCTTCGCTGAATTTCCACACTCCTTCCACAATGGAGAACTCCAGGCCATCGGGGACAATCGCTTCGGATTCGGCAAGGCCTTCGATGCTCCAGTCGTGGGGGAGATCTACTTTGGCCCACGAAGCGTCTTGATACTCCGGTCGTTCAGCTCCGTTGATTTCCCCCGCGTGAAATCGCCAGTGTGAATCGAACGATCGGGTTTTCCCGGGTTTTCCGGCACCCGCCGACTCTCCGGTCGGGGCTGCCAAAAGAGGTCCAATGACCGAACACGTGACTGCGATTCGTTTGAAGTACAACATGGAAGGGTCCATTCCTTTCTTCTTGAAATCCCGGGATTGACGATTTCGCGCGCATCGGTTAGTTCCGGCGAGACATCGAATCGCCTATTCCATTCCCAGGTACACTTTGAAAACGATAGCAATGTTGTTCGGTATGACTGAAGGCTTTTCGATCTTCAAAAAGTCGTCATATTGAGTCCATCGTATTCGTTCACCACTTCCAAGCAACTCGAGGTTCTTTATGCGATGATGCTCGTTTGTGGTCCCGAGACTCTTCACCTCAATGGCACTGTCCGGCACCCCCATGACAGTTGCATAGATAACGTCACCCTTCAGTACGAATCGTATGTCGTTCGATGCAAATCTCAATCTGCGTTCATTGAACCCCTGGGCAACAAGTGGGTTTGAAGCCTCTGCCGCCGGTCCCTCACCGAAGACTCTCCATGGTCGAGTATCGAAAATGCTCTCCTTGTTTACGTCCATCCAGGAAGCAATACCTTCCACGACAGCAAGTTCCTTATCGTCGATGCTGCCATCACCCCGTACAGGAATACTCAGGAGGAGATTTCCGTTCTTGCTGACGATGTCAACGAGCATGTGTATGACGCTCCTGGCCGATTTGTACGCGTTGTTCTCATAGAGACATTCTTTGTAGTGCCATTCACCGATACATGAGCATGTCTGCCAGGGGAATTCCTGCATTTTCTCGGGCACGCCAAGTTCAACATCCCACACAAGGCATTTCTTCTGTTGATCGGTCAGGATTTTGCCGAATAGCACAGCTTCGAGGTTGCCGTTGTGCAACGCCATGTTACTGTTGTAGAAATGGGCCGCGATCCTCAAACCGGCGTCACTGACGGGATAGAGAGGAAGACCTGTATCATCAAAATACAGGAGATCGGGGTGGAATTGATTGATCACGTCCATCGTACGGTTGTAGAACTTCTCACAATATTCCTGGGACGGGATGGAGACACGATTCCCCCAAGCCCACTGGCTGTGAATCCTGTTGAAGTTCTCACTGCCTGCGCTCAACGCATGGTGCTGGGCATACAAATCCTGCGGATCCAATCCTTCCCACCATGTCCCTTTGCCATCCTGAGCAGTCAGGCAACCGTCGTAGGGAACCCGGGCGAATTCACCGCTCGTGTCGGAGCGCTGAGCCGGCTCGAACCATGACCAGGCATGTGCAGCATGCACACTCACGCCAAACCGAAGATTGTACTTTCTTGCAGCCGACGCCCATCCGGCCAGGATATCCTTGTGAGGGCCCAGTCTGACCGAATTCCACTGCTGATACTTACTGTTCCACAGATCGAAATTGTCGTGATGGTTGGCCAGGGCAAGAAAGTACTGAGCGCCTGCCCGCTTGCACAATGCAATCAGTTTGTCGGGATCCCATTGTTCAGCTTTCCAGCTCTTGATGACTTCTTTGAATCCGGCTTTTGATGGATGACCAAAATGTTTGATGTGCCACAAATATTGAGCGCTCCCCTCCTTGTACATCATACGCGCATACCAATCGCCCTGCCCTGGCTGGCATTGCGGTCCCCAATGAGCCCAGATGCCAAATTTGGCATTGCGAAACCACTCCGGGGCCCTGTACTGCTGAAGCGATTCCCACGTTGGTTCAAACTTCCCGGGCGCAATTGGTTCATTGCCGGACCGGATCGGTGATGGATATTCTGTCTGCGCATGGACGACGTGTACGATCACCACGAGCGTGAGAAAAAGGATCCTCGTCTTCATGAACTGCAGTTTCTTCATGGTGCGCTTTCCCAGGACGTTCTTTGATATGTCAGCGGATCGGCTCCCCGCCTATGGTTGAACTACAACTTTCTGCCCCTTGTAGACGACGACTTTGTCATATTTGCGTACGGGGCCCATCCCTGCGCCTTTGTCCAGGGACACCCAAACGATGTTGAATTTCCTCTCCTTGAGCATTCCCGCGTAAGACCCTTTTCTCTCGCCGATTGTCAAAGTCCTTTTCGCGTCATCCCAGGTGAAGGGTATAGTCGAGCATGCTCCCTTCTCATAGTTGTAGTTGTCTCTCTCATCTTCGTAGAGCGTGAACTGGCCATCAGCTCCTGGATAGATGCGGAGTTCAAGACTATCCCATGGCTTTTCGGCGGCATATTGCACGTTCGGTCCAAGAGGAAGTATCGAACCTGCTTTGACATGCAATGGAATAATGTCGATCGGGGCTTTGGTATTTCGTGTCTGCCCGCCCGCGTGCTTTTCGCCCGTCCAGAAATCATACCAACTGGTCCCTGCGGGGAAGTAGACCGGCAATGTCCTGACGTTGTCAAAATTCGCCGTCCGGGAGGTATCTTTCCCCGTTACTACTGTATCGACATACAATGGTTGCGTCACCGGACATACCAGCAGCGACTTCCCAAACATGTATTCATTGTCGATGTCGAGTGACTTTCGATCGTTCGCAAAATCCATCATGAAGGCACGCATCATGGTCGATTGATGGACTGTGACATCCCATGACGTCGAGTAAATGTAAGGCAACAGGGCGTAACGCAGTGTTATCGCCTTGTCAATCGCATCAAAGATCTTCTCTCCCTTCTTCCCGAACTGGTAAATCTCACGGGGGGCGTCTGTGCCGTGGGAGCGCATCATTGGGCAGAATCCGCCGAACTGAATCCACCGCACATAGAGCTCGCGATAGTTGGCATCCTCCAGTCCTTTGGGGAAATTCCAGAGAAAGAAACCGCCGATGTCGGAGTTCCAGTACGGTATCCCGCAAAGCGACCAATTCAACCCCGCAGAAATCTGATTTCGTAGCGCACCCCATGATGCGACGACGTCACCCGACCAGGTATTGGACCCATAGCGTTGTTGCCCCGCAAACGCGGAACGGGTGAGAATGAACACGCGTTTGTCGGATGACACCGAACGCTGATGATCGTACACGCCGCCGACGTGCATCAAGGGAAATCCGTTGCGGACCTTGCGGAATGAACCCAGGAACGTTCTGTTGTCGAAATCGGAAGGCTTGACGTCCATATGATCGGGTTCCGACGAATCGAGCCACCATCCGTCGATTCCCAGCGAGAAAAGCCCTTTGTCCAGGTAGTCCCAGAAAATCCCCCGGGCTTCCGGGTTATAGACATCATACACTTTCACTCCCGAAGGGTACGTGGGATCGGGCGGCCATTCATCTTTCGAACTCATCGGCCATGTCTTGAAATCGAACAACATTCCCTTCTTGTTCATGATCTCAAACTGTTTGGTTTGCGGACCGAACGATGCCCAGACCGAAATGATGATATGCGCATTCATCGCATGGATGTCGTCGATCATCTTTTTCGGGTCGGGAAACTGGGGATTCAGAAATTCCATCGCATTCCAGTGGAAGTTGTCACCCCAATACTGCCAGTCCTGGATGATGCCATCCAGGGGGACGCCGAGTTCCCGATATTTCCTGACCACGCCGACAGTCTCCCACTGACTCTTATATCGCTCTTTGCTTTGCCAGTAGCCGTAAGTCCATAGGGGAAACATGGGCACCTGTCCTGTGAGATTGCGCATCAGCGCGATGACACCATCCGCATCGCCGCCGTACATGATATAGTAGTCAATGCAATCGCCCACTTCCGACGTGAAAGAGGTGCCTGCCGAGTCGTCGACGAAGAGCGTCGGTGAATAATTGTCCCAGAACAGCCCATATCCCTTTAACGCCTGGAAGAACGGAACATAGTCATCGGTGTTTCCCTGGACCATGTTCAGGCGAAGGTTTCGCTGCACCATCTTCCCTTGTTGTTGCTCCCCCAAGCCGTAGATCGCCTCGTCACTGGCCAGGACAAACGACTGACGCACTTTGAACGTCTTCACGCCGGCATCGTCGCGTTCCGCAAACTCTGCGCCCGATTCATTCTCACGCAACAAAGGCTGGCCGGAGAGCGTGGAGTATGATATCGTTCCGCTCTTCAGGTTCAGCATCACCTGCATTCTTTCGCTATTTATGAGCAGTTCATCTCCGACCTGCCGTATGCCAAATGCCACCTTGTGGGGGGCCTGAACCACCGACAGGCTCTGTTTCGTGAAGATCGTGCCTTCTGGCGATTTCAGCACCCTCACCACAGATTGGTCGTAAAACTGGATCTCTATATTAATAGAGTGGACTGTCGAGCGAATCCCGAGATCGGTCTTCTGATACGGCTGTGCGTACCCGACAACGACGATGGCGCATCCGAGCACCATGTGGAAGAGAATATTTCTGGTCATGCTGGCGTTCCTTTGAGCGATGGTGAAAACGCGTGTCGGTACACGCATGGACGAGTCCTGTCCTGGTTTCTCATCTCAACAAACGTCATTCACGGCAATGGTGTCAGAGATGCGACAAAACCACCCCGGCGGAGGAGTTTCACATCAACAGAACAGGATCGGTCGACAACGGAGTATCGGACGGCAAACTCCCTGTCGTGATCTCCATCCGCTATCAATGTCAGTTCGTACCTGACGTCTCCAGGCAAAAATCCGAATGCCAGCGTTTTGGGTTTCTCGATTGGCTCGGCATTGAGTCCTCCAATGTACCATGCGGCGCCTTTCTGACGAGCAATGACAACATCCCGCCCCGGATAACCATCCAGCAACTTGGTATTGTCCCAGGCGTTTGGCACCTCCTTCAGGAAAGTCCGGACTGGATCGGGCAATTCGTAGTAGCCCGCCGGTCGGTCTGCCATGTGTTGAAAACCTGATTCGAAGACCACGCTCAACGCCAATTCATGGCCGTACGAAGTGATATGTGGGAACTGCGAATTGGTAAATGTCACAGGAGTGTAGTCCATGGGACCCACAACGTTTCTCGTAAAAGGCAAAATCGTGTTATGCTGCGGCGCTGTTGCGGTGAACTCCGGACCATTGTTGTACCATTCGGCCCCACGCACACCCTCTTGCGACATCAAATGCGGATACGTGCGTTCCCATCCTCGGGGAACCATACAACCGTGAAAATTCATCATCATTTCATACCGGGCTGCATCCTCCAGGACTTCGAGATAGTACTTGATCATATCTTGTTTTTCGCTCATGATGAAGTCTACCTTGACACCGGCTATCCCCATCTTCTTCAGCTTGGAAAACTCTTCCATACGGTTTTCATGAGTACGCATTCGATCACGGGGAGTCGCCGTGATCCATGGATGAACACCTGCGTTGTACCAGAGGAGAGGCGTTACACCTCTTGCCCGGATGTACTTCACCGCGTCTTCCAGCGTACCGCCGTTTCCCATGACATCCCATTCCCAGTCGAGAAGAGTATATGGCCAGCGCATCCTTGTTGCGAGGTCGGCAAATTCACACACGACCCTGAAGTCTTTCGTGCCATGGTTATTCGACCAGTAATTCCACGACACGAGCCCGGGTTTGATCCAATCGGTTTTCCGCACAACAGAAGGGGGGCAGACGTCGTCGATCAGTGTTGATTCGACGATGTCCGAAAGCCTGCCCACAATGATAACCCGCCATGGCGATTTCCATGGGAGCGTTATGGTTGGCGTTGACTCTCCGAGACCATCTCTATCCCCGGGATCAGGAAAAGTCACCTTATACCGGGATCTGTCAGTGATGTTGCTCAACTTCGACCCACAATAACTTCTGTTGACATCTGCTTCGTGGATCAGATACCAACATGCACTATCGGCAGTACAAAAGAGTGCCGGGTAACACCAGGCCTGTTGTACAGAATCACCGTTCATCACAGCATAAAGCTCCTCGTTTGCTGGATTCCATTTTTCCATCCATCGTCTTGCACTCTGAGGAATGTCATATGAAGTCCGTTCGTCCTTGACGACAAACGAACCACCCTTTTCCGGGAATTCATACCGAAAGGCCACCCCGTCATTGTAAGCCCGGAGAATCAAGTCCAATCTTGCTTTTTGCGCGTTTTCGAATCTGACAACAACTTCGTTGGCAGCATTATTGCACGGCGACCGTTTCCCGTGCAAGACAGAATAGTGCTCGAGTATCCTTGTCGACTTACCACTGTTCAGGAGACGCAGATCGGTCGAAAAATCCTGATCGCTACGCGATAGCCCGAGGCGAATCCGAGGTATTGCCTCGCACCTCTTGCCATCGATTGAATAGTCCGCCTTCAGATACCATTCGCCCGTATCAACATTCTGTTGATTATAGAGCCCGACGGCAATCTTCTTGTTTGGCGAAACTAGAGTCGCTTGCTGCGCAACGGCAGCCATGCAACCCAGGAAGAACAGGCCGGTGAGTATTGTCAACTTCATAGCGAGTGTTCGATTTTTTCACTATTAATTCCGCCCAAAGTACAGGCGGAAAAACGGAAACTGCACTGGGCGGCACGTTCAATTTCGATGAATGACGACCCGATACAAAGGTAGGAGCACGAGCGAATCGCGTTGATTAACCACAAATGTATAGTCATCACCTGTTAGGCCATGAAATGCCGCATGGATCCAGTGGCGCCACATGCATCTGCAAAGGTTTGCAGCCGTATCCGCGATTGTCACAGTAATCGTATCAACCTTAATCATATGATCGAAAGAACATCAAAAGCATTCACTCCCATCGTGCCAAACACTATCCAGAATATCGTACCAAAAAGAATACTCGAAGATGACAAAGCTGCGGCAAATCGTGACCCACCAAGTTCGCGCGTGATCAAAGCAGAAAGCAGAATGGTCAATGAACCAGCCAGAGCAGGAAAGAATCTGAGTAGAGTGAGTGATTTGCCAAAAAGCATGCTGATCCGTGTCAAGAGTGGAGCTATCGCGGGATGGTCGACATATCCGAACTGCAGATGATTCCCACAAGCGATATAATAAAGCTCATCGGTGAAAATGCCGTAATTTGTATTTGTTGCTATTTGGACAGTGAAGGCAACAATCGACAGAATAAGGGGGACAAGAAAATATCTTGTGTCGTTTTCTGATTGCAGAGGTTTCAATGTTATAATATCTACTTTGCCCATGCATCTCCCTCGGGCGTCCGGCGCCATGCGAAATACGCATCCAGGATCTTGAGTGATTCGGCGCTGGGCACCGGCCCCGTGTGCGGTGTCTGACTGAAGTACATTACCACGGGGTCGGCATCACTGAAGGCTGGCCACGCAGGAACCCCTTCGCCATTAGGATCGCCATGCTTGGCGAAATTCGTCCAATACCTGGTCATGGCCTCCGAGATCTCCAGGTCCGTCTTCATAGTCTGAGGATTCGAAGCATCGAGATGCTGGAAGACGTAGGCCACATCCTGGCCGTGCGGCGATCCGTATCCTGCCTTGGGCGAGCCCTCCGGATAGTCCGAGTGCTGATCGAAATAGTAATAGAATGCTTTTGATTTGCCCATCTTCGCCTGAAGCCGGGCCCAGCTCCACGTATGCCAGCCGAACGCTGCATCCCGGGCCAGATCCCGCGCCGTTTTCGGAACTGTGTTCGCACCGATGGGATATGCCCTTAGAAGATCATCTGCGAATTTCCCGTAACGCGTCTTGACGCCGGTGATGTAATCCTCCGGGGTTTTGGGAGGCATAAAGCTTGCGCCTTCGTCGGAGTTGTAGCCCACAAGAATCGGTGTGTCATTGAACCGGCCTGCCTCGTAGAGTTTAGATTGATCGTCCGGAATCACGTATCCATCGATGATCGGCCATGCCAGCCCCCGTATCGCCGGGAGCTTGCCGGCCTCGATCTTCCGAAGCGCCGCGATGGACGAAACCGCTGCGCTCTCTCATACGCTTCTCCGACGCGTTCTGCATCGGGAAGACGTTTAAAATTTTCACCGGGGAAAAGGGTAAGGCGCGGAGGGCCGAATGAGCCACCGCTTTGCGAAATGGCGCCATGGAACAATCCTTTGGCCAGGGGGGACACGCACAGCATGCTGACCGCTATTCCCCCGGCCGATTCGCCGAAAATCGTTACCTTGTCGGGATCGCCCCCGAATGCAGCGATATTCTTCCGGACCCATTGGAGGCCCGCGATCATATCCAGAAGGCCGTAATTCCCCGAGACGTGATTCGGGCTCTCCTTGCTCAACTCCGGATGCGCCAGAAACCCGAGTTGACCGACACGGTAGGCTATGCTGACCAGGACCACACCCTTCCTCGCGAGTTTCTCCCCGCTGGAAACCGGTTCGGAAGTGGACCCTCCGTTAAATCCACCGCCGTAGATCCATACGAGCACGGAGATGCGGTCGCTCGCGGATTTCGTCGGCGTCCAGATGTTCAGGTACAGGCAGTCCTCGCTCGTTCCTGCCGGAGCATTCCATCCCTGGACAGGGCCGGGAGCAAACTTGGCGGCTTGTCGCACCCCTTCCCATTTCGCTGCGGGCTGAGGTGCACGCCACCGAAGATCGCCGACAGGCGGCGTAGCGAACGGGATGCCTCTGTACACCGTCAACCCGTCTTCGGACATTCCCTGTATCAATCCGCCCTCGACTCTGACGGGTGCGGGTTGCTGCGCAATTCCGAGTCCGACAATGACGATCAAAAATGTCGCAACAAAGAAAGCTCTGTTCTTCATAAGCATAGTCGTCTTCATTTTGTGTTGAGGCTTCTCCCTGAAGCTCGTTTGAATAGGTTCCGCAGAAACTTTTTGCGAGAGCGTCCCAAATCCCCGTGTCAAGTTGCCGCATTCACCGGACCCGGTAGATTGCCAAACCGGCAACCGCCGGCACTATCAGGATTCTTATAATCATGATATGTGGTGAACTTCTATCTGAATGTAAATTGCTCTCACGCTCATTCTCTCACCTTGAGGGCCTGGTTAGGCAGCCCCTATTGCTTCTCTAATAGGCGACCATAGATGTACTTACACGCAGTGTCGCTGCACCTCGAGATCTGGAACTGGCCACCCGTGATGACACTACGGATCTTGTGAATTGTCACTGGTTCGCCATCGATCACAAATGCCACCTTCCCACCAAGGTGTTCGCGTGTCAGTTTCTCCAGCTTGCTCGACGCTTCGCACGTCAACTCCAATCGTAACTCGGGGAAGCCGTTCTCGCTTTTAATCTGCAGCTCTGGGGTCCTGGCCAGAATGAGTGGCACGTCGGCTGTTTTCGACAATAGCAGATACCGGGGCTCGCCACGCTCGGTAACCCGCAGGAATTTGAAGTCATAGTGCACGACCTGCAGCCCGGCGCTTGCGGCAGGAAGTGCCGCTGCGCTATCTTCCTCCGCTAAGACTAGGTAGAAGCCGGTTTGGCGCATGTCGGTCTCTTCGTATCTATCCCCTCCGGCCAGTTGTCGATAGAGGGCCGGGTCGAATTCTTCCAAGCCAGTGATGCCGTACAAATGGTTAGCCGAAATCCACGGCAGCCAGAACCGGTGCCCGCTTACGCCACGGCCGGGTCCGCCCGGCCCCATGCGCCAGCCCTCCTGCTGCCATCCCACACCTTTCATGTCGTACTGGCGTCCCGGAAGAGCGACCATGGATTTGGTGTCGTGCAGCAGGACCCGTGCGACATCGAGGTAATGCTGATCCTTCGTGTACGTGTATAGCTTCGCATACGAGGGCACGGCCCAATCCAGGTACTCATCCACGCTGCCGGCAACGCGCGCCGTGATTCCCTGAAGTCCGACGGTCGGCACGCCTTTCTTCCAGTGGAGTTGCGCATCCTCTGCATCGAGCGGCATCGGCAGGTTCCAGATCCAGATCCAGCTCTCGGCGAAGTCCGCTGCCGCCTTTGCGCGTTCCAGCCATTGGGATTCCTTGGTCGATTCATAGAGGCTCAGGTAGGCCTCCATGCTCAACATCCCGGCTTCCTTGTCGGTGATATTCGGATTGTCGCTTGCACCGCCGACGAAGAGGCCCCGCGTTCCCCAGTTTGCCCAAATGTATTCAGCTGCGCGGATGGCCCCCTGCCGATATTTGGGGTCGCCCGTCTCTTCGGTCATGATGACGAGCAGTGGCACAGGACTATAGCTCGTCGTTCCCGTCGGCTCCGCGACCTCGCTGCTCCCGGGTTTCCACCGTCGGGGGAAAGATCCATCCTCCCTTTGCTGCAGGATCAGCCAGTCCACGTACGACTTCACCCAGTTGAACCATTCCGGATGCTGGCGGCCAAGGGCGCGCTCACGCCGATACGTCAGCATCAGCACGCGCATATCTTCCGTGGCGTTCCGCAACCATGGGGCAAGCCAGATATGGTCCCAGGGTTTTCCGGTCGCCAGATCGTAACCTGTCGCCTGGAGCGGCACTTTCGGAAGGGCCTGGATCATGGATGAGATGATCGCAAGGCCGATCTTCCTCATTCTCTGCCCACGCCCGGTACTGTCGCGATCACCTTCGCGCAACAGTTGGTCCGCGCACTCGATGTTCTTGCCCACGAAGCCCATCGCCGCCATCGTCCAATTCCATTGAGGACGGTTCGTATCAAATGTGGCGATCGCAAAAGGAACGGCAGTGCGTCCGTCAATAGTCGCGGCCTGTGCGGCCAGGTGGTCCGTCAGTACACGGCGCATCTGTTCGACGTCGATCGCCGTGATCGCAGGTTTCAACGTGCTCCATGCCCAGCGCCATGTGTTTCGAGTGACGTCTCGAAATGACTCGTTGAGTCCGAATCGAAATCTCACCTCGTAACTGTGAGCGACACCCTGAGCGATCGGATGAAAGCGCCGAATCCATCGCGGCGTCGCCGGCGCGTTGGGACCAAACGCGTAGAAGCTCGCCGTCCCGGGATACCGGAAACCGAACTCGATGGGCCTCTCGTCTGCCTGCCACGCCCCGAACGCGCCGAATTGGAACCTCTCGTCGGTCATCGCATCTCTCGAGAGCCTCGTCTCTTCAACGGTCGATTCGCCTCGAGGTGAAGGATCCAGCAGAGCCACCGAGGAGCCGTTGCTGAAAGAGAGCGCGAACAGGGGAGCTGGGAGAATGTCCTCACGCATGAGGAAACGCCGCGCCGCATAGTTCAGCGTGCCCCCCGGCGAGCGGTCGCCATTGTATGAAGGATCCCCGTACAACGCGCCGGGAGCCAAACAACTCACATCAACCCAGTGTACGGAAGAATCGACCGTGAACACGAGAGACGAGTTGAAACCGCCTGGAGCGTTCCCCACCACTTCCACCTTCCTGCACACCGAAACCACCGCTCCGATCATGCTCCACCGGTCCAGCAGACGAAACACAACGCTATCTCCGTACCCGATTTCCGCGCGAGCAGAGATATCGGAGGCTGATTGCTGGACCGTCTTGTATCCGGCTGCAAGCTCGCGAATGTCCCCTTCGGTCCGAAAGACCTCGATCTGAGCAGGCGTCATTTGCGTCAACTGCGGAGCCGTGCTGCCGGTGATTTGGATACACCAATCACCTCCTGTGGCGCGGACGAACGAGACCGTTGCCCCGGTCTGCAATCTTCCAAGATCCACCCGATCGCCTTGTTGCGCGAACACCGAGGATGCTGCCAGACATAATTCAAGTATCACGCATTTGTCCAACATCCAGCATTCCTACTCTATCGCGATAAAATCTATTGAACCATGATCCTTGTCAGCTTCAATTCCTTTGAGTCGGAACTGTTCCCGCACCACAATTCGTATTCTCCCGCGGTAACAGTCATTTTGCCGCTCCCTCTGTCGAAGAACTCAAATGCGGAAGGAGGAAGGGTGATGGTTGCCTGACCGGTCTTGCCTGCGGCAACGTCAACCCGCTGAAAGCCCCGCAACGTCTTCAACGGTCCGTCGGTGTCGTTTACCTTGCGGACATACACCTGAACGATTTCCGTGCCGTCGCGATTTCCCGTATTTGCCACAGGTATGGTGAGCTGAATGGCTTCGTCTTTCTTGATCGCAGTTTTGCTGATGTCGGCGTTGCCGATCGAAAAGGTCGTATAGCTCAATCCGAAACCAAACGGAAAGAAGGGATCGGACACGAATCGGTAGGTCCGCCCTTTCATAGAGTAGTCTTCGAAATCGGGCAATTGCTGCATGCCCTTGTAGAAGGTGATGGGCAATTTTCCGGAGGGGTTGTAGTCGCCGAACAGCACGTCGGCGACTGCCTGACCGCCGGATTCTCCGGCATACCAGGCCTGAAGAATAGCATCGCAGCTTTCAGTTTCCGGCACCAAACCAATGGCCGAGCCGGAGCAATTGATGAATACGATTTTCTTCCCGGCTTGTTTGAGTGCTCTCAGGCAATTACGCTGTACCTCCGGCAGTTCAATGTCGGTCCGGTCCCCCCCCTTGAAACCGGGCAACTGTATGGGCATTTCTTCCCCCTCCAATTGGGCAGAAATACCGCCAGCGAAAATAACCAGATCAATTCCTTTCAGTTTCTCGATAAGGGCGTCGTACTTGACCGGCACTTCCTTGCCGAAATCCATGCTAAGACTGGCTGTCCAATTTTCAATCTGCCTGAACCGGGCTTCGATCCTGTATTCCCTCCCTTTTTCCACATTGTAAACGACACGCTTCGGGAGCGGTCTCCACATGAAGATCCTGGAGAGCGTGTCACCATTGACAGTCAACACAAGACCTCCACAGGCTTCCAGCTTAAATGCGATTTCTCCCGATTGCGAAGGCTTGTAGATCGTCTCATATTTGGCGGAGAAATTCTCGAGATGAACGCCTGTGCTGAATTCGTGCTGTCCGAACGTCGTGAGTTTGAGAGGATGAACGATCTGTTCAGTCGATGCAATTTCTCCCTTTAGTTCGCGGTTGTTCCAATACGTGGCCTTGAGACCCGTCTTGCCGTCGATGGAACATTCGCCAAGTGCGCTTACCGTGACCATATTCTCCGCCAGGTCACACCCTTTGTCATAGACAACCCTGATGGAGGAAAGCCTGGCTTTGATGCCTTCGAGAATCGTGATCGTATTGAAGGGTGTCCCATTGTAATTCCCCCACATGAGAGGCATATCGTCGGCGTTCGGTCCTATGACTGCGATTTGCTTCACCGATGTGGGGAGAGGCAGGATATTGCTTTTGTTTTGCAGCAGGGTCATTGACTTGCGGGCCATCTCGAGAGCCAGTTCCTTGTGTGCAGTGGAGTTGATCACCGACATCGGGATTTTCGACCAGGGAACCAATGCATCGTCGTCCATCTCTCCCAGATCGAACCGACCGACCAACACACGCAGCAGATGGCTGTCCACTTCTCGTTCCGTAATCAGGCCCTTGCGGACGGCATCAGGCAGAGTTTTGAACGCATACCCATATCCGCACTCAACATCGGTACCTGCCAGCACGCCTTTGGCGGCTGCGTGGGTCGCATCTGACGAAACCTTATGAGAGCTATAGAAATCGGAAATTGCACCACAATCGGAGACCACCATGTATTTGAAGCCCCAGTCGTTGCGAAGGATATTTTGCAGTAAGCGCGTACTGCCACAACAGGGCTCATCGTCCAAACGCTGATAGGCACACATCACTTCGCGGACGTCGGCATCCTTGACCAGCGCTTTGAATGCAGGAAGATAGGTCTCAAACAAATCGCGCGGATCGATATTATTGAGGTTGATGGCATGGCGGCTCCATTCCGGACCCGAGTGGACGGCGAAGTGCTTACCACAGGCCAGCAGCTTTCGATATCTGGCATCGGGAGGGCCCTGGAGTCCTTTCACCACAGAAACGCCCATGCGTGACGTCAGATAGGGATCCTCCCCGTAGGTCTCCTGACCTCTTCCCCAGCGTGGATCGCGGAAAATATTGACATTGGGGGTCCACACCGAAAGGCTCAGGAACCGTTTGTTCTCCCGTCCTCTCCGTCTCGCCTCATGGTATTTGGCGCGCGTTTCATCAGAAACAGCGCTGAAAATACGATAGAGAAGTGCATCGTCGAACGAGGCAGCCATGCCAATCGGTTCCGGAAAGACCGTGACGCTGTCGGTATTGGCAAGCCCATGCAGTGCCTCGCTCCACCAGTTGAACTTCTTGATGCCCAACCGAGGAACAGCGTCCGATTCATCGCACATCAAGGCTGCCTTTTCACTCAACGTTAAACGGGAAATTAAATCCCTGGCCCGTTCTTCGGAATTCAATTTGGGATTGTGGAAAGGCAACTGCCCCCAGAGTCCAACTGGAACCAATAAGCCAACGACAATGAGTAGAGGCGTTTTCATGTTGAATTCCATTCAGGAAAATTCTTCCGGGACAAGTTATGTTTTATCGTTTTGGCTTCACATTTGGGGCGTCTCCTCCACTCCACACGAATTCACAATGTGCCGACAGTGCTGTCCGGTTGAAATGTGAAGAATCCTTCCATGGTCTCATCCGATCGGAAACATTCTGCAGCCACACCGGTTTCGAGCACAAAGTTGTATGTGCGAAAGAGGAAGCGTAGGTCGGTCTCCCTGTCGAGGAACTTGCTGCGCCGCAATTGGCCGGGGTAGCCTGCGATCGACCGGACGACCGCTTCGCACATCGGCAGATCGACCAGGACGCCGCCCGTCTAATCGACAAGTGAGATACGAGAGGGCCGAAGCGCAGTCCGTGGTTCGCACAGATGCAAAAAACGCTCAAGAGCATCGATGAGATTCGAACGGCGTTTTTCCGCGCATCCTGAGCACCCGGCTTACTCGCATCAACCGTGTACATATCCCGGAGCCACGAAGAGCCGTTCCTGGTGCTGTAGATATCTCTTGCAGTGAACGTAGTTCCGAGAATAGGCGTGTTCTTTTCAACTGCCAGCTTCGGAATGCCTCGCATGATATGAATGCCGAATTTCAAGCCCAGCGCGTGAATATGCTCTGCAAGCGGTTTGAATCCAGAACCATCGGCGGAAGTAGGAAACCGGTTCGCAGCCGGAATCAACCTGCCAAAGTCGTCCATGGCAATGACCGGATCCTTCTCGTTGTAACCGTGCGCCTTGTCATTCTCAACGTACCAACGTATATCGACCACGATATATTGCCATCCGAATTTTTTTAGATGATCGGCCATGTAAT
>Ga0299912_10001302_pt1 | contig 20203 bp, 15 predicted proteins | sample RVTome_2_FD_207667 | JGI IMG/M metagenome (GOLD analysis project Ga0299912, IMG submission 207667) | Soil microbial communities from uranium-contaminated site in the Upper Colorado River Basin, Wyoming, United States - RVT95D214 (version 2) ... | reverse complement strand
TTATTCAATTGCACATTCTACTAATATTGACAATAAAATATTATACGAACCATTAGATACAAATTACTGGAAATCAAATCCCCAGATAGGGATTAAAGTAGTCGGCTCGTTCGATGATACGATATGGATTGTCTTCGAACGGAATAATGGCTTTGATTCGATTGTTTTTGATTCTATAACCTTTAAGAGGTCCGTTGATTTTAGAAAAAACAATTTTAAAATTCCTGTGCTATTTAAATCTTGTCACTTTGACTCAAGCGCATATTTTCGATGGGCGATTTTCGATACAGTTGCATATTTTTTGGGATCCGAATTTGATACAACGGTTATATTTAATACTGCGAAATATAAATCGGCTACATATTTCTCGCACTCTGTTTTTAATTCTAATGTAATCTTTAAATTTGTTCAGTTTAATTCAATAGCAAACTTTGATAGTGTAAGCTTTAAAGGTTCAGCGGATTTTAGAAGGGTGAAATTTGATTCGGCTGTAAATTTTTCAGAAGCGATATTTGGTTCAAAAGCATTTTTTAATTGGACTTTTTTTGGCAGCAAGGCAGATTTCGAGAAAGCCCAATTTATCTATGGCGCGGATTTCTACAATGCTACTTTGCCCGATACGCTAAATTTAAAATTCGTTGATTGTGTTGAGGGGGAATTAGATTTTACTTTTTCCAAGCGCGCCAAATCTTCTCCGAAATGTTTAATTGCTTTAGCGGGTGCGGATATAAGCAAAATAAAGATAAGAATGGATTTGTTCAAGTTATGGTTCCCTGTAGATTCAAGTGCAGATTCAAGTTATTTAAGGGATTATAAATATGGAAGAGTTCCTGATAGTCTGAATTATGATCAAAAAACTGCTATCTATGAACAATTGCTGAAAAAGTTTAAAAATGATGGAATGATGGAGAGTTTTAAAATACTCGATATAGAATATCGACAATTTAGAGCAAATCATAGTGGGTGGTTTGATTGCTATATTATGAATAATTTAAGGAAATGGATAGGAAACTACGGATATAACAAGGAACATATAATATTCTGGACATTAGGTTTATGGTTAGCTTTTATTATAGCAAATATATTTTGGTACTCAACACTTAATGATGAGTTATATGAAATTAAATTTATCAATGAAATTAATAGAGGAATTATATCAAACATAGGAAGCACACATTATTTAATAAGTGTTGTCGTTTATACATCGATAATATTTTTTGGCATTAAAATGAGCATTAGTTGTTTCAAACAAGGAGCTATATCAAATCATCCCGTCTTGTTCATATATTTAATGAGCATGTATGTAATTGGTTTATTCTGTTTAGGTTTCATTGCGAATTTTATATTTTCTTTATTAGTATGAAATAATGCAAAAAAGCGAAGTATGTTCTTTATGATACTTTTAACTCCGCAAGCCTTAAGGATTTGAAATGATAAAAAGATGTGGCTGGCCGCAAAGTGAATTGATGATTGCCTATCACGATACCGAGTGGGGGACGCCGGTTCACGATGACCGCAAGCTGTTTGAATTTCTGGTGTTGGATGCTTTTCAGGCCGGCTTGAGCTGGTCGACTATTTTGAAAAAGCGGGATAACTTCCGCCGCGCTTTCGACAATTTCGATTATCTGAAAATCGCCCGCTACAAGCAAAAGAAGATCGATAAGCTGCTGGCCAATACCGGTATTATCCGCAATAAGCTTAAAATCAACGCTACTATCACCAACGCGATAGCTTTCCAGGCGATACAAAAAGAGTTTGGCAGTTTCGATAATTATATCTGGGGTTTCGTAGGCGGCCAGCCGATAGTCAACAAACGCAAAACGATGAAAGCCATACCGCCAAAAACCGCCGAATCGGATGATATGAGCCAGGACTTGATAAAGCGCGGGTTCAAATTTGTCGGTTCGACCATATGCTATGCTTTCATGCAAGCCGCCGGTTTGGTCAACGATCATGTGGTTGATTGTTTCCGTTATCAAGAGTTGAAAAATATTAAATAGCCCATCAAAGAAACACAAATGATCGGCGATCAGGGATATTATGATGAAAAGCTTTCAGCCGCCCGGTTGAAACGCTGTTATGAAATCGCCCCGCCGCGCGTAAAACAATACCTTCAGGCAGAAATGGATTATGTTCTAACGCATATTAAACCATCTGACAAAGTCCTCGATCTGGGTTGCGGCTATGGCCGTACGCTCATGATGTTAAACAACGCGGCTCGATTCGTTGTCGGTATTGATACATCGAATGCAAGTCTGCGGATAGCTCGCAATTTACCGGTTATTCCGGCTAATTGTTTTTTAGTTAATATGAACGCGGTTAACTTGGGATTTAAAGATAACACGTTTGATATAGTTCTATGTATTCAAAACGGCCTATCGGCGTTTAAGGTGGATCGCCTGACGTTAATAAAGGAAAGCATTCGCATTGTCAAACCTGGCGGCAAAGCGCTTTTTTCGACTTATGCCGAAAAATTCTGGCCCGATCGCCTGCGCTGGTTCGAACTGCAAGCCCGGGAAGGACTTATCGGTAATATCGACTACGCCAAAACGGGCAATGGGGTAATTATTTGCGCCGACGGCTTTAAGGCGACGACCGTGACCCCTGATGAATTTCTGTCGCTTACATCGGAATTGAAACTTAAAGCGAAAATAATAGAAGTGGATCAATCCAGCCTGTTTTGTGAGATTTTGGTCGAATAATTTGTAAAAACAAAAATTGTTCCTTGATGACTGTAGTTAACGTATTTTATAGGAACAAGTTAAGGTCAATTAATAGTATTAGATATGGCGGGCAAATAATGGTTTGCAATTGACAAAACGAAGATATCTGTTATCTTATAAGATAATAAGAATTTATCTAACAATTTAAAGCGAGGCAGTAAATGAAATTAGGAGCGTTTTCGACGGTTTTCCTGGTAGCCGCCTTAGCCATAATTGGCGCGGCTCAGGATATCGGGTTTCAGGATTTCCATGAAGCTGAATACAAGATGAAATCCGAACATTGGCAGATGATGCAGGACTGGAATGATCAGGATCTCATTTTGGATCAAACTGATTTCGATGTCAAATACTGGGAATTGGCTATCAACGTCACCGACCTTGCCGGCCAGATGATCTCCGGCAAAGTCACGATGACCTCCCAGGCGATTGTCGATGAACTTACCCAGGCCGATTATGATCTGCATTATGATATGACCGCCGATTCGGTTTTCATGAACGGGCAACCCGTAACCTATTCTCATAATTCCAATACCCTGGCGATCACCTTTAATCAAACCTATAACGAAGGCGATTTATTCACGACTGTGGTCTATTACCATGGTCACCCGGTTGGCGGCGGCTTCGGCTCATTCACCTGGGATGAGCATAACGGCCAGCCAATTATATCGACTTTATCCGAACCGGAAGGCGCGCGCGAATGGTGGCCTTGCAAAGATATGCCGCACGACAAAGCTGATTCCTCGGATGTTTTAATCACCGTGCCGGACAACCTGGTGGCCACTTCCAATGGCTTATTGATCTCCAATATCGATAACGGTAACGGCACCCGGACTTTCCACTGGCATAATTCCTATCCGATTACCACCTATTTGATATGTGTAACGATTTCCAACTATCAGGACTTTACCGATTGGTACGTGACAGCCGGGGGCGATTCGATGCCGGTAACCAATTATGTTTATCCCGAACATTTCGATGATGCCGTCGAGGATTTGGGCATCACTCCCGAGGTAATTGAATTTTACGCCGGCATGTTCGGCGAATATCCGTTTCTCAATGAAAAATACGGCCATTCGATTTTCCCCTGGGGCGGCGCCATGGAACATCAATGCAACACCAGTTATGGCTATTGGCTTATCCAGGGCGATCATTCCTATGATTATATTTTAGTTCATGAATTATCGCATCAGTGGTTTGGCGATATGATAACCTGCGATATCTGGCCTGAAATCTGGATGAACGAGGGTTTTGCCTCTTATTGCGAAGCGCTCTGGGCCGAACATAATTGGGGCTTCGAAGGCTATAGATCGTATATGAACAATTCCAACCATGTCACCGATCCCAGCGGCCCGATTTATGATCCGGATGAATTGTTCAGCGGCAATACGGTCTACAACAAAGGTTCGTGGGTATTGCATATGCTTCGCGGCGTGATGGGCGATATGGCGTTTTTCGCCGGTATACACGCCTATGCTACTGATCCGCGCTATCAATATGGCACGATTACCACCCGTGAATTTCAGGCGGTCATGGAAGAATTCTACGGCGACAGTCTGGGCTGGTATTTCGATGAGTGGCTGTGGGGCATGAACCGCCCGTTTTACGCTTATTCGTGGATGGATGAGGACCTGGGCAACGGCCAGTACGAGGTTTTCCTTCATATAGAACAGACTCAGCCTGATCCCGCTCCCGAAGTATTCACCATGCCGATTATGGTTTATCCCCGTATCGGCGGTGTCGATACCGTGGTCACCGTATTCAATGACAGCCGTGTGGATGATTTCCGGTTCATCGTCAACGGTAATGTTTCAGTGCTCCGATTTGACATTTACGATTGGATTCTAAAAGCTTCATATCTGGCCAACTACGGCATGAATATAGTGACCACCGAACTGCCCGACGGTTTTCAAGACTTGGCCTATAGCGAGACAATCGAAGCGCGGGGCGGCGTGCTGCCCTACGAATTCACGGTTGCTGAAGGCAGCCTGCCCCCGGGGTTAGAACTCGATGCCGAAACCGGCGAACTGTTCGGCGTACCTACGGTCGAAGGCCAATTCGCGGTCACCGTCCGCTCCACCGATTCCTCACCCCAACCGAAGGTTGACGATCAGGAATACGACATACTGATAGAACGGCAAATTGGAATAGAAAATAACGATGGCGTAATTCCTTCGAGGTTTGAGCTTATCGGTAATTACCCCAATCCGTTCAACAACTCAACGGTGATTAGTTTTCGTCTGGCTCAAGCGGCTGAAGTAAGTTTGCATGTCTACAACGTGCTGGGTCAGCAAGTGGTTGAGCTTCATTCGGGTTATCTGGCCGCCGGCTTTCATAGTTTTAACTGGACAGGCGATTCGGTACCATCCGGAGTATATTTCTACAAACTAGCTGCCGGGGGAAATAGCGAAGTTGGGAAGATGACATTACTGAAATAAAGGTCAAAGGTAGGTCAGGAGCCCTGTGCTCCTGGCCTGCGATTTTGATTGAATAAGTTAATTCAGGAGTGATATTGAATTAACCCACCCCCGCTTTGGGGCTTGTTGAAAAACTCTTTTTAGGGAAATATCACCGAATAAAGCAGTTAATTATATTTGTCATTCCCGCGAAGGCGGGAATCCACACTAATGATTTAAACTTGGATACAAATCTTTCCATTCAGGATTAGTCTTTTCAATCAGATTTATCTTCCATTGCCTCTTCCATTTCTTGATCTGCTTTTCCCGGGTGATTGCCTGGTATATATCAACATGTACCTCATAATAAACCAATCTATGAACATGATATGCACTGGTAAAGCCAGGTACCAAGTCATTCTTGTGCTCATAAATTCGCCTGATTAAATCATTGGTTACGCCGATGTATAATGTGCCTTTTTTCTGGCTGGCTAAAATATAAACATAGCATTGTTTTATAGTGCCGTGCATGGATTCACGCCTTCGCGGGAATGACGTGTACTATTTAGTTTTTATGTATATCAATCTATTTCACTATTTTATATTCTTCCAGACTTCGAACTTATCCAGTTCTTTAGCGTCCGCTTCATCCGCAATCGCTTTGGCCAGGGTTTTAAGGAACTCCTGCTCCGGATGCCCATCCGCAATGGCGCGGTTGACGTTGTCATCGAGGTTCCAGCCGGGCGATCTTTCGCCGGATTTGATTAGTTCATTTACTTTGTGAAGGCTTTCATTTCGCTTAATATGATCGCGCGTATGCGCGTACAAATAGAACCAACATTCTAATATAACATCATTTCTGTCGGCCAGTTTTAAGGCTTTATCTACTTTTTCAAAGCCTTCTTCGAATCTACCTTGAGATAATAAGAAACCACCGTAATTGCCGAGAGAATTAGCATATTCGGGATTAATCTCAAGCGACTTCTTATAATATTTCACGGCTTTATTATAATGCTTACGGATATTTTTTAAGAATATCGCATAATTGTTAAGATTAATGTAGTGTGCGGGGTCAATATCAAGCGACTTCTTGTAATAATTTTCGGCTTGGCTATAAGCCTTGCGGATATTTTCTAAGAAAATCGCGTAATCACCCAAAGTATTAGCGTTTTCCGGATCTACCTCAAGCGACTTCTTATAGAACGTCTCGGCCTTGTCATAAGCCTTGCGCTTTTTGTATAAGAAATGTGCATAATGGCCAAGTGTATTGGCGTCTTTGGGCTCGATCTCAATAGCTTTATTGAAGTATTTTTCCGCATTATCATAGTCATTGCGAATATCTGATAGAAAATATGCATAAGAATTAAAAGCGTAAGCATTATTGGGCATTTCTCTAAGAACTTTATTATATAATTTATCTGCTTTAACAGGATCAGCATTTTTAATTTTAATTGCTTCAAATAAATCTGCCCAAGGCTTGTCTAAATCATCTAATGCTCTTTCAGATGCGATTTTCAATATTTCCTTTTCGCGGGATTCCGGTCTTTTTTCGATTAATTTATCAAGTTTTTCGTAAGTATCGAAATAATTCTGAAATATATTTTCAAATCTCTTTTTCTCTGGATGACTAAGTTCAAATTCTTTTTTAATAATTACCATTAATTCATCAAAATCAAAATGTTTTACTAAAATTGCTCTCTTGGATTCAAGGAGTATTCCAAGTTCATTTTTGGGAATTTCTTTACCTACCCAATATATTCCCCATGGCGGCGTATTTGCTGGAAGTTCTTTTAATATGTCTAATATGCTTTGGTCGTTACCACCGTACCCAATAAAAATTAGGCTAGTCTCGGTTAATAAAGTCTGAATCCTGCTTTTTACTTTGACTTCAAGCTTATCTGTTTCATCATCGGTATTTCGCGGGAAAATTCTGGCGTCTCCATGTAGTTTCACCACCATTGGCCGAGTTCTGCCAATTTTAACAAAGCCAACTAATGATTCATGTACAATGACAAGTGGCTTTTCATAAGTATAAAGATATAAAGCATCAGCAACCATGTCGTCAAAATTTGTTGTTAATACTACATTGCAATGTTTGCCATAGTCTTTGTGCGCCATTAATTGCGCAAGTACACCATAGCCGAAGCCTGGTGCTTTCCTCTCGCATATTGTCTCAATTTCTTCCTGCCGCTCTTCAGCGCTCGGAAAGAGCTCCTCCATCACGGTTTTGAATAATAGAGCCAGGTTATTTTTATCATAATTTGGATATGTATTTTGCGCCCATTCCTCGTACCCGCTGTCATCTCCTGTTTTTTCTTTCTTCAACCTCGGCAGCCATCTTTTAACAAGCGTAGGAGCTGATCCAATACCTGATGAAACAGAACAACCCGAACCAAGAAAGAATGAAAATCTTCTATCCGGATGTGAAAATAATTCCTTTAATTTTCTGACGAATTGTTCTGCGGAAATTTCTCTCATTTTCACCCCTGAACGCAAACGTTAAATCATTCTGATCTTGTTCATGCAATATACTAAATCCCCTCCACCTGCGCAATAACAAACAACAAAAAAGGCGGCTGAATGCCCAGCCGCCTTTTCGGTTTATATATAGTCTCGAGTGTTCTTTACCACCCCGCCAGCGATTCGAGGTTCTTGTTGAGCTTCTCGATCAGCTCCTCGGTTTTCACCAGCTTGGCTTTTTCGGCCTCGACCACCTCGGCCGGCGCGCGCGCGACGAAATCTTTGTTTTTGAGTTTATTGGTCAATTTCGCCAGGAACGCGGTTTTTTCCTCGAGTTGTTTTTCCAATCGCACCCGTTCCTGCTCAATATCGATTAAGCCTTCCAGCGGGATAAATATCTCCGCGCCGGGCACCACCGCCGAGGCCGACAACGGCGGCTTCTTGATATCGGTATCGACTATCACTTCGCCGGAACGAGCCAGGTTCCTGATCTCTTCGGTGTGCGATCTGTATATATTAACCAGCTTCTCGTTTTCGCACTTAATTAGCACGCGGGGCTTTTTAGATGGCGGCACATCGAGTTCGGCGCAGGCCATGCGCACCTTTTCGGCCAGCGTGATAACCCTGGCCATATCCGCCTCCAGTTCGTCATTGATAAACCTCAACTGCGGTTCGGGCCATTTAGCAGTTGCGATAAAGCCCTTGCCGTCGTCATCCAGCACCAGCCCCCAGATTTCCTCGGTTACGTATGGCATAAATGGATGAAGCAGTTTCAATATTTGCAGAAGCACATAGCCGGAGCATTGACGGGCCGCCTGGCTCGATTGCGGATTGACATTCTGATCGCCGTTTTCGCCGGTTTTATAGCGCGGTTTGATCATTTCCAGATAGTTGCTGCAGTAATCGTTCCAGGCGAAATCATAGGCGGCCTTGGCGGCGGTGGAAAACCGGAATCCCGACAGGTAATTATTGATCTGGCCGATTGTTTTCGCCAGACGCGAGAGAATCCATTTGTCCGGCATCTCGAGATTTTCCTCAGCCAGCTTCATATCGGCGGTAAGTTTGCAATCGCCGATATTCATTCGCACGAACCGCGACGCGCTCCAGATTTTATTGGCGAAATTGCGCCCGATTTCGAAAGTCTTTTCCGATATATGCGGATCCTGGCCTTCAGGCGTCGCCAGTATCAGCGATGACCTAAGAGCATCCGCCCCGTATTCATCGATTATCACCAGTGGGTCAATACCATTGCCTAGCGATTTGGACATCTTGACACCATCGGCATCCCGGACCGTGCCGTGGATATAAACATCGGAAAACGGCTCGGTGCCCATGAATTCCAGCGAGGCCATCACCATGCGCGCCACCCACAGGTAGATAATCTCCGAGGCCGTTACGAGCGCCTTGGTCGGGAAAAATTTCTGCAGTTCCGGGGTTTTCTCCGGCCAGCCAAATGTCGAAAAGGGCCAAAGCCACGAGGAAAACCAGGTATCGAGAACATCTTCATCCTGAGTTATGGCCACGCTTTCGCACTTAACGCATTTTTCAGGCCTGGTTCGGGCCACTATGACCTCGGCGCACTCATCGCAATAATATACCGGTATACGATGGCCCCACCACAGCTGACGGGAGATACACCAGTCGCGCACATTCTCCATCCAGTGAAGATAGGTCTTGACCCAGTGTTCGGGATGGAATTTAACCCGGCCGCTAGTCACCGATTCAATCGCCGGCTTAGCCAATGGCGCCATTTTTACGAACCACTGTTTCGATAAATACGGTTCAACCACGGTATGACATCTATAACAGGTACCGGAGATAAGATTGTAATGCTCGATTTTCTCCAGGTAGCCTTTTTCCTTGAGTTCCTCGACCAGGTTTTTCCGCGCTTCAAAACGATCCATGCCTGCATATTTACCGGCGCTGTCGTTTAATGTGCCGTCTTTATTCAGTATATTGATTCGTTCCAACCGATGACGGACCGCGATATCGAAATCGTTGGGATCATGGGCCGGGGTGATTTTCACCGCGCCGGTGCCGAATTGCATATCGACATAATCATCAGCGATAATCGGCAATTCGCGATCCATAATCGGCAGTATAACCGACTTCCCGACAAATTCTCTAAACCTCTCATCGCCGGGATTAACCGCGACTGCCGTATCGCCCAACATGGTTTCGGGCCGAGTCGTGGCAACGGTCAGATAATTATCGGAGCCTTTGATCTTGTATTTGATATACCAGAGAAACGAATCGACTTCATCGTGTTCAACTTCATCATCGGAAAGCGTGGTCAGGCAATCGGGGCACCAGTTGACAATTCGTTCGCCGCGGTAAATCAGGCTTTTTTCGTAAAGACTGCAGAAAACCTCGATAACCGCCTTTGACAGACCTTCATCCATAGTAAATCGGGTGCGTTCCCAATCGCAGCTACAGCCGATTTTTTTAAGCTGATTGATGATACGATCGAACTTTTCCTCTTTCCATTTCCAGATTTTCTGAACGAATTTCTCCCGTCCTATATCATGACGCGAGCGGCCTTCGCGAGCCAGCGATTTTTCGACAACAACCTGAGTGGCAATGCCGGCATGGTCAACCCCGGGCAGCCATTCCGCCTCACTGCCCTGCATCCTTTTCCAGCGAATCAAGATATCCTGAAGCGTATTATTCAGGGCATGCCCGATATGTAAGACATCCGTTACGTTCGGCGGCGGGATAACGATAGAATACGATTTTTTATCCGTATCCAATCGGCCATGAAAAATACCGGATTGAATCCACTTGGCGTAGATTTCATTCTCAACAAGTTTCGGATTATATGCTTTAGGAATTTCGATCATATCTATACCTTTCAATAAGCGGCCAAAATAAACATTGCTTACCTATATGTCAAGACCTTCTGTAACTTATCGGATATTGATACTGTATATTAATATCATTTAATAAATGTCTAAAATTACCTGATTTTAAAGGATTATAGCGATCTAAGTAGTTATGATAACTTTATCATTGACAACATAGTATAATAGGTAATAACTATAATTTAAAAGGTTTTAAAAGATTTGCAGGGCTAATGAAAAGGCGAGATTTTATCAAACAGACAGCCCAGGCGGCAGCCGGGGCAGCAATAATCGGCGGCGGTATATTATATCTTGGCCGGCGAAATAGCGGGGAAATCAAGGCTTCCACGGTCTATCAACCTAAAAATTGGCGAATCGACCAGAAATCAGACAAACCGGCGCTGGCCGCGGCCAAAAGTCTGGATTGGCGCCAAGCCACGGCGGCGGCTTTAGGCGCTTTAGGAGGAATCGAGACATTTGTTAAGGAAGGCGATTATGTTTGCCTGAAGCCTAATATTGGCTGGGACAGAACGCCTCAAATGGGCGCCAATACCCATCCCGATATAGTCGCTGAACTAGTTCGTCTATGCTTAATAGCCAAGGCGGCCAGAGTTGTGGTTGTCGATGTCTCTTGCAACGCTCCGGAACGTACTTACAATCGGTCCGGCATCAAAGAGGCGGCGGAAAAAGCCGGAGCCGATGTCATTATTCCTAACGATGGCCATTTCGCCGATATCGATTTCGGCCCGGAAAGTCTTGGCCGATGGCAGGTCTTAAAGCCTATATTGGAGTGTGATAAACTTATCAATATGCCGATTGTAAAACATCATTCGCTTTCGGGTATGACGGGGTCTATGAAAAACTGGCTTGGGGCATTAACCGGCCCGCGCAACAAGCTTCATCAAAATATTAATGAGAACGTAGCCGAATTGGGCAGGCTGTTTCAGCCTACTCTGACAGTTATGGACGCTACCCGCGTGCTGCAGCGAAACGGCCCCACCGGCGGCAATCTGGCCGATGTAGTTACTTATAACACGGTGATTGCCTCCACCGATCAGGTGGCTATCGACGCGTACGCTACCCGTTATCTTAATTTGCAACCGTCGGATTTTGGCTATCTTAAGATGGCCGAGGAATCAGGCTTGGGCGTAATAAGCCCGCCACGGGAGAAAATCGCTGAAATCGAAATCTAACCGCTATCAATCGAGGGTTTGATAAATTGCGCAAGTTAATAATCGCCCGGACAATCTCACAGGTTTTCTTCTTCTTGTTATTCGTCTATTTGGTACTGGCTACTCAATATAGTTATAATCCGAACAAGGAATCTGTATCAGGCTGGCTTAAATTCTTTTTCGATATTAATCCACTCAATTTGCTTGGCACATCGCTGGCGGCAGGGATTTTATATTCCACTCTTGCCTTGGGATTTATCATATTAATCGCCACAATTTTCTTCGGACGTTTTTTCTGCGGCTGGATTTGTCCGTTGGGTTCGGTCAATCACTTTTTCTCATCGTTCAAATCCGAAAGGAAAGAACATCGCGCCCTGGCACTGATGCAATCGAATATCTATAAGCCTTATCAGAGCCTGAAATATTATTTACTGATGATACTAATCGGCATGGCCGTGTGGGGCAGTTTACAAACCGGTGTTTTCGACCCGATATCACTTCTGGGCAGATCCATATCGATGGTGGTTTTGCCGGCGATAACCTGGCTTATGAAAGCGTTCTATAGCTGGCTCTGGACATCCGATAACAGAGTTATCGCTTTTGCCGGAGAGAAACTTTTTCAGTTATCAGACATGTTATTTTTACCAACCAAACAGCCACATTTCAACGGCATTTTCTGGCTGGCTTTGATTTTCATGCTCATCGTAATCGGCAACCGCGTGTTCACCCGCTTCTGGTGCAGGGCTTTATGCCCGGTTGGAGCGTTACTTGGTTTTCTGGCGAGTTTTTCAATATTCGGCCTGAAAAAAATCGAGGCTGCTTGCGACGGCTGCAACAAGTGCCTGCTGTACTGCCAGGGCGGGGATAATCCGCACAAAGACTTGCCGCATCATCGCGCGGAATGCCATCTCTGCCTGAATTGCCTGGCAAGCTGTCCTCACGATGCTCTCACTTTCGGTTTCTTCGAAGATCGCAAACTGTATAAGGCCAAACCTCAGGCGACCCGGCGGAAAGTGTTAATCGCCGGTATCGCCGGGCTGTTGGCGGTACCGACCCTTCGTTCAAGCATAAGCGGTTCATATAAAACGAAACCTAAACTTATCCGGCCGCCCGGTTCCAAAAAAGAGGAAGAATTTTTAGCGCGCTGTATCAGATGCGGCCAGTGTATGAAAATCTGTCCTACCAACGCTATTCAGCCGACTATGCTTGAAGCGGGTTGGGAGGGTATCTTTTCGCCGTATCTGGTGCCGGTAATCGGTTACTGTGAATATAACTGCGTGCTCTGCGGCCAGAGTTGCCCGACCGGCGCTATCGAAGCTCTAACCGCCGAGAAGAAAAACGGCAAAAACGGCGATATGCCGATTCGAATCGGTACGGCTTTTATTGACCGCAACAAATGCCTGCCCTGGGCGTTCGATACCCAATGTATCGTATGCGAGGAGTGGTGTCCGACCTCGCCCAAGGCTATTCAATTAAAAACTGAGCAAGTGATTACCGCGGATGGCAAGGCTATTGGCTTGCGCCATCCTTTTGTTGATCCGGTTCAATGCAACGGTTGCGGCGCTTGCGAATACGCTTGCCCGGTCGAGGGTACAAAAGCGATTGCCGTTAACTCCGTTGGCGAAACGCGCAATCCGGATAACGAGATGATTCAACATCGCCCCCAGAAAGCAAAGGCGTAACGATGAATTCAAAGGCTCTGTATGTTATCCTGACTGTGGCTATCTTGTTAGGTTGTTCATCAGCCGAAAAAAGCCGGCCCATAACCGATTTTGATAAAATACTGATTGCTGAAATAGATGGTTTTACTCGAATCGGCCAAATGAAAATTTATTCGGCCGATTCGCTGGCTAACTATATCGCCGCCGTCGATGAGTACACCAGCTATGGCGCGATTCAAGTTGCCGCCGCCGAATATAGCAAAGATGGTTTTACCAATTCGGTCGATATTTTCGAATTTGATAACTTATTAGGCGCATTTGGAATTTACGCACGCAAACGGCAGCCGACCGATACTTTTATCGGACTGGGAGCCGAGTCTTTTATCGGCAGCGGTTATATATATTATTTCAAAGACCGGTATTTCATGACAGTCAATTCTTATGGCGATGATATACCGGATATAGCCGGCCTGAACCGTCTGGCCGAGGCTATCGACAGTTTAATCCCGGGCACGGCAGTCTATCCTCAGCAAATTATGATATTCCCGAAAAACGGATTAATTGAGCACAGCCAGAAATTCTGGCCGCGCGGATTCGATACTTACGCGGTGCCCGAATCATGTTTTTCCGCCGATTATGAAAGCGAAGGCAAAACCTGCCAATTGTTTTATGCGCCGGATAGATCAATTACAGAGTATGAGACATTCAAAAAACTTATCCAGCAAAAAGGCCGGATATTGACTCACATGGCCGATGTCGGCGAGAATTCCGTTTATGCCATAAGCGAAATAGATGGCAAAATATTGCTGGGTTATTCCGACAAAGTCATTTTCGGGGTTTTGAATGTCGCCAATGACTACCTGGCCAAGGACCTATGCGTGGCGCTGTTTGAGAATTTGGGAAAAGAATTTTAGGCTACATATTTAAATCTGGCATGCTGCAGACAATCCTATTTGAGCCGATAGATAATCAACCCCCCTATATCGTCAATGTTGTCAACCATCAAAAATAATTTGCGAAAAAAAGGCGGTGTTACAGATCGCCGATGAGCGATAATTTAAGCGAAAATATATTCTTTATTCCAAATCCGCTTCCAGATAATCGGTAGTGAGCTTGCGGCGGGCCAGCTCTTCCGACAGGCGCTGGACAAACCGTTCGGCGGTGTTTTCGCCGTAGACTTTAAGCATATGATTCATGCTGATTACCTCGGAGATAACGGTAATATTCTTGCCGGGCGAAACGGGAATCGTGATAACCGGCATTTCCACTCCCAGAAGCGTCGTGAACCGGTCCTCGATACCGAGGCGGTCGTATTCGGTTTTGTCATCCCATAGTTCCAGCCTGACCTCGACCTCGATCCGCTTCTGCATCCTGATCGACCTTATGCCAAATAGCTTCTCGACATTGATTATGCCGATACCGCGGATTTCCATATGGTGTCCCAGTCTCTCATCGGCCTCCCCGATAATGACATCGGGGGCTTTTTTAATCACCGTGACTACATCATCGGCCACCAGGCGATGGCCGCGTTCGACCAAATCCAGAGCGCATTCCGATTTGCCTACGCCCGATTTGCCGGTATAGAGAAGTCCCACGCCGTAAACATCCACCAGCGTACCATGGATTGAGGTTCGGGGCGCGAAATAATTATCGAGATAAGATGATAGCCGCACCATGATCTCGGTAGTAGTGAGATTGGTCTGCAGCACGGGTACGTTATTGGCCGCCGCCTCCACCAGCAGGTAGCCCGCCGGGGATTGAGCTTTGGTGATAATAATCAACGGGATATCATAGGAGAAAAACTGCTTCAAACAAATCTCGAGTTCGGTTGAAGATAGGCTGTCCAGATAAGATATTTCTGTCTCCCCTAAAATCTGTGTTCTCAGATGAGGAAACCTGTCGGTGAAACCGGCCAGAGCCAGGCCTGGCCGGAAAATCTGGTTATTAGGTATTTCTTTTTTTAAACACGGACCGCCATTGAGAACAAAAATCTCCAGAAATTCGCTTTTATCGTTTATAAGTTGTTCGATTGTAAGCCGCGGCATATGCTAATATTCTATCTCTTCACTTTCTTCAGTGTTTTCGACTACAGGTCTGGTTTTAGGGGGCGATTTGCGAACACCCTTCTTATCTTTGAGCTTGGCTTTGTACCTTTTTATCTGGGTCTCCATTTTGGATACGACCTGTTCGATGGCCAGGTACATATCATAGGTTTTAGCCTTACTGGTCAGGATTGTTTTATATACCTTGACCGTCAATTCGGCTATTTGCCGGTTTTTCTCGATTGTCATGGTCAATTCGGCGTCGATAATATGATCATAGTATTTTTCGAGCCGTTTTATTTCATCGACAGCATAGCTGTTAATATTGTCGGTCAAATCGAAATGACGAGCCGTTACCTTAACTTGCATCCTCCACTCCTTTCGTGTCTGACACTTCCAGGGAGTTGTGATAACCTGTCAAACCCTCAAAATTTATTATTGCTATCCCTCCTCAACGATGTTAAAATTCTAATTAACCTCGTTTCCTGATAACATTCAGGTCACAGATAAAACCAAATTTTACAAATATTGTCAATTGATTTATAAATATGGTCATCCTTTACCCGTTAAGGCCGCCAAATAATAGCGCGAAATCGAGATCCAGTATTCAGGCCTCACTTACAGCCCTCGTTAAAATTCGCCCATTTCTTGCCGTAATCACATTTGCCAAACAGGAAACCCCATTAATAAATACTCTTTAATCTATTTCAGGTTCAACGTGTTATTATAGATTTCATTAATGAAATAATCAAGTTAATTCCGGACCTCCTTTTAAGGGATTGCGGTATAAACTACTGCAACTATGGAGTACGGGTGATCTGTTTGCGGTAGCGGGCGGCTTTTATATTTAGTTCTTCGCGATATTTGGTCACTGTGCGCCGGGCTAATTTTATTCCTTGCGTTTCCATCAATTTGGCAATCTCTTGATCGGAGTATGGCGTGGCCGGATTTTCGTTTCTGATAATCTCATCTATTTTCGTTTTAACCACGCGTTTGGGCAAATCATCGCCGCTGGAGGTCGACACACCGGTGTTGAAGAAGTATTTAATCTCGAACATGCCCAACGGAGTCTGAACATATTTGCCATTAGCGACCCTCGAAATCGTAGCCACATTCATGCCCACGCTGTCGGCAATGTGTTCCATGGTGAGCGGTTTGAGAAAAGCTTCTCCGTGTTCGAAAAACTCTTTCTGCTGTTCGACAATCGTCTCCATCACCGTAACCATGGTATTGCGCCGCTGATTAATCGCGTTGATAAGCCATCTTGCCTGTTCCAGTTTTTCGCGGACATATTGCTTGGTTGTTTCCGATGATTTATTGCCCCGCTTAATCAAACTTCGATAAGACTGGTTGATGCGCAGGTTTGGCAGATTTTTGTCATTGTGGAAAACCATATAATCATCGCCGATTCTTTCAACGATAAGATCGGGCACGATATGTACCGCCGGCCGAATAAACATGCCTGTAGCCGGTCGAGGGGAAAGCCCGCGGATTACTTCCATCGCCATTTGTATTCTTTCCGGCGAGGTACCGAGTATCTTGGCTAACTGCATCTGGCTTTTCTTCTCCAATCCCGGCAGATGCTCGTTAACTATTATCCAGGCCAGCGAGCCTTGCAGCCCCTGCTCATCGAGTTGAGCCAGCAGGCATTCGCGAAGATCTAAAGAACCAACCCCGGTCGGGTCAAACGTTTTGATAACATTTAAGACCTCGATGACCTTTTCCGGTTCGATTTTTAATTCGCCGGCTATATCGGCGATAGAAATCCTTAAAAAGCCGGATTCATCGATATTGCCGATAATATAGGCGCCGATTTCTTTCTGTTCTTCGGTAATTTTAGCATAACCAAGTTGTTCCAGCAAATGATCAAACAACGTTTTCTCGGCCACTGATACCGATTCGTGTGATTCATTATCTCCGCCAAATGAAAAATCGCGATAGTTGCCGCTATAATTACATTCATGATCTTCACCCAAAAACTCTTGCCAATCAATACGGTCAACATTGCCTTCATCATTGCGATCAGGCTCTGTCTCCGGCGCGGTGGAAATTTCATCGGGATTATCCCGTTGATCGACTTCCTCAAGCAAAGGATTATCCGACAGGCGTTGGCGAAGGATTTGTTCCAGATTTAAAATCGGTTCCATCAACAGCTTAAGCGATTGGATCAGGTCGGGCCTGACCACCATCGACTGCCTTAAACCAACTTGTTGTACTATTTTCAGGTCTGCCATAAGGTTAACTATTGCAACATTTTACAATTTTTTCTGTTACCTTGATTATCGGCCATTAATTATCGGGTCTTGACTTTTTTAACCCGCTGTTACAGTTACTTTGGTTTAGTATACAACAAATTTTATTTTTCGCAAGCAAAAAGTGAACCATGATATTAAATAAACAAGGATACATTAGCCATAATGTCCATAATCCTTAAAAAATCAATTGCCGCATCCTTTTCTGTTGACTAAACCAAAATCCAACAATAAGTTTCTAAGTTATGAAAGGATCGGCAAAATGACGGCTCTTGAAGATAAACTGCGCCAAATCAAACTGGTTATACTTGATGTCGATGGGGTTTTAACTGATGACACTATCTTTATTGGCTCCGATGGAGTGGAATTTAAGCGATTTTGCGTAGCCGATGGTTTTGGGATAGCTATTGCAAAACGTTACGGTATTATAGTCGCGTTTCTGTCTGGTCGACCATCGCCGGCCACCGAAATACGAGCTAAAGAACTTGGGGTAACCGATATTTTTCAACAGCCGGTTGATAAACTGGATTATTATGCAAAGCTTAAACAAAAATATAATTTAAAAGATGAAAATGTTGCCTATATGGGAAACGATTTGGTGGATGTGGGCGTATTGACTAAGTGCGGCCTGGCGTTCACCGTGCCGGACAGCCCGCCAACCGTGCGCAACGCCGCTGAATATATTACCCGCAAAACCGGAGGTTTGGGCGCCGTGCGCGAGGTGTTGGATATGATCTTGGAAGCTCAGGGAATTAAAGAGGAAAATAGACTTGCTTGATAAGGCCAAAAAAATAATTAAGCTGGAAGCCGAGGCTATCGCCGCTTTGGCCAACAAGCTGGATAATAATTTTATCCGGGCGATAGAGCTAATCAATCAAACCAGCGGCCGGGTGATTGTCACAGGTATTGGGAAATCGGGTATAGTCGCGAAAAAAATCGCCTCCACTTTCTCCTCGATTGGTATACCGGCGTTCTTTTTCCATCCGGCGGAGGGTATACATGGCGATCTGGGCGTAGTTCGCGCGGATGATTTGTTAATAGCGATTAGCAAATCCGGCAATACCGATGAAATTATCAAAATTCTGCCCTTGTTCAAACGGCTGATGATTCCGATTATCGCCATAACCGGCGATAAGAAATCAACACTGGCTGAGGAAGCCGAGGTTGTGCTGGATGTTTCAGTGCCATCCGAAGCTTGCCCGATAAACCTTGTGCCAACTTCATCGACAACCGCCGCGATAGTCATGGGGGATGCGCTCGCTATGGTGCTTCTCGATAAACGCGGGTTTACCGCCGATGATTTCGCTAATCTGCATCCCGGCGGGTCGATTGGCCGCAACCTGATTAAGGTCGAACAATTGATGCATGCCAATAGCAGTATCCCCTCGGTAAAACCGGATACATTATTCTCACAATTAGTCCTGGAAATCACCGGCAAGCGGCTGGGTATGACTACAGTTGTGGATGACGAAAACAAACTGTTGGGAATAATCACCGATGGCGACTTGCGGCGGGCGATTGAGAAAAAAAGTCCATTGGAGAAACTTAGCGCCATCGATGTCATGACCGCCAATCCGAAAACCATTTCCCCCAAGCGGCTTTGCGTTGAGGCATTAAACAGAATGGAACGCTATAAAATCACCAGCCTGGTAGTTGCCGATAGTGGTAAAAGGGTAGTTGGTGTTTTGCATATGCATGATCTTTTGCAGGCAAAAATAATTTGAAGAACGATATTATTTATTACATATCGCTGGCCCTGATTTATTTACTCAACGCGTTGCCCCGCTGGCTGGCTCTTAGAATAGGCGGTGTCATTGGCGAAATCTTGTATTTGGCCGGATACCGTGATCGCAATATGGTTTGTCGACAGTTGGAGTTCGCCTTGAATTTATCCGGCCAGACGCTCAAAGCGTATGCCCGGGCCAATTTCGAAAACATGATCAAAAACCTGGTCGATACTATCAGGATGTCAAACTGGACACCTGAATTTATAGGATCTATTGTTGAGGTGGAAGGCTACGAGTACTTCGAATCGGCCTACAACCAGGGCCAGGGCGTTATTTGCTTAACCGGCCATATCGGTAATTTCGAACTGATGGCGGCCTGGTTTGCCGCCTATAAAAATTGCAAAGTAGCAGTTATCGGCCGCGAACTCTATGACAAACGGCTCGATGACAAGCTGATCTCTCAACGAGCCAAATTCAATATCGAGAACATTCCTACTACATCATCGATAAAATCGATCATGCGGGCGCTTCATACCGGCCATGCCCTGGGGGTGCTTCTGGATCAGGACTCGACCCGGGTGAGCGGCTATTTTATCGATTTTTTTGGCAGGAAGGCTATCACGGCGGCCGGCCCGATGTATATCGCGCGCAAAACCGGTTCGCCGGTTGTGCCGGTGGCGATCTATCGCCAGCTGGATGATAGATATATTATAAAAATCATGCCGCAACTGGAACTTGCCTGGACCGATGATAAAGAACAGGATATCCAGAACGCGCTGGAAAAATGCAACCGCGCGCTTGAGTCATTGATAAAATTCGATCCGCTGCAATGGATCTGGATACATAATCGCTGGCGCACTCGCCCGCCCGGCGAAGATCGGGAAAACGGATGAAGACTTTACGGCTAATCATAATATTATTACTTGGCCTGTT
>Ga0299912_10001301_pt1 | contig 20203 bp, 15 predicted proteins | sample RVTome_2_FD_207667 | JGI IMG/M metagenome (GOLD analysis project Ga0299912, IMG submission 207667) | Soil microbial communities from uranium-contaminated site in the Upper Colorado River Basin, Wyoming, United States - RVT95D214 (version 2) ... | reverse complement strand
ATACTGGCTCCTTGCGCGTGCGCGGAAAAATGCGTTGAGCCAGTTCGGCCATCTCGACATCCTGACCCGCCTCTCTGAGGCAGCAAGCAGATCGAAGAGACCGGTGAAGTTCATCCTGCTCATGGCGGCGCTGGCGTTTCTCATTGTTGGACTCACCAACCCGCAGATTGGCATCCGGATGGAGGAGGTGAAGCAGGAAGGTGTCGACATCTTTGTTGCGCTCGATGTGTCGCTCAGCATGAAGGCGGAAGACATCAAGCCATCCCGGCTTGAGAAGGCGAAGTTCGAGATCAACAACCTCATCGACCGTCTGGCCGGCGACCGGCTGGGGCTGATTGTCTTTGCGGGAGACGCATTCACACAGTTTCCGCTGACAACTGACTACAGCGCAGCTCACGTGTTTCTGGATGTGGTTGATATCGACGCGGTGCCAACGCCGGGCACTTCCATCAGCTCGGCAATCAAGCGTGCCATGGAATCATTCGACGTGAAGAATCCGACAACGAAGGTGCTGGTCATCATCACTGACGGTGAGGAGACCGAGGGTGATGCGTTTGCTGCTGCAGAGGAGGCAGGCAAGAAAGGCGCGCGGATCTACACCATCGGCATGGGCTCGCCAGGTGGTGCGCCGATCCCGATCTATAGTGGCGCGGGTCAGCAGGTGGACTTCAAACGGGACAAGTCGGGCAACGTTGTGGTGACAAAGCTGGATGAGCCGTCGCTCGAAAAGATCGCTGCCGCAGGGAACGGCATCTACTATCGTGCAACCAATTCCCAGGACGAGCTCGACGAGATTTACAAAAACATCAACGCGCTCCAAAAGAGAGAGGTCGGTACCAAACAGTTCACGGATTTCGAGGACCGGTTTCAATTCTTCGTGGGCGCCGGAATTTTCCTGCTGCTGATTGAATTATTGCTTTCAGAGAGGAACGTCCGTTGGATCGCGAAGTGGAATCCACTGAAGAGGGAGGAGGGAATCGTAAAATGAGGAATCACATTTTGGTCATTGGCCTGCTCGTGGTTGGCGCGGGTGCTGATCGGATAGGGTATGCCCAATCAGTCCGTTCACTTGTGAACGGGGGCAACAGACAGTACAACAAAGAAAACTACACCGAGGCGGAGGTAAACTACAGGAAGGCACTTGAGAAGGAGCCCGGGCTCGTTCAAGGTCACTTCAATCTCGGCAATTCCCTGTACAAACAGAAGAAGTTTGATGAATCAGACAGAGAATTCGAGAATGCCCTGCAACGAAGTCAAGATAAGGAAACGAAGGCCGACGCATACTACAACCTTGGGAATTCGCACTTGAAGGCTCAGAGGTACGAGGATGCGATACGGCCGTATATCGAATCCTTGAAGCTCGCGCCGAATGATCCTGACGCAAAGTACAATCTGTCATACGCTCTTGCAAAGCTGCGCGAACAGCAGCAACAGCAGCAGAACAAGAGCGACAAGAACAAAAACAACAAGCAACAGAAGCAGGAGCAACAAAAGCAGGATCAGGACAGACAGAAACAGGACCAACAGAAACAGCAGCAGGCTCAACAAGAGAAAAAGATGTCGAAAGCCGATGCGGAAAGAATCCTCGACGTTTTGAAGAACAACGAACGAAATGTGCAAAAGAAGTTGCGAAACCGCCAGGCGGTGCGCATCAAACCGGACAGGGATTGGTAAGGTCATGAAGCAGTCGATTCTGGTCACAGCCGCCCTGCTGCTCTGGACGGGCCGTGGAGTAGCGCAGGATGCAACGTTTGCAGCGAGCGTCGACAAGAACCCTGTCGGGTTGGGAGATCAGTTCACGCTTTCGCTCACGCTCACCAATGCAGGAATGGGGGGTGGTAAGAATCTCCAGTTGCCTGACCTTGTGAAGTACCACATCATGAGCGGGCCAAACCAGTCGACCAGCATGCAATTTATCAACGGTGCTGTCTCCTCATCGGTAACTTACAGCTATGTTCTCCAACCGATGGAGATCGGAAGGTTCACGATCGGCCCGGCCTCTATTGAAGCCGGTGGCAAGGTGTACAAGACGACTCCGATCGCGTTCGAGGTCGTGAAGGGTTCGGCGAAACCGCAGCAGAAAAGAACCGTTCCGGCGGATCTGAGTTCGCAGATTGGTGACAATCTGTTTCTCAGGGCGACGGTCGACAAGTCCCACGTCATCCAGGGCGAGCAAATCAATCTTACGTTTAAACTCTACACGCGCATTTCGGTTGCCAATTACGGAATCGAGCGAAACCCCTCGATGACTGGCTTCTGGAGTGAGGATGTTGAGATTCCCAAGAACACCCCAGTTTCGACGGAAACGGTCAATGGAAAGCAATTTCGTGTCGGAGTTGTCAGACGTATGGCGCTGTTCCCCACGCAATCGGGAACGCTGGAGATCAGTCCGATGGAAGTGCAAACCACCGTCCAGGTGCAGTCCCGATCTGTTGATCCCTTCGACGCGTTCTTCCGTGATCCGTTCGGTCAGACTGTGAAGCACAAGGTGCGCAGCGAACCGGTAAAGATCAAGGTCGATCCGTTGCCTTCCGGGGCTCCGAGCGAGTTCAAGGGGGCAATTGGGCGGTTCACCATGCGGACGACGGTTGACAAATCGACCGCCAAAACAAACGAACCGATCTCGCTCAAAGTGTCCATAGCAGGAACCGGGAACATCAAGGTACTCGAATCACCGGAGGTGGAATTGCCGAAGGACTTCGAGCAGTATTCGCCAAAGGTAACGGACAACATCAATCGTCTGGAGGATAAGATATCTGGAACAAAGACGTTCGAGTACCTTTTGATCCCCAGGTACCCCGGGCAAAGGATAATCAAACCCGTGAGGTTCGTCTACTTCGATCTCGCCAAACGCGGATACGTTTCACTCGAATCTCCACAGATCGAATTGAAGGTTGAACAGGGCGCTGCCTCGGTGGCGCCTCTTGTCGTCGGGACGTCACGCGAGGATGTTCGAATGCTCAGTCAGGACATACGCTTTATCAAGGTCGCCAACGTTGGTCTGTCCCGCAGCGGGGAGGAGCTGCATTCCAGCGGGATGTTCATCGTTCTGTTGTTGTTGCCGCTTGCAGGGTTCGTCGGTGCATTTGTCTATTCCCGGCAGCGGCAGGCCGAGATGCTGGATGAAGCAGGGTTTCGTAACCGACGTGCGATGAGGATTGCCCGGAAGGGTTTGAAGCACGCCGAACAGTTGATGAAGACGAAAGGTGCCAACACCGCAACACAGAGGCTGGAGTTCTACGCCGAGATCTCTCGCGCATTGTACAAGTACCTCGGCGACAAGGTAGGCATCCAGCAAGCGGACATGTCGATAGACGCTGCGGTGACGGAGCTCGGGAAGTGTTCTGTGGACAGCGATCTGTCCGCCGCCCTTCGGTCGTTGCTCGAATGGTGCGAGATGGCTCGTTTCACACCGACCAGTTTCGGAGCATCGGCAATGCGACAGGCGTACGACAACGCGAAGAAGCTTATCGTCGAATTGGAGCGGACGCTCAAGGCCAGATGAAACTGAACGTGTTTGTCATCGGACTCCTTGTCTGCGGAGCGAGTGCGCTTCATGCGCAAAGCCCGCAGCAGGTCTTCGAACAGGCGAACCAGCTGTATCAGCAAGACAAGTTCGCGGAAGCCCGGAGGGCGTATGAATCCTTGGTCCGCAACGGGTACGTCGGAGGCGAGCTGTTCTACAACCTTGGGAACGCGTACTACAGGTCCGGCGATGTTGCACGGGCAGTCTTGTCCTACGAGCGTGCTCTGAGGCTCATCCCGAATGACGACGACCTGCGGCACAATCTGCTGCTGGCGAATCTCATGATTGCTGATAAGATCGAGCCGACGCCGCGGCTGTTCGTCTGGGACTACTGGGATTCGATCAAACAGGCGATGTCACTCCAAGGAATCACTTGGCTTGCGTACGTGTTCTTTGTATTGGCCATAGGGTCTGGTGTCGTCGTGATCCTGTCGAGAACCTACCGCACCCGGCGTGTGGCGTTCAGCACCGGTATCGCAACCGCGCTTGTCCATGTCTTCCTTCTTGTCGTGATCGTGGCGCGCGTTTCGGATCTATCGAGGAAGGATACTGCGATCGTGATAACCTCCATTACGACGGTAAAGAATTCACCGGATGAAAAAGGCAGCGATGCTTTTGTGTTGCATGCCGGGGTGAAGGTCCAGATTACCGACCGCCTCAAGGAGTGGATCGAGATTCGACTGGCAGACGGAAAGGTGGGGTGGATGGAAAGCTCCGCAGCCGAGAGTATCTGAAGCCGGGAGCTGCCGAACGGCACGTAGCTCGAAGGCGCATATGATGCAATACCTCGAAGCCGGAGCCCCCAACGCTAGAACCTAAACGTCCATTCCTTCGTGGAGTATCGCGTCCTCGCTAGCTCGCGTGTTGCCTCAGCAGGCACGACTTCGAGTTCCTCTGTTGCGCTCCACGCATTGCGAAGAGAGCGTTTGAGAGCATCTCTCTGGATGTGCACATTGGTGAGGAATTCCTCGTGAGAACGGTTCCGTCGGTATGAGGGCTGCTTCGAGGGAAGAGGAAGAACCTTCTGCACAATCGGGATTTCAAAGTCCAGCAGAAAAGTCCCGTGAAAAAGGACATGCCGATTTGTGCGACGCTGCGCATTGCCTGAGAATTTCAATGACCCTAGTGCAAGATCACTGGATCCTTGCAGCTCGATAGTTGTTCCGACGACAGGCTCAAGAACGTTCTTGTGAAGGGTCATGATGTGGTTGTTCGTTCCCCCAATCGTCTGCAACGGGCCTGACTCGGGGATTCTGAGGATGACGGTGAAATTGGCGCATCCGGGACCCTGAACGACAGTCCCCCCGCCGGAATATCGCCGCAGCACCGGAACATTGTTCTGCAGGCAGTACTGCAGGTGGACCGCCGAGTGTATGCGGCTGGAGTAGCCGAGTACAACGAAATGCTGTCGCGGCTCCCAGAAACGAAGAATCTCTTCGTCAAAACCTGCCTCACACATGCGGAGCAATGCCTCATCGCACGCGAGATTCTCTTGCGGTGTTTCAAATGTGATGTCGAGGCACCTCATGGACCGGCGTTATGGGTAGTAACAAAGAGATGATTTTCGTACATTTCATATAAGATAGAAGAAAACGAGGACAAAGTGGATAGCGAAAACATGCAACAGGCGGTCTTACCGCCGGGCAACGACGGCGCCCTTGACTCCCAGAAGTGGCTGGAATCCGTCGAGTACATTCTCGAGTCTGTATTGAAAGACAAGGGGGCTGAAACCGTCCCCTATCTGCTGGAAAGTCTCACGAGGCGCTTGCGCGATTCAGGAATGAAGATTCCGTTCACGGTCAGCACGCCGTACATAAACACCATCCCGGCGGATCAGGAGCCGGCATATCCTGGCAACCGGGAAATCGAACGGCGCATCAAGAGCTATGTGCGATGGAACGCGATGGCAATGGTCGTGAATGCAAACCGTGCACACAGCGGAATAGGTGGCCACATCTCAACCTACGCGTCGGCTGCAACGCTGTACGAGGTCGGCTTCAATCATTTCTTCAACGGTGGAGGCGGTGACCAGCCTGCGGACATAATATATTTCCAGGGACATGCATCACCAGGCATTTACGCGCGTGCATTCCTTGAGGGTAGACTCGATGCGAAACATCTCCATAACTTCAGGCAGGAACTGGCGGAAGGCGGAGGACTGTCTTCATACCCTCACCCGTATCTCATGCCCGGCTTCTGGCAGTTCCCGACCGTGTCAATGGGGCTCGGCCCGATTATGTCAATCTACCAGGCACGCTTCAACCGGTATCTCAAGGCCCGCGGCTTCATCAAGGCAGAAGAGCCGAAGGTCTGGTGCTTCGTCGGCGACGGAGAGACGGACGAGCCGGAAACACTCGGCGCTCTCTCGCTGGCCTCGAGAGAACAGCTCGACAACCTCGTCTGGGTCGTGAATTGCAACCTGCAGAGGCTCGATGGACCGGTTCGAGGGAATTCAAAGATCATCAACGAGCTTGAAGCTCTGTTTCGCGGCGCTGGATGGAACGTCATTAAAGTGATCTGGGGATCTGACTGGGACCCTCTCTTTGCCGCCGACACGAAGGGCCACCTGTTGAAACGCATGGAGGAAGCTGTTGATGGTGACTACCAGAAGTATTCCGTTGAGCCGGGCAGCTACACGCGCAAGCACTTCTTTGGCAAGTACCCGGAACTGTTTGAGATGGTCAACCATCTGACGGATGATCAAATCCGAAAGCTCCTACGGGGCGGTCATGATCCAAAGAAGGTGTACGCTGCATATAAGGCTGCCATGGAGCATAGGGGGTCGCCGACGGCGATACTGGCGAAGACGGTGAAGGGCTATGGACTTGGCGAAGCAGGGGAGGGCCGCAATGTCACCCATCAGCAGAAAAAGTTGAATGAAAAAGAGTTGCGTGAATTCCGTGCACGGTTCGGAATTCCCATCAGTGATGAGCTAGTCGTGGAAACCCCGTTCTATCGTCCCGCGCCCGATAGCCCTGAGGCACAGTACCTCGCCGAGCGACGGACAGAGCTCGGAGGCTTCTTGCCGCAGCGAACGATGAAAGCCGAGCAGCTGCAAGTCCCGGATTTGAATCAGTACGCGGAATTCCTGAAGGGATCGGAACGGCTCGAAGTGTCGACCACAATGGCCTTTGTTCGCCTGCTGAGTAGCCTGCTCAGACACAAGAATATCGGCCGACGTATTGTGCCGATTATTCCCGACGAGGCGCGCACATTCGGTATGGATCCGCTCTTCCGAGAGATCGGCATTTACTCGCCGAAGGGACAATTGTACGAGCCTGTGGATCGAGAATCGCTTTTGTACTACCATGAGGCCAAGGATGGCCAGATCCTTGAAGAGGGAATCACCGAGGCGGGCTCCATGTCGTCATTCATTGCCGCCGGAACCTCATACGCGACTCATGCTCAGCCAATGATACCGTTCTACATATACTACTCTATGTTCGGTTTCCAGAGGATCGGCGATCTTATGTGGGCTGCGGGTGACACAAAGGCAAAAGGATTCCTGCTGGGCGCTACGGCAGGGAGAACGACGCTGAACGGCGAGGGCCTGCAACACGAAGACGGTCATAGCCACATCCTTGCGACGACTATTCCGACGCTTCTGACGTATGACCCTGCGTTCGCGTATGAAATAGCTGTGATCATCTGCGATGGTTTGCGTCGCATGTACATGAACGGAGAAGAAGTGTTTTACTACCTCACGTTGTACAACGAGAACTTCCCGATGCCTCCGATGCCGGAGGGAGTGGAACAGGGCATCCTCAAAGGGCTGTACAGGTTCCGAACGGGTGAGAAGGTTACAAAGCTCAAAGCTCATCTCTTCGGGAGCGGCCCTATTGTGCGACAGGCATTGAGGGCACAAGAAATCCTTGCAGAGCAATACAGTGTGTCAGCTGATGTGTGGAGCGCCACAAGCTACAAGCTTCTACGGACAGAATCGTTGAATGTCAGGCGGTGGAATATGCTGCACCCGACCGCGAAGCCAAGGAAGTCGTATCTTGAATCGGTCCTCGAAAAGGAGCAGGGTGTCTTTGTCGCCGTTTCGGATTACATGAAGCTCGTCCCGGATCAGATTGCGCCGTGGGTTCCAGGCGGACTAATGACTCTTGGAACCGACGGATTCGGGAGGAGCGATACTCGAGCAAACCTGCGCCGCTTTTTCGAAGTGGATGCCGAACTGACCGTCATTGCAACCCTCTACGCTCTTGCCCGGAATGGGGCGATCAAGCCCCAGGTTGTTGAAAAGGCGATAGGGGATCTTAACGTCGACCCGGAGAAAGCATATCCATTCTGTGTGTGATCACACTCTGAAAATCCTGAAGGAGAAATTGTATGGATGTTAGACTTCCCCGGCTTGGTGAGGGTGCCGATTCGGGAACGGTAGCGGGTATCTTCGTGAAAGAGGGCGACCGTGTGAAGAAGGATCAACCTGTGCTTGAACTCGAGAGTGACAAGGCGGTGGCCTCCATTCCCTCTCCTGCTGCCGGAACAATCTCAAAGATCCATGTGAAAGAGGGCGATGAGATAAAAGTCGGACAACTCATTCTCTCACTCGAAGGCGATGGTGCAACGGCTCAATCGGTTACGGGGCAGCAAACACAACCGGTGGAAGCAGCTCCTGCGGAAGAGGTGATGCCTGAACCAGCCGAAACCATTGAGCAGGAAGCGGCTGAGCCTGCTCAGTCGGCGGGAGTTGGACAACCGGCGTCTCCGTCGGTACGAAAGCTCGCCAGGGAGCTGGGGATTGATCTGAGCAAGGTGAAAGGAAGCGAGCGGGGCGGGAGGATCGTGCTCGAAGACCTGAAGAGGTATGTCCTGCGCCTCCAGCAGCTCGCTTTCCAGCCGAAGGCAGCACCTCGAGAACAGGCCTCAGCGCCGAAGGCCGTTCTCGAAAGCATTGATTTTTCGAAATGGGGCCCTGTCGTCAAAAAGCGCATGTCGACCCTGCGGCGGACCATCAGGAGCAAGATGGTGACATCGTGGACTACAATTCCGCACATTACCCAGTTTGATGAGGCCGACATAACACAGTTCATGGCGTTGCGAAAGAAGTATGCGGGCACCTACGAGAAAAAAGGAGGCCGCCTGACGCTTACCGTGTTTGCATTGAAAACGGTCGTCCAGGCGTTGAAGAAACATCCCATTTTCAATGCGAGCATCGATGAGGTGACTGACGAGATTGTCTTCAAGGAGTACTTCCATGTCGGCATTGCCGTCGACACAGAAGAAGGGTTGATCGTGCCGGTGGTGCGAGACGTTGACAAGAAGACGATGCTGGAGCTTTCGATTGAGTTGCAGGAGCTTGCGGAAAAGACACGGCGGCGGAAGGTGTCGCTCGAAGAGATGCAAGGAGGCACATTCACCATATCGAATCAGGGTGGGATCGGCGGTGCGCACTTTACTCCCATTATCAACAAGCCCGAGGTGGCGATTCTGGGCATGGGACGGGGCGTACTGAAGCCGGTTGTCGTGAAGTCCAAGACCGTGCAGCGGACGATGCTTCCGGTCTGTCTCTCCTATGACCACCGTGTGGTTGATGGCGCCGATGCTGCCCGGTTTATGGTAGACCTCGTCGAGGCATTCGGCGGTGTCAAAGATGCAGACGTAAAGATATAGGGTTGTAACGCGCGGAAAATGAAAGGGATATTGTGAAATCGATTACTGCAGAGATTGTTGTTGTGGGTTCAGGTCCGGGTGGGAATACCGCGGCGTTCTATGCAGCGGACAAAGGGAAGAAAGTGGTTCTGGTCGAGCAGGACAAGCGCCTGGGTGGGGTGTGCCTTAATTACGGATGTATCCCCTCCAAGGCGCTCTTGCACGCGGCGAAACTGATCAACGAAGCAAAGGGTTCCAGCTTCCGCGGTATTACGTTTGCTGCTCCGTCCATTGACCTTGACAAGATGCGGGCGTGGAAAGAATCGATTCTTGTAAAACTCTCGCAAGGTGTGGCAAGTATTGCGCGGGCGCGAAAGGTCAACGTGATGTACGGTCGTGGGTATTTTGAGGACTCGAAGACCCTGAGACTGGAGACGCCGAAGGGACAGCAGTTCATCACATTTGACAAGGCGATCATTGCCACAGGGTCGAAGGCGGCATTGCCCCAAGCATTCGATCTCGGCAATAAACGGATCATGACGTCAACGGAGGCGCTGGAGATCGAAGAGGTCCCGAAGCGGCTGCTTATCGTTGGCGGTGGATACATCGGTATGGAGCTTGGGACAGTGTACGCAACGCTGGGAAGTGAGGTTGTTGTCGTGGAGGCGCTGGGAAGCATACTCGCGGGTGCGGACCCAGATCTCATCAGACCTGTAGTGCGCTACGCCGAGAAGGCGTTCAAGGAGCTTCGCGTAGGCACGAAAGTGCTGAAGATGTCGACGAGCGGGAAGCACATCAACGTCGCCATGGAAGTCAACGGGAAGAAAATGGAGGAGCTTTATGACCGGGTGCTCGTCGCAGTCGGTCGTGTTCCGAATTGCAGCAACCTGGGATTGGATAATACCAAAGCCACTCAGGATGAGAAAGGCTTCATCCAGGTGAATGAGAAACAGCAGACGCGAGATCCCAACATCTACGCGATCGGTGATGTCGCCGGCGGTATCCTTCTTGCCCATAAGGCCTCGAAGGAAGCGAGAATCGCGGTGGAGGTGATCACCGGGGAATCAAGTGCGTTTGCGGACATCGTGATTCCGGCAGTAGTGTACACGGATCCTGAGATTGCGTGGTGCGGTCTCACGGAAGCCGAGGCGCTCGAGAAAGGGGTGAAGGTGGAAGTTGCGAAATTTCCATGGTCGGCCTCGGGACGTGCGCTGACGTTCGATCGGCCCGACGGAATGACCAAGCTCGTGATCGAGCCGGCGAGCGAGCGCATCCTCGGTGTCGGGATTGTCGGCGCGGGGGCAGGGGATCTCATCAGCGAGGGGGTGCTTGCCATTGAGATGGGTGCGACTGCGCAGGACCTTGCAGAGTCGGTCCACCCCCATCCAACATTGTCGGAAACGCTGTCGGAGTGCGCGGAGATGTTCTACGGGTATGCCACCAATGCATTGGCGAGAAAGAAATCATCGTGACGGAATTGGTCAGGGTTCTACTTCAGCGCGGAGTCGATGGCGAAGACAAGCTCTTTTGAGAGCGGCCCGGTGGCGGAAAGGAACTTTCCGATGATTGTACCGGATTTATTCACGAGGTATTTCTGGAAATTCCACTTCACATCGCCGGAAAATGTTGGGTTCGTTTCGGGCGAAGTAATGAACGCATAGAGCGGATGCTGATCATTCCCCTTTACGGAGATCTTTGAGAATAAATCGAACGAAACGTTGTAGGTCGTCCTGCAGAAATTCTTGATCTCGGCATCGGTTCCGGGCTCCTGTCCGCCAAAGTTGTTGGCAGGGAATGCAAGGATTGCGAGACCACGGTTCTTGTACTTCCGGTAAAGAGCTTCTAGTTCCTTGTATTGAGGCGTGTACCCGCACTCAGACGCAACGTTCACGATAAGAAGCACCTTGCCCCTGTACTCTGTTAGAGGGACGTCCTTTCCGTCGATGTTCTTCATCGTGAAGTCGAGGACGCTTCTTGGCCTGGTTCCTCCAGCAAGACCCGTGCGCTGGGGCATTCCAGCAGTTGCTAAAGCAAGCAAAACGAGCAGGGGTATTCTCGAAATCATCATGCTAAATTCTTCATCCTCGTTCACAATTTCTATATCTAATTTGAACAATACCACTGGTGTTGAGGTTCCGTCGACTGGGAACATTTTTTCCGTTTTCTTCAGATTTTCCTTGACTTTTGTCTTATCCCTTATATTTTACGAGTAACATTTTGACTGTTCTTACCCGTATGCGTTCTGAATCTCGGGCATAATAGGAACTGATCCCATTTGTTCCTCAAAGAGAGGGGGGTGATGGTGATGATGAGCACACCGGCAATGCGGCAGACGATACTGAGCAAGCTCAATCAGCATCTGCAGGACAATTATTCGATCAGTTTGCCGCGAGAGGACTTCGCAGATCAGGAGCATTCCCTTCACCAGATAGATGCGGTGCTCGCATTCAAGAGCGATCAGCGGCTCAATGAATTGCGCAATGCACTCAGCAGGCTGGATGAAGGAACCTTCGGTGTCTGTCTGAGCTGCAAAGGTCCGATCTCCGAAGACGTTCTCGATGCCAATCCGATACAGCGTGTCTGTGCCAGATGCGAGAAGCAGTACAGCCGCGTTGAGCAACGAAGCTTTCGCTGGCCGCTTGTCGTCGCAAACGGCGTATAGCATGCTGCATTCCATCGCGAGCCATGCGGCTTGACGCGTCGTGTGACTGATGAGCTCTCCCGCCCGTGTATGAAACTGCTGGTTTTCCAACAACAGTTCTCCTCCTTATCTGTTATCCTCAACTGATTTCAACAACAGCCTTCCGAGTGAGTCTCACGCTGGAGCGAGATCTCATTTCGTTTGCTTTCTGGGCTCCTGACGAGCTTTCCGGTATTCGTGATCTTGCTCGACGCATCATGAGCGGAGAGACGGGTGACTTTTTGCCTCTCGCGAGCAAGAGCGCCGCACTTGCTTCTCGTTTGAGGTGTGCATTAAACAACTCGGCGGCCTCCCATTTTTTCTGCAAAAGGTACCAATCGAAAGCGCGGCACGCGAATCGGTCTATGACATCGGTGCCGTCCACTCCCGCTGTGACCAGCTGATTGTGGCCCGCACTACGAAACACTCGACTCTCGTCCAGTTTGCAGGTAGCGCGTCCTTGCCGGTCATCAATGCAATGACGGAACTCGTTCACCTGTCAGGTTCTCGCCGATGCATTTACACTACAGGAGCTGGGCAGGTTGTTGCCCTCAACATAGATCGTGCTCGTTGGAAATGGAAACACAATCGTGAACTCATGGCCTGATCTTGCTGAGAAGTTTCCGCTCCATTTTGTGTTTTCATGCCCGCCCGGGTTTGAACCACGCCCACAGATCCTTAAGCGAGCAAAGACGGCGAACATCAGTTCGATAGAATCTATCGAGGATCCTGCAGTGGCCATGCGGGGCGTGGACGTTGTTATTACAGACGTGTGGTCTCAGACCGTGGGCAGTGCAAAAAAGGGAGGAGGGGGAAAGTCTTAAAGCCGTGGCACCTCGATGCGGCGCTTCTAAGGCAGTCGAACCCGGACTGCATTGTCATGCGCCGCCTTCCCGCGAATCATGGAGAAGAGATCACTCGCGACGTGCTGGTTGCGGGGCAATCAATCGTCCTCCACCACGCAGAAAAGAAACTCCATGTTCAAAAAGGAGTTGTTGGGTATCTCTTCCAACATCCGATACCTGCTGCACAATGCGTGGAGGGCAAGATACTGTTGTGAATTAAGGCCGGGTGACCACAGGAGTGGACACCCGGCGGGCGTACTTTCAGGAAATGGCGTCAGTCGGAGGGGTTCTTGAATTGGCATGCCGATTGGAGAAGATGCAGGCGTAATCTCTTGTCGTATTCTCGGGAAAAGGTGACGCCATGAAAAAATTGATCATCGTGGTAGGCTTGCTTCTTGGGTGTGCTTCTGTCTCTTCGGCCCAAGTTGAGCATCACGGGGGGTTCGGCGTGTCATTCAGTGCCTTCTACTCGTCGCTCAGCACGTATGGAGAATGGATCCCGGCTGACGGCGGTGTGTATGGCTGGCGGCCAATGGGGGTTGCAGTCGGCTGGCGGCCGTATATGTATGGTCGGTGGGCGTGGACCGACGACGGCTGGTACTGGGTATCGGACGAGCCGTGGGGGTGGGCAGTATTCCACTATGGCCGGTGGTACTATGATGACTACTACGGCTGGATCTGGATACCTGGATATGACTGGGCTCCCGCCTGGGTTGAATGGAGGTATGGCGGACCGTATGTAGGTTGGGCGCCTCTGAGCCCGTATGCCGTGTTCCAGATCAGCATTGGCATCCACTACTCGGCACGATGGGAAACGCCCTACTCTTACTGGACATTTGTCGATTGCCGGTACGTGACATCTCCTTCTCTTCACCGGTACGCGTACCGGACTCAATACAACACACGATACTTCGGGCGGACAAGATCAGCAGGCAGCGTGCGCTACGATAATGGCCGGATCATAACACGCGGACCGGAGCGGGAATACATTGAGGAGCGTGGAAACGTCCGCATAACGCGGTCGGAGCTTGTTGACGCTCGGGACCGTGGGCGGGAGAGGATTCTACGTGATGGCGGACGGGAACAGATCGAAGTGTATCGCCCGAGGATCGAAGCACAAACGCGGGAAGAGGCGACTGAGCGACCCGCGCGCATACGCGAGGATAGTCGCAGGATTACACTTGATACCCGCCGAACGGATGTGGGTATGCGTGAGGCAACACGCGGGCGGGGTGGGGAAGTGACAACTCAGCGCGAAGCGGAAGCACCACAGAAAGATGAGCGACGGATCGAGCGTGCGCCTGCTCCGGCAGAGTCGAGTCCGGTGCCGAGAATCGAAAAACGGGGCGGCCAGTCCCAGGCTCCTGCGCAACAACAAGAGGTCCGGCGACGTGGGGAGCGTCAAGTTCGTCCTGAACCTGCTCCGCGGATTAGGAAGGACGCCGAGCGGAAAGCTGAGCCGAGACACGAATCGGCTGATCGGCTTCGCATACAACGCGAGCAGGTTCAAAAAGAGCGTGGGAGAACCGAGAACCCCGAGCGCATCATGCGAAGGCCTGAGATCAAACAAGAGGAACGCCCGGCTGAGGTACAGCGGGGGGGCGGACGATCCGAGTCTGCGCCGCGTGGTGAGCGCCGAGGACGAGAGAAGTGACAAGACCCAGTTGCAGAAAACGCAAAACGGTCGCCAGTTCTTGGCGACCGTTTTTTGATATTCTATAAGACTCTCAATTGATCACTGCCAGGAAATCTTTCTTCCGCTTCATTACCTGCGTTGCCCTCCAGCTCTGCAGCTCAAACCATTGCGGTGACTGTGAGGTCTGGACGTAGTACTTTCCGGCGTCCCTCGTGTAGAAGCGTATCTGCGTTCCCTCCACACCGATCATGACTGTCGGTGGCTTAGTCATGGTGAGAACGGAATCAACAAACTCGTCTGTCTGTAAACTGGATATCGATCCGAGGAAGCTCTTCACGCTGGACATCACCGTTGTGTCCTTCCCGATTTTCCACGTGCTGTCCTGAAACGTAAGAGTGAATGTTGTGTCTCCGTACTGGAAGCGAACGGATTTGATTGCGGCTTCATCCGTCTTGAAGATGGTCTTGTCCCTCCATTCCTTTGCCTGACGGCCGAACGTCGTGCTTAACATCCCTTGTGCAAGATAGACATCGTTGGATCCGTCAGCCCTGACGTAGGTTTCCGTGTATGATGTCCCCATTTTCCCAATGCAAAAAGCCGTCTTCAGGGCTCCTCTCTCGTAGACCTTCACAAGCGTACCGGATGAATCGACCTGGAACAGCTTGCGCTTCTCCGGGTTTGTGGAAACGAGACTGGTAATCTCAATTTTCCTGCCAGTCCCGACGGCCAGTGCAACCGTAGCTTCGTCTGCCTGATATTTCACGGGCGACGTAAGCATCCACCTTCCGGCTTCCCTCTCCAGTGTGACCGATGTGCCGGGGGAACGGACCTCGATCTTATCCACGGCCGCAGAATCGTATGTGACAAGAACCCGGCCGGATGTGTCGGTTGTGCTGACCTCACCGGGCTGGCGAAGCACAAGGAACGTCGCGATTCCAAGGGCGGCAAGAATGGCGAACAAAATCCATAGAGTGCGTTTCATACAGAATCACTCATGCTAGTGGATGTTTGTGTAGAACGGAGTGTCACTCCGTTCTACTGCAGCTCCAGCGCTTTCCTGCGGGACTTGCGCATGCGCCACCTGATCAGCCCGTAGCCGATCACGAGGAGCGGGGGAGCCACGAGGTCTGCATACTTGACCAACTTCTTTGTTGCGTCAGAGGCCGGTTCCAGGGGCGGCATTGTCACGTCCTTTGAACGAATCGTGATCAGGCCGGCGTCATCGACAAGGTAGTCAACCATGTTCGCGAAGAAGGTAAGATTATCTCTGTTGCCGAGATACTGGTCACGCGAAAAATCGCCGTCACCAACGAGGATGATGCGTGTCTCTGGACTCGACGTGATTGCGGTGCCGGTCGGGGGTGTCGCTCCGGCCGACGTGTCTACAGGGACCGGCTTTCCCTCAAAAGCACTCTTGAACTTTCCGTGAACCACAACCGCCAAAGGGATATCCTTCTCTGAAAACTCCTCCCGCGTGTATCGCTGAAGGGGGTCGAACATGAAGATACCCGTCTCCCGACCGCTCTGGCTTGATGAGCGAATGAAGCACTCGCCCTGCAGGTTCTTCGCCGCGAGCTTCACCGTATCAACCGAGCTGACAAAGAACAGCACGATGCCCTTCAGGTCCTTGACCATCATGTTGCCCTTGTCAAAGTTGCTGGCCAGTGGCAGATAGGGGAAAGGCACCTGGGACTGCATCTGGAAGCCAAACTGCGACTGCACGATGCTGATGTTGGCACACTGAGCATCCCGCACAAGGTCCGGGTTGATCCGCAGGCCGTAGGTCTCGAGCATGTCGTCCAGATTCAGATCCAGCGCACGGCCAGCACGGTTCTGCAGATTTGCGTCAACCTTGTTCAGCAAGAAGGTAACCTTCCCGCCGCGCATGATGTACTGGTCGAGCTGGTACTTGTCTGGCTCGGAGAACTTGTTCTTCGGTGCCATGACTACCAGCGCAGCAATGTCGGGCGGGACCGGTTTTCCCTTCCCCACATCCACGGTAGCGATCTCGTACTGTTTGCCGATCAGTTGCTGGATACGACTCAGCTCTTTGAGTTCCGGCTCTCCCTGGCCCGCAAGGAAGCCGATTCTCTTTTGTATCCGCGTCGTCAATCGCTTGATCGTACTGCTGATGTCGTATTCAAGCGTTGAAGTGTTCTGAATGACCGGAATGACTTCCTTCCTATCCTCGTATAAGAAGACGAGTCCCATGTACGCCCGTTTCACTTCCAGTTTGTCCTCTTTGATGACCTGGACCTCCACTGGGGCAATTCCTTGCTGTTGTGCATCGCGCTCTCCCTTTTCTCCCGACGGGTCAATGAACTCGTACTGGAGGTTACCTTTTGAGTACGCCTTGTATTCGTTGAGCTGATCGAGGAGGGAACGGCGGATATTGTTGTAGGGCGCCGGTATGTCTTCCGTGAAGTATGCTTTCACTGTCACCTTGTCGTCGAGCGACCGCATCATCTCTTTGCTTGCACCGGAGAGGGTGAAGAGGTCGTTTTCTGTGACGTCCAATCGACCGAAAATACGGACAGAGACGATGTTGAGCAGGATCAGAATTGCGAGAACTATCGCGACTCTGAGAAGCGTTTGCGATTTCAGCGTTCGCTTGTTCATGGTGTTACCATTTCCGACGTTCAAGTGAGACTGTTGCCAGCATGAGCGAAAACACAAGCAAAGATGCGAAATAAATGATGTCCCTGGTATCGATCACCCCCCGCGCAATGTTGGAGAAGTGATAATCAATGCCGAGGAACTCCACCGTCGACGTCAGTCCCGCAGGCACGAAGATCAATACCTTGTCCATCATGAACAGCGCCAGCACGATCAGGAAGCTGATGATGAACGCGATGATCTGGTTCTCGGTCAGACTCGATGCAAAGATGCCGATGCCGATGTAGACTGCACCCATCAACATCAGCCCAAGATAGCCGGTCAGGATGGGTCCGACGTCAGGTTTTCCGAGTGCCAACATCGTGATCAGGTAGATGAGCGTTGGAATGAGGGCTGCCGCAAGCAGCGTCCAGGCTGCGAGGAATTTACCGAGGACAATCTCGACATCGCGGACCGGCTTTGTGGTGAGCAGCTCGATCGTGCCTGCTTTCTTTTCTTCCGCAATCAGGCGCATGGTGATGGCCGGGATGAAGAACAGAAACACCAGCGGCACCAGCTCAAACACGATGCGCATCGAAGCAGCATTCATCAGAAAAAGGTTGCTGGTGAAAAACCACCCGATGATCGCGAGGAACACGACGATCACCACGTACGCAACCGGTGAATTGAAGTACGAGCGAATCTCGCGACGGTAAATCGTGAGAACGTTACTGAAGTCCATAAGAGTCTCTTTGAATGAAATCTCGATTGATCAATCCCGAACGCTGTCCTGTAGCCCTCAACCTACTGCCTACTGCATACTCCCTACTCCATACTGAATACTACCTATCACATTCATCCTGTTGTCAATCTGTGGAACACCTCTTCCAGACTCGTCGCCTTGCGGTGCATCTCCAGAAGGATCCAACCCTCAGCGACGGCGAGTCGGAATGCAGCCTCCCGAATATCGCCACCCTTTTCGATGTGAATCTGAAACCTGAATGTAGACTCCTTGTGAGACAGCAACTCCACGTTCGTGACCTTCGGGATGGCGTGCAGCTTCGGCGATATTTGATCAAGCGGATTCACCGCGGCGGCCCTGAGCTCAAGCGTGAGCGTCTCGACGCCCTGAAAGTCCCTTTGGAGTTGCTCCGGGGTTCCGTCGGCGACGATCTTTCCCTCATTTATGATGAGGACACGATTGCATGTCGCCTGGACCTCTGAAAGGATATGGGTCGATAGAACGACCGTCTTCGCCCTGCCGAGCTGCTTGATGAGGTTTCGGATTTCAACGATCTGGTTTGGGTCGAGGCCGCTGGTCGGTTCGTCGAGTATAAGGACATCCGGGTCATGGATCATGGCCTGTGCGAGTCCAACACGCTGGCGATAGCCCTTGGAGAGCTCGCTGATGTCCTTATGGCGCACTTCCTCAAGGCCGCACACGTGCACCATCTCTTTCATTCGATGCTGGACAGCCCCGCCCTTCAATCCGTGAAGCTTGGCCGAGTATTCAAGGTAATCCAGCGTGTTCATATCATAATAGAGCGGGTTCGTTTCCGGCAAGTAGCCGATCCTCTTTCGAACCTCCAACGAGTGGTCGAAGATGTTCATGCCATCGACTTCAACGGTTCCCGAGTTCGGCGGCATGTAGCAGGTGATGATCTTCATTGTTGTTGTCTTGCCGGCCCCGTTTGGGCCGAGAAATCCGAGGATCTCGCCGGTCTTGACATCGAACGAGATGTCGTCGACCGCCTTCTGCTCACCGTACGATTTGGTGAGGTTTCTCACTGCTATCGACATGGGACTTCCAGGTTGTACATCGAATTGTCGGAAGGTATGTTCCGAAGCGTGACAAATCTATGAAAGCAGGGGGAATAAATCAAGAACCTGGAATAAGGTTAATTTTCTTTCATCTCATATCGGGGGTTCGGCAGATCGCTGCAATGATGCGGCAATTTGCATTGCTGTGGCGAAGTTGGAATTCTCGGTGAGGGTGGATATATTTGGCACGGTAAATAGCTAAGGGGATGTCTCAACGTAGATATGATGAGCTTCGCGTTGGGCAGGCATCGAGAGTTGAGAACGATCGGGGCAGGGCAGAACCCTTGCCTCGCAAGATTGCATGACCAGAGCTGTATAGGGCTACGGAGTGTGTACAGCGTAAAAGCGATCCACATGAAGTACATCCGATTGATCCACTGGAATTCCGCCGAAGCTGAAGTAAAGGCGTCGATGCTTCGTGCCGCCGGGTATAACGTGATCAACGACGTGTTGAAAGGTCCCGCCGAATTGCGCATGCTACGGGAAGCTCCCCCCATCGCGGTGGTCATCGACCTAACCCGGCTGCCCTCGCGTGGACGCGAAATCGGGATTGCCCTTCGCCACTATAGGTCAACACGCTTTGTGCCCCTGCTCTTCGTCGAGGGAGAACCGGACAAGGTCGAGCGCATTAAAAAGGTGCTGCCGGATGCCGTGTACACAACCTGGGGCCGGATTCGCAGCTCGCTGAGGGATGCAATTGCGCATCCACCTATTACACCAAAAGTGCCTGCATCGATCTTTGATGCCTACTCGGAAACCCCGCTTGCCAAAAAACTTGGAATCAGGTCGAATTCGGTTGCTGTCTTGATCGATGCCCCGCGCGATTTCGAGAAGACGATCGGTGCACTGCCCAAAGGTGCAATCCTTCGCAGGCGACCGGTCACACGCTGTGATTTGATCATTTGGTTCACTGCAACAAGAAAAGGGTTGGATCAACGCATCATGACGGTGAAGGCCTTGCTTGAGGATGGCAACCTCTGGATTGCGTGGCCTAAAAAGACCGCTTCCATAGGCTCGGATCTCTCACAAACTATTGTGCGTGAAACCGGCCTCGCGGCAGGATTGGTGGATTACAAAATATGCTCGATTGATGACCAGTGGTCAGGTCTCCTCTTCACGAAAAGGAAACCAGGGCAGCATTTGCCGGGGTGACTTTGCAGAAGGGTGTAGGGGAATCGTGGCCCCGTTTATTGTTGGAAGTCCCGGCAAAAATTGTCGTATGTAGAGATGTGGGATTGGGGTGCAGGGGCTCGCAACACACCGGACAGCCCGAGTTAGCTCCGGCGTTCTCGTTGCGGGCAATGGTTTGGAAAGTTCGCTCATCATCGTCGTTCTGCAAGGTCTTCTCCGTTCTTTATCATATCCATGTCATCACGACCGACCGATGCCGGCGAGAGCGAAGGGTCCGGGGATACTGCACTATGCAGTGGTCGCAAAAGGACGGTGGTGGCGAGTGGAAATTCGAGAGAGATAACCATGGCTGACCATAATTCACATGGAAG
>Ga0299912_10001300_pt1 | contig 20204 bp, 20 predicted proteins | sample RVTome_2_FD_207667 | JGI IMG/M metagenome (GOLD analysis project Ga0299912, IMG submission 207667) | Soil microbial communities from uranium-contaminated site in the Upper Colorado River Basin, Wyoming, United States - RVT95D214 (version 2) ... | reverse complement strand
AGCCATGCCGGGATTGGTTAAAAATTATCAAAATAATCAGCTAATCCTTTCTCTAAAAAATATCAGTTTTGCCTATGCCGTTAAGGCGCCGGCCTTGCAGGATATTTCATTTGACATCAAGCCGGGAGATAAAGTGGCGCTGGTCGGGCCATCGGGTTCAGGCAAATCCACGCTGGGCTTGGTGATTGCCGGCCTGTTGACGCCGCAGGCAGGGGCGATATTGCTCAACGGTCGCGATTCGTCAAAATATCCGCCGATAGCACTCCGCAAGATAGTCACGATGGCGATGCAGTTTCCGGAGCGGGCCTTGTTTGAAGAAACCGTGGCGGCTGACGTGGGGTTCGGTCCGCGTAATCTCGCGTTCAGCGAATTCGAAAAGATTGCTCAACGTTACATATCTATTTTTGATCTTGAGCCGTTCAAGGATCGACATCCGTTTACACTATCGGGTGGCGAAAAGCGCAAAACGGGGCTGGCTGGAATATTGGCGATGGAAACGCCCCTGGTCGTCCTGGACGAGCCGAGCGCCTCCCTGGATATCGGTGCGACCCGACAATTGTGGGAATTTATCAGCGCTAATTCCCAAAGAGCGTATCTGATCATAAGCCACGATCTTCAGTTTCTGGCGAAAATTTGCGACCGAGTCATCGGCTTAGATAGAGGACATTTAGTTTGCGATAGGCCGATCATGGAGTTTTTGGCCAACGACGCGATCCTGGCTAAGTTAAATTTATCGAGATGACACCCCGGGCCATGAAACCTGCCAGGGGAAATCGCGGTTTAAATTAAAAATATCGACAAATTCGATGCTTGGAAATATTAAAAATATAAACAGCTCGGTTGGTTTTTTGATTATCATAACGGCGCTTTCATCAGGCTGCTCACATACAAATATCACCGGCAGTGCTGTGCCGGAGCGGCCGTCAGAGTTGGTCGGAGAAATACTGGCGTTAAATTCAATCAGCCTGCGATGGTCGGACAATTCCGACAGCGAGACTGAGTTTGCGGTATATCGCGGTATAGATGCGGGTTACCAGGAAATCGATCACCTCGAGGCGGACCGGGTCGATTATATCGATTCGGCTTTGCCGACTTGCAGCACAGTCAGTTATTTCGTCGTAGCCCGAAACCGCAATGGCGATTCGCCGCCATCAAACCGGATTACCATTTCATTAATTTGCGGCGATGGTCCTGATGAGCGGTCGCCACGAAAATATTAATATTTCGCACTTTCAATTCATATCCCGGTTGGTTTAAGCGATAATTTTCTCGCTCAAACGACTTTGCTTGACTTCACATAGGTAAAATTGCATAATTGTCAGCGGTTGGGAATATGTTGGTGATGACGCTTCACGAATCTGGAGGATAATCAATGTCTGAACAAGCAGTTATAATATCAGCTTGCCGAACCGCCATCGGCACGTTTCTCGGAGGGCTGGCTTCCGTTACGGCGCCGCAACTGGGAGCGGTGGCAATCAAGGGCGCAGTTGAGCGCGCCAGGGTCGATAGCAGTAAAATCGACGAAGTAATCATGGGTCAGGTGGTGCAGGGTGGAAGCGGCCAGGCGCCCGGACGGCAGGCGGCCGTTCATGCCGGCATTCCCACGAAAATCCCCGCCATGACGATCAATAAGGTCTGTGGTTCCGGACTAAAAGCGGTGATGCTGGCGACCCAGGCGATCAAGGCGGGTGACGGTCATTGCTATGTGGCCGGCGGCATGGAGTCGATGTCGAATTGCCCGTTCATATTACAAGGGGCACGCCAGGGCTTGAAATTCGGCGATCAAAGACTCGTTGATTTGATGATCCTCGACGGTCTCTGGGACAGCTTTAATGATTACCACATGGGGCTGGCTGCCGAGTACACCGTGGAAAAATCAAAATTGACGCGCACCGAGCTCGATGAATACGCGGCCAATTCGCAAAACAAGGCGGCGAGAGCCATAACCGATGGCAAATTCAAAGCTGAAATCGTGCCGGTTCAGGTGCCGCAACGGAAAGGGGATCCGGTGATATTCGATACCGATGAGGGGCCGCGCGCCGGCACCACGGTCGAAACGCTGGCGAAACTAAGGCCGGCCTTCAAAAAGGACGGAGTGGTCACCGCCGGCAACGCGCCGGGCCTTAACGACGGAGCATCGGCCCTGGTTGTCACCTCCGGATCGTTCGCCAAGCAAAACAGCTTGAAACCGCTGGCGAAAATCATCGATTATGCCTCGGCGCATCGGGACCCCAGGGAGTTATTTTATGCGCCTATCGACGCGGTCAATACGCTGATGAAAAAAATGAGCGTCGATATCAATCACTGGGATCTGATCGAGGCTAACGAAGCATTTGCCGCGCAATGCCTGGCCGACGGCAAAGAGCTAAAGTGGGATTGGGACCGGGTCAATGTGCATGGCGGGGCAATCGCCCTGGGCCATCCAATCGGGGCTTCCGGAGCCCGCGTGTTGACGACTCTCATCTATGCTCTCAAGGACCGCGGCAAGAAAAAGGGCATGGCAACGCTATGCCTGGGTGGCGGTGGAGCCGTGGCCTTGGCGATAGAGTTGATGTAAGAAATCGATCCGAACGAAATGAAATAGGGCGGACGCGAGGTCCGTCCCTGCCAAGGCGCCATAAATGCCTCCCTACAGCAAGGCAATGACGCACCGGTTCAACGTCACGGTCAATTTCACGCCTCTCTTAGCACCGTGAAAATATAATCCGTCGAGGGGGGCGTCTGGCCCGGCTGGCGGATGATACGATAAATTTGTGCCCGGTGATGGATCGAATGATAATTTAGCTGCAAGGCTATATCGCGGATTTTCACGCTGAGCTTTTTGCCGTCGGAGGGCCTTTCAAAAATAATATCCCGATCCAGTTCAGCCTCGTCGAGTTTTTCCAGGAAGCGAATCCAGCCGTTTGCATTGTCGAGCCACCGATTTTCTAAATGGTCTAAGGGAAATATCATGTCATACCAGGCGAGGGTTTTATCATCCAATTCTTTCGTGATTCGGTTGAACCATTTATTTTGCGAAGTAATCAGATGGCTGATCAACTTAACTGATTCTTCGGGAACCGGAATCTTTTTTACCGCGTCGATTATCTGACGGTTTGCCCAATCGTTATATTTGAAGAAAACTATTAGATATTGTTTCATGATCTGCCTGGCTGTTTTTTAGATACAATTCGATCAAGCCTCAAGGAGGCTTGACCAAGAATATTTTAATTGTTTGCTCTTGCCACTTGATTTCATTTTAATTTCTTTTTTTCTTGCTTAAAAGGGAGATTTACAATGGATTTAAGGGCCTGATATAGTTCCTCAGCTTCGTTCATTTTCTCTATATGAGATTTCGGAGTAATCTCAATAGTTTTTTCCTTACCCGAACGTGATGCTGTTTGAATTATAATGGTTCCCCTGTATGCCTCAGGGGCTATATCAAGTCCGTGGGCCATAGAGTTGCGCCAAGATTTAAATTCCTCAACTTTTTTTAGAATAGTATTGAATTTTTTCTGATTTGAGCTATTCAATCCAAGTATTGGAATCATTCCTCGTGCTATTTCGAGCTTATTCTGAAACGTAAGGCCTTCTCTATGTAAAACAAATCTATAAAAATCCTCAGATTTAGTCTTATCGCCTATGAAATAGTTAATTATAAGATGGTTTATCTCATTTTCCATCCATAATGAATAATGCGTCAATTCGCCGGTAACGATTGCATCAAAGTCCTCTTTGCTAAAATCTTCATATCTCATTTGAAAATATTTCCTTCTTTTTACATCTTTTAGTTGTTTGGATTAGCAGACCCATTATGATGTGCTGTTATATTATTCTTGCATCTTTTTGCGCCAACCGAGAGTACTCATCAACTCTTGATCTTAATATTTTTGCATCAGCCTGCAAAAAATCGATATTATGGATATGTTCTTTTAAAATAATTAATCTTCCATTTTCGCTGGCAAATAAATACTTATTAGGAAATTTATTCGCATGCTTCGCAATTACATAAAACCATATAAAACCGCCAAAAAGAAATATATAACATCTAAAGTTATCCACCCTAACCAATCTTGGGTCACAAATAATGTCCATTATTTCTGATCCATCGGTCATAGCCATAATTAAACATCCATATTCATAATATTTGCCTGGATTTTCTGTTAATAGCATTTGCCTGATTTTTTCCTCGTGAGGACCTAAGTTAAAGTCTGCGAACATTGGTTTCCTGGCAATGCTCGCTCGCCAAATATTAGACAATTGAAATAATTTAAAGGTTTTATAATCGACATCATTATAGATAGTATATTGGGGGGCGCCTTGCGTGATCTTGACATCAATTCTTCCACCATAAATAAGCTTTTTTGCATAATTTTCAAAAATGCTAAATTTTTGCTCGCAATTTTTGCATAATAATTTTTCCCGGATACCTTTTTGTAGAATTTCTATTCTTTTATTCTCCGATTTGGGGATGCAGTATATTTTATGCTTTTTATCATAAACAGATTTGTAAAAAAACTCTGGAATGATGTGAGATTCCATTAATTCTGTTTCCGCCTTGCACAATTCACATTTCATTTTTGGCAGCTTTAAAACAAATGATTTTTAAATATTCTCTATCGTAAATTCTATTCTATCGTGCGGTTTATGTCGCTGCGATTATTATATATGCCTTTCCGCTCTATTTAATGAATACTAAATATTTTTTTAAATTTCAAATAAATTATTGCAATATGCACGCCACCGCATACGCGACTAAGTCTAGGGCAGACACAAACTACAGTCATATGTTATTAAGGGCAGGCGAAAAATTCTTGCCTTATTCCGACTTCCAATCAGGGGGAAAGCCGAACATCGAACAATTTCGATCAGCTTCTTTCAGCAACAGCCGGGAAATAACCAAACGCTGAATCTCCGAGGTGCCCTCGCCGATTTCATCCAGTTTGACGTCGCGCCACATCCGTTCGACCGGAAATTTATCAGTCAACCCTGCTTCACCGAGGATGCCGATCGCGCTCCAGCAGACGAAAGTGCCGGTCTCGGAGGCGTGCAGCTTGGCCATCGCCGATTCCCTGGAAAACGGCTTGCCGCTGTCTTTGAGCAGCGCCGCGTGATATATGAGATGGCGAGAGGCTTCGATCTGCGTGGCCATATCGGCAAGTTTGAAGCCATATCCCTGGTGGAAACCCAGCGGTTGTCCGTCAAGCTGTTTTTTTGACGCGTATTTAACGGCGACATCAAGTGCCCCCTGGGCCAACCCCAGCGCCATGGCACCAATTGAGATGCGGCCGCCGTCCAGGGTGATCATGAACTGCTTAAATCCCTCGCCTTCCTCGCCGAGACGATCTTCCGCAGGGACCAGGACGTCATCGAAATGCAAAAACCGTGTATCCGAGCCGCGCAGCCCGAGCTTGTTTTCTTTCTTGCCGCTGGCAAAACCCCTGGCGCCGTGCTTGATGATAAACGATGAAATACCATGGGTGCCACCCTCCTTGGACGTTCGCGCGGTAAAAACGACGGTCTGGCAGATTCCGGCGCTGGTAATCCAGCATTTGGTGCCATTTACCTTATAGCCGTCGCCTGTTTTCACAGCAAAGGTGCGCGTCCCGCCGGCATCGGAGCCGGCGCCCGGTTCGGTAAGGCCAAAAGCCGCCAGCTTGCCGCCGGTTGTAATTTCGGGCAGATATTTTTGCTTCTGTCGTTCATTGCCGAATTTATAGATCGGAAAATTGCCCAGTGAATTATGCGCAGCGATCGTTATGCCGGTCGAACCGCAAACTCGGGAGAGCTCCTCCACGGCGATGATATATGTCAACGTATCGGTGAAAGTGCCGCCGTATTTTCTATCGACCTGCATGCCCAGCAGACCAAGATCGTTTAATTTAGGGATAATCTCTTCGGGAAATACCTGCTGGCGGTCGATTCTGGTGGCGTAAGGCGCCACTTCACTCTCGGCGAATTCCCGAATTTTCATTCGATATTTATCGTGTTCCAATGTTGTCCACATCTTAAATTCCAGATTTGGTCGTGATTAAATTCCTGCCATCAAGACTTCGATTAAAACAACCTTACTTCTTCTGGCAGAGGTTTCTGTAGATGACGATTCTCTGGGCCTCGGAGGTGCCTTCGTAAATTTCGGTCACGCGGGCGTCGCGGAAATAGCGTTCGACGGCATATTCTTTGACGTAGCCGTAGCCCCCGTGGATCTGCACCGCCTGGTTAGCGACCCAGTTGGCGGTTTCGGAGGCGAAAAGTTTGGCCATGGAGCAATATTTGGTTGAGCGACCTCTGTCTTTTAGCACGGCCGCCTTGTGAGTGAGCAGGCGGGCAGCTTCGATTTTGAGCGCCATGTCGGAAAGTTTGAATTGGATGGCCTGAAAATGGGCGATGGGCTGGCCGAATTGTTCGCGTTCGTGTGCGTATTTGAATGCTTCTTCGAAGGCTGCCTGGGCGATGCCCACCGCTTGAGCGGCGATGCCGATTCGGCCATTATCAAGTAAACTCAACGCTATGGGGAAGCCCTTGTTTTTTTCACCTACCAGGTTTTCTCCGGGGATCCTGCAATCGATAAATGATACTTCGCGAGTATCCGACGGCTTCAAGCCCATCTTTTTTTCTTTGGCGCCAATATTCAGGCCGGGCGTATCGCGATCTACCAGGAAACAAGAAATACCGTGGTGGCCGGCCGCCCTGTCGGTCAGGGCAAATACGATAAAGATATTCGCGAAACCGGCGGAGGTTATCCAGGATTTGGTGCCATTAAGCAAAAAACCACCGCCCTTTTCATCGGCCGTGGTTCGAAGCGAACCGGCATCGGTGCCGGCGCCAGGCTCGGAAAGGCAATAAGAGCCAATGATTTCGCCGGCTGCCATTTTTTGAAGGTATTTCTTCTTTAGAAATTCCGACCCATATTCATAAATGGCACGGCAGCATAGCGAATTGTGTACCGACAGACCAACCATAACCGAAGCTGAGCCGCGCGCGAGTTCTTCCATGGCGCAGGCGTAGGAGAGAGAATCGAGGTCGAGCCCGCCATATTCTTCCGGCAGCAGCATGCCAAAATAGCCCAGCTCGGCGAGCTCGGTGTAAATCTCTTTTGGCACTTCCTCAGCCTCATCCATCTTCTCGGCAATCGGCATCAATTTTTTTTCGGCGAATTCCCTGGCCGCTTCTGCCATTAATTTTTGATCTTCACCAAGTTCAAAATCCATATCCACCCATCCTTATGCCAGATGATTAATCGTTGTATTCATAAAAGCCCCGGCCGGTTTTACGACCGAGGTGACCGGCCTGCACCAGCTTTCGCAGCAATGGGCAGGGACGATATTTGGAATCGTTGTAGCCTTTATAGAGTGTCTCCATAATCGCCAGGCAGATATCCAGGCCGATAAAATCGGCGAGGTAAAGCGGCCCCATGGGATGACCGGCACCCAGTTTCATCACGGTGTCGATATCATCAGCACTGGCCACGCCTTCCATCAGACAGAAGGCCGCTTCGTTAAGCATCGGCATCAAGATCCGGTTGGCGACGAATCCCGGATAGTCGTTAGCCTCGATCGGCGTCTTCCCGATCGCCAGGCAAAGGTTTTTGATCGTTTCGAAAGTTTCGTCCGACGTGGCGATGCCGCGAATTACTTCCACCAATTTCATCATCGGCACCGGATTCATAAAATGCATGCCAATAACCTTAGTCGGCCTTGAAGTTGCGGCCGCGATCGCCGTTATCGGCAGCGATGAAGTATTCGAAGCGATTATGGTTGTCGCGGGGCAAGTTTTATCGAGCGTCTGAAAGATATCCTTTTTGATGTTCATATTTTCCTGGACCGCCTCGATAACGAGAGGGGTCTCGCGGGCACTTTCGATTTTGAGCGAAAGGGTAATATTCGCCAGAGTCGCGGAAACCAGCTGGGTATCGATTACTCCTTTTTTAACCTGCCTTTCCAGGTTCCTTTTGATCGTGCCAAAAGCCCGATCGAGGTATTCCTGCTTGACATCAACCAGGACGACTTTTAAGCCGTTTTGAGCCATCACGTGGGCGATTCCATTGCCCATCGTCCCGCCGCCAATAACCGCCACTTCCTTGATATCCACGACGCCTCCAGAACCCATACCAATTGAGGGGCGTAACTGTCGGCCCCTCATCCAAGCGAACTTTTTCACAAGCTTCCACCACAACATAAAACATAAACAGCCGAAAGTAAAGCGTTTTGGAAATAGAACGACGGCTTCTTTTCGCAAGGTTTGCTCTGCCCATCACAATGCATTATCCTGTATGAAAAAAGCGCATTGCCAGATTTTTGATCGTGCCGGGCGCAGGTTGGGGCATGAAAACAGCCGAATCGATTGCGGATCAAAAACCGTATGTCATTGATTGACCGCAGGATAATCGCAGGTTACATTTGGCAACGTTTTGGGCATTGATTTTTCATGGATTTTCCCAAAAAGGAGGAAATATGGAATTCACAAACCTCATCACCGACTTATATAAATACAATACCGGCTACCTGATTAAACATATTACGCCGATGGACAAATCGCGACTTTTCGTCAGGCCACAACATAATCTCAATCCGATTATATGGATACTCGGCCATGTCGTGGTTTCCCGGGCAAGCATGGTGGAAATGCTGGGCGATGAAGTCGATATGACTGCCTACAGTCAACTGTTCGGGACCGGCTCCAAGCCGCTCAACGACCCCTCTGAATATCCGCATATCGATGAGATTATGGGCAAATTAGGCCGGCTCGGGGCAAGATTGACCAGGCTTCTTGACGAAGGTGGAGAGGCCTTGTTAAACAGGCAGGTCTGGGGCGCCTATGACAGCATCGGCAAATATGTTGTCAATGGCTACATTCACGAGACTTATCATATCGGACAGATCACCTACCTGATAAACATGATAGAGAAAATGAATTCGGCCAGGACAAGCCTCAAATTGGCTACGAAAAAGAGAAACGGTACCGGCAAGCTTTTGCTCGATAGCCTTAAATCGGTTCTAACTGTGAAATAAGGCGTCTAATCCGGCGCGCCGGGATTACTGAGAGCGCCTGAGGTAAGCGTGATATAGCGTGCACGAATGGCAGGGCAAAGGTAAAGATGTGTGCTTTCCAGCGAATAGATTCCTGGCGGCGATGTATTTTGCCGAATTCCAGGCTGCGCCAAAATCGGAGTCGGCAAGCGTGCCGAGGTCGTCTCGCGTATCGAAAACATAACAGCATGGCGAAATCGCGCCATCGTGATTGATCACGGGATATTTCCAGAGATGAGTACAGGGTTTTCCCAGCTCGTATTGCCGGATATCGAATTTGGCGAAATCTCCACTTAAGCGGTCTGAGGTAATCCATTCGTTGATCCCGTCCCGATCATCACCAGAGCCAAATGGCAATAGTGTGTCGACCACCTGCCAGCTATCTGCCCCTGTAACGCGAGCGAATCGGCCGAGCGACCGGCTATCTGCATCATTTCCTTTATGTCGCACCAGCTGAATAACGATCAGGGGATAGACGCTGCGTTTTGATTTTTTGATAGCTATAAGCAGCTTCAGGTTTTCGAGAACTAGCCCATAATTGCCTTTTATTCGATATTTAAGATAAGTGCTCTCGGACAATCCGTCCAGGGATACAATCAAGCGATCCAGGCCGCTGTCGATTATATCCGCGGCCATCGTTTGCGAAAGCCGAACGCACAGGTTACTGCTGGTGGAGACCACCAACCCTTTTTGCCTGGCAAGGCGGCAAAATTGAACGAAGTTTTTGACCAGAAGCGGCTCACCCCAATTATAAAGATGGACCGCCAGGGATTTGTCCTTAATCGAATCCAATACTTTTGCAAAAAAATCGATATCCATTATTCCTTTACGCCGATTTATCCGGTCGGTGCCGGTGGGACAGAGCGGGCAGGCCAGGTTGCAGAGGTTGGTAATGTCAATGACTATTTGTGGCGGGCGTGATTTCACGCGCGGAGCCAGGCCCTTGTATTCGATTGAATTTTTTATAAAATTAAATCCTTTCGATAAGCTAAAAGATTTGATGAACTTCCACAAGTAAAGGAGCTTATAACGGATTTTAGAGGGGATTATTCTGTGAGGTAAATACATTTTTGCCAATTGCCGGGGTTTATTTAAGACAAAAGCCCCTGCAACCAAAGCTGCAGGGGCATAAATCTCGAAATCGCCTTAGCGAAGCAGGGTGCCGGATATTACCAGTCTTTGCACCTCGGACGTGCCCTCGTAGATCTCAATTACCCTCTGGTCGCGATAGAGTTTTTCGATCGGGGAAAATTCGCCTATATAGCCGTAGCCACCATGGATCTGCATCGCATGATTGACGCAGAAATGGGAAACCTCGGTCGCGAACAATTTGGCCTGGGCCGCCTCCAGCGAATATTTGATGCCTTTATCTTTCATCTGGGCGGCTTTGTAAGTCAGCATGCGGGCCGCTTCAAGCTGAGTTGACATATCGGCGATTTTCCATTGCGTCGCCTGGAACTTGGCGATCGGCGAACCGAAGCAGACTCTTTTTTTCGAGTAGTCGATCGATTCGTCGAGGGCGCGCTGGGCGATCCCAACGCCTTGAGCGGCCACGCCGATGCGGGCGCTATCGAGAGTGCTCATGGCGATTCGGAAGCCCTTGCCCGGTTCGCCGAGCAGGTTTTTTTTGGGCACCCTGACATTATCGAACCATAGGCGGCCGGTGGTAGCGGCTCTCATGCCCATTTTATTTTTTAGCGTGGCCACCCTGATTCCCTTAGCGAGCTTGCCGTTTTGCCGGGCCTCCACGATGATGGTGGAAACTTTTTTTGAAGCCTTGCCTTCGGCGTCCGGTTCTTTTTCGACGATTTTTAAAAAGAGCACAAATAAATCCGCCACGTCGCCGTGCATGATGAAAATCTTTTCGCCATTAATGATAAATTCATCGCCGTCGAGTTCGGCGGTGGTAGCCTGGTTGGCCGCATCAGATCCGGCCTGCGGTTCGGTCAGGCAGAAGGCCGGAATTATTTCTCCGGTAATGCATTTTGGCACATATTTCTTTTTTTGCTCGTCGCTGCCAAAATGAACGATTGGATAGGTGGCCAGTTCGCCGACCGCATTCAGAAGGCATATCGCCGGGTCGTGATAGCAGAGTTCTTCGATCAGAGTGATATATTCGATATTGGAACGGCCGCCGCCACCCAGATCACACGGGGAATTAAAACCGATAAAGCCCTCTTTACCGAGCCTCAGATAGATATCTCGAGCGAATTGATCCGGGCCGTCGCGATGGTCGAGAGCCTTGCTGATCGGCTTGATATGCTTTTCAGCGAATTCAGCTACCCGATCCCTGACCGCCTGCTGCCTTTCTTCGATATTGAATCTCTCCATTGCCACTCCTTGTCGCATTATATGATATTTTCTTTTATTTCTTTCAAATTGCTTTTTAGATAGTCGATAATGTCTTCGGTCGTTGCCCCCGGCGTGAAAACGCGGCCGACGCCCATGGCCGCAAGGGTCCTGGCATCCGCCTCGGCGATAATGCCGCCACCAAATAATAGAATGTGGCCCGCGCCCTCTTTCTTAAGCCCATCAAGCACGGCGGGGAAAAGGGTCATATGGGCGCCGGAAAGCACCGACATACCAACGGCATCCACGTCTTCCTGAACCGCCGCCGCAACGACCTGCTCAGGCGTCTGCCGCAAGCCAGTGTAGATGACCTCAAAACCCGCATCACGCAGGGCCGCCGCGACAACCTTAATTCCCCGATCATGGCCATCAAGACCAGGTTTGGCCAGGAGGATTCTCCATTTCGTCGGCATAACCAACCTCTTAATTAGTGAGCTTCATTTGCCATTCACTCGCCAAAGGTGCGCGGCAAAATAGCTTCACCGGCACTTCAGCTTGGTGAAAATAATATCAAATCCAGGCAAATGCAACCGGTATCGCAAAGTTGTTGTCGAGAAATAATCGGGATTATTTAAGGGGAAAAAGATCAGTTGCCGCTGATATCGTAATCGCCGTGGTTGCCCTTAATCGTGATTACTTGAGTGCCATCGACGGTCAGCGAAACGGTGTGGCTGAATAGGGGAGTTTCCGGTTCATAAGGGAGCGTGGCCACCGACCGAAAATAGAAAGCCACGTCATCGCCACCGGAAAATACGACTCCGCCATCGATCAAATTTGGCAAGTTAATTCGCCCGGAGGGATAAACAAGCTGATGCAAATTGGTGGTTTCGGTAAGACCGGCACGATTTTGTGACATTGAGCCCAGCTCAACCGAATAGGCAGTGCGATTGATAAAAGTCACCAAGCCCTGCGCAAAAGTTTCGGGTTGGACAGCCGAATCCCTGGAGCAGCCGGTCATGACAATCACCATAAACGCCGCGATGAGAACTAAGATCTTGTTCCTCACGAAAAGTATATACGAAAAAAACGCCCCGATGGCAACAAAGAATTTAAATAACTCGTTTTGACAACCTACAATTGACGATGCTATAATATGGCTGGATATTGGCTCCGATTTTGGGGAGGATTATGGATACGTCCGGCACGATAACGATTTTCCAGGTTGACGCGTTCGCGGATGAACCGTTTAAAGGCAATCCGGCAGGCGTCTGCATTCTCGAAAGACCGCTCGACGATGTCGTCATGCAAAATATCGCCGGTGAAATGAATTTGTCGGAAACGGCATTTGCGGTGCCGGTTGCCCCGGGTGCTACGATAGCAGGAGCTTTTAAGTTCAAACTCAGGTGGTTTACGCCGACCTGCGAGGTGGATTTATGCGGGCATGCCACGCTGGCCACTGCGAAAATATTATATGATATTTTCGAAGTGAAGCATGAGACCATTGCCTTCGATAGCCGCTCTGGCGAATTAAGGGTGAGGCGCGATAACGAATTAATACAATTGGATTTCCCGGCGGGGGACCCACAACCAACCAAGCTGCCGGATTATTATCTGAATGCCCTCGGTCGCTACCGAACTGACCTGGCTGAAAAAGTCGTTGCGGCTGCCAGATGCACGCGCACCGGTATTCTGCTCGTTCATTTAAATGATCCCGATGAAGTTAAGAAGATAGCGCCTGATTTTGCAGATCTTGTTCAGGCCGAGGATTCGTTTGGCAGCAAGGGTGTATGCGTGACGGCTGCTGCTCGGCAACCATACGATTTTATATCACGTTTTTTCGCGCCGGGCCTTGGCATAAACGAGGATCCTGTAACCGGCGCGGCTCATACCGTCCTGGCACCGTACTGGCAGGCCGTGCTGAATAAAAGAAAAATGACCGCCTTCCAGGCCTCGGCCCGGGGGGGTGAAGTCCTGGTCGAAGTGCATGATGATATGGGCGGTCATCGCCGGCGGGTTCTGATATCGGGCAAGGCGGTGATCGTGATGGAAGCGGTCATGAAGCTTTCTACTGCCTGACAAATCATGTGATGCCGCCAGCGTTGCCTAAAAGTTCATATCCAAAAGGCTTTTTCATTCCTCTCGATTTTGCCATCTGAAATGAAATATTCTTCATATGGTTAAACATTATTTTAGTTTAGAGTTCAATAGATGAATTGGTAGCCGCGCATGGCAATTACATATGGTGCTTCAGCACAATAGTTCTTGAGGAGATCAATCCGAATGGAGATGGCGGTTTTAGGCGTGGTTACGGCGGCGACTATAAAGGGGGAATTTTTCGCAGAGTTGCCCTACGTCATCTCTAACCTGCCGGATGACATCATTTTCGCCTAAATTTTTAATTATTCTCGAAATGAAGCCGGCGATTTCGTTCATTTCGTACGTGCCCATTCCGCGCGTTGTCACCGCGGGGGTGCCGATACGGATTCCCGAGGTGATGAACGGCTTTTGCGGATCAAACGGCACCGTATTCTTATTCACAGTGATTCCGGCCCGCTCGAGCGTCTCCTCGACTTCCTTGCCGGTTATTCCCTGTTCGATAAAGCTTACCAGCAGCAGGTGAGTATCAGTTCCGCCACTGACGACATGGAAGCCTTCCTCAATGAGTTTACCCGCAATGGCCTGCGCGTTGGCGATGATACGTTGCTGGTACTCTTTGAATGACGGCTGCAAAGCCTCCTTGAAAGCGACCGCCTTGGCGGCGATAATATGCATAAGCGGACCACCCTGGATTCCCGGCATCACCTCGCGATCGATATCCTTAGCATATTTTTTCTTGCACATGATGAGTCCGCCGCGGGGGCCACGGAGGGTCTTATGAGTGGTGCTGGTCACGAAATCGGCGTAGGGGACTGGCGAGGGATGGAGGCCCGCTACGACCAGGCCGGCGATATGGGCGATGTCAACCATGAGAAGCGCCCCGGCGGCATCCGCAATTTCACGGAACCTGGCAAAATCCAGAATACGGGGGTAGGCTGACGCGCCTGCGATAATGAGCTTCGGCCTGGCTTCGGTGGCGATTTTTAAAAGCTCATCGTAGTCGATTGTCTCCGTTGCTCTGCTGACATTATAAGGGACGACATTGTAGAGCTTGCCTGAAAAATTTATCGGATGGCCATGGGTCAAGTGGCCACCATGCGATAAGTTCAAGCCCAGGATAGTATCGCCCGGCTTTAAAACGCACATATAGACGGCCATGTTGGCCTGCGATCCGGAATGTGGCTGCACATTCACATGCTCACAGCCGAATAGCTCCTTGCAACGGTCGCGGGCCAAAATTTCGGCCTGATCCACGTAGACACAGCCGCCGTAGTAGCGTTTCCCCGGATAGCCTTCGGCGTATTTATTGGTCATCACCGATCCCATGGCCTCGAGGACCGCTTCGCTCACGAAATTTTCGGAGGCGATAAGTTCCAGGCCCCCGTGCTGGCGTTTGGCTTCGTTACGCAGGGCTTCGAAAATTTCCGGATCGGTTTCTTTAAGGTACGACATATAGCTCATCCTCATTCATAATCATTTATCTTGCTTACGCGCCGGGCATGCCGGCCACCTTCGAAAGCGGTCGACAGAAAAACCTCAATTATCGCTTTTAATTGTGACTCCGGCGTAAACATCCCTGAAAGTACGAGCACGTTGGCATCGTTGTGGGCCCGGGTCAGGCGGGCCATTTCGGGTGTCAGCGCCAGCCCCGCCCGGATACCCTTGACCTTATTGGCCGCCATCGCCATACCATTGCCGGTGCCGCAGACGATAATTCCATAATCGACCTCGCCTTTGGATACAGCTTCCGCGGCCTTTATCCCGAAATCCGGATAATCGACGCTGGCATCGGAATATGTGCCGAAATCTGCGGCTTCGATTTTCCGCTCAGCCAGGAATTTTTTGACTTTTTCCTTGAGTGCGAATCCTCGATGGTCTGCGCCCAATGAAATTTTCATTTTACGTAGGTCAGCCAATTGTATTTGTCGACGTAGCCCGCCTTAAAAATGCCGAAGAAGGCGTTCTGGAGCTTCTCAGTTACCGGCCCGCGACGCCCTTCGCCGATTTTAATCCCATCTATATACGATATTGGCGTAATTTCGGCTGCGGAGCCGGTGAAGAATACCTCATCAGCGATATACAGGGCTTCACGGGGGATATTCTCCTCGATCACTTTCATGCCCATATCCAGCGCCATTCGAATGACCGTATTGCGGGTGATGCCGGGCAAGATTGAGGCGCTAAAGGGCGGCGTTACCAGAGCGCTATCGCGCACGATAAAAATGTTTTCGCCGGAACCTTCGGAAACATGGCCGAAAACGTCGAGGGCAATCCCCTCGACATAGCCGTGACTGAGCGCTTCCAGCTTGATAAGCTGCGAATTCATGTAATTCGCGGAGGATTTGGCCATATCAGGCATTGTGCCCGGGGCATTACGCCGCCAGGAGCTAACACATACCGAGACACCCTTTTCCAGGGCCTCCGGTCCCAAATACTGGCCCCAGGGCCAGACCGCTATGACGGTGTCGATGGGCACGCCTGTCGGATCGACTCCGAGGCTCTCATAACCCCTGAATACTATCGGCCTTATATAACAGGCATCCACTTTATTGATCCTGATCGTTTCGATAATCGCGGCATTGATTTCATCGTACGTGAAGGGGATTTCGATTCGATAAATTTTGCAGGAGTTGAATAGCCTGGTTGTATGTTCTTTCAAGCGGAAGATTGCCGACCCTTTCGGTGTCTTATAGCATCGGGCGCCTTCGAACAAGCTTGAACCATAATGAATAACATGCGCCAGTACATGGATTTTCGCATCATCCCAATTGACGAACTTGCCGTTGACCCAGATTTTTTCGGTTTTATGAAAAGGCATAATTCCTCCACCCGCTTATAATGTTTCTGCGCTGCGAATATAATAGAGTGCGGCGATGATTGGCAACTAAAATAAGCCTGTGCCATAGGCGCTTAAATTTATTGAAAAACGAGTTTTATTGACGTAAATATAGTCCTGACTATGGAGATTTTTTTAATAAAATTGCGGCGATACTCAAACAAGGTCAGAATTTATGGCGCCGGCAATTCGCTGGCAGTGACGGCGATCATCGTGCTAACCGTTTTGATTTGTAGCTGCGGTTCCAAACCCTCGGTAGATAAGGACCAGGCGGCGATGGCCAGAGCCGATAAATTGATGCATGAAAAAAACTATCAGGGAGCGCTTAAGGAATATCGGAGCGTATTCAAGCATCATAATAAGAATCCGCGACTCTACCGCTCGATCGCCGAATGTTTTGAAAATCTCGGCGAACTCGACAGCGCCATCACTTACTATGAAGGAGCAATCGTCTTCCGCCCCACCGATTCGGACGCATATCAGCGAATCGGTGATATCTATTATAAGAGGGTGATGTATCATGAGGCGATGACCTGGTACGACCGCGCCCGTGATCTGGGCTATCTCAAACCGCATAGCTACGTTCGCCTTGGCGATATCCATTTCAGGTGGCGCGAATATGATCAAGCCAGGGAATATTATGGTCTGGCCACCACCCTCGATTCCACTAATACCGACGGGTTTTATGGCCTGGGCCTGACCGCACTGGCGGTGCAGGATACTGCGCTGGCGATAGCGTACCTGCGAAAGGCGGCGGAGGCGGACCATGCCGGAACCGCTTTCATACTTGGCCAGCTGTATTTTGAAAAGGAAGATCTGGACGAGGCGGAAAAATGGTTCGATATCTGCTTGCAACTTCAGCCGGAGAGTGGCCTGGCGCTCAAGGCGGCAGAGTATAAGATACGAATCGATCTGCTGAAACAAGCCGGAAAAGCTGGAGCAAAGTAGGGCGCGTTCGTGATAAAAGGCGCGCTGAACCTTCGTAATGTTGGGGCTTTGTTTTTTTCCCTTGACAAGCACTGCCGGGTTTTCTATTTAAGAGCTTTCAGAATGAGACCTTTTAGCCGGAAACATCGCGCAGCCCAATAGGGCTTTTTTTTTGCATAGCTGATGCCCGATACCAAGATAATGGACGCCAAAGGGATTGCCCGGTCGATCAATCGGATCGCGTATGAGATATTGGAGCATAACCGCGGCGCCAAGGAAATGGTCATTGTCGGTATCCGCACGCGGGGCGCATTCCTGGCCGAAAGGCTCGCCCGCGCCATCAAGAAAATCGAAAAAGTGACGCTGCCGGTCGGGGCAATCGATATCACCATGTACCGCGATGATGTGCAGATTCGCCTTGACCAGCCCATTATCCAGAATTCCGACCTGATGTTTTCGATCACCGACAAAGTCGTTATCCTTGTTGATGACGTTCTCTATACCGGTCGGACAGTGCGGGCTGCCCTGAACGTATTAACTGATTTTGGCCGCTCGAAATCGATTCAGCTGGCAGTCTTAGTCGATCGCGGTTTACAGGAGTTGCCGATCCGCGCCGATTATGTTGCCATTAAGCTTCAAACTTTTCATGGTGAAAACGTAATCGTCAACCTCAAGGAAAAAGACCGCGAAGATAGCGTAGTTTTGCAGCAGCTAAACGGGGAGCAATTGAGGTGAAATTGCGCTCGCCTCATTTGATCACCCTGGAAGAACTTACAGCCGATGAAATTTATTTATTTCTCGATACCGCGGTCACGCTGAAAGAAATACTCTCCCGACCGATTAAAAAAGTCCCCACGTTAAGGCACATCACGGTTTTGAATCTTTTCTATGAGCCTTCCACGAGAACGAAGATATCCTTTGAATTGGCGGAAAAAAGGTTATCCGCCGATTCGGTGAGTTTTGCCAAGGCGACATCCTCGGTGGTTAAAGGGGAGACGCTTCTGGATACGGTCTGGAATATCGAGGCGATGAAAATCGACATGGTAGTGATCCGCCATGCCGTCTCGGGCACCCCTTTATTTTTGACCCGCACCTGCTCATCCAAAATAATTAACGCCGGCGACGGTGCTCACGAGCACCCGACGCAGGGCCTACTCGACATCTTCACCATGCGAGAGAAATATGGCAAAATCAAGGGCTTGCGGGTGGCCATAATCGGCGATATCAAGCATTCAAGAGTGGCCCGATCGAATATCTGGGGATTGAAAGCGCTGGGAGCGAGCGTGGCGGTTTGTGGACCGACGACATTGCTGCCCATCGAAATCGAAAAGATGGGGGTCGAAGTATTCACGCGAATCGAGGCTGCTCTGGAGGGCGCCGACGTCGTCAACGTTTTGAGGCTGCAAAAGGAAAGGCAATCCGCGGGCCTTTTGCCCTCCTTGCGAGAATACAGCAATCGTTTTTGCATAACCCGGGAGAGGCTGAAGTACCTGAATAAAGATTTTACGATAATGCACCCGGGGCCGATGAACCGGGGAGTGGAAATATCATCCGAGGTCGCCGATGGCCCGGATTCAGTGATTTTGCCCCAGGTGACTAATGGTGTGGCAGTGAGAATGGCGGTTTTGTATTTGCTTAGCGGCGGAGTAGGGACGATTGAATGATTATGTGATTGGCGGCGGCACGGTTATCGATCCCATCGATGGCTATTCCGGCCCGGGCTCGATTGTGGTCAAAAAAGGGAAAATCGCTGAAGTTATAAAAGGCAAATCGGCCAAAAAGGGCGATATCGATGTTTCGGGGTGCCTCATTAGCCCGGGGCTTGTCGATATGCACGTGCATCTGCGCGAACCGGGATTCGAATACAAGGAAACTATACAGAGCGGGGCATTGGCCGCCGCCGCTGGCGGATTTACTTCGGTTGCCTGCATGCCCAATACCGAACCGGCCCTTGATAACCAGGAAGCGATCAAGTTCGTTATTGAAAAGGCCAAGCAAGCGGCGGTCAACGTATATCCGATCGGGGCGTTAACCAAGGGGAGGCTGGGTCAGGAATTGGCCGAGATGGGGGATATGCAACTGGCCGGGGCCGTAGCCTTTAGCGATGACGGGTCAGGTGTGCAGAATAATCAGATCATGCGGCGGGCGATGGAGTATTGCCGGATGCTCGGCGTCGTGGCGATCTCCCATTGCGAATTCAACGATCTGGTCGATGAGGGCGTGATCAATGAGGGCTACCAATCGACCAGGCTGGGTCTTAAAGGCAATTGTCGGTTGGCTGAAGAACTGATGATCGCGCGGGAAATCATGTTGTCAGAATATACGGGCGCGGCGGTGCATATCGCTCATGTTTCGACGGCCGGTGGCGTGGAACTTATCAAAGCCGCCAGGAAAAAAGGGCTGCCGGTCACCGCTGAAACCTGCCCGCATTACCTTGCACTGACTGACGAAGCACTTGACACCTACGAGACCAATTTCAAAGTTAACCCGCCTTTGCGCACTGAAAAGGATGTCAGGGCGCTACGCAAAGCGGTCGCCGGGGGAATCTTCGATGCTATTGTCTCCGACCACGCGCCGCATGCATACGAAGAAAAGGCGCTGGAATTCGATTATGCCCCTTCCGGCATAATTGGTCTGGAAACAACCGTAGGAATCATTTCGACCGAACTAATCAAAAGGGGCGTAATTGGCTGGCCGGAAGCGATTAAGTTGATGTCGGTAAATCCCGCCGCCATTTTAAAAATCCCGGCTGGCACATTAACCGTAGGCGCCGCCGCCGATATTACCATAATCGATCCAGACCTCGAATGGACCGTGTCGGTTCAGGATTTCCTCTCACTATCGAAAAATTCTCCCTACATCGGGATGAAGCTGGTCGGTCGAGCGGTGAAGACGATTGTCGGGGGGAAGATGGTCTTTGAATTAAAGCAGTAATGGTCGGTCAAAGAAGGCCCGCCATAAAATTGACTTAGCATAAATTCGGCTCGCATGCTAAAAAAATCTCCTTATTTGAAATTTCTGATTTTATCAATAGCCTATTTATTGGT
>Ga0299912_10001299_pt1 | contig 20207 bp, 20 predicted proteins | sample RVTome_2_FD_207667 | JGI IMG/M metagenome (GOLD analysis project Ga0299912, IMG submission 207667) | Soil microbial communities from uranium-contaminated site in the Upper Colorado River Basin, Wyoming, United States - RVT95D214 (version 2) ... | reverse complement strand
CCACCATCTGCTCACGTATCAGTTGTGATCTCAGTTTCGCTTTCCGCAGCGTGCGCCAGGCGATCAGCAGCGCCAGGGCAATCGCCGCGATGCTGAATGCCAGCGTGAATGAAAAGGTACGCCGGTAAGACTGCTTCACCCGTTGCAGGGCGTTCAGGTTGGCCTGTTGATACAGATTGCGCATGTCGGCCAGCTGCTGGTTGAAAGCCGCCTTGTTGGGGATGGCTTCCTGCACCAATACCCGCTGCGCGTCGGAGCTGCGTTCTGCGTTGATCAGGTCGATCACCCGTTCCTGTATCGCTTCAGTGTCGTTGACCAGGCGGGTCTGGGCATCGAAGCTGCGTTGCTCGGCGGCGGAGAATCCCATCTGGCGCAAAGCGTTGCGCCCGCTCCCGACCAGGAAACCTGCGCGGTTGAACTCCATGAAATAGGCATCGCGCTCGAACGGGTCGCTGGCCAGCACTATGCGGAACAGGCTGTCGGTGCGGAGGTGCGAAGCCACCTGGGTTTGCGTGATGAGATCGATCTTGCGGTTGTGGGTCTCGACCACCGTGGTCATTTGTGAGCACAAGGCTTGCAGTTGCAGCAGGCTGTTCAAGGCTAGCCCGCAAATCAGGGCGATCAGCACGACGAAGGCCGTGCTGGTGGTGAGAGAGATTCCACGCTGTAGTGGCATGAGCGCTTTTGATCAGGTCATTTTTAATATTTAGTCCATTATTGGCCGGTTCGCAGGGCCCGCAGGGTGCGGGCCACTTCCTGCACATGCCGTGCCGGATCAACCTTGTCGAAGCGTGCAGCAATGCGGCCGTCCGGCGCGATGATGAAGGTGTGGCGGCGCGCAAACCGCGCAATCCCCAGATTCAGCAGGCTGCCGTAGGCCGCCGCCGCCCGGCCGTCGGGGTCCGACAGCAGCGGAAACGGCAATGTATATTTGCGGGCGAATTCGGCATGCGATTGCGTGTCGTCGACACTGACCCCCACCACTGCCGCGCCGAGATCGCCCAGCACCCCGATATCGTCGCGAAAACGGCAGGCTTCCCGGGTGCAGCCCGGCGTGTCGTCCCTGGGGTAGAAATACAGCACCAGCCATCGCCCTGCGTAATCGCGCAGGCGATGGACCTGGCCGTTCTGGTTCGTCAGTTCAAACTCCGGCGCAGCGCTTCCCTCCGGCCGTTGCGCGCCCGGCCGCAGCATCCACAGGATGGCACTCGCCACCAGCAACAGCGCCGCCACTCCGCCCAGTATCAGTTTCATATGCTCTCCTGCCGCGCATCATAGCGGGCCCGGCGTGGCTCGGTAATCCATGCGGGATTCGGTACAATGCGCGCCACGCCCCGGTAGCTCAGTGGATAGAGCAACCCCCTCCTAAGGGGTAGGTCGGACGTTCGATTCGTCTTCGGGGCGCCACACTCGATCGGTGCGCAGCGCACAAAAGAAAATAGCGGCTTTAGCCGCTATATTTTTTACATCTGATTTTTGTCACAACCCGGGAAGGGCTGGATATTAAGCACCTTACCGAATGTAAGGTGGCGTCCCCACGGGGATTCGAACCCCGGTACCTACCGTGAAAGGGTAGTGTCCTAGGCCTCTAGACGATGGGGACCCGGACGACGGTGTGAACCGCCAATTTACTGCACGGCTTGCGCCGCTACTGCTTGTTGGAAAGCTGGGTCAAGGTGACGCCGAGCAACAATCCGACGAAACCCAATGGTACCAGCGAGATCCAGACTTCGGCATTCTCGCTGCCATTCAGCATTTTCCAAAACCCAACAACCAATCCGACGACACTCAGTATCAGCCCCAGCAATGTGGTGATGACGCCAAGCTTGTGCATCGGCCTTCCTGTTAGTTGGTGGAGGTAAGCGGGATCGAACCGCTGACCTCTTGCATGCCATGCAAGCGCTCTCCCAGCTGAGCTATACCCCCAACGAAGCCGCGCATTCTATAGAGGCCTTTCGCGCTTGTAAAGCCTTCGCGCGCACTTCAATCGGGAAAAAGTTTGCCGGGGTTGAGAAGATCGTGCGGATCGAATTGCTGTTTGATCGCACGCATCAGGGCGAGCGTGGCGGGGTCGATTTCCTGTGGCACGAAGCGGCGCTTTTCGGTGCCGATGCCGTGTTCGCCCGAGAGGGTGCCGCCCAGCGCCAGGACGCGCAGCATGATGGCGTCGAGCGCCAGGTGGGCGCGATCCATTTCGTCGGCGTCGTCGGGATGCACCATCAGGTTGACGTGCAGGTTGCCGTTGCCGGCGTGGCCGAACGACACCACGGCCAGCCGGTGCGCGTTGGCGGTGTGGTCGATGAAGTCGACGAAGCCGGCGAGTTCCGACACCGGCACCACCACGTCCTCGTTGATCTTGAGCGGCGCGATCTGTTTGACCGCGTGCGACAGCGATTTGCGCGCGGTCCACAGCTGGGTGATGGCCTCGCGCGTGAAGCCGCTCTTCATCTCAAGCAGGCCGTCGCCTGCGAGCGCGGCTTCCAGAGCGGCGATCTGGCGCGGCAGGTCCGCTGCGGCGCCGTCGGCCTCGACCATCAGGATCGCGCGGGTGCCGGGCGCCAGGTCGTCTGCCGCGCCGGTGGGGCGGATGGCGTCAATGGCGCGATGGTCCATGAATTCGAGTGCGCAGGGCATGACGGACTGGTGCATGACGCGGCTGACCGCGTCGAGTGCGCTGCGGTTGTCGGCGAAGCACAGGCGCAGGGTGGCGACGGCTTCCGGTGCGGGCAGCAGTTTCAGCGTGGCTTCTGTGATCAGCGCCAGCGTGCCTTCGGAGCCGACCAGCAGGCGGGTGAGGTCGTAGCCGGTGACACCCTTGGTGGTGCGGCAGCCGGTGCGGATTTCGCGGCCGTCGCCGGTGACGGCGCGCAGGCCCAGCACGTAGTCGCGGGTGACGCCGTATTTGACGGCGCGCGGCCCGGCGGCGTTCATCGCGAGGTTGCCGCCGATCCGGCAATAGGCATTGCTGCCGGGATCGGGCGGGTAGAACAGGCCGGCGCTGCGCGCGATGCGGTCGATTTCCTCGGTGACCACGCCGGGCTCGACGACGATGAGGCGGTTGGCCGGATCGAATTCGAGCACGCGCCGCATGCACTCGAAGCTGACCACCACGCTGCCGGGCGCGGGCAGCGCGCCGCCGACATTGCCGGAGCCGGCGCCGCGCGGCGTCAGTGCAACGCGGTGTTCGAAGGCGATGCGCGCGAGCGCCGCCACTTCGTCGTGCGAGGTGGGGAACAGCACGGCATCGGGCTCGACCCGGCGCGGGGTTTCGTCGCAGGCATACACCGCCCGGGTGGCAGCATCGTCGAACACGCGATCGGCGCCAAGGGCGGAACGGAAAGCGGCAAGGGCACGATCGGACAACATGGCAAACAGGGAAGAAAGGGTGTCAGGCCGAGAGCTCGGGCGGCAGCTGTGCGACCAGCTGGGCGATCATGTCGGCGTCGAAGTCCATGCCGATGTCCCAGCCCGGATTCAGCGCGATCGGAACGCCGCCGCCGATGCGGCGCAGCAGCCAGGAAAGCTCCGTCAGCAGGCCGCCCGAAAACTCGGGGTAATGCTCGACAAAGGGCTTGGCGCGCTCGGGGCTGGTGAACAGGACCAGCACGCGCTCGCCGTCCTCGTCCTCGATGATCAGCGGGTCGGCCTGGGTGCTGCGCTGGAAACCCTGGATGGGGTTCTTCTCGTCGCGCACCGGCATGAACAGCTGCTGGTCGATCAGTTGCAGCACGAAGGTTTCGGGGTCGAGCGTGCCGTCATGGACGGCAGCCAGCTGCTCTTCAAGCGCGTTGTGGGGGACGAAGTTCATGGTCTTGGGAGGATTGGGGATTCCGGCCAGTTTAACGTAAGCCGTGCCCCTTATTGTAGGAGGCCCGCCCTCGGGCCGATGGGGTGGTCATCGCGGGGTTGAGATCGCGGCGAGGGCGCCGCTCCCACAGGTTCCGTGCTGTTGCAGGAGGCCCGCCCTCGGGCCGAAGCCGTGGAGCTTGCAGCGGTGCGAAATTCGCGGCGGGGGCGCCGCTCCCACAGGGATACAGGGTATTCGCCTTTTAGGGCTCCCAGCGTTCGGGATTCGCCCAGAACCGGGGGTTGAGCCAGTCCGGCACCGTCTTGTAGGTGTCGAGGTCGTAGTCGTGGATGCGCGTGCCATCGGTCGGGTCGGTTGCATACAGCGTGAAGCCGAGTGCGCGAAACATCGCCTCATCCAGCACGCAGCCGGATGGCACGACCAGCAGGATGCGCGGCGCAACGTACAGGCGTGTCTGGCTGACCAGGTGCCGGGCCTGCTCTGCGCTCAGTCCGTTCAGCGCATCGATACTGAATGCCAGCGCACACGGCGAATCCGGTAGGGCGTCGGGTGTGCGGAGCGGTGTGTTCAGCAGCACTTCGCCTGCCAGTTGCCGGGCGGCGGCATCGAGCGCGCACACGCTTTCGGGCTGGATTTCCAGCAGGCGTGTCTGCAGGTGGTCGCGCCAGCTCATGCTAGGGCGTGTTAACGCTAATTTCACGCCCTAGCCCTTGCGTGGCACGCGCACCAGCCGGGTGCCGGCGATGCGGTCGTGCAGGAACTGGCGGTCGCGGTCGAACAGCGCCCACCAGAAGCCGGCGCCCGCCAGCAGCAGGCCCAGCAGGGCGAGGAAAAAGCGCAGCACGGCCTGCCTGAAAGTCAGGGTGTCGCCATTCACCTGAACCAGGCGAATGCGCCAGGTTTTCATCGCCAGCGTTTGCCCGCTGCGCAGCCAGAACGCGCTGAAGTAGGCGAACAGAATGCCCAGGATGTAGACCTGAAACAGGTGGCGCTGCCAGGGCGCGTGCATCTCGCCGACCACCGGGATGATGATGAAGGAGGCCACGAACACCACGGCCGTGACGAGCAGCGATTCGTAGATCATGGCGGCGATGCGCACCAGGAACGGGGCGGGGGAGGCTATTGCGTTGTCTTGCATGGTGGCTCTATATTGCGGTCTGGCGCGACACTTTGCCACAGCGCGCCGCAACCATAAGCAAAATCAAGCATAAGCAATATCAAGGAGCGAGCTCGATGCATATCGTAAGGCAACTCATGGCGATCCCCGGCGTAGTCGCTGCCGGCGAGTATGCGTACCGCGGCGACCGTTTCTCGTACGAGGGCGCGCTCACCGACGAATTCGCGCGCATGGCGTCGATCCTGTGCCGTGCCAACACGCTGTCGGTCAACATGCAGTCCGAAATATTCGATTCCTTTGCCGAAAACTGCGGCTGCCGCCCGGTGCAGGGCTGGATCGTCCGCGGCAGCCAGATCACCATCTGTTCGGTGGGCAATTATTTTGCCTTCATCGAAAACCGCGACGAGCTGCTGAACGACGTCATGACCATCATGCGCGCCAAGGTCGGCGACGTGCAGGACGACCTGCTGGTCAACCTGTATGCCAGGCTGGGTGGCAACACCAAGGAAGCGTTGTACTGACGCCTGATATCAACCTATACACATTCTGAAAGCTGATATGGATCTGCAAAAAATGATGGATTTGCCGGGCGCACTGGCAGCGTTTACCTACAGCGACAAGGGCGACCTGCAGTCGCATGTGCTGCGCGAAGGCACCGCGTTGACGCCGCAGGTGCTGGACCTGCTGGCCCGCTCGTGCGTCGCCAACCTGGCCATCGCCGGCATGGAAGCGCGCGGCTGGGAAGCGCTCACCGGGCAGGCCGGGTTTCAGCCGCTCCAGGGTTTCTCGCTGGTGGGCCTGGAGTGGTCGGTGGTGGTGGATGGCAACTGCGGCGTGGTCGTCAAGAACCGCGACGCCGACTACGAAGCCTGCTTCAAAGCCGTTCAGGCTGCCTGAGGAGCGCGCATGACGCTGAGAAAAATCCTGGTGCTCGATGGCGTGACGGCCGTCTGCCGCTTCCGCGACGACGGCGTGCTCATGGCGGCCGAGGGCATGCTGTCGCAAGACCAGATGGAGCGGCTGGCGAAATTTGCCCAGTGGTATCGCCGCATGGTATCGAGCAATACCGATGTCCTGTCCCTGTTTTCGCAGATGCGCGGCTGGTCGCCGTCGCAGGGCTGGGTCGTGCAGGGCGATGCGATGACGGTGTGCAGCTCAGGCAACATGGTGTGCATGTTCGAGAACGCGCAGGGCTCGCTGAACGAAGTCATGCGGGCATTGACCGAAGCCGCACACGAATAAGCGGGCGTATCCCTGGCCTCGGCTCGGGTTGTCCGGCCCGAAGCGCGCCCGGCAGAAAACCAACCCCTCCGCACGGAGGGGTTTTTCATGCTGCGAATGTTTTTTGCAGGCCCTGGAACGGCGGCCGATGCTCAAAAGCCGTCCGGATAACCGTTTCGCCATGATTTCTTGACCGAAACAGGGCAAAGCGATTACTCTCGCAGGTCCACCAACGAATTGATTTATTGCCAGTTTATGGAAGCCACGGGCGCCGAAATCGTCGTACGTTGTCTGGCCGAAGAGGGGGTCGAATTTGTGTTCGGCTATCCCGGCGGGGCCGTGCTCAACATCTACGACGAAATTTTCAAACAGAATAAATTCAAGCACGTGCTGGTGCGCCACGAGCAGGCCGCGGTGCATGCCGCCGACGCCTATGCGCGCGCCACCGGCCGCGTCGGCGTGGCGCTGGTGACTTCGGGACCGGGCGTCACCAATGCGGTGACCGGGATTGCCACGGCCTACATGGATTCCATTCCTATCGTCGTCGTCACCGGCCAGGTGCCAACCCCGGCGATCGGCCTGGATGCGTTCCAGGAAGTCGACACCGTCGGCATCACGCGTCCCTGCGTCAAGCACAACTTCCTGGTCAAGGACGTGAAGGACCTGGCGGCGACGATGAAGAAGGCCTTCATCATCGCCGCCACCGGTCGCCCCGGCCCGGTGGTGGTCGACGTGCCCAAGGACGTGACCGCGCACATCACTGAATTTGTCTATCCGGACACGGTCGAGATGCGTTCCTACAACCCGGTGGTCAAGGGCCACAGCGGGCAGATGAAGCGCGCCGTGCAGATGATGCTCGAAGCCAAGCGCCCGATGATCTACGCCGGCGGCGGCGTGGTGCTGGGCGATGCCTCGGCGCAACTGCTCGAACTCGCCCGCCTGCTCGGCTTCCCCGTTACCAACACCCTGATGGGCCTGGGTGGACATCCCGCCACCGACAAGCAGAACCTCGGCATGCTGGGCATGCACGGCACCTACGAAGCCAACATGGCGATGCAGCACTGCGACGTGCTGCTGGCCGTCGGCGCCCGCTTCGACGACCGCGTGATCGGCAACCCCGCGCACTTCGCGCGCGAGCAGCGCCGCATCATCCATATCGATGTCGACCCCTCGTCGATTTCCAAGCGCGTCAAGGTCGACGTGCCCATCGTCGGCGACGTGCAGAATGTGCTGACCGACATGCTGGAACTGCTGAAGCAGGCCAAGGAAAAGCCCGATGCGCCCGCGCTGAATGCGTGGTGGACGCAGATCGAATTGTGGCGTGCTAAAAATTGCCTGAAGTACAACCACAGCGGCGCCATCATCAAGCCGCAGTACGTGGTGGAAAAGCTGTGGGAAGTGACCAGGGGCGATGCCTACATCACCTCCGACGTCGGCCAGCACCAGATGTGGGCGGCGCAGTATTACAAGTTCGACAAGCCGCGCCGCTGGATCAACTCCGGCGGCCTCGGCACCATGGGCGTCGGCCTGCCCTATGCCATGGGCGTGCAGCTCGCGTTCCCCGACGCGCAGGTCGCCTGCATCACCGGCGAGTCGAGCATCCAGATGTGCATCCAGGAACTGTCGACCTGCAAGCAGTACCGCATTCCCGTCAAGGTCGTCACGCTCAACAACCGCTACATGGGCATGGTGCGGCAGTGGCAGGAATTCTTCTACGGCAGCCGCTACGCCGAGTCCTACATGGAGTCCTTGCCCGACTTCGTGAAGCTGGCCGAAGCCTACGGCCACGTCGGCATGCGCATCGACAAGCCGGAAGACGTCGAGGCTGCGCTGAAGGAAGCCTTCTCGCCCGCGCTGAAGGAGCGCCTGGTGTTCATGGACTTCCAGACCGACCAGACCGAAAACGTCTTCCCCATGGTGGAAGGCGGCAAGGGCCTGTCCGAAATGATCCTGGCGGAGGAGCTATGAGACACATCATTTCCCTCCTGATGGAAAACGAAGCCGGCGCGCTGTCGCGCGTCGCCGGACTGTTCTCGGCACGGGCCTACAACATCGAGTCGCTCACCGTGGCGCCCACCGAAGACGCCACGCTGTCGCGCATGACCATCGTCACCACCGGCTCGGAAGACGTCATCGAGCAGATCACCAAGCAGCTGAACAAGCTGGTCGACGTGATCAAGGTGATGGACCTGACCGATGGCAGCCACATCGAGCGCGAACTGATGCTGGTCAAGGTCAAGGCAGTCGGGCTGGGGCGCGAGGAGATGAAGCGCACCGCCGACATTTTCCGCGGCCGCATCATCGACGTCACCGATTCGACCTACACCATCGAGCTGACCGGCACCGGCTCCAAGCTGGATGCCTTCCTGGAGGCGATCGACCCCGCCTTCATCATCGAAACCGTACGCACCGGCGCATCGGGCATCGGTCGCGGCGATCGCAGCCTGAAAGTTTGAAGCAGCGCAGTCTCAAAGTCTGATTTTTCAATTCGTCATTTTTAATTTTTTGCCTGGGAATTCACCATGAAAGTTTATTACGACAAGGACGCCGACCTTTCCCTCATCAAGAAGCGCAAGGTCGCCATCATCGGCTACGGCTCGCAGGGCCATGCCCATGCCTGTAACCTCAAGGACTCGGGTGTCAACGTGACCGTCGCCCTGCGCCCGGGCTCCGCTTCCGCCAAGAAGGCCAAGAACGCCGGCCTCAAGGTCAAGACCGTGCCTGAGGCCGTCGCCGCCGCCGACCTGGTAATGATCCTCACCCCGGACGAGTTCCAGTCCAGGCTGTATCGTGATGAAGTGGAGCCCAACCTGAAGAAGGGCGCGACCCTGGCCTTCGCCCACGGTTTCTCCATCCATTACAACCAGATCGTGCCGCGCGCCGACCTCGACGTCATCATGATCGCCCCCAAGGCCCCCGGCCACACCGTGCGCTCCGAGTTCGTCAAGGGCGGCGGCATCCCCGACCTGATCGCCGTGTTCCAGGACGCTTCCGGCAAGGCGCGTGACCTCGCCCTGTCCTACGCTTCCGCCATCGGCGGCGGCCGTACCGGCATCATCGAAACCACCTTCAAGGACGAGACCGAGACCGACCTGTTCGGCGAGCAGGCCGTGCTGTGCGGCGGCGCCGTGGAACTGGTCAAGGCCGGCTTCGAGACGCTGACCGAAGCGGGCTACGCCCCCGAGATGGCCTACTTCGAGTGCCTGCACGAGCTGAAGCTGATCGTCGACCTGATGTACGAAGGCGGCATCGCCAACATGAACTACTCGATCTCCAACAACGCGGAATATGGCGAATACGTGACCGGCCCCAAGATCATCAACGCCCAATCCAAGGCCGCGATGAAGGAGTGCCTGGACAACATCCAGAACGGCAACTACGCCAAGCGCTTCATCCTGGAAGGCCAGTCCAACTACCCCGAGATGACCGCCTGTCGCCGCAACAATGCCGCGCACCAGATCGAGGTGGTGGGCGGCAAGCTGCGCGCCATGATGCCCTGGATCACGGCCAACAAGCTGGTCGATCACTCCAAGAACTGATGCAGGCAGGAGCCGGGGGTGGGGTGTGAGGGTTATTATTAGCCCGCGCGCCTCACCCCTTTCTCTTCACCCCTCACTGAACTTATGACACATCCCCTTATCGCCCGCGAGGGCTGGCTGGTTTTGCTGGCCGCATTTGCGGCCGCCCTGATCGCGACCTGGCTCGTCGGCGGGTGGTCGATCCCGTTCTGGATCTGGGCGGTGTTCGCGCTGCAATTCTTCCGCGACCCGGCGCGCGTGCCGCCGATGGATGCCGACGCGGTGATTGCGCCGGCCGACGGCCGCATTGTCGTGGTGGAAAAGGTCAGCGATCCCTATCTGGAGCGCGAGGCGCTGAAGATCAGCGTCTTCATGAACGTGTTCAACGTGCATTCCAACAAGAGCCCGGTCGATGGCGAGGTCAAGGGGCGCTGGTACACCCCGGGCAGCTTCGTCAACGCCGACCTCGACAAGGCGTCCACCGAGAACGAGCGCAACGCAATCTGGATCCAGACTGCACGCGGCGACGTCACCAGCGTGCAGATCGCCGGCCTGATCGCGCGGCGCATCCTGTGCTACGTGCGCACCGGCGACAAACTGGTGCGCGGCCAGCGTTACGGCTTCATCCGCTTCGGCTCGCGGGTCGATGTCTATCTGCCGGTCACGGCGCGCGCCGAAGTCTCGATCGGGCAGAAAGTCACCGGCGGGCGTACCATACTGGCTCGCTGGTAGCTAGGGCGTGTTAACACTAATTTCACGCCCGCGACGAGGCCAATTCGGGATGCAGGCCGCGAAGCGAGACGCGCCGCAGTGTCGTTCACTGCAAGCGGCTCGCGACAAAGGCATGCGCCCGAATAGGCCCGTCCCTCCGGGTTGCCGTGAGAAAGCGCGTCTGCGGCGTTGCGCCACTTGGCAAGGGATGGCCCTTGCCGGCGCGACGCGCCTTGCATCCATCGCTTTCTCGCGGCAACGCGGACGCGAAATTAGTGTTAACACGCCCTAGGTTGGCCATGCCCGATTTCAATCACCGCAAGAACGACAGGACGCGACCGCGGATGCGTGATCGCGGCATTTACCTGCTGCCGAATCTCTTCACCACGGGCGCGCTGTTCGCCGGCTTCTACGCCATTGTCCAGGCCATGAACGGGCGTTTCGAGCATGCGGCGGTGGCCATTTTCATCGCCATGGTGCTCGACGGACTCGACGGCCGCGTCGCCCGCATGACGCATACCCAAAGCGCCTTCGGTGCCGAATACGACAGCCTGTCCGACATGGTGTCGTTCGGCGTCGCCCCCGCGCTGGTGATCTACGAGTTCGCGCTGCAGGGCATGGGGAAATTCGGCTGGATCGCGGCCTTCGTTTATTGCGCCGGCGCCGCCCTGCGGCTGGCGCGCTTCAACACCCAGCTCGACACCGTCACCGACAAGCGCTTTTTCCAGGGCCTGCCCAGCCCGGCTGCGGCTGCGCTGGTTGCGGGCTTCGTCTGGGTAATGGTCGAATACGACGTGACGGGCGAGGACGTGCGCTGGCTCGCCGCCATGGTTGCGCTGTTCGGCGGGCTTTCCATGGTCAGCAACTTCCGCTTCTACAGCGGCAAGGAAATCAACCTCAGGAAAAGCGTGCCCTTCTTCGTCATCCTGCTGATCGTGCTGGCCTTCATCCTGGTCTCCACCAGCCCGCCCGAAGTGCTGTTCGGCGTGTTCGTGCTGTATGGCCTGTCGGGTTATGCCGACGCGCTGTGGCGGCTGACTCGCCGCAAAAAGACACCCCCCTTGCCGGGCAACGAAAAATAGATACAATTTAGACCATGTCTAATCAGTCGCACCCGTCTTATCTCCTCTGCCTGTCGAACCTTCTGTTCGGCAGCCTGCTGCTGCGCTCTGCGCACGCATACTGACCCCCCCTCCCTGCAGTACCCGCGCCGCCAGCTTCACGCGGCAACCCCGATATAATGCGTCGGCCTGACGCCGACCCACCATGGAGCCTGCCATGAAAGACCGTTTGTTTATTTTCGACACCACCTTGCGCGACGGCGAGCAAAGCCCCGGCGCGTCGATGACCAAGGAAGAAAAACTCCGCATCGCGCGCCAGTTGGAAAAGCTCGGCGTCGACGTCATCGAGGCTGGCTTTGCCGCGGCCAGCCCGGGCGACGCCGAGGCGATCCGCACGATTGCCGAAACGATCCAGAACTCGATCATCTGCTCACTGGCGCGTGCCAACGAGCGCGACATCCACGCGGCAGGCGGCGCCATCAAGCCGGCCAGGTCGGGGCGCATCCACACCTTCATCGCCACCAGCCCGATCCACATGGAAAAGAAGCTGCGCATGCAGCCGGATCAGGTGGTCGAGGCTGCGGTGAAGGCGGTCAAGCTCGCGCTCGAATACACCGACGACGTCGAATTCTCGGCCGAGGATGCGGTGCGCTCCGAGATGGATTTCCTGGTGCGTGTGTTCGACGAGGTGATCAAGGCCGGCGCCAGGACCATCAACGTGCCCGACACCGTCGGCTACAGCATTCCGGCCCTGTGGGGCGAGCGCATGAAGCAGCTGATCGAGCGGGTGCCGAATTCCGACAAGGTGATCTGGTCGACCCACTGCCACAACGACCTCGGCATGGCGGTCGCCAACTCGCTTGCCGCCGTGATGAACGGCGCGCGCCAGGTCGAGTGCACCATCAACGGCCTCGGTGAGCGTGCCGGCAACGCCTCGCTGGAAGAGGTCGTGATGGCGGTGCGCACGCGCCGCGACGTGTTCAGTTGCGACACGCGCATCGACGCCACCCAGATCGTGCCGGCGTCGAAACTCGTCTCGACCATCACCGGCTACCCGGTGCAGCCGAACAAGGCCATCGTCGGCGCCAACGCCTTCGCCCACGAATCGGGCATCCACCAGGACGGCGTGCTGAAGCACCGCGAGACCTACGAAATCATGCGCGCGGAAGACGTGGGCTGGAACGCCAACCGGCTCACGCTGGGCAAGCTGTCGGGCCGTGCTGCGTTCAAGAGCAAGCTCGCCGAGCTCGGCATCGTGCTCGAGACCGAAGAGGCGCTCAACGCCGCGTTCGCCCGCTTCAAGGATCTCGCCGACAAGAAGCGCGAGATCTTCGACGAGGACCTGCAGGCGCTGGTCTCCGACGAGGGCTACGCGGCCGATCACGAGCGCTACAAGCTGGTGTCGCTGAAGGTGTGTTCCGAAACCGGCGAAGTGCCGCATGCGCAGCTGGTGTTCACCGACGAAGGCGCCGAGAAACAGGCCAGCGGCCTGGGTTCCGGCCCGGTCGATGCCACCTTCAAGGCGCTCGAATCGGTGGTCAACAGCGGCGCCGATCTGCTGCTGTATTCGGTCAACAACATCACCAGCGGCACCGATTCGCAGGGTGAAGTGACGGTGCGGCTGGCGCTGGACGGCCGCGTGGTCAACGGGCAGGGCGCCGACACCGACATCGTGGTGGCCTCGGCCAAGGCCTACCTGCACGGGCTCAACAAGCTGCACAGCAAGCGCGAGCGGGCGCACCCGCAGGTGTAAGGAACCCCGTCATGAAAAACGCCCCGATAAGCGGGGCGTTTTTCATGGGTCCTGTTTCACGGCGTGATTCAACGGTCTTCCTCAAAAGTCCTTGCCGTCGACAATTTTGGACCAGGTCACGATTGCCTCGCCATTGTCTTTTATTCTGGAGTAGGTCCCATCGCCGTTGTCCCGGATAGGCGCACAAGGGAAGTCGGCAGCGGCTGTGTTGCAATGTTTGTCGCCCTCGACGGACCAGGTGCTGTTTTTCCCATTGTCTCGGGCGCTGCTGCCGTCGGCAGCGAAATACTGACGCCATTGGTTACTGCCGGCGCTCACCGCGACGGTTTTATGGGTAATCAGGGCCTTGATTTCGTCGCCACTCAGTACCTTGGCAGCATGGCTGGCCTGCGCCAGCAAAAAGAAAAGAGCAAAACCAACCGCGACTTTTTTCATGTCTACTCTCCAAGTGGAAATGCCACAAAAATCATCGCTCGTGCTGCTGGGCGAAGCCGTGCCCTATGGCAGAGGCGCGGTGACTCTATAGCGGAAGACGTTGTGCGATAAGGTTTTATTCTTTTGTTTCTTGATCACTTCATGTTGTTGCCGGCTTGAATCGAGATGCGAACGGCCAAAGGGTGGGCCTGCTTCATCCCGCTTTGTTCAGCCGCGACGGCGCGCTGAGCTTGGCATAGTAGATCGCGGCGAAGAAGAACACCACCGACAGCACGACTTCGGCGCCGGCGAGCCTCGCCGACAGGCTGCCCGTGTCCGACCAGGCGCGCACCACGCCTTCGGTGAAATAGGCCAGCACCAGCATCGGCGCCCATTGGTAGGTATAGCGGCGGCCTTTCAGGATGCCCATCAGCGGCAGCAATAAAGGGAGCGTTTTCAGCACCAGCCAGGAGCCGCCCGGACGGATCGGCGCCAGCCACAGCTCCCACGCCACGCACAGGAAAATCAGCGCGATCAGGCTCGCGCTCGAGAGGTTTTGCAGGGTTTTCATCTGGCAGAAAGCTTGATTGCAGTTTCAGCGAGCCGCTTGCCGAGCGCGAGGCACAGCGTCCGCTCGTCGTCGGTAAGCGGCCTGTCGTCGGCGGGGCCGGCCCAGTGGCTGGCGCCGTAGGGGCTGCCGCCGCTGGCGGTGAGGTTCACCTCGGGCAGGGTGTAGGGCAGGCCGACGATCAGCATGCCGTGGTGCAGCAGCGGCAGCATCATGCTGGTGAGCGTGGTTTCCTGGCCGCCGTGCAGGCTGGCGGTGGAGGTGAAGCAGGCGGCGGGCTTGCCGACCAGCGTGCCTTTCGCCCACAGCGCGCCGGTGGTATCGAGAAAATACTTCAACGGCGCGGCCATGTTGCCGAAGCGGGTCGGCGAGCCGAGGGCCACGCCGGCGCACTGCTCCAGGTCCGCCAGTTCGACGTAGGGCGCACCTTCGTCCGGCACCGGCGGCTCGGCCACCTGGGTGCGCGGCGCCACCGGCGGCACCGTGCGCACGCGGGCGGACGCGCCGGCCACCTGATGCACGCCGCGCGCGACCAGCTGTGCCATTTCGCGCACGCTGCCGCCGGCGCTGTAATACAAAACGAGAATCTCGGTCATGACGGCTCGTCGGCAAAAATGGTGAAATCGATCAGGTCGAAGCTCGGCGTGTGTTCAAGACAGCGGCCGAACGTCAGCGTGTACTGGTGCGGCGGCTGCCAGACGTCGGCGTCCATGCCGATCTGATACAGGTAGCTCGGCAGCAGCATGCGATCTTTCTGCTGCAGCGCAGCCAGGCCCGGAACGAACAGCGCCGCTTCCGCGCAGGCCTTGCGGTGGCCGCGCAGCGGCCGCACCCATACCGGCAGGACCTGCGGTGAAAGCCGCTCGATGCCGAGCTCGACCTGGTGCGCATCGCGCATGCGGATCCAGCGGATCATGCCCAGCGACCATGCGCCCACGGCACCGGCTTTCAGGGCCAGCGGCTCGCCCACTTTCAGGTTCAGCGGGCTGTCGGGCTTGCCGGAAAGGGCGAGGCCGGCTGCGCTGTCGTTGTCGACCGTCCACTGGCTGAAGATGACGGGGGGCGGCGGGGCCTGCACCCGTCCGGCTTCGGGAATCAACAGACTGTCCGCATCCGCCGGGTCGGGCCATGGCATTTTTTGCTCCGGATCCAGCAGCCGGTGGATGGCCCTCAGGCCCGCCACCACCTGGACCGTGCTGCCGGGCATGGCGTGGCGTCTGAACGTACGCTGCGTGCCGCCGCTCCACTGCTTCAGCAGACGCTTGAACAGCGACTGGCTGAGTTCGGTTTCCATCCCGGCCGGCAGGCCGATGCGGCGCGGTGTTTCGCCGGTGCGCAGGCGCACCCCGGTTTCGTGCAGATGGCGGCACAGCGCATCGGTATCGAGCCAGTGGCCATACTGCTCCGGGCCGCTCACGTGCGGGCTGGGCACCGCATCGCCGCTGGCGGCGATCGGAAAGCCGCGATGGCCGTCCACCGGCGCGGCCGTCAGCATGCCCAGCGCGCCGAACTGCTCGAGGTACTGCCGGGTGTGGATGAGTTCGGCGTGGGTCATGTGCGGCGGGTCGGCCAGCGCGAACAGCACGGCCTGGATGTAGGCCGTGGCGGGCGCCGGTGCGTCGTCCACCGCGAGGTCGGCCAGGTTCGATTCCTTGGCAAACGCGTAGATATGGTGCATTTCCTGCCACAGGCCGGCAGGTGGCGGCGCGTGGGTCAGGTAGCAGGCGATCTGGGCGTCGCGCAGCGCCGCCAGCAGCCGGGCGGTGACTTCGGCCGTGCGCTTGGGGTTGGCGCGGCCGAAGCGGCGGTTGGAGTGCGACAGCAAGGCCTGTTTGTAGCCGATGCTGAGCTCGATATGCAGTTCGCGCAGCAGGGTGCCGGTCTGCCGTTGCTGGGTATGGGGCGGCACGCCGGCGTCGGCCAGCTGCGCTTCCAGGCTGGCGGCGGCGCGCTCGATCACCGGGCGGTACAGCGCCAGCAGGGCAGAGCGATCGTCCTCGCCCAGCGCGTGGCGGTTGAGCGCGTACAGGGCGACGAGCAGTTGCTGGGCGGTGTCCGTCGGGCTGGCGAAGGGCAGGCGGCTCAGCCAGTCCGCAACGGCTTTGGGCCGGGTTTCAACCGCGTGCTGCAGCGCCGCGTCCTTGTCGGGAATATTGAGTGTGAGCATGGATCAGTCGAATACGACGGTCTTGTTGGCGTACACCAGCACGCGGTTGTCCAGGTGCCATTTCACTGCGCGCGACAGCACCACTTTTTCCAGGTCCGCCCCCTTCTTGATCAGGTCGTCGAGGCTGTCGCGGTGCGACATGCGCGCCACGTCCTGCTCGATGATGGGGCCGTCGTCGAGCGTTTCGGTGACGTAGTGCGCGGTGGCGCCGATCAGCTTGACGCCGCGCTCGAACGCACGGTGATAGGGCTTGGCGCCGTGAAACGCGGGCAGGAAGGAATGGTGGATGTTGATGATGCGGTTGGGGAAGTGGCGGATGAAATCGGGCGACAGCACCTGCATGTAGCGCGCCAGCACGATGAAGTCGATCTTCTTGTCGCGCAGGATCGCCATCTGGATCTGCTCGGCCTCGTGCTTGGCGTCCTTGTGCACCACCAGGTGCTGGTAGGGCACGCGGTAGGCGTCGGCCAGCCAGCGCGTGTCCTCGTGGTTGCTGAGGATGATCGGCAGCTCGCAGTGCAGTTCGCCGCTCTGGTAGCGGTACAGGAGGTCGGCCAGGCAGTGGTCGAACTTCGAGACGAACACCGCCATGCGCGGCTTGCGGCTCGATTCGGCCAGCCGCCAGGTCATGCCGAAGCGCTCGGCGATGGGCCCGAAGGCGGCGGCGAATTCGGCCAGGTCGAGATTGAAGTCCGCCAGTTCCCATTCCACCCGCATCAGGAACAGCTTCAGCTCGGCGTCCTGGTGCTGGTCCGCGTGCAGGATGTTGGCGTTGTGCGCGAGCAGGAAATCGGCAATCGCTGCGACCAGTCCCCTCTGGTCGGGGCAGGAAATCAGCAGAACAGCGGTGTGATGCATGCGGGGCCCTTGCAATCGCTTATCGGTTTTTTGCGCAATCATAACCAAAATTCCCCGCTTCTCCTTATGGCGACCCGGCCGGATTGGGGGCGGCGGGGCGCATTTCGGGCTGCCAGCGCGGCTGCGGCAGCCGGGGCGCGCAAAGATTCAGCAGGGTTTGCGCATCGCAGGCTGCATGCGTACTTGCTGATACGCTGAATTTTCACGCATTCAATGGCTCAACCGGGCGTTTCTCGGCTGCAGCCCGCATCCAGACGCCACCCTGTTCAAACTTTAGGCATCCTGGCCTGAAAAAACTTTGATTTGCCTTGAGATTTTTTCGGCGGCAAAAAATCTTCTGCAGATAGTCCGAATCCGGGTTGACATGCCGGGCTGGGTACCTAGAATTTGTATCTGCCCCTCGCCAGAACCACAATATGTTGTGAATAAACCTGTTGGCGAGGGCGGGGAAAGCTGTGCATAAGGTGTGGATTTCATGCCCCGGCACGGCAATCCGGTTTTCGTTTCACCCACCAAGGAGCCCCCACCGATGCTGAACGTCGCCACCGAATCCGCTGCGCCCATGCCCATTCCCCCGCTCGAAGCTGCCGAACCCGCAGCCGTCGACACGCGCTACGCCGACTACAAGATCATCCGCCGCAACGGCGCGGTGGTGGGCTTTGCGCCGGGCAAGATTGCCATCGCTGTGACCAAGGCCTTCATCGCGGTGCAGGGCGGCCAGGCTGCGGCCTCGGCGCGCATCCGCGAACTGGTCGAATCGATCACCGGCCAGGTGACCTCGGCCCTGATGCGGCGCACCCCCAACGGCGGCACCTTCCACATCGAGGACATCCAGGACCAGGTCGAACTGGCGCTGATGCGTTCGGGCGAACATGAAGTCGCGCGTTCCTACGTGCTGTACCGCGAGAAGCGCACCCAGGAGCGCGCCGCGCAGAAGGCCGCCGGCGTGCCCGAAGCCACCCTGCACGTGATCGAGGACGGCCAGAAGAAGCCGCTCGACACCGCGCGTCTCGCCGGCCTGCTGGCCGACGCCTGCACCGGTCTGGGCGACAACGTCAAGGCCGAGCCGATCATGCACACCGTGCTGCGCGACCTCTACGACGGCGTGCCGATGGCCGAAGTCGAAAAGGCGCTGGTGCTGGCCGCCCGCTCGATGATCGAGCAGGACCCCGGCTATTCCTTCGTCTCCGCGCGCCTGCTGCTCAATTCCATCCGCCACGAAGTGCTGGGCGAGGCGGTGATGCAGGCGCAGATGGGCGAACGCTACGCCGAGTATTTCCCGCAGTTCATCAAGAAGGGCATCGCCGCCGAGCTGCTGGACGAGAAGCTCGCCCAGTTCGACCTCGCGCGGCTGGCCAAAGAGCTCGACGCCGGCCGCGACTACCAGTTCGGCTACCTCGGCCTGCAGACCCTGTACGACCGCTATTTCCTGCACATTGAAGAAAGCCGCATCGAACTGCCGCAGGCCTTCTTCATGCGCGTGGCGATGGGCCTCGCCATCAATGAAGTCGACCGCGAAGCGCGCGCCATCGAGTTCTACCAGGTGCTGTCCTCGTTCGACTTCATGTCGTCCACGCCGACCCTGTTCAACGCCGGCACCCGCCACAGCCAGCTGTCTTCCTGCTACCTGACCACCGTCACCGACGACCTCGACGGCATCTATCAGGCCATCAAGGAAAACGCCATGCTGCAGAAGTACGCCGGCGGCCTCGGCAACGACTGGACCCCGGTGCGCGCCATGGGCGCCCGCATCAAGGGCACCAACGGCAAGAGCCAGGGCGTCGTGCCCTTCCTCAAGGTGGTCAACGACACCGCCGTCGCGGTCAACCAGGGCGGCAAGCGCAAGGGCGCGGTGTGCGCCTACCTGGAAACCTGGCACCTCGACATGGAAGAATTCCTCGAGCTCAGGAAGAACACCGGCGACGACCGCCGCCGCACCCACGACATGAACACCGCGAACTGGATTCCGGATCTCTTCATGCAGCGCGTGATGGAAGGCGGCGACTGGACCCTGTTCTCGCCCAACGACGTGCCCGACCTGCACGACCTCTACGGCCGCGCCTTCGCCGAAGCGTATTGTGAGTACGAGCGCAAGGCCGACCGCGGCGAGATCAAGGTGTTCAAGCGCATTCCTGCCAACCAGATGTGGCGCAAGATGCTGTCGATGCTGTTCGAAACCGGCCACCCCTGGATCACCTTCAAGGACCCGTGCAACATCCGCAGCCCGCAGCAGCACGTCGGCGTCGTTCACTCGTCCAACCTGTGCACCGAGATCACGCTCAACACCAGCGACAGCGAAATCGCCGTGTGCAACCTCGGCTCGGTCAACCTCGTCAATCATTTGAAGGACGGCAAGCTCGACCTGGACAAGCTGAAGACCACCATCCACACCGCCATGCGCATGCTCGACAACGTGGTGGACGTGAATTACTACGCCGTCGGCAAGGCGCGCAATTCCAACCTCAAGCACCGTCCGGTGGGCCTCGGCATCATGGGCTTCCAGGATGCGCTGCAGGAACTGCGCGTGGCCTACGCCTCGAACGAGGCGGTGGATTTTGCCGACCGCTCGATGGAAGCCGTGTCCTACTTCGCCTTCTGGGCGTCGACCGAACTCGCCGCCGAGCGCGGCCGCTATTCCAGCTACGAAGGCAGCCTGTGGAGCCGCGGCATCCTGCCCTACGACTCCAATCGCCTGTTGCTGGAAGAGCGCGGCGGCTACCTGGAAGTGGACATGAGCAGCACGCTCGACTGGAACGCGCTGCGCGAGCGCATCGGCCAGTACGGCATGCGCAACTCCAACTGCCTGGCGATCGCGCCGACCGCAACCATCGCCAACATCGTCGGCGTCTCCGCCTCGATCGAGCCGACCTACCAGAACATCTATGTCAAATCCAACCTGTCGGGCGAGTTCACCGTCGCCAACAAGTATCTGGTCAACGACCTGAAGAAGCTCGGCCTGTGGGACGAAGTCATGGTCGCCGACATCAAGTACTTCGACGGTTCGCTGGCCA
>Ga0299912_10001298_pt1 | contig 20228 bp, 16 predicted proteins | sample RVTome_2_FD_207667 | JGI IMG/M metagenome (GOLD analysis project Ga0299912, IMG submission 207667) | Soil microbial communities from uranium-contaminated site in the Upper Colorado River Basin, Wyoming, United States - RVT95D214 (version 2) ... | reverse complement strand
AGCACGAGCTACGCAAAACGTTTGGAGGCTCTTTGTGGAGTGGCTTGAGGATGGTCAGGTTCTGCACGAGGGTGCATTTTTGCGTGAGTCGCTCATTTGTGACCGGCTCAGTCTCGATTTCATAGATGATCCTGACGATAGAGTAATTGTTCGCGATGTTACTCGTAGGGGTGCTGATGTTTTACTCACGTCGGATAACGATATCTTGGTACACAAAAAGCAACTCGCGGAACTGGGCGTGACCGTTATGCGCCCAAGTGAATGGTTAAATGCATTTCTCGACGTTAGGGATGATGAAGACGCTGTTGACTGGCTTGAAAGAGTCCTCTTTGGAATCGGGGCTTGAACCGTAGAGTTGTAGATTGAGCAGAGGTAAGAGAATAATGAAAGAGATACCGTTGGGCAACGGCCTGAACGCAAAAGTTGATGACGAAGATTATGAGTGGTTATCCCGCTACAAATGGTATGCCTACTACGACCCCGAACGAAAAATGACGTATGCAGCTCACGACACACCGAGCGGAAGACGGGTATTTATGCACGATGTCATTATGGGCCTTGATACGCTGGAAGACGAGCTTTTTAATTGATTAGTGATTCCTTCGACAAGCTCAGGACAGGAAATGATAAGTGATTAATGGGTTGAGATTGCCGCGTCGCTTCCTCCTTCGCCAAGGCTTCCGCCTTCGTTAAAACTACGGCGGGACGAGACGGAGGACAAGTCGCTCCTCGCAATGACCCGGCTTCGCCTGAAGGCTTCATGCTTCGGCAAAGCCTACGCCCAGACAGGTCGCCGCGGCAAGCGGGGCAGGCTAAATATCTCTGAGTCCTCTGTCCGCCGAAGGCGGATAAATGTTCTCTCCGGCTACGGCTCGTGCCTACGCCGAGACGAGTGTGGCTAAATCTCTTTGACCCCCGTTAGAAATCATTGTGTTTATTCTAACGGGTTAAACATTTTTAAACAGAATCTATCCGCCATCCGGTATGCTCATTCTCTATTAAGCTCTTCTATTGTCTGTGCAACTATTTCGTCTATCAATTCTTTTACAGACACAATTTTTGTCACTCTCGAAACGTTAGTGCCTGCAAGGACGACTGCATTATCGATGTCCCCCTCTACGGCATTAATCAAAGCTTTGGCAATACAATAGGGAACCGTAGCAGGGTCACAGGTCCTGAGACACCGATAATTGCAAGTAAACTCTTTTCTTTCACCACGCAGTATATCATCAAGAAATTTTGTCCTTATTGCTTTTGCCGGCATACCCACAGGGCTTTGTATAAAAACAAGATCATCTTCCCCTGCCTTAATATAAAGCTGTTTAAATTCATCAGCTGCTGAGCATTCAAAAGTAGCTACAAACCTGGTCCCAATTTGCACACCCTTTGCTCCCAGACGTAAGAACTTAGCCACATCTTTTCCGTCAAATATACCACCTGCCGCTATAACAGGGATACTTGCTCGGTACTCTTTTTCGTATTCGGCGACCAGACCCAAAACATCTTTTACCGCATTCTCAAGCAGCGGCTCATTTCGCATTGTCCCTTTAAGGGACTGCAATTCTTCTAAACTGTAACCCGCTATATGTCCCCCTGATAACGGACCTTCAACAACGAAAGCATCCGGGAGGCGATTATAACGCCTTTTCCACGTCTTCAGCAGGAGGTTAGCTGCTCTTGCTGAAGCAATCAGTGGAATCAACTTTATCGATGAACCTTCTGCGAATTCCGGCAGGCTTACAGGCACTCCCGCACCTGAAATAATATAATCCACATTTTCCTTTACGGTAGTCCTCACCATGTCCTCATAATTACTTAGCGCTACCATTATGTTTACACCGATAGCTCCATCAGATAATTCCCTTGCTCGCCTTATTTGCTTTTGAAGATGTTCTCTTGAAGATTTAGGCACATCTGCCCTGTTTTCTTCTGTATCAGGAGGAAGGCCCACGCTGGCTATAGTTCCACCAGCGCCACAATTCGCTACCGCTGCGGCTAAAGATGCCATAGATACTCTAACCCCCATTCCGCCTTGAATGATAGGGATTTTAATCTCCAAGTCGCCGATTACAAGCGGCTTTAATTTATCAAACATAAGACTTTCCTTATCCTGTAAACCTGCCCATGGGATTATGTATTACCTTTGCCACAAGAACCCTGGCAGTCACTAAAATTGAATCCTATATCATAGCATTGGCTGGATAACTTTCAACCGATATTTCTCAAATAAGTCGCTTAGCTCGCATATTTCGTAAATTGCACGAAAATTCGACTTAGCTTTCTGTTGCATAAGCAGTTACGTATATAAACGAAAATTACGCACTGTAATTCGCAGAAAAACAGCCAAAATCCCGATGAAATATCCTCCTCGCAATGACCCTGCACACAGGTTGCAGGGCTAATCCTTTTGTGCCTTCGGGGCGAGCATTTTCAGGCAGAACCTGTCGGTCATACCTGCAATATAATCGCATACAGTCCGCTGAAGACCTTCTTTATCTATAAATCGCTGGAAATAGCCCGGCATCAATTGTGGCTTTTGACAGAGCGCCTCATATAGCTGCTCAAGCCAGTTTTTGACCTTCTCTGCTGTTTGGAGTAATGATTTATGTTGGTAAAAGTTCACCAGCAGAAACTTTTCCAGATCAGTAAGCTCAGCTTCGCTCTGGGCCGAAAGCACGATTAGATTATCGCTCGTGTCGTAAACATCTTCAATTGTTCTTACCCTGTTTTCTACAATGACTTTTTTGCTTGCATCGATACAATCGCTAACAAGTTTATCGATAATTGCTTTTGCAGTTCTTGTTCTACGGATAGTTGAATCATCAATTGAATCTGCATTAATTTTGCTTTGTGTCTCGGTGAATATTTCTATTTTCTTCATCTGCTCATCAGTAATCAGGCCAGCCCGCATACCATCTTCAAGGTCGTGACAGTTATATGCGATGCGGTCGGCGATGTCGGCGACTTGCCCCTCGAGCGAGCAGTTGGTGTAACACGGCCATCCTGGCCGTGTCTTCACGGGCTGGAAGCCCGTGCTACAATTTGGCTTATCATAGGCGCTTCTGTGCTTGGCCAACCCCAGGCGAGTCTCATACATCAGGTTCAGGCCGAAAAAATCCGGATATGGATGTTCGAGCAAATCGACAACTCGTAAGCTCTGGCAATTATGCTCGAATCCGCCTGATTCAGTCATCAAATCATTGAGGACTTTTTCGCCGGCGTGCCCAAAGGGCGGGTGTCCCAAATCGTGTGCCAGACATATTGCCTCGGTTAGACTAACGTTTAGCTGAAGTTCTTTTGCAATGGTCCTTCCTATCTGTGCCACTTCGATGCTGTGCGTAAGGCGCGTGCGGTAATAGTCATCCAATCCAGGTGTAAAGACCTGGGTTTTGCCTTCCAATCTGCGAAATGCAGAGCAATGAATTATTCGGTCACGGTCACGCTCAAAATCGCTGCGGTATGGGTGCGGCTTCTCCGGGAACTTTCGACCCCGGCTGGACTTTTCATTAACCGCATAACTGGCAAGTTCGTCGGACATTTTTTCGTCTCTCGTCTCTCGTGCCTCGTCGCTCGTATCATATTGCAAGTTGTTACATCCCGGGAAGATTATTTTCCCCGCTTACCTGTTTTAATTGCTCGAGAAGCTCGGTTAAACTCTGGCTGATAACGTCCGTATCGCTGCATACATTCATAAAATTTGTGTCTCCGTCCCATCGCGGGACGACGTGGATGTGAAAATGTTCCGGCAGTCCTGCTCCGGCGCATCTGCCGAAGTTCATCCCGACGTTAAATCCATGCGGTTTTATCGCAAAGGACAGGGCTTTTTGTGACGCTCGGACCAGCTTGAACATTTCCAGCAACGCCTCGTCGGTTGTCTTGTCGAGGTCGCCAATGTGCCGGAGAGGTGCTATCAGTAAATGGCCGTTGTTATATGGGAAGCGATTTAATATTACGATGCTCGTATCTGTTCGCCACAGCACCAGATTTTTGTCGTCATCCTCTGGATTTTTGATGATTTCGCAGATGAAGCAATCGCTGCTTTTATTCAAGCCCTGAATATACTTGATTCGCCACGGCGCCCATAGATTTTTATGTTCCAATCTTCTATACCTCATTTATGGTAATTGGTAACTGGTGATTGGTTAAATAATTTCCACTCACCATTTACCATTCACCAGTCATTCGAGAAGCTGCATTGTCAAATTTTGTTTAATGGTTATCCGGGGATTTACCTTGATACCCATTAGCATAGAGGCCTCTAACTGCACCTGGTATTGCTGATTGTATTGTTCTATTCGCCCGGCGTCGATATTGAATAATTCTTCACCCTGGCCTTGTAAGTCCAGAATCTTGTAGCCCCTGAGAAAACCGAACGTCCCGCTCATCTGGAATCTGCCGGTATAAGGCCATGGCGTCCAGCGGTCTGGAATCGATTCGGTTTTTTCATAGGTGCTTCGTATCACGGCGAGACGTCCTTTATCAGTCTGCCGGATTTCGTCAAGCGTGTATGTAACATCTCTTGCCTTTCGCATCACCATCGGGACGGGAACGGATAGTTTAGACTTCCAGGTCCGGCCAACTGACACACCTTCAGAGGGCTTGTCAATACTTGAAACCGAATCCCACAGGAACCACTGGGTAGCGATAAAATCGCATATCATATCCGGCTCTTTGATTCTCCTGTTGTTGGTATCCGGTCGAAACGCCTTTTTGCCAATCTCTCCGGTTAATTCCTCTAATTGTGAATAATCCTCTATCCTGCCTGTAGGTCCGACGGCGAGAGTGAAGGTTTTGCCGGGGAGGCTTTCTACGGCGTCTTTTTGTGAACTTTTACTTCGGCTGACTTTCACCGATTCGCAGGCTGCCTTAATAGTCGTCAGGCCATAGGGGTCAACTTCAATAGGAGTGTATGCAACAATCATTTCCATCGACTCGGAGGAGTTGCCGGTAGTATCTTTATCTGATTTGGATGTTTTTTTTGTTGTTTTTTTTGTCGGTTCCCAATCAATATTTATATCTCTGCTGGAGATAAACCTGTATCGCAATGCCTGCCCCTGCTGGAAATCCACAGTTAACAGCTCTTTTCCCTCAACTAACAAATCTTTTTCAGCTGCTCTCGGCTCACATCCTGAAAAAATAATCAGGAAAAAGACGAAGGTGAAAACTTTTAATACAGTCCTTCGACGTTGCTCAGGCGGTTCGACAGTCCTGAGCTCACCGTCGAAGGAATAGTGAGCGAAGAGTCGAACCAGATGGTGAGGGCTTCGACTGAGCTCAGCCGAATGTCCATGTCGAACCATTTTCAATTTCATTCCTTTTTGTTCTCGGTTACCGTATCACGGGCTTGGATCCCGTGATAATAAAACACGGCCAGGATGGCCGTGTTACTTTAATCGATTTTTCGGACTGTGGCAGGCTCCGCCCTGACAAGCTCGATATGGTATAGACGAGTAGCAGTCATCCTTAGAGCAGCAGGCTCTCCGCCACCTTCTTGTCCAGCCGACGGGTCAACGGCTGTCCATTCTGATTGCAGTTTCTCAAAGTATTCTTTGACTTTGCCGGCGTTTAAATCCAATTTCATCCGGCCTGTATATGTGTCGATGCTGTCGAACATCTTTGAGAATATGCCCATTGCTTGTTCCTTATGCAGCTCTTCAGCCATTTCCGATGATGGAATGGCATTCATCTCAACGATGGCAATCTGGCGATTGTCCACATCTTTAATCTCCTTTAATGTGTAGATTCTTTCGAAAGATTTCGAGCCCATCATTCCGAAAGAAAATGCCTTTATGCTGCTCCAATTGTCACCTGTGCGTAATTGTTTTTTGTCGCAAGCGGACAAAGCCGGAATCGCATGCCGTTCCTTGATTGCATCCTGGGAAAGTATTTGTTTAGCGGTTTGGTTGGCAGAGGAAATGCCCTTAAAGGCGGCCATTGCCTGGTTTGCGTCGATAATCTTTGAAACCTGGCCGTCAGGAGTGATTTCTATGGTATAACTTTGCCCGATTAACGCACCTAAAGGATTGTTCAGGTCTGGTTCTCTGGAGCTATCGAAGTCCAGAATGGTGTTATTCTTTTCTAAAGACAAGCACTTCAGCCCTTTGATTGTAATCTCTGCGACGGCATTGCCCTTATCGTCAACGCTTTTTATCTGCTGAGCGAAAGTCATTTCAATTCTATTGCTGGTGGTGCCTCCTTTGAAGGTGCTGTCGTTTGCCAGAGCCCCTTCCCCTTTAATGCTTCTCTGGGCATCAGTTATTACCTTATAGTTTGTCGAATCCTGTGGCGTGAACTTCAGTGTCATTTCGACTGCCGGCATTTGTTTTTCTGGTTTGGCTTTTGGTTTGGGAGTTTCTTGTGTCCCGGCTTTCGGGACTTCTTTCTCAGGTTGCACCGCAGGCTTGACAGTTTCGGCCGTGAGTTGTGGCTTTTGTTCTTCAGGTTTAACCTGGGGCTTGGCAGCTTTTTCAGCGGATGGGACACAACTTATTGCTAAGAGCAATAAGCAAATCACGACAGTCAAAAACTGAATGAAAAGTTCGTTCTTTCTCATTATTTAGTCTCCTTAATTATAAGTGAGATTCTCGATTCTTAATACTCGTCGAGTATCCAGTACACTCGTAGGCACTTCGAACCATTCGATTTATAATTATATATCGGAAAATGGGAATGACAACTGATTTTTTTTCAAGGAATTGGTGGGGCAAGCCCCACCCTACATGCTGTTAATATTAGACACGGATTCCACCTTCGCTAAAGCTACGGCGGACAAGTAACACGGATTTACACCGATTTAAGTAACCTGAATGTTTTTTGCTCTTGTGCCCCCGCCACAGGCGGGCGAGCCCGCCAGACGGACGGCGGGTAAACTTATGCCTTTATTTCGGCACACAGGCCGGGTTGGTTGGGTCTATGTTGCAATCGATTAACCAGTTCTCTGCCATTATTGCGAAGTCATAAAAGTCAACCTTGCAATCGTCATTTAAGTCACCGGCAAGAACGAACAAACAGGGCTGCTCTATTAACGCAAGCGAATGCGACTCTCCTGCGCTAATGGCGATGTAATTATTTCCGTCAGGCGGAGTCGCCCGACCAGAACCATTGTAGCCCCAGCCAATAATAGTGCCGTCAGATTTTAACGCAAGAGAATGCTCCCATCCCGCGCTAATGTTGATGTAATCATTTCCATCGGGCGGTGTCGCCTGACCTTCATAATTATTGCCCCAGCCTACAATACTGCCATCAGATTTTAACGCGAGCGAATGATAAGCTCCTGCGCTAACGGCGATGTAATTATTTCCGTCAGGTGGTGTCGCCTGACCATAGCTATTGTAGCCCCAGCCGACAATACTGCCGTCAGATTTTAACGCAAGAGAATGAAATCCTCCTGCGCTAATGGCGATGTAATCATTTCCGTCAGGCGGTGTCGCCTGACCAGTCCAGTTTTGATACCAATCATAGTTGCTTCCCCAGCCGACAATACTGCCATTAGATTTTAACGCAAGCGAATGATACCCTCCTGCGCTAACGGCGGCATAATCATTTCCGTCAGGTGGTGTCGCCTGACCACACCAAACCCAATCTTCTCCATTCCAATAATCATTTCTGCCCCAGCCGACAATACCGCCATCAGATTTTAACGCAAGAGAATGCTCCCATCCTGCGCTAATTGCGATGTAATCATTTCCTGCAGGCGGAGTCGCCTGACCATAAATATTGTAGCCCCAGCCGACGATACTATCGTCAGATTTTAGCGCAAGCGAATGATCCTCTCCTGCGCTAATTGCGATGTAATCATTTCCTTCAGGTGGTGCCGCTTGACCAGAACTATCGTAGCCCCAGCCGACAATAGTCCCATCGGATTTCAACGCGAGAGAATGCGCCGCTCCTGTGCTAATGGCGATGTAATTATTTCCATCAGGCGGTGTTACCTCACCATAAAAATCGGAGCCCCAGCCTACAATACTGCCATCAGATTTTAAGGCAAGGGAATGAGACCCTCCTGCGCTAATGGCGATGTAATTATTTCCATCAGGCGGAGTCGCCTGTCCAGCACCATTCAAGCCCCAGCCGACAATGCTTCCGTCAGATTTTAAGGCAAGGGAATGCAACCATCCTGCGCTAATTGCGATGTAATCATTTCCGTCAGGCGGAGTCGCTTGACCATAATTGTTTCTTCCCCATCCGACAATAGTCCCATCAGATTTTAACGCAAGCGAATGCTCCTTTCCTGCGCTAACGGCGATGTAATCATTTCCGTCAGGCGGTGTCGCCTGACCAAAATCATTTCTGCCCCAGCCGACAATAGTGCCGTCAGATTTTAACGCAAGCGAATGATAAACTCCTGCGCTAATGGCGATGTAATTATTTCCGTCAGGCGGTGTTGCCTGACCATAATAATTCAGGCCCCAGCCGACGATACTTCCATCAGATTTTAGCGCAAGTGAATGATACCCTCCTCCGCTAACGGCGATGTAATTATTCCCTGCAGGCGGAGTCGCTCGACCATAATTATTGGCGCCCCAGCCGACTATACTGCCATCAGATTTTAAGGCAAGCGAATGATACAATCCTGCGCTGATGGCGGCAACATCCTGCAAGGGAAAGTCTCTGCTATCTACCCGCTGACTACCCCAGCCGAGGATTGAGCCGGCAGAGGCAGGAGGTACGAAGGACGAAGCAAGGAGGACGAAGAACGCTATTAAAAAATAAATACGAGTTTTAATAATTTTTTCCTCCGAAACCCAGATGCTTCGTCCCGATTCATCGGGACTCAGCATGACAGGAAGTTTCCGAAAATCAGTATAGCAGATTATCGGACAAAAAGCAAGAAAATTTGCTCAAACTTTGGGGTTATGAGGAAGAATTGGTGGGGCAAGCCCCACCCTACCTGATTTTTCTTTATTTGCCGTTGTTTATTGGTTAAAATCAGCCGTGAAGACACGGCCAAGCCCTCGACTTGGTTCGACTCTGCTCACCACTGGTCGTGAAGGCACGGCCAAGCCTGTCCCGAGCGAAGTCGAGGGGATGGCCGTGCTACACGGGCTGGAAGCCCGTGTTACTATTGGAGACCAAATTATGAGAAGCGATACCATTAAAAAAGGATTTCAGCGAGCGCCGCACAGGGGCTTGCTTCGCGCCTGCGGTCTTACCGACGCCGATATCGAAAAGCCATTTATCGGCATAGCCAACAGCTTCTGTGAGATAGTGCCTGGCCACGTCCACCTCAATAAAGTAGCTCAGGTTGTCAAGCAGGCCGTCCGCAAGGCAGGTGGAACGCCTTTTGAATTTAATACTATAGCGGTCTGTGACGGCATCGCTATGGGCCACACGGGTATGAAATATTCCCTGGCCTCGCGGGAAATTGTCGCCGATTCCGTGGAGACTATGGCACAGGCACATTGTTTTGACGGCCTTGTTTGCATCACCAACTGCGACAAAATTATCCCGGGGATGTTAATGGCGGCGGTTCGGCTGAACATTCCAACGATTTTCGTATCCGGCGGGCCAATGGCTGCCGGGAAAACAAAAGACGGCAGGGCTGTTGACCTTATCAGCATATTCGAGGGTATCGCCCAGTTCAACGCCGGCAAAATCGATGAAGCACAATTAAAAGAGCTTGAATGCACCGCTTGTCCGGGGCAGGGGAGCTGTTCGGGTATGTTCACTGCTAATTCGATGAACTGTCTTTGTGAGGCGATTGGAATGGCCCTTCCCGGCAACGGCACTATCCTGGCAGTTGACCCAAAACGGCGGCAGCTTTATAAGGCGGCAGGTAAACAGATTATGCTGCTGATTGAAAAGGACATCAAGCCGTTAGATATAATCAATGAAAAATCACTCGATAATGCCCTTGTGCTGGATATGGCGATGGGCGGCTCGACGAATACCGTCCTGCACTCTCTGGCTGTCGCCAGCGAAGCAGGTATCAAATACGACCTTGAGCGTATAAATGCAATCTCAGCCAAATGCCCAAATATCTGCAAGGTGGCGCCTTCCAGCCGATTCCACGTCGAGGATGTCGATGCTGCCGGCGGCATAAGCGCTATATTGAAAGAAATCAGCAAGATTCCAAACCTGCTGAATACTGGATGCTTAACTGTAACAGGGAAGACACTCGGTAAAAATATTGCCAAAGCCGAAATAAAAAATCCGGAGGTAATCCGTCCGCTGGACAAAGCATACTCGAAAACAGGCGGCTTATCTATCCTGCGAGGTAACCTCGCTCCCAAAGGCGGCGTGGTAAAGACGGCAGGTGTTGCCCCTGAAATGCTGACCCACACCGGCCCGGCGGTTATTTTCGAAAGCCAGGAGGACGCCTGCGAAGGTATCCTGGCTGGAAAGGTCAAAAAAGGCGATGTCGTAGTGATTCGTTACGAGGGCCCCAAAGGTGGGCCTGGTATGGTTGAGATGTTAAGCCCTACCAGTTACATAGTGGGTGCCGGCCTGGGCGAATCTGTTGCGCTGATTACAGACGGCAGATTCTCCGGCGGCACACGTGGCGCCTGCATCGGACATATCAGTCCCGAAGCGGCAGTGGGCGGGCCAATCGGATTATTAAAAGATGGTGACATCATCGAAATCGATATTCCCAGCAACAAAATAAACGTAAAGCTGTCAGATAATGAATTGGCTGAACGAAAGAATCGCTGGAAACCGCCAAAGCCGAGAATATCAAAGGGCTATCTTACAAAATATGCTTCAATGGCCACCAGCGCTGACACCGGCGCCGTCTTGAAGTGGTAAGATGCCAACACAAAAGAAAACTCCGTGGTATGTTGCCGGACTATATTTTGAGTGTATGCAGTGCGGCAGGTGCTGTGCCGGGCCGGCTGCCGGCTATATCTGGGTAAGCAGGGGAGAGATTAAACTCATCGCGGATTTTTTGAAAATTACAACAGCAGAATTGCGGCGCAAGTTCTTAAGGCGCGTCGGCCTGCGGGCATCTATTATTGAGAATTGTGTTACGAGAGACTGTATATTTCTGAACAGCGGATTACACGGAGAGCAAAAAAGATGTGCGATTTATCCGGTTCGGCCGCAACAATGCAGGGATTGGCCATTCTGGTCAGAGAATTTGAAAGCGCCAGATACCTGGAATCAAACAGCCCAAAAATGCCCCGGCATCAATCGCGGAAAGTTCTATAGCTACGATGAAATAGAAAAAATCAGAAAGAAAAGATGGAGGCAAAATGCAAAGCAACCGCCGGCTAATAAAAAAGGTAGCTGAAATCTACGACTGGCTGGATTTGCAACTTGCTGAAAACCCTGACCTTGCCGGTGGCTGCGATGCGTGCGGCAAGTGCTGCGACTTTGAAAACTTTGACCATCGTCTGTTTGTGACCCCGCCGGAAGAGATGTATTTAGCTGCGAATCTTGGCAGCGAAGACACGACAAGCCGTGGTTCGACTAAACTCACCATAAAATGTCCGTACAATATTGACGGCAAATGCAGCGTTTATAAATATCGTTTTGCAGGCTGTAGAATTTTTTACTGCAAGGGTGATTCCGCCACACGTCTGGCGGATAAAAAGGATTTCCAAAGCCGATTAAGCGAATCGGCTCTTAAAAAGTTCAAAATGATTTGCGAAGAGTCTGGAATTGCTTACCGCTATATCGACTTAGCAACCGCACTAAACAAAATCCCCAGTAACCCTCCTACGCTAAAGCTACGGAGGGCAAGAACTGGGGGCTAAAATTTTTGAGATTGCCGCGCCCCCGAACGACGACGGGTTCGCAATGACCCAAAGATAAAAACCCGCCGTGAAATCCGCTAGAAATACGGCGGACAAGCGGCGGGGGAGAGAACCCTGCCATAAATGGCAGGGCTAAACATTATTGAGATTGCCACGCCGCCGAACGACGACTGGTTTGCAATGACCGGGTATAACCCGCCGTGAAATCCGCCAGAAATACGGCGGACAAGCGGCGGGGAAGAGAACCCTGCCATAAATGGCAGGGCTAAACATTATTGAGATTGCCACAGTCTGCTTTGCAGACCTCGCAATGACATTTAATACTTATCAATCGGCAGAGGGACGTTGTTTTGCGGGTCACGAAGATTGATGTATTTTGCACCGCCTGAGAGCGTGCCGTATTCTTTGTAGTAGCCGTAAAGCTTGGCTAACTTCTCCTCATCGGTAGCTTCGAGATGTTGCTGCCACGTGCCGAATTCAGCTCCCCAGATGATTTCCGTGTTGTCTTTGGTATAGAGAATAATATGCGGCTGGCGGTTATTTTTTCGGCCATTGAAATTGCTTATATCGATACTGTCGATTTCATAAAGCAATGGCTTATCAGGCGTGACGGATTTATCCATTTTGGTAAGAGCGGCCAAGATAGTTACGGCAGCGGAGAGGTCTTCTTTTTCAAATAACGTTCCCACGGCAGGCATTGTCGTTATTGAAACACCCGTTACCTGAACAATCGGCAGATTCGGCATCGGCACAAAATCAAGCACAACCATTTCATCATCGACATAAAATTTATTAGAACCTGATTTAACCAGAGCCAGAGGTTTCCGCCATCGCCCCTTAATGCGGATACTATCGTGTGTGGTCTGCACTTTTACGCTGTCCAGCCAGCTCACGGATGCCAGATTTTCTGCCACTAATTGCGCAGCTTTTTCGTCGAGGTCGAGATATTTATAACCAGCCGCAGCAAAAATTTTTGTTTTTAGCTCGGCGGTTACCCATTCAGGCACATCTTCAAGCACCAAAGGGCCGGATTCAGCCGGTTTAGTTGACCTTACATATTTTTCCGTAAAATAAAGGGCTGCGCCCACTGCCGCAAAGACACAGATTACGGTCAGAACTTTCAAAATGCTCATTAAGCTCGGTGAGTGCAGAATTATCTTTTTTTGGGAGGTGCCGAACTTAAATGATATCCTTTTGGTCTTGTCTTTTCTTCTGGTCACAGTTATCCTTATATTGCTTAGTTGAGTAACCCACAGGATAAACCCTTCGACTACGCTCAGGGCAAGCCTGGGGGCTAAACAATGCTGCCTCGATAATTCTTACGCATAAATCGCTCATTGAAAATCCGACCTTTGCGGCTGCTTTGGGCAGGAGCGAATGAGTTGTAAAGCCCGGTATAGTATTAATCTCAAGGGCATAAGGAATTTCATCCTTGCCCAGAATAAAATCGACCCTTGCAAAGCCCCGACAGCCGAGCGTATTGAAGCAGGTGAGCGCCGCTTGATAGATTTTCGCAACTAAAGCCGGTTCATCAATCGTATCAAAGAGATACTCCGTTTGCTCACTGATATATTTTGCGTGATAATCGTAAAATCCGGTTTTGCTACGAATCTCAATAATAGGTAGCGCCCGGTTTTCCAATATACTAACGGTTATCTCTCGACCCGAAATATATTGTTCAATCATACAATCGCCAAATTCGCTTAAGCACTTATGTGCTGCTGTTATTGCGGACTTTGGGTCATCGGCCATAGTAACGCCGATAGTGCTTCCCTGCTTTGTTGGTTTTATTACATATTTATCACCAAACCGGCGGAGTTTACTTTCAAGTTGTTTGGTGTTGGCATTAAATTCAACTGCCGGGGGTGTTACTACGCCGGCTTCGGTAAAGGCCTTTTTACTCGCCATTTTGTCGAAGGCCAACCTGCTCGCAGTCGGCCCGCTGCCGGTATAAATAAGCCCTTTGTCTTCGAGTATCTGCTGAAGCTGGCCGTCTTCGCCGAATCTGCCGTGCAGAGCAATAAAGAACACATTAATATCGCTATGGTCAAGTATATTCATATTGTCCGGTCGAATATCAGCGGTAACGACATTCAAGCCGGCTTCTTCTAACGCCTGGGCGACGCATTGGCCGCTTTGAATACTGATGTCGCGCTCTTGCCCGATGCCCCCCATAAGGACAGCTACTTTTAATGGTTCGGCTCTTTCGACTTTGCTCAAGACTGGTTTGCTCCCCACAGGTTTGCTTTTTTGTATTTTCAATTTACGATGCTTGGTTAAATGGTTTTACCTAATAGTTTGTCAACCGTGATTTTGTAGGTTAAAACCTGCGGTAAAACCGCAGGCTAAATATTTTGCGTCGCCATGCCGGCGACGGCTAAACAACCGTCGCTTAGGATAACAGCGAATACAAACCGTTCTATTGCCAGATTTCGATTTCAAGTTCCAACTCGATGTCGAATTTTTCTTTGACTCTCTGTTTTACGGCCTCTATCAATCTCATAACATCGCGACTTTTGCACTCCTGTTGAGCGATAATGAAATTGGCGTGTTTCTCGCTGACGATAGCTCCGCCGATTTGCAGTCCTTTAAGGCCGGTTCTGTCAATTAAAGCACCAGCTGAGACGCCTCTTGGATTTTTAAATATGCAGCCGGAGTTTTTCGTATTTAACGGCTGACTATTTTTCTTATAAATCCAGGCTTCTTTTACCGTTCGCATAATCTGCTCAGGGTCTGCGGCGGACAGGTGCATCCGGGCGTTTAGAACGAATTTCCCAGTGATGTTTGTACTGCGGTAGTCGAACATCAATTCGGGTTTACTTTTTTCAAATATATTTCCTTGGTTATCCATCAGAGTGACGGTTTCAACGGATGCACCAATATCTCCGAAGTTGCCGCCCGCATTCATTTTTACAGCTCCGCCAATTGAGCCGGGTATGCCCGTTAGAGCTTCGATGCCTGAAAGGCCTTTTTGCACACAGGTTAAAACCAGCTTGGCCAATTCTGCACCCGCCCAGGCAGTAATCGTTTCTCCGTTAAATTGTATCTGTGTGAACTTCTCTGTTTCAAGCTTTATGACCGCAGCCCGCAGGCCATCATCACTGATAAGCAGGTTGGAGCCGAAGCCCAATACATAAATTGGAACTTTGTTTTCGTTGCACCGCTTTACCACTTCTTTAAGCTGGTCAGTGGTTTTGGGCCTGATGAAATAATCAGCAGGCCCGCCAAGACCATACCAGGTGTGCTTTGCCAACGGATAGTTTGTTTCAACTATTTTTTCTAAGCCACTGAATATATTCATCTGCTACCTTCCAAATGTCACCTGCGCCCATAGTAACTACCATGTCACCTTGCGCAACATTTTTCTTTAGATAATCACATATAGCCCCGAAGCCGTCGATAAATAGTGCTTCTGTCCCATTAGCTCGCATTTTCTCGACCAGTATCTTAGAGTTAATCTCTTTTCTGGCAGTCTGCGAGTCCCGGACGAAATAAATCTCGGGCACAATAGTTATATCGGCAAGCTTGAAACTTTCGGCAAAGTCATTAAGTAAAAATCTTGTCCTGCTGTATTGATGGGGCTGAAAAATGCACCAGATTCGCCTCGGCTGATACCTCTGGCGAATCGCATCGAGAGATGCCCTGATTTCGGTAGGGTGATGGGCATAATCGTCGATGACCGTTATTTGACTGAACTGACCTTTGAACGTCAGCCGGCGGTCGATACCCGTAAAGGAAGGTAGTAGCTCAAGCACCTGGCTGGGGGGTATTCCGATGTTAACAGCCATAGCTGTAACTGCAAGGGCGTTTAAGATGTTATGCCTGCCCGGCAGGGAAATTCTCGTCGCTCCTAACAGATTGTTATTGTGATAGACGTCAAAAGTATAAAGTCCGTTATTTAGTTGAAGGTTTTGGGCATAGAAATTACAACTTTTATCAAGCCCGAAAGTTTCGCATTGAATATTAGTTCCCAATTGCCTGATTACTTTTGCCACGTTTGCATCCTGGCCGTTGGCAATTAGAACCGTATCACGGGCTTCCAGCCCGTGATACCACGGCCAAGATGGCCGTGGTACGCCGAGAGCAAATTCAGCGAAGGCCTCGACTATCTCCTTTTCATCTTTGTAGTAATCCAGATGGTCGGCTTCGATATTGAGTATGCAGGCGATTCTGGGTTTAAGATTCAAAAAGCTGCGGTCATATTCGCAGGCCTCGGCCACGAAGTAATTGCTGTCTGCGATGCCTGAATTGCTGCTTAATTGATTAATGATTGCTCCAATGATAAAGTTTGTATCAATACCGGCCTGTTTGAGCAGATAGATGAGCCAGCCGCTGGTTGTGCTTTTGCCGTGAGTGCCTGCCACCGCTATACCCTCATACTGGTTCATCAGCTCTCCCAGCATCTGGGCATATTTATAAATCTTCAATCCTCTTTCACGTGCCAGTTTCAATTCAGGGTTGTCTTCTTTTATAGCTGCTGAGATAACGACTGCGTCCGTTTCCGGGTTGAGGTTTGCGGTGTTATGTCCGATTTTTATATCCGCTCCAAATTGGCGGAGCTTATCGATAACGCCGCTTGCTGTCTGGTCTGAGCCGGTAACAACGGCTTCGTTTTTCATCAAAAGCTGCGCAAGCCCGCTCATTCCAATCCCGCCTGCACCAATAAAATGAAATTTTTTGCCCGCCACGGCGGGTAAACCTGCTACGCTCACTTTTTTCCTGCCTTCCACAACCTCATATCTATGAACCGCTTTGACCTTGTGTTGGTATGTCTGTATATTCGGCTGTTTCATAGCATCCTTTCTGCATTGATTCTTCCTTAGCAAAACATTGGTAGTTTAGCACAGAAACAGGACAAAGAAAAGAAAAAAGGCCACAAGTTTTATACTCACGGCCTTAATCAACTAATTCTCTAATTCTTATGTTCTGCGCTTCAGCAAAGTTTGTCCTGAGCAAACCTGTCCCGAGAGCAGCCGAGGGAGCCGAAGGGCCGCAATGCGAAAATTTACCATTCGGCTTCGGCATAAGGGCCGATATAACCTTTTGGCTTGTGGGCAGCCCGGGATTTGAGAATGGCTTCTGCAATTGCGACATCGCTTTGTTGTGTAATTTTGATATTAGAGGAGTCCGTTTCGACAATCGATACCTTGTGCCCCATCGCCTCGACAAGCTGGGAGTCATCGGTTCGACCTTGCTCACCGCGGGCGGTTCGACTAAGCTCACCGCGGGCGCTGATTTTGCTCGCATCGAGCTTCTTAAGATTTTCGTATGCCTTTTTTAGCAGCTTTGCATCAAAGACCTGCGGAGTTTGAGCTTCGTAGAGACCCATTCGGTCAACGGTCTTTATTATCGTATTATCTTTGACCTCTTTTACTGTTGCCGCAACGGGACAGGCCAGGATTGCTGCACCTGTTTTAGCAGCAGCGGCGATGACTTTTTCAATCCATTTTTCAGTTACACAGCATCGCACCGCATCGTGGACGGCGATAAGCTCAATGTCGTCCTTGACAAGCTCCAACGCCTTACTTACGGTCTCGAAACGCTCAACGCCGCCGATGAAGACTTTTACATTAAAGAATTTCAGATTGGTGCCCCATTTGACGCTTACCAGTTCCTCGTCCTCGGTGCTGATACCTAAAAGAATCTGTTTTACGTCATCACGGTTGGCGAAAAGCTCGACACTTCGCAAAAATACCGCTCTGCCGTCAACATCAACAAACGGTTTTTTTCTTTTTCCGCCGAACCGGCTGCTCGCCCCCGCAGCACAAATAATCGCAGCAACATTTTTACTCATAAAAAAGCACCTTATTTTTCAGATGTTCAAATCTTTAAGTTTTGAAATTTGTTTTTTTTGTCATTTGTTTTTTTTATTTCGAGCTTCGAATTTTCGGATTTTACTTCTTTCCTTAATATGCTTTGTTGAAAAGAATTCAAAATGTCATTTCGAGCGAGCCGTAGGCGAGTCGTGAAATCTGTTTTTTAGTAGATTTCTCCGCTGCGCAACGCTCCGCGTTGCTTCGGTCGAAATGACGGTCGGGATTTTCAACAGAGCATCCTTAATATTCAATTCCGCGCCTTGCTGGAACTCTCTTATCGAACGGGTGCTTAATATTTTTCATTTCTGTGACCAAATCGGCCATTGCTATCAGTTCGTCGTTTGCACCTCGGCCAGTCAGAACGATTTCCACGGCAGGGTTTCTTCGGTCAATAAGGTCTTTAATAGTTTCCAGTTTAACCAAACCTTTTGACAGGCAAAATATAATCTCATCAAGTATCAGCACATCGTAAAATCTTTTCTCGGCGGTCTGAGCCAATCTTTCGATGGCCTGGCTGATTGCGGCTTTAGCTTTGGCAACCTGCTTTTCATCTTTGAAGGATTTTTCCATATCCCATTCAACGTCAAGTGCCTCAACTCGTATCACGGGCTTCCAGCCCGTGATACCACGGCCAAGATGGCCGTGGTACGATTTAGCGCCCAGTTTCAGAGCGAACCGCTCGCCGATATCAAGCGAGGGCGGTTTCAGAAACTGATAGATAAGGACTTTATGGCCCTGCCCGGCTGCGCGTAGAGCCAGGCCGAACGCAGCGGTGGTTTTGCCCTTGCCGTCACCGGTATATATCTGAACAAGTCCTTTTTTCAGCATAGCAGTATATTAAAAGAAAATTGAGTTTGCTTGCAAGACAAAATCAACTGTTTATTGTTGTATTATGTAAAGAAGCAAATAACCTTTTGTGACAGGATGTCACACAGGATTTGCAACTGTTCGTTGTTTGTCTGGTATACCCTGACCGTGTCGGCATACCTGCCGACATCCGGCAGGAATTCGGTTAGCAAGTTGGGCATTTGTAAAAAATAACTTTGGTTAAATATTACATCTTGTTTCCGGGGAAAGATAGCAACGTAAAAGATATCGCTTTCAACCAAATCCTGGAAAAAGTGCGTTCCAAAGGAAAGTTCCGGCATTAGATTACCACCCTCGTAAGCGACTTCCGCCAATACAGCGACTTTATTGATTTCAGCAAAACTAACAGGAACGCCCAGACTCGGTGTCGTTGTCCCCCATCTACCCGGCCCAATTAAGAGTGTAGGGGTGGTTTCTCTATTGGGTATCTGCCTATTTAACTTGCCCACTAATCTTGCTATGTCATATCTTTGCGAGATAGGCATCTGCACATAGGTTGCAGGGTCAACATAAATAATTCTTTTTATCGGCTGTGAAATACTGCCACCCATGGCATATCCACAAGTTTTGAACAGAATTTTTCCAGTTTCGATTTTTTCAGGTATCGTTACTTTTGCAGTTGGACCTTTTGTCTGCAGGGGTCTGCATTGGAGCAGGTTAATCTTTAGTTCGTTGTTCTTCGTAAAGTTAGCAGTAAATTCTATGTCAATAGGATACTGGTAATGACTTTCTAAAATTTTAAGCATTTTTTGCATTGTCTGTGTGAAGTCGGTTTGTGACAGGAGTTTTTCAAATGTAAACACCCAGATACGTTTACCTTTGCCACCGAGTTCTTTCATTCGCTGCTCGGCCTGGCGGTCAGGGCTTGCCAGAAGGTCTAACCTGACGTCGATTTCTTCGAGAAGTCTTGGCAGGTTGATAGTTCTTAACATATTTTCCTGAGCATCGAGCAAATCAACGTTATGCTGCGAGAATCTCATAACATCTTCGATATCAGAGTATGGCCGTAGCAGTGGCTGGTCAAGAGCGATTATCTGAGGGTAATCATCTTCCACACGGTCAACTGCTCTTGTGCCAAGGCCGAAAACAAGCCGCAACATACCGGCTTTGGGTTCAAGGTCGGGCTTCCAGACAAAAGTATTGTAAGAAACACCAACGCCTGCAAGGTCAGGGAAAAAGTAATGATTTTGATACGAACCTGATACCCGCTGGACAAGCAGGGCCATTTGCTCATCCTGCTGGTCAAGGCCTTTCTGCAATCGATATGTCAGAGCATCTTCATCCATAGTGCTGGCGTAAATCCTTCGAACAGCATTCTCAAATTTAGCATAACGTTCCTGGGGGTCGCCCTGATTGACCAGGAAAATGCTTTCATATTTGCCGGCAAAGGCGTTTCCAAAGGAATCCTCCAGCAAACTGCTCGAGCGGACAATGATGGGAGACTGGCCGAAATACTCTACCATTTCCTGCAAACGCTCGCGTATTTCGTCAGGGAACTTTCCGCGAAGCAAGTTTTCTCTCATTTCGAGGGCTATTTTGAAGTAACCGTCTTTGGTCTTTTGCTTCATAAAAAGTTTCCACCAGCCGTTTTCAACTATATAGCTATAGAAGATATCTGAGCCAACGTAGAACGAGTCGTGTGGCTCCAATCTCTCGTTCCAATCAAACGAAGAATCCTTCGACAGAATCTTTCGAGACAGGAGCATGCCCGCAGCTTTTCCGCCGATGAATCCGCTTCCGATGAGTCTGTTTTTGATATTTATCAAATCATCAAGGGTGAAATTATCCTGTGCCAGTTTCGACATTCTTTTTTCGCGGCCAATCATTATTCTGCATAACTGCTTTACAG
>Ga0299912_10001297_pt1 | contig 20245 bp, 16 predicted proteins | sample RVTome_2_FD_207667 | JGI IMG/M metagenome (GOLD analysis project Ga0299912, IMG submission 207667) | Soil microbial communities from uranium-contaminated site in the Upper Colorado River Basin, Wyoming, United States - RVT95D214 (version 2) ... | reverse complement strand
TCGTAAGCATGCCCAAGATCAACGCTTCAGTTTTGGAACAGGGAAAGTGAACGCCCTGGCTGGATATTCGAGTGCGATGATACTGATATTCATTGCCCTGTTCATGGCTTATAAGAGCATTGTTCGCATGATCAGTCCAGTTGAGATTTTCTACAACCAGGCGATCACGGTGGCGGTAATCGGTTTAGTAGTGAATGGGGTAAGCATGGTGATCCTGGGAGAAAAGGGCCATACCCATGCTCATGGTAATCATGATCATGAAGCGCACGACCAAACTGACCACGAGCAAGCAGATCACGAGCATGACGTCCTTACTCACGCCGATCACGATCATGCTCATGTTACCACTGGTGATGACCACAATTTAAAAGCGGCGTACTTGCATGTGTTAACCGATGCCATGACTTCAATCTTGGCGATTATCGCTCTACTGACTGCCAAATACTTAAACCTGGTCTGGATGGACCCATTAATGGGTATTGTGGGGGCAATCCTGGTGATCCGCTGGTCAATTGGACTGATTCAGGGGACAACCATTGTATTATTGGATCACCAAATCTCTGTGGAAGTCCGGAAAAGAATTATCGATACACTGGAGAGTTATAAAGATACGAAGGTTTCAGATCTTCATATTTGGTCCATCGGACCGGGCATCTACTCTTCAGAAGTTTCTGTGGTAACCAAATACCCTGATTCGCCTAATAAATATAAGGCTCTGATACCACAAGCCACCGGGGTTGTACACACTACGGTTGAAGTCCACACCTGCCCGGAGTAAACCAGGTCAACAACCTCATTTCTGAGTCATTATTGTAGATAAAGCCATGGTATTTGCATGAAGATAGATTCATCGTAAACACCCCCGGTGAATTTACCCAAATATAAATAATCTAATTGGGAATCTGTCTGGTTGGCAGGTTTAAACGAAAGATAATTTGGTGTGAGGATGGTTTCATCGGAATTGGAATGGTTGATTGTCAGACCGTTGAATCACCCAGACCATTGGTCCTTGATATACCCTTTAATGCAGATCTCAACCTTTTGCATATTGCATCTCACGTTGAAATACTATCTAATCACCCTACAGTTCCAGGGGCTTATTTCCTGTATTGGATGTCTCCTTGCAGGTATTTTTCCTAACGCATCCTCCTGTGTAAATCTAATCACTTATATCGCACCTGCTCAACGATCGTGCGTATGCTATCGATCACGAGCTCAGCCTGGTACCAGTGAATCTCGTGACCACTCTTTTCAGCAATGATCAGCTTGCCTGTGGTGGATAGGTTGACCAGCTCTTGTTGAATTTCATCATGGACCTGGACGACTTGGGCGAGCACATCAGGTCCTCCCATGGCTGTTACCACAGGATTGGGTATATTATCGTTGAAAGCACCAGCCGATAGTACGATTAATGGTAAATCTCCCAAACTACCAGACTCTCCCGGTTGTCCAGGCGATCCCAAAACGGTTGCTTCAGCATAAGCCGCTTTACAATACCCGCTCCGATATAAGGTCGAAGTCACTGCCTTCCCAATGTCCGTCGATGTCAGCGCCTCAGGGAGGAAAGTGCTCCAAAGTTTGATCAGGCGTACTATTCCAAACGGCGAGAGGAATTGGCATAATTTCTGTGTCAACAGCTGATACCGGTTAAAATTCAGAAATTTGGCAGGGTACAGCAATGATTCGCCCTCATGTGAAGAGTCCACAAATACCATCCCAAGAACTTCATCGGGGTATTCCCTGGCATAAGCACGGATATACTCTCCCCCTGCGGAATGCCCGACCAGGATATATGGACTTAGCACATTTGCAGTTTGGAGCAATTCATGCAAAAGGTTAGCTACCTGCTCTCTGGTGAGTGGTTCCGAGGCAGGCTCGCTCCAGCCAAACCCGAGGCGGTCATAAGAGCAAACGCGGGTAAATCCTTCGACTTCACTCTGCACAACGGACCAACCGATGGACGGATTCCCCGCGCCTGCCTCCAGGATCACTGTGGGGCTGCCCTCACCGGTACAAAAAAGGTGCATCTTGTAGTCTCCCACATCGTATAATTCACCCAGCGGTGGATATTTCTTTAAATCACTGGCACTGGCTGCAGATTGATAGATCAACCCTGCCATTAAAACAACCATCAGGAAAATCACCAATCCAATGGCACCGCGCCCCAAACAACCCAGGCAACTGCGGCGCCTGCTGGTAGGCTTATCCTGAATATCTTTCTGGTCATTGGTTGTGTTCATGCGAATTCTCCTTTATTTCCTTACTGTTGACTGAAAGCAGTGGTAAACCCAAGTCGCGCAGATGGGAAATGATCCCATACAGTGCCGCCTGGTCTGGAACATTTCCGGTGAGAACCGTCTCATCGTGACCGGGAAAGCTGCTGGTTAGACCGTCAAACCACCCAGACCATTGCTGGTTAATTTTTCCTTTAATATAGATCTCAATTTGCAGCATTTTTCACTTCCCATAGATATGGCATTCACAAGTTGGTGCTGGCAGTTCCATTCTACCCATGCAGCACCCAACTCATTATGCAGATGGAGACTATGCCTGTTCAGAGCTGGCTGTCTCTGCTCGGGATTTGCGGTTACCGAAGATTGCCCAGCCCACGATTACCACAAACCCGACTACGATCAGCCACCCAAATAGCTCACCCACCACAGAATAGACGGGATGAACATGGTGGTTAGGCAATTGCACCACGAATACGCGCTGATCAACACGGGTGGCATCCATGGATCCCAGGATGCGTCCGTATGGATCGATGGCGAGCGAGATTCCCATGCTCGTAGGTCGGAAGATTGACACGCCGTTTTCAATGGCACGGAAAGGTGCCATCTGGGAATGCGCCACGATGTTTTCCGCTGTTGGCTCAAAGCTGGGGTTCAGAAGAATGTCAACGCCTTTTTGGCTCACCTGCCGGGTGACATAAGGGAAATCGAGGTCGCAGCAGATCACACCAGCCAGCTTGCCGTAGGGTGTATCTATCGTTGGGATCTCGACATCGTACATATGCAGCGCCATGCAGCCATACTTGAGCTGGTTCACGACAACTTCGCCGCGCGGGTCAATGATAACCAGCCTATTCTCACCCTCGGAACCCATATTAGGGCCGATCACATTCAACCCCACTGCCAGGTAGATGCCTTCCTGGCGGGCGATTTCCTGTGCCCGCAAGAGCACTGCGTCTAAATCCTCGCGGAAGCCTTCGGCAGCCACTTCAGGCCAAACGACGATCTGTGCCCCAGCCTGGGCTTCGCGGGCGGTATCCTGCAAGTAGCGCTCGTACACGGGGGTCAGCATGGCTCGGAAAGCCTCAGGATCAGTATTACTCAAAGGCCAGATACTGGTTTCCCAGTCGTAGCGGGAATAGTCGGTCTCGACGATCCCATGGATGCGCACGCTTCCGGGCTGGAGTTGGGAATATGTCAGGCGGATCATGCCGTAAAGCAAAACAACCAGCATCACGCCAGTGAAAATTGCTAGGCCCCGGCGGATGCGCTGCCAAGCCATGCCCTCTTCCCAGATCCAGTTGACCATCGAGGCGAACAAGGAAACGAGGAAGGTGACGCCCCATAATCCGGTGATCGATACCAATTGGGTGAGGTACACGCTGCTGAACTGACTGTAGGCCAATGCGCCGTACGTGCCCATGGGATTAGGCCACAGAGTCAGGAACTCGAAAGCGGTTCGGGTGAAAGGGAAGACCAGAGTAGAAGCGAATCCCCAGAAGCGACCCACCAGCACGCGGTCTAGCAAGAAGGGAATACTGTACAGCAATCCAAAAACGGACCCCATGATGATGCGAACTAGGGTTGGGTTCGTAGGCATGAGGTTCCACCAGGAGATAATATTGGCTACCACCAGCGCCAGGCAGATCAGGAGATAGCCTACGCCGATCTTTCGACTGCGCAGGAAGCGAATAAGGAAGACCTGCGCCAATAAGGCAGCCAGTGGATTCCGGTACATTCCGTAAGTAAACACAAATAGCACGGTCGCAATAACCAGCCAGAGGTATGTCCATCGGTCACGCAGTGGGTATCTATCTATAGATTCTGTTGCCATGGTAAGACCCCTTTCATATTCATTCTATTGCTTGTCTTGTCTACCCGGTCTGGACATGTTGTCCAGACCGGGCAGAAACCAACTAAGCTCAGCGGGATTTGGAGAGCTTCTGATAAGTTTTGAGAATCATGCCACCGACAATGCCGACGGCGATGACGATCCCCATCCCTACACCCGAGATATTGATCATGGGGGTAAGAATCGCCCAGTTGACCGTCCAGGATGCCCAGGCGAAGATAGCAAAGAATACACCCACAATCAGTACCACCAGGATCAATATCAAGGCTTGAGTATCCGCGGCTTTACCAGTGACGAACTGCTGATTTTTCCCAAACAGACGAGCGGGGGATCCACCCTGGTAAATGTTATAAAGGCTGCTGGGGGGATAGGCGTGCAGGCTTAGGGTATGCACGGCGATGAGCAGCATTAATACTGCCGCGCTTGCTGGCAGGAGGAACCATGCGGCGGGGATGGCTCCTACAGGGATAGTTTTCCACATAAAGGACAGCACCAAGGCGGTGATGAAGATAATGATCATGATGCTTAGGGCGATGCTTTCCAGAACCTTCATTACACGATGAAACGACCGAATGTTTTCAGGTTGTTCCTCAAGGTAACTGGCAAGCTGGGTTTTTAATTGTTGTGAGCTTATATTCTGTGTTGCTACATTTTGTGAGGTTGTTTTCTGCATGGTTTCCTTCCTTCTTATTAGTTAGAATGCGGTTTGAGCGTTATCTATCGTAGAATGGAAATGAGGCTTAGCCGGAGGACCAGGCCTCTTTGATGCGCTTAGAAAAGATTCTGGAGGGCTAGCGATGCCAGGTCATACATATGGACGGCACCAGGTGCACCTGCGCACATGATCCCAAAACCGGCAAAAAAGGCTCCGATTCCGGTCATGAATGGGATTGGCTTGGTGGATCGATAAGCCGATGCTGGGAAGATTACAGAGGGGAAGATCCGTGTTAGCATCGAGTCCAAACCCAGCGGGAATGCCAGGAACGACATGCTCAACCCGTAGTCAATCCACGCATCATCGAGTTTGGTCAGTGCTCCTGTAAAGATCCATACGAAAGTGTAATAGAGAGCAACAACGAAAAAGATGGCTGCCAGTACGATGGCGAGCAGAAACAGTCCCTGCAAAACATAATGGAGACCTCGGACGATGGAGAGCTGCTTTTCCATATACTGGTTGACTTTTGCCTGGTAATCTTCTTTGTACACTTGTGCTTTTCCTGAGACGATATTTTGCTTGCCTGCTGTGGTATTCATTAGTTTCTCCTCTTTTGATTGATTTATTTGTTTGATTGTATCTATACTATAGGGCTCAACCAGATAGATTGTCATCTATCCAAAGATAGATTAGAGGGTGGATTAAGGAATAAAAATCCCCGCTCAGGTAAGGAGCGGGGATAGAGATCGGTTATCATCCGGTGAATGGATTACCTACAGCAACTTCAGCGCCCTCGCCTGGGCAACTGCCTGGGCGCGGCTGCTCACTCCCAGCTTACTAATGATGCTATGTACATGACTCTTCACAGTCCCGATTGTAACCACCAACCGTTGTGCAATCTCCCCGTTCGACATTCCCTGCTCCATAAGACGTAACACGTCCAGCTCACGCTCGCTCAACGGCTCAACCAGCCCCTGTGAGCTGGGAACCTTGCCCGTTTCTCCAAAAGCCAAAAGAAGGGTGAAGATATATTCTCTAAACTCGCCGCCTTGAGACTTCAACCTTTCTAACAGAGCCTTCACCGGTTCCCCTTTATCCACAAAAGAACGGATGAAGCCTTCAGGCTGGGCAATTTTCAACGCATCCTGCAGAAAATGAAGCGCATCGGATGGAGTGTCCGCAGCCAGGGATTGCAGCAGGCGTACTTCAATCATCCCAGTACCACAACCTTTTTGGCAGGCGGTATCGTAGAGTTCATTTAGCCTTTCTGTGGCCTCTGTTTTCTTGTGCCGTGCAAGTAATACATAAATAGGGGTAACGCCAATACAGGGGTCAAAGAGAGAAGCACCGCTGGGCTGGGTTACCTGTTCCGCCCAAAACTGAGCGGTAGTGAGATTATCCTGCGCCAGTGCGACTTGAACATGGCATGCGGCAATACGTAAGCGGGCAAGCGGGGAAACCTGATGGTTGTCAACCAATTGGTCAGCTTTTTTGAGAGTGGCCAGGGCAGCCTCAGGATCACCAAGTCCCTGCTGGATGATTGCCTTGATGCGGTATCCATCACACAGGATCAATGGGTTACCAGTGCGTTGACTCTGCTCGATCCCAATTTGCGCCTCCTGAGAGGCTAGGTCCAGCTGATTCCACTCGTAATACATCGAAGCCAATGCAATATGGGCTGGTGCAACTGATGGGGATCCCCCACCCGAGTGGATCACCTGTCGGCACAACTCGGCTGCCTTATGAAGGTGACCATAAATAGCCTGAATATTTCCCAGGTAAGTCAGAGCGGTCATGCGGGCGTAATGATTGCCGGATTGCTGGGCAGCCCGATCTACTTCTAAAAATGCCCGCTCTGATTCTTGAAAGTCCCCTATATTCCAATAAGACAGACCAAGTGTAAGCGCTGCCAGACCGCGTGAAAGGGCATCCGTTTGTGGAAGGATGGATAAAGCGCGTCGAGCATAATCGATCGCCAGAGAGACATCCCCGCACACACGCAGGTGATATGCCCGGGCAACCAGGATGGGACCAAGCAGTGTCTCATCGTCGCGGGCGATTTTCTCTGCCTGTAGTAGATAAACATTAGCTCCGTCAAGTTGTCCGGTCAGGGTTAATGCCCAACCAAAGTTTTCGCAAAGTTCTGGGCGAGTGAAGATCACTTCATCAGGTAAAGCTTTAAGCCAGCCGATCAACGTCATCAATTCACCGCTTCTCAGCAGTGAGACCGCGCTATCGTTTATGAGACCAGCTGCCCGATCCCAATCAGATGCTTGCAGTGCATGGTGGATGGCTTCGGGGACGAACCCTTCGGTAGCAAACCACTGACTTGCCATACAATGGAGTTTATTTTCTGACGAGGTGTCAATGGCATGCAAACGCTGGCGTAATAATTCAGCAAACAAGCGGTGGTAGCGGTACCAGGTATGCGATTGGTCGAGTGGGAAGATAAACAGGTTGGCATGTTCAAGGTGGTCGAGTAGCTCGTGACTGCCCGTTCGATTTACAATATTGTCACACAACGGTCCAGAAAGCCGGTCGAGGATGGATGTCTTTAGCAGGAAATCCTGCGTTTCAAACGTCTGCTGCTCGAACACTTCCTCAATTAAATAATCAAGGATGTAATGGCTGCTACCAGTGAAAGCCTCGACGAAATTCGACAGGTCATCGCGCCCCTGCATCGATATAGCTGCCAGCTGTAAGCCAACGATCCAACCCTCGGTCCGGCGCTCCAGGGCAGAGATATCGTCTGCAGTGAGATTAAGACCCATTACCCGCTGGAGGAAGTCCGTACACTCCTCGGGTAAAAAGCGCAGGTCATTCTGCCGGATCTCAATCATCTGCCCGCGCGCCCGCAGGCGGGCAAGCGGTAGGGGTGGGTCTTCGCGTGTGATGATCACCAGGTGCATCTGCGGGGGCTGGTGTTCCACCAGGAAATCGAGCTGGCTGTGAATTGGTAAGGTTTGGATCAGGTGATAGTCGTCCAGCACGAGGATAAACGAAGTTGGGGTAACGGCTATTTCGTTCAGCAGCGTGGTCAATACAACCTCGGGAGGAAGTGGCTGGGGTGATTGGAGCATCGCCCGAGTTTTCTCCCCGATGCTATTGTCAATCAGCTGTAAGGCAGCAATGAGATAAGTGAGAAATCTGGTTGGATCGTTATCAGCTTCGTCCAGAGATAACCAGGCTGATTTGGCTTGTAAGCCTCGCACCCATTCGGTCACCAGGGTGGTTTTTCCATAACCAGCCGAAGCTGAGACCAGAGTCAGTTTTTTGTCCTGCTGCCATGCGGCAGTCAGCATCTCGGTCAAACGCTGGCGCGGGACTAGGTTATTGTGTGCAGGTGGGGTATAAAGTTTGGTAGTTAGCAGCTCAGGAGACATTTATTGCTCCCTGATTAACAATTTAACATGAACCCCGATCACGAAAACTTCTGGTAATAGTATAGCAAATATTTATGTATTTAGGAGGTCGGACTTTGCTCATTTGGGTTGGGGAGGATTTGGGTAAAAGTAAATTATGTGGATACCCAAGAAGGAAATTTCATCCATCAATGAGACGGAGTTCGAATTCCACCTTCGATGGGAGTAAAATTAATATCATGGGTATTTGGGAGCATTCTAATTTCTAAAAGGATTTCTTATGAAAGTATTATTCGTCGGCGGAACAGGAATCATCAGCTCAGCATGTTCAGAACTGGCAATTCAATATGGCATTGATCTCTATTTGCTAAACCGAGGGCTGAGCACTCGCCCTACACCAGAGGGTGCAATTTCTCTTCTTGGTGATATCAGGCAACCTGCTTCTATAATTACGGCGTTGGGTAACCTGACATTTGATTCGGTGGTGGAATGGGTAGCTTACACTCCAGATCAGGTTAAAACTGATATGGAACTGTTTCGCAAACATACCGAGCAATACGTTTTTATAAGCTCAGCTTCAGCGTACCAGAAACCACCTTTATTTTTGCCTATCTCGGAAAGCACACCTTTACACAACCCCTTCTGGCAATACTCCCGTGACAAGGCTGCATGTGAAGCTCTCCTGGAACGCTCCGGACAACAGGAAGGTTTCCCCTTTACCATCGTGCGCCCATCTCATACTTACGATCGCACTCTCCTTCCCTTCCATGGAGGCTATACAACCGTTGAGCGGATGCGCGCAGGCAAACCGGTGGTTGTGCATGGCGATGGGACCTCACTTTGGACGATGACACACCACCGCGATTTCGCGGTCGGTTTTGTTGGACTGCTTGGCAATCCGCATGCCATCGGGCAATGCTTTCACATAACATCCGATGATTCCTTGAGCTGGAACCAGATCTTTACCATAGTTGCCCAGGCTGCAGGAGTAGAACCGCAACTGGTGCACGTCCCATCCGAACTTATCGCCAGGTATGACCCGGAGTGGGGTGCCTCATTGCTGGGCGATAAGGCGCATAGTACGATCTTTGACAATAGCAAAATCCGCCAGCTTGTTCCACAATTCCGACCCACCATTCCATTCTGGAAGGGGGCGCAGGAGATCATTGCCTGGTACGATGCGGATGTTTCACGCCAGGTGGTTGATCCATACCTCGATGTATTACAAGACAGACTGGTTGATGCAATGAAGAAGGCAGCTCCTGTAGAATAGAACAACCGGGCTAGATCGGTAAAGCCTCTGATAATCTTGAATTTATTACATCTCATTATTATGATCTACCAATAATAACCAAATACTCCAAGTTATTGGACCATTAAGATTACAATAACCTCGAAGCTTGATTCGCCGAAATTAAAGGACGACGATCTGAAGAAGACAACTATCGGAGAGACAAAATGACAGCATCTCATCCTCTCGTTCTACAGTTGAAATTCACCCGAAATGAGTTCAAGCGAGCGCTGAAAGGCTTATCGGAAGAGGATGCAGGCAAGCGTCTTCTGCCAATGAATTGCATTAGCTGGAATGTGGGGCATTTAGCATGGCAGGAGCAGAAGTACATCCTCTATTATGGGCAGGGGCAAATTCCAAATCCAGAGATCGAAAAGTTTTTTGCATATGGGGCTCCAGCAAGCACCCCTTCCCTGCATGCGATGCTCAAAATCTGGCAGAATATCACTGCTGCGACCAACCCCTGGCTAGAAACCTTGATGAGCGAAAAGCTTCAGGAATTTGTAGTAAAAATAGACGGCACAAAACTCCAACGTACCTATGGATCGTTATTACAGCGCATGATTTACCACTATTGGTACCATACCGGGGAAAACCTGGCAATACGGCAGATGCTGGGGCACACCCATTTACCGCAGTTCGTTGGCAATATCGATCGCCAAGCGCCCTACACACCGGAATGATCATTCCTGAAGTGGTGTTCAATAGCAACTCACCAACGCGGATAGTTACAAGATCATATGCACTGGTCCCAACTCAAAACTACCATCCTATCCTCCTAGGTTTCCCCCGACCAACCGTCCAATACCAAAGGTGACCATCGCTGCAGCCAGACCAAACAACACCATCCGTGCGCCGGAAAAAACCACATTGCGCCCGGTGAACAGGGTTATACTCGCACCAATGATGAACAATCCCACTGCGCTAAACCCCATGCTGATAGCCACCGCCGTGGTGCCACTCAGGAAAGCGTATGGGAGCACCGGGATAATTGCCCCAATGGAAAAGAGGAAGAAGGAAGTTAATGCGGCCTCCCAGGCTGAGCCACCCAGCTCGGAGGGGTTGACATTGAGCTCTTCGCGTGACAGTGTTTCGAGCGCTGAAGTTGGGTCGCTGATGATGTGCTGTGCCATGCGCTGGGCTTCGTCCTTGGGCAAGCCACGTGCCTCGTAGATCAACGCCAGCTCCTCCGCTTCCTCTTCCGGGGATGCTGCCAATTCAGCCTTCTCTATACTGATCTGATGCTTATAGAGCTCTCTCGAGCTCTGTACGGATAGCCATTCACCCAGGGCCATGGAGATTGCCCCTGCTAGCAAGCCAGCAAAGCCAGTGACCAGGATGGCTGAGTTGTTTAGCGCAGCCCCTGCCACACCCATCACCAGGCTCAAGTTAGACACCAGTCCATCATTTGCGCCCAGTACAGCCGCGCGCAGAGCGTTCCCTCCACCGGCGCGATGCCTGCCTTCCAATTGAGCCAGTTCACTGCCTTCCATCCCGCCTTTCATGGTCGAAGCCACATGGCTCAGTAGCCGGTTATGAGAAGCTTCATCTGCTCCCATCTCTGCGCCGCCAGGAGTGTGAGCATATTTGCGAGTATCTTTGCGTTCATTCCCCATCACGGTGGGTAAAACCGCCCCCACACCCAGGTGTTTGGCTGCCCAGGCCAGGGTACGGGTGCGCCAGTTGGGTACGAAACTGGGAATTGGCACTTCTGCTGTTTTCAATCGATCCTCCCAGATGGTAGCATGCTTGCGTTCCACAGCTGCCATGCGCCGGTAAACTTCTGCCAGGCGGGGGTCTTTCTCGGCTTGTGTCAGGGCATCGTATAGGTAAGCTCCATTGAGCTCATCGTTCAGGCTAGCCAATGCGGTGGCTTGCATATTTGCATCCATGTTACCCTCCAATTGTGATTTGTTTGATCCGTGATTATGCTAATCTTACCACTCGTGATGTCGATAGTCGCCATATCAGAATAGGTGATGGGAGTGATATGGATATAAACTGCTCCCATTTGCATTTGCCCTGTAGTGATGAGATAGAATTTCATTTGGGGTCTAAGTGTAATTTTTCCACTCGCCAGGTGGAAATCCTTCATTCCCTGTTGGTTCAGCTCTCATCTCATTTGACAGGTACATAAAAAAACCATCTTACTTAGATTCTCTGTGTTATCGGCGTTAATTTCCTGTAATAATTTTGGGAGTATACTTATAGACCGAAATCAGGAATGCTGAAGATACCATGATTAATACGATAATTCCTCACAGCCAAACTGGGCAGGGGGATAAGTCAGATCTGCCTGCCCGTATCACCAAGGCAGGTAGTAAGCAGACATATTATACGTTCCGCTTCTTAACAGATCGGGATCGCATACAGGACGCTTTCCGGTCTTACGCCTACTTCCGCTGGCTGGATGATCTTCTTGACCGTGATTCGGGCACAAAGCAGGAAAAGGTTACTTTAATAAATCGTCAGCAGGAACTTCTGGAAGCATGTTATCAGTCGAAGCTAATTAGCGATATGAGTCCGGAGGAACAGATGCTGGTGGATTTGGTCCAAAATGATAGGGAAGAGCACAGTGGAGTACAAATCTATCTCCGAAATATGATGGCAGTGATGTCATTTGATGCGGAACGTCGCGGCCGGGTGATATCCCATGCCGAATTAACCGAATATACGCATTTGCTATCCACGGCTGTGACTGAGTTATTGTTTTACTTTATCGGCCATGAGGATCCCCCTTCCTGTTCTGAAACACGCTATCATGCGGTGAATGGTGCCCATGTGATGCATATGCTCCGCGATATGGTGGAAGATATATCTGCAGGGTACTTCAATGTCCCTGGAGAATATATCAAAGCACAGCAAATTTTGTTGGAAGACTTACGCAACCTTTCATTCCGAAAGTGGGTCTTCGGGAGGGTGAAGCTTGCCCGCCAATATTTTACGCTTGGCAGGAGCTACATCTCCCAGGTGAAAAGCTTCCGCTGTCGCCTGGCAGGATTTGCCTACCTTGCCCGTTTCGAATGGATGCAGAGAGCCATCGAGCGGGATGGCTATTGCCTTCGTCCTGATTACCCCGAACGGAAAAGCCTCAAGGCTGGACTATGGATAGCCTGGAGAACATTCATATCGGTATTTAACATACCCTGGATGAGGTTGGATCCTGGTCCACAGGTGGCTCTCTCTGATCAGGGTGAGGAAGGATGAAGCCGAAATCAGTCCTGATCATTGGCGCTGGCGTGGGAGGGATATGTGCGGCGATCCACCTGGCACATCACGGCTTGCATGTCACCGTGATGGAGAAAAATCCCAACCCAGGTGGGCGTTGTGATTGGATTGAGCGTGACGGACACCACTTTGACACCGGTCCAACTCTGATGGTCATGCACCGTGTTTATGAGGCGGAATTTGCTGCCCTGGGTGGATCGATGAACAGCTTACTCGACCTGCAACAGGTAGATCCAACCTATCGCCTGGTATTTGATGATAGCAGCCAGCTGGCACTTTCATCAAATATGCAATCCATGCGTGATCAATTGGAATCGATGGAGCATGGTGCGTATCAAGGATTCATGCGCTATCATCAAGAAGGTGAGCGGCATTATCGTTTGGGGATGGAGCGATTGGTGAACCGTGATTTTCGCCGCTTTTCCGACTTTTTCACATTCAGCAATATACCACTGCTCGTTCAGGTGAAGCCTTTGGTGAAACATTATGCCCATATGTCGAGTTATTTCAAGAACCCACGTTTGAAGGCTGCCTTCACCTTCCAGGATGTGTATATGGGTCTGAGCCCCTTTGAGGCTCCTGCTACCTTCTCTCTGATGCCGTACACCGAGCTGGCACACGGAGTTTGGTATCCGAAAGGTGGGATGTACAGCATCGTGGAAGCGCTCATGTCATTGGCGCGTGAAGCCGGAGTGGAATTTGCTTTCGATACAACCGTGGAACAAATCATCGTAAACGGCAGGGTTGTAAAAGAGCTAGGGATTGAACACAACCGGCGGGTAAAGGCAGATGTGATCCTGGCAAATGCTGATCTACCTTACGTTTATCAGGATCTCCTGCCGAAGGATAACCGGGCTGAAAGGTTATCACGTAAGCACTATTCCTGTTCTGTGATCAGCTTCTTTTGGGGTGTGGATAAACCCTATAATATTCTTGGACCTCATACTCTGTTCCTGGCAGATGACTATCGAGCCAATTTTGATACCATCACGCGTGATCTTGGTCTGCCTGGCAATCCCAGTCTTTATATTCATGCTCCCACGCGGCTTGACCCCTGCATGGCCCCACCTGGAGAAGACAGCCTGATTGCTGTCGTACCTGTGGGTCACCTATCTGAGAATGGAGACCAGGACTGGGACGATCTGACAGACCAGGCGAGGGGACATGTGTTTCGCCGGCTGGCATTGCTGGGGATCACTGATCTCGAATCCCATATCAAGTTTGAGACCTCCTTCACGCCCCTTTCCTGGCGGAAGCGATATAACCTGGTGAAAGGTTCTACGCATGGTTTGTCTCACAACCTGACCCAGCTAGCATATTTCCGACCATCCAACCGCCACCCACGCTACCGTAATTTATACTTTGTGGGCGCCAGCACACACCCAGGCACTGGCATACCGACCGCCATGATTTCTGGTCGTTTGGTTGCTAACCGGATTCTGGATGAGCTTGCTGAGTTGGAATGAGTAATGCGGATTAACCACCCTTTTCGTTTATAGCAATCGTCGATCAAAAACCATCTAGGTATAATGAAAAGACATCGATTGATTGAGTCGTTTATTCGTGAAAGGTATTGGTGGTATCAGGTGGGTGCATTTACGGGAAGCTGTTAGTAAGATTAAAGAATAATTTTAGTAACCCTACCGGATTAGCAACACGATAAGTTGTAGTGGAGATTGAAAGCGCAATGATGCCAGCGTATCCTGGGGGTGGGATTCAGTCATCTTAATCAAATATTAAGCTAATTCTTCTTGCATATAACTATACAATATATTATAATTACTTATACATAAAATGTACAAATATTGAATTTCCCAACTAAATTCAGTTAAAGATAGAAATGTGCATCATTAAGGAATTGTATAAAAAAGGAGATAATTATGGACAACGAAAAGAAATTTACAGGATTAAGACGTTTCAACCTGAGCATGGGCTTTTTACATCTGATCCAGGGCATCCTGATGATTGTATTAAGCAATGATACAGCTTATCCAATTTACACCAACTTCCTGAAGTTCGATACAACCAAAATGGCTTTGGTTCCCGACCCTAAATTGGCGGCTGAATTACCCTTTGGACCCGCAGTGGCAGTTTTTCTGCTGCTCTCGGCTGTTGCGCACTTTTTCCTGGCCACAGTTGGTTATAAGCTTTATGTTTCCAACCTCAAGAAGGGCATGAACCCGGTTCGGTTTTATGAATATGCGCTTTCTTCTTCGGTAATGATCGTGCTCATTGGCATGCTGGTAGGTATATATGACCTGGGTGCCATCATTCTTATCTTTGGTATCAACGCCACGATGAACCTGTTTGGGATCATGATGGAGTACCACAATCAAAACACCCAGAAAACCAATTGGACATCATTCATCTTTGGGTCAATAGCTGGGATTATCCCCTGGATCGTGATCGTGGTCTACTTCATTGGCTCATTAGCAGGCGAAGGTGGTAAACCACCCGCTTTCGTATACGCCATCATCCCGACCCTGTTTGTCTTCTTCAACATCTTTGCGGTGAATATGGTGCTTCAATATAAGAAGGTTGGTCCATGGAAAGATTATCTGTTTGGAGAACGAGTTTATATCATCCTGAGCCTGACTGCAAAGACCGTCCTGGCCTGGATTATCTTCGCAGGCACCCTGGCACCGGTATAAAATCCAGGAAATTTAGACCACCGGGCTACCTTCATATCGAATAATGATAACCGTCGATGGTAAAAAGGAATCGGTATGGCAGACAATACTCCCCTCTATAACCTCAAAGCAGTGATCCATGAGGTTGGGTTAAACCCGGCAACCTTACGAGCTTGGGAGCGGCGCTATGGTCTGCTCAAACCCAAAAGGTCGCCTGGTGGTCACCGGCTTTACTCCAGACGAGACATTGAACTACTCAAATGGCTGATCGAGAGGCAAAAAGAGGGATTGAGCATCAGCAGTGCGGTAGAGATGTGGAAAAGCCAACAAGAAGACAACCAGGACATCTCACAACAAATTCATATCCCCGTGCCTGTTTCTGGCACGGGTGATACCATACTGGGTGAACTAGGTGGTCAATGGCTATCTGCCTGTTTGGTTTTCGATGACCAGGCTGCCAACCGGACCCTTGATCAGGCATTCGCGGTAGCTGCCCCAGAAATGATCATTTCAGAGGTTCTACAGAAGGGGATTGCTCAGATTGGAGAGCGTTGGTATGCTGGGTCCGTCAGCGTTCAGCAGGAACACTTTGCAACTGCGATCGCCATTCGCCGTGTAAATGCCCTCATGGCTGCCAATGCCACACCCACCCGATTAGGGCACATCCTGGTGGCTTGCCCACCTGGAGAGGAGCATGATTTCGTCCTGTTGATGATCTCTTACCTTCTTAAAAGGCGCGGTTGGGATGTTGTTTATCTTGGGTCCAATGTACCTCTCATAGATTTGGATGCTACCATTCGATCCACATTGCCAGTTTTATTCCTATCAGCTACTCAGACCTTCAAAACGGTTGCTTCACTACGAACGATGTCTGAATACCTTATCACGCAGGGTGTCCCCCTGGCGTATGGAGGTGGAATTTTTAACCGGGTTCCTACCGCCACCCAGTGTATCTCAGGTTATTTCTTGGGCACTGAAGTGGCAAGTGTTCCTCAGATGGTTGAAAGCCTGGTCGCGTCTCCTCCTCCAATGCCTTCTGCGCTACCAGTTCCCCTCCAATACACCCAGACATTGACAAAATTACTTCAAAATGAAGGGGCTATTGCTGCAAATGTATCTTCTGTTTTTAGGTCTGAACTGGTTACGCCAGTTCAATTGGAGAATACCAATACAAACCTCAACCAATTCATTGCATCAGCTCTGGCATTGGGTGACATTAATTTATTAGATAACTCCATTTTCTGGCTGAATAGTCTGCTCAAAACAAATGGACTCTCCATATCATGGGTGAGGCAATATTATGCAGCATATTCCCAGGCAGTAGAACAGTATCTCGGGGAGGATGGCGCAATCATCCTGGACTGGCTTGCGAAGTACGAAGTATCTGCATAAACGATTGGTTAGAAAGTATATATTAGGGGTCTCCCAATGAAAAATACCCGTTTGATGACGATATTTCTGATTGTTTTTATTGATCTGCTGGGCTTCAGCTTGATCCTGCCTTTATTACCCTATTATGCTGAGACCTATGGGGCAACTCCGACCATTGTCGGTCTGTTGGTGGCGTCTTATGCAGCGGCCCAGCTCATCGGTGCACCATTGCTTGGTCGATTGTCAGACCGTATCGGTCGCAGGCCTGTTTTGTTGATTAGCGTGATTGGTACCGGTGTTGGTTTCCTGCTACTTGGTTTTGCTGATCCAATCGGTCGTTTTCTAGCCGAATTGATTGCCCCACAAGCTGCGAATGCATTTGTTTTAGGTGTGTTGTTCTTCAGCCGAATCCTGGATGGATTGACTGGAGGTAATATTACAGTCGCGCAGGCATATATCACCGATGTCACGGATGATCAAAACCGAGCCAAGGGTCTGGGATTGATCGGTGCGGCATTTGGATTGGGTTTCATTATTGGGCCAGCGGTAGGCGGTGCACTCAGCAAGTGGGGATATAGCTTGCCTGCTTTTGTGGCTGCTTCTGTATCATTCATTAACATGTTCATGATCATCTTCCTTCTGCCAGAATCACTTCCTGTTGAGCGAAGAAGCGCTGCGTCTGGGCAAAGGCGCCCACCGTTCACCTTGAACGCTCTGAAACAGGCGCTTAATCGTCCCAAAGTTGGTCCCCTACTCCAGGTACGGTTTTTCTTTGCATTGGCTTTTGCTATATTTCAAACCATATTTGCCCTTTATGCTCAGGCGATTGGTTTGAGCTCGCAGACTACTGGTATTTTGCTGGCTTATGTTGGAGTATTATCTGTGGTGACCCAAGCGGGGTTAATTGGTTTCCTGACTCGTCGCTTCCAAGAAAATATCTTGATGATCACCGGGCTTTGGATCATGGCAGGCGCATTGCTTGCCTGGGCTTTTGCCACACAGTTGTGGTTCCTGGTGGTGTTGATCCTACCTATGGCAGTTGCTGGGGGCGTTTCGAATACCATCATCCAGAGTGCCACGACCAAATCTGTTACCAGGCAGGAAGTGGGAGGCATTCTTGGTATAACCGCCTCTCTCGAAGCAGTGACCCGGATTATTGCTCCCATCGCTGGCGGTTACCTGCTGCAGCATTTGGGTTTATGGGCGCCAGGCATTTTTAGTGCCGTGCTGATGGCCTGGACAATTATCCTTGCCTATAGGCGTATCATCCTGCCAGCCAACCGGGCTCGGTTGGCAGATGAGGCGCTATGATGAGCACTGCCATTTGGTGGATTCGCCGCGACTTGCGTTTGAGCGACAACCAGGCATTGGCTGCTGCGCTGACTCAGGCAGAAGTGGTAATCCCCGTATTCATCCTTGACCCAAAATTGCTGGCTTCGCCATACACCAGCCAACAACGGCTGGCTTTCCTGTTTGAAGGTTTACGCTCTCTTGAAATCGACCTACGTAAGCGGGGAAGCAACCTGTTTATACGGAAGGGCGACCCCCTGGAGGTGCTACACACTTTACGTCGTGAAACTGAGGCAGAAGATATCTTTGCCGAGGCGGATATTTCACCATATGCCAGGCAACGTGATTCACGTGTGATGCATGAATTGCCCCTTACACTCACCCCTGGCATCACCGTTCACCCAGCCGAAAGGCTACGTAAACCCGATGGTACTCCGTATACCGTGTTCACGCCCTTCAGCCGGATATGGCATAGCTTGCCCTTCCCCAATAAACCGCTTCCAGCACCTGAGCGATTATCCGCATTACCTCCTTTTAATAATTTAGGGGTACCAGATTTACCAGGGTATTCAATCAAGGACGTTTTCCCCGCTGGTGAGGTTGAAGCCCAGAGAAGGTTGGTAAAGTTTTCCGATTCAATTATCAACCGCTACGCGGAGGATCGCAACCGCATGGATCTGGATGGGACATCGGGTTTGTCGCCATACCTACGGTTTGGGATGCTTTCTGCCAGGCAGGCAGCCTGGGCGGCGCGTGAAGCGGAAGCATTTGCAGGAGATACAACCACACGCCAGGGTGCAGAAACTTGGTTAAATGAGCTGATCTGGCGTGAGTTTTATGCCGCCATTCTCTATCATTTTCCGTATGTGCGACAAACTGCCTTCCGTCCCGAGCTGCGCAACATTCCCTGGCGGGATGATGCTGTTGGGTTTAATGCCTGGGCTGAGGGACGAACAGGCTACCCAGTGGTGGATGCTGCGATGCGCCAGCTGAATGCCACTGGTTGGATGCACAACCGGGCGCGCATGGTCACGGCCTCTTTCCTAACGAAAGATTTGTTGATCGATTGGCGACAAGGTGAGCGATATTTCATGCAGCACCTGCTTGATGGCGACCCGGCGGCTAATAACGGCGGCTGGCAATGGACCGCTGGGACTGGCACCGATGCTGCGCCGTACTTCAGGGTATTCAACCCGGTGCTACAGGGGAAAAAATTTGATCCACAAGGTGCCTATGTGCGCCATTGGGTACCAGAGCTATCAGCTGTTCCGGATGCGTTCATCCATATGCCATGGGAGATGCCCTCCGACATGCAGGCTCAGGTGGATTGCATGATAGGTAATGACTATCCCGCTCCAATCGTTGACCACGCCATAGCACGGCAACGTGTATTGGCGGCTTATCGTAAAGGAGTAAGATGATTTCTATAAATAAACCGTTTGATAAACAAAAATACCTGAACCTGGAAACCTTCCGCAAGAGTGGTGTGGGGGTCAGAACACCGGTTTGGTTCGTTCAGGATGGTGATGTATTATTTGTTCGTACGGTTACCAATTCGGGTAAGGTGAAGCGTATCCGCAACAATTCACATGTAAACATTGCACCGTGTAAAATGGATGGTACACTGCTTGCCGATTGGTTCCAAGCGGAAGCACATGAAGTGTCGGACCAGGAAATTGACCTCAAGGTCGACCGACTATTGGGTAAGAAATACGGTTTGATGAAAAGGATATTTACTTTGGCCGGAAATCGGGATGGCCGAAAAAACACCATATTGGAATTGAAAGTGAGACAATAATATGAAAGATATTCTGCGACAAATTTCTGTAGTCTTGACCATTCTTGCTACCATCGTGGTCAACGTGCTAGCCAATGCCCTGCCTATCAACGGGCAAAATACCGGGGCAATCTCAGACCGCTTCCAGGTTTATTTTGTACCTGCTGGCTATGTATTTGCCATCTGGGGTGTGATTTATATCGGATTAATTGCCTTTGCCATCTTTCAGGCGCTACCCTCTCAACGGGAGAATCCACGCCTGAGGGCTGCTGGTTGGTGGATAGCACTCGGAGGATTGGCGAACATCGCCTGGATCTTCCTGTGGCATTATGAACAATTCCCTCTGACGCTCATCGCCATGCTGGTTTTGCTTGGCACACTCATCATCATCTACCTGGGTCTGGACATCGGCCGGAGTACGGTCTCGAAGGTGGAGACATGGGCAGCACGTGTGCCATTCAGCATTTACCTGGGATGGATAACGGTGGCGACGGTGGCAAATGTCACTTCATTGCTCTATTTCTTAAATTGGGATGGATTTGGGATTGCTCCTGAGGT
>Ga0299912_10001296_pt1 | contig 20253 bp, 11 predicted proteins | sample RVTome_2_FD_207667 | JGI IMG/M metagenome (GOLD analysis project Ga0299912, IMG submission 207667) | Soil microbial communities from uranium-contaminated site in the Upper Colorado River Basin, Wyoming, United States - RVT95D214 (version 2) ... | reverse complement strand
AGAGAGGTAAGAAGGTTTTCCCTAGTACTACAACGCTACAAGAGATACCAGTGACATTTTCGTATGTTTTTGAGTTTTATGCCTATCAAATGTAATCGCTTGATTGTACGTCGTCGATGGCTGCGAGCAGCTTTGTTGTTTCGCTGTTGCGTTAAAGCCAATTGTGCGGCAATGGATTCGGCCAGTTTCCGGGAACAACGCCCGTCGCGAAACCAGACCGGACAAAGCCGGGCCGCAGCCGTGCGAACTTGGCATACAGTCAAGCTGGGGTTTTTCCCCCCGATGCTTCAAACAGAATTCGCTCAGGAACACATGGCTCAGACAACTGAGAATAAGATGCCGTTGGATCGAGCAGAATTTACGCACCTCAAAATGGTCCATGCCCAACTCCGTTTTGCTGTCTTCAAAGGCCCGCTCGATCGTCCACCGGCTAAAGGCCACCCGCAACAACATCTCCGTCGAGGTCCCCGGCGGGGCATTGCTGACAAAGTATTTGACCTCGTTGTGATTGAGCGCATTACGAGCCACCAGCAGATGATACGGCCGACTTGGCAGACCATGCTCATCCGCGAGGTAGACCGTGATATGCTTGACCTGCCAGACCATCGGCCCTTTACTCCCATCCTTGACATAGTAATCCCGCCACTTGCGAGCCCGCATCACGGGCGAATAACTCAGGATATTTCTGACCTCCACCCGGGGATTGTTTTTCACCTTCAGACGAGGATACCGTTTTTTTCGTCCCGGTCTTTTGTCCCGATTGTGCTGGCGGTAAAGCACATCAGGCCGTCGTGTCCAGGCCATAAAATCCACCGGAACTTCGGCCACATAGTTTTGACCCCGATGGTCCAGTTCTCGCAGAAAATACCCATTTCGGCCATAATGTTCGTCAAAGGTCAACCATGCAAAACGCAGACCATTTTCAATCGCACGTTGATACTGCTCCAAGGCGATCTGCCACTTGGGACGATACACGATATCCTCCGGAACACCGGCTTGCTCACAACGTTGACGATCTTCGTGCCAGGTCTCTTTGGGCAGATACAGTTGCCCGTCCAGCAGCGTGTAAAAGTCCGGTGTTGCATAACCAAGATGCACGCTGACCACACAGTTTTCGATCTTGCCCACCGCGCCACAGTGCTGTCGCTGGACACAGGCGGTCTTGTCGCCTTTTTTGGCAAAACTGGTCTCGTCAATGACACCCACGCTGTGCGGATGCGTATGACGCCGGGCGACGTACTGCTGCAGACGGTCTCGTGCACCAGCCTCATCCCAGCGGAACAGGCTCAGGAACTCTTGGAGGTTCCGTGGCGGCTCACCGACGGCGTCGGCTATTGGCTCGATACTCTTCCTCGGCAAGTCGCTCAACTGACCCTCAATGTAGAGGTCCAGATAGCGCCGGGTCGTGATTCTTCCGAAGCAGTCATCAAACTGGTGCAGAAATCGTGTCAATTCCGGTTTGATTCTCATAATCGTTTTGGCGTCCATGTCGATAATCTCCTGAAAAATGATTGTTTACAGGAGTATCATCGACTGGCCTCATAGATTTACTTGAGCTTTTGTAGCGTTGTAGTACTAGGCTTTGCCGCCGCTGGCTACGCCGAACACGATTTCGATGCCCTGGGAGAAGGTAAGTTCACAATAAATGCAACTCTTACAGCCACAAAAAAGGTTATGACAAAGGCCTATAATCCCACACCTGTTGACGGCAGTCTTTATAACGATACTACGGCGAGTCTCGGCTGGTGGCCGGGAAATACTGTGGTTTCGCACGATGTGTACTTCGGCATCAGTTTTGATGATGTAAATGATGGAACTAATGGGACATTTCAAGGCAATCAGGCCACAACGTCTTTTATCGCCGGTTCTCCCGGCTCTCCCTATCCGGATGGTCTTGTTCCGGGCACAATTTATTACTGGCGAATCGATGAAGTCGAAGCGGACAGCACAAAGCACAAGGGCGACATCTGGAGCTTCTGGATTCCCCCCAGGACAGCTTATGACCCTAATCCCGCTGACGGCGCCGAGTTCGTAGATCCGAATGCGACTCTTAGCTGGGCACCAGGCTTTGAGGCGAAATCGCACACTGTTTATTTCGGTGACAATTTCGACGACGTAAACAACGCCTCCGGAGGACCCTCACAGGGATATACTATCTATAACCCCGACCTGCTTGAATCAGAGAAGGTTTATTACTGGTGGAGGGTAGATGAGTATGACGGCGTCGCCACATACAAAGGCGATGTCTGGGGCTTTACAACGCCGGGCGCTGTCGGCAGTTTGCAGCCGGCTAACGGCGCGACCGATGTACAGATGAATTCAACGCTCAACTGGATGCCGGCGACTACTGCTGTCTCGCATGATGTGTACTTCGGAACCGATAAAGACGCCGTGAGGAATGCTACGACTGCCTCATCGGAGTACAAAGGCAACAAGTCCTTTGGCGCCGAGAGCTACGATCCCGGAAAGCTTGCCTGGCACAGCGATTACTACTGGCGCGTTGATGCAATCGATAATACAGGTACGGTTAAGGGCCTTGTCTGGAGTTTCACGACGGCCGACTTCATTACAGTGGACGATTTTGAGGACTACGATGTTGGTAATAATGAGATATGGTGGTCGTGGAAAGACGGCCTTGGTTATGCCGCATATGATAATGAACCGGCCTACCCTGGTAATGGGACTGGGTCGGCTGTCGGCGACGAAACGACCCTGTCTTATACAGAGGAAACCATTGTCCGTGGCGGCCGTCAATCGATGCCTTTGTCCTACGATAACAATAGGCAAGGATACTCGAAATATTCAGAAGTAGAGTTGACCTTGAATCACCTGCGTGACTGGACCGAGAATGGTGTCAACACACTGACGCTCTGGTTCATCGGTGATCCTGGTAACGCTACTGAGCCGCTGTATGTAGCCGTGTCAAACAGCACTGGAACGCTTGCAGTAGTGGTCCACGATGATCCGGACGCAGCAACGATAGACACCTGGACTGAATGGGTTATCCCCTTGCAGACTCTTGCAGACCAGGGTATAGTCCTGACCGACGTGGATAGGATCGCGATTGGCCTGGGAACCAAAGGCAACATGACGATCCCCGGCGGTTCGGGTAAGATGTTCTTTGACGATATCCGGCTGTATCGACCGACTGAGGAACCACAGCCGTAAGCAGAGATTTGGCTGGCAATGAGGATTTGTGTCTGCGTGGCAATACTCGTCGGCAGCGATAAGACCGTTACGTGAAAAATTCAGCTTTATCCCCCCCTTTCTAATGGTTGCCGGGTTGTCTTATTCATTTTTTGGAAATATCCATATATCATAGAGAAAAAATCGGAATTTTTCGAACACAACATACCCCAGGGGGGTATATACACTTTGAACTTTAAAAAGTCATGAAAAATGGAACAGAATCCAAATCACGAGGATAATATGGTCGCGTTAAGGCGAATTGAAGGGCAAGTACGCGGCATACAAAGGATGATTGAAGGTCGTGAATATTGTATTGATATTTTGAACCAGATACATGCCGTCAAAGGCGCCCTTGCCAGCGTGGAAGAAAATATTTTGCGAAAACACTTTCGGCATTGTGTAACTGCCGCTATAATGGGAAGTTCTGAAAAGGAAAAGCAGCATAAACTGGATGAAATTCTCAAGCTTATAAATCGGACGCGCCGAGGATAAGAAAGCATTCTAAAGCGGCGTAAAAACACCGGCCACAAAGATATTCAGATTCATCGTTCGGTCGAAATCCGCCGGACGATGGGGATGGAAATAGTGGCTTGGGAGGACCAAGTATGAAACGACAAGCAGTATTTGTCATGGGGATTATTGCAGTTGTTCTCGCACACGGTGCGGGTGCCTCGCAGCAGCCGAATGATGTCAACGTTCCGGTTACGCTTGAAGACTACCTCACTTCGGCGGCTCTTAACAACGCCGGCCTTAAGGCGGCGTTTGAGCAGTGGAAGGTCGCGCTGGAACAAGTTCCGCAGGTCAAAACCCTGCCGGACCCGGCATTTACCTACGGTTATTTAATCGAGGAGGTTGAAACGGCGCGGGGTCCTAAGTCGCAAAAACTCCAATTGATGCAGGTTTTTCCGTGGTTCGGGACAATCGAAACCAGAACCGATGCCGCCGCAGCCGCAGCAAAGGCGGCGAAAAAACGATACGAAGCAGCCAAGCTAGGGCTGTTCTTTGAGGTTAAAGACGCATTCTTTGAATATGTGTATCTGGCAAGGGCGGTTGAGATAGCACAGGAGAATCTCGAACTTGCCAGGCATTTTGAGGAAGTCGCGCGGACGAAATACACGACCTCGGCGGCAGCACACCCGGATGTGATACTCGCACAGGTGGAACTGTCGAAAATGGAAGATGCGTTGAGAAGCCTCGAAGAATTGAGACGGCCGATATCGATTCGACTGGCTGCCATTCTCAACCTTAGAGATCTCGAATTGCTACCCTGGCCGGAAAAAGAGGAATTCCAGACGGTTATGCTAGACCGTCAGAAAGTGATAGAAATGCTCCGGTCGAACAATCCTGAGCTTCAGGCGTTTGATTTCGAATTAGAAGGCGCAAGGAGCAGAATTGAGCTTGCGAAAAAGAGGTTTTATCCTGATGTGGGTGTAGGCCTCGAATGGATGACAAACGCAGCGATGATGGATGCGGACCTGAGAGACAGCCAAAGGGATGAGGTGATGCTTATGTTTGGCTTGAACCTGCCTATTTGGCGTAAAAGCTATAGCGCGGGACATTTGCAGGCCCGTGCGGATTTGAGCAGGACAACGCACGAGAAAAAGGAAGCGGAGAATACTTTCGTTGCCCGTGCCGCTCAAGCTTTGTATGATTTCGAGGACAGTGACAGGAAGCGAAGGCTCTATGGAGATGTTCTGATACCGAAGGGCGAAGAGCTGCTGGGAGCATCGGAGACAGCCTATAAGGCCGGCACGGTCGATTTTCTCAGCTTGATTAACGCTCAGCAGAAACTGCTTGAGTTTCAATTATATTATGAAAGGGCCATGACCGATAATCAACAGGAACTGGCCAGGCTGGAAATGCTCGTCGGGAGCCGGTTGTAGCAGAGAGAAGAGAGAAAAGAGGTGGTTCTTATGAAGACCCGAACTATCAGATTTTCGACAATGACAATGACGATGTTGGCACTACTGCTGTTGACGTCTTGTTTTCCAAGTGTCGTCCTGGCGGATGAAGCAGGTGAACATGAAAGTAAAGCTGATATCTCGCTTATCTCTTTCATTCGCCCGTTGGGGATATGCGCGCTGGGGTTTGCGCTGGTGACATTTACGACAGGATTGTTCCGAAGAAAACTGGGAAAACGGTTTCTCAAAGTCCACCGCGCATTTGCCTGGCTCACGGTTGGATTCGCTCTCTGCCACGGCATCTTGGTATCGGTGCTGTTTTAGGCGACCGGACTTGGACAACGCGACGTTAGTTGTTGAAGGGAAAAATTTTTTAGAACACGCTCCTACTAAATCGGTATGAAATAAGATTAGAAGGTGATCAGCATGAGAAACTCAATGCTAAAAACATGGTTCGGTTGGAATAGCCTCAGGATCGTCCTGATTATCGCCGCGGCCTTTCTCTTGGGTTATGCGGTTAGGAGTTTCAGGAGCCCGGTTCAGCCGGTTATCGAACACAATCACACGCCTGATTCGAGCCAGAATGAGCAACAATGGTGGACCTGCTCAATGCACCCGCAGATTCACCAGCCCAAGCCAGGCAAATGCCCTATATGTTTTATGGATTTGATCCCCGTAACTTCCGCCGCCGGTGACATCGGCGAGCGGAAGATTTCCTTCTCTCAGGAGGCCATCAAGCTGATGGAGGTCGAGACCACGCCGGTCGAGCGGAAATTTGTCGAGGCCGAGATTCGCATGGTCGGCAAGGTCGATTACGATGAGACGCGTGTGAAAAATATCACGGCCTGGGTGCCGGGCAGAATCGACAGGCTTTACGTTGACTTTACCGGTATTACGGTCAGTAAGGGCGATCATATGGTCGATCTTTACAGTCCCGAGCTTATCAGTGCCCAGGCTGAGCTGCTCCAGGCCCTCAAGGCGGCCGGCAACGTCAGGACCGCGACATCGGAGCTGGTGACACGAACCACGCTGGCGACACTGGAAGCGGCCAGGGAAAAACTGCGGCTGCTCGGTCTGAACGACGAGCAGATCGGCAAAATCGAAAGCTCGGGCAAACCTGTCACCCACGTCACGATTTACTCGCCGATGGGCGGCGTTGTCATCCATAAGAACGCTGCCGAAGGGCTCTACGTTAACACGGGGACGCCAATATATCAGGTGGCGGACCTTTCGCACTTGTGGGTAAAGCTGGATGCTTATGAATCGGATTTGCCCTGGATTCGGTACGGCCAGAATGTAGAGTTTGCCGCCGAGGCCTATCCGGGAGAAGTTTTCAAAGGCCGAATCAGTTTTATCGATCCGGTGCTCAACGACATGACGAGAACCGTCAAGCTGCGGGTGAATGTGGATAACGTTGACGGCAGGCTCAAGCCCGGGATGTTCGTAAGAGCAATCGTTCGCTCAGGGGTTGCCCAAGGCGGGCGGATTATGGACCCGGACATGGCGGGCAAATGGATTTGCCCGATGCATCCGGCGGTGGTTAAAACCGAAGCCGGAAGCTGCGATATCTGCGGCATGGATCTGGTGACTACCGAATCGCTCGGCTATGTCGTCGGTACGCCTAATGAAGCGCCGCTGGTGATTCCGGCGTCGGCGCCTTTGATAACGGGGGTCCGCGCTGTGGTTTATGTCCGGCTGCCGGATAAAGAGAAGCCGACCTTCGAAGGGCGGCAAGTGACTCTCGGCCCCAGGGCCGGAGAGCATTACCTGGTCAAAGAAGGTTTGGCCGAGGGTGAGCTTGTCGTAACCAAAGGAAACTTTAAAATTGATTCGGCACTTCAAATCCAGGCCAAGCCCAGCATGATGAGCGCCGAAAGCAGCCAAAAGCGTGAAATTATTGGAATTTCCGGTGTTTTCCGCGAACAACTCTGGAGCGTGGTTAAAAAGTATTTATCACTGCACGAGGCGCTGGCTGATGATGATATAAACCGTGCCGTAACAGCGGCTAAATCTGCGGTAGAGTCACTGTCTGGAGTTGATATGGATTTGCTAACCGGAGAGCCCCACAAGCTGTGGATGGGTAGCATTGCCGGAATGAACAAAGCGCTGGGTGAAGTACAAAAAGCTGCCGACATTGATGTTGCACGCAAAGCATTTGAGGCGCTCTCTAACGAGTTGATTGCCGTGGCCGTGCGATTCGGGATTCCCGAAACTCAGAAGCTCTATCGGATTCATTGCCCGATGGCATTTAACAACAAGGGAGCGGACTGGCTGCAGGCGGATAAGGAAATACGAAATCCTTATTTCGGAGCTTCCATGCTAAAGTGCGGCGAAGTTATCAAGACAATAAGTGCAATAACAAAATGAAGCGAAATTATGGAAACCTAATTTTATTTTTTAAGGAGACAGAAAATGAACGCGAAAAAGAAACAGTTGATCACAGTGTTGTTGCTTGCAGGATTGCTGCTTGTTGGGCTGATTGTGGTCGATGGCTGCAAAAAGTCAGAGCCTAAACCTGCAGCACCCGCAGTATCGGCAGCACCGGCTGCACCGACAATGTCACAGGCTGCCAAAGAAACGGCGAGCCAGAAAGTCCAGACCGTTGAGCAGACGACTTGTCCGGTCATGGGCGGCGCCATCAACAAGAACATTTTCACCGAGTATAAAGGCAAGAAGGTCTATTTCTGCTGTCTTGAGTGCAAGGGAAAATTTGAAAAAGAGCCTGAAAAGTATATTGCCAAGCTGCCACAGTTCAATCAATAAAAATAGACGAAGGGACCAATGAACGAGCGACTGACAGACATCGACGGCCGATCTGCAGGTCTGGTGGGCAAGCTCATCCGCTTTTGCCTTGAGAATAAGCTTGTCGTTTGGCTGTGGATAATATTTGTGGTCGGATGGGGCGTCGTAGTAGCCCCATTCGACTGGGACATCGGGGGTCTGCCCCGCAATCCGGTGGCGGTGGACGCCATTCCGGACATCGGGGAAAAGCAGCAGATCGTCTTTACCGAATGGATGGGTCGCTCGCCGCAGGACGTCGAAGACCAGATCAGCTATCCATTGACCACCGCACTTCTCGGCGTCCCGGGAGTCAAGACCATCCGCAGCTACTCGATGTTCGGCTTTTCCAGCATTTACATCATATTCCAGGATAAAGCGGATTTCTACTGGACCCGCGGCAGAGTTCTGGAGAAGCTAAACAGTCTTCCCGCCGGGACACTGCCCGAAGGAGTCCAGCCCGCATTGGGGCCTGATGCAACCGCTCTTGGACAGGTTTTCTGGTACACCCTCGAGGGCCGTGACCCGTCCGGCAATCCTGCGGGGGGATGGGACCTGGACGAGCTGCGGACCGTCCAGGACTGGTACGTGCGCTACAGTCTGCTCAGCGCCGAAGGGATCAGTGAAGTCGCTTCCGTGGGGGGATTTGTCAGGGAATATCAGATCGATGTGGACCCGGACGCGATGCGGGCACACCAGGTTGGGCTGGAGGAGATATTCAATGCGGTAAGAGCGTCAAATATCGACGTTGGCGCTCAGACGATCGAGATTAACAAGGTCGAGTACGTGATTCGCGGCCTGGGCTTTATCAAGAAATCGTCAGACATAGAAAAAACCGTCGTAAAGGTCAACGAGAATGTCCCTATATGCATCAAGGACATCGCGAAGGTCTCGTACGGGCCCGAGCTGCGGCGCGGCGCGCTGGATAAGGGCGGCGCCGAAGCCGTGGGCGGCGTGGTCGTCGTCCGCTACGGCTACAATCCCCTTGAAGCTATTAAAAACATAAAGAAAAAAATCGAGGAGATTTCGCCGGGACTTCCCAAAAAGACTTTGTCCGACGGCACGGTTTCACAAGTGAGCATCGTGCCGTTTTACGACCGCACCGGCCTTATTTACGAAACACTCGGCACGCTCAATACGGCCATTGTTGAGGAAATACTGGTTACGATAATCGTCGTTGTCGTTTTGGTGCTGCATCTGCGAAGCTCAATACTGATTAGCGGCCTGCTTCCTCTGACCGTCTTGATGTCTTTTATCGCCATGAAGACGTTTAAGGTGGATGCGAATGTCGTCGCCCTTAGCGGCATTGCGATTGCCATCGGGACGATAGTCGATATGGGCATCGTTATCTGTGAGAACATCCTGCGGCATCTCGATGAGGCGCACCCCGATGAAGACAGGCTGGAGGTAGTCTATAGAGCGGCAAATGAGGTTGGCAGTGCGGTCCTGACGGCGGTCGCGACGACCGTGGTCGGCTTCCTGCCGGTCTTTACGATGACCGGGGCGGAGGGCAAACTTTTCAAGCCGTTGGCTTTTACTAAAACCTTCGCTTTGATCGCTTCGATCATAACGGCACTGACGATCATTCCACCGGCCGCACATATTCTTTTTACCGTAAAATTTTCTCACAAGAGAGCTAAGCGGTACATATTAGGCGGACTTCTAATTGCAGCATCTGTTATGGCGGCTATTTGGCTGGGAGTGTGGATAGGCGTTCTTATCGGCACGATCGGACTTTATCATCTTCTGAGTGACCGCATCCCGCAGAGGGCCAGGAGCCGGCTGCCTTTGGTTGCCAATATTATAGCTATTGGCTTGGTGGGCGTAATCCTTGCCCGTCATTGGCTGCCGCTTGGACCTGAGAACGGGATGATTCGCAATTTGATATTCGTCGTTGTGCTTATCGGCGGCTTGCTGCTTTTCTTCAAACTCTTCCAAATGTTCTACCCCCGAATTTTGGGATGGTGTCTGGCCCACAAGGTGCTTTTCCTGAGCATTCCAACGGCGCTCATAGTGCTTGGAGCCATAATCTGGCTGGGCTTTGCAAGGATTTTATACTTTGTACCTCAACCGCTCAGAGCAAACAGAGCGTGGGCGGTGGCTATCCATACCTTCCCGGGATTGGGCAGGGAATTCATGCCGCCCTTGGATGAAGGCTCGTTCCTTTATATGCCCACGACCATGCCTCATGCTTCCATCGGAGAGTGTCTGGACGTGCTGCAGAAGCAGGATATTGCGTTTACATCCATTCCCGAGATTGAGCTGGCCGTTGGAAAAATCGGTAGGGTGGAATCTTCCCTTGATCCGGCACCGATATCCATGATCGAAACAGTTATCAATTATAAGCCTGAGTATATCGTCGACAAAGACGGACATCGCATCCGTTTCAAGTACGATAAGAAGACAGAAACATTCCCCCGCGACTCGAACGGCGTGCTTATCCCGGATCCTCAAGGCCGGCCGTTCAGACAGTGGCGCGACCATATCAAAAGCCCCGATGACATCTGGGATGAGATTGTCAAGGCCGGGCAGATTCCCGGCGCAACGTCCGCACCGAAACTCCAGCCGATTGCGGCCCGAATCGTGATGCTGCAAAGCGGGATGCGCGCCCCAATGGGGGTCAAGGTCAAAGGACCCAATCTCGAAGCGATAGAGCAAGTGGGTCTTGAGATAGAGCGGCTCCTCAAAGAGGTGCCGAGCGTCGAGCCGCTGGCGGTGTTCGCGGATCGCATTGTGGGCAAGCCTTATCTGGAAATTGATATCAACCGCGAAGCCATTGCGCGCTACGGCATGAGCATCAGACAGGTTCAGGATGTGATTGAGGTGGCGCTGGGCGGCATGCGCGTTACCACTACCGTTGAGGGACGCGAGCGCTACCCCGTCCGCATCAGATACATGCGTGAGCTGCGTGACCAGATCGAAACGATGGGCAAGATACTTGTTCAGGCGGCTGACGGGGCGCAGGTGCCGCTTATCCAGTTGGCGGAAATTCGCTATGTACGTGGCCCCATGGAGATAAAGAGCGAAGACACGTTCCTTGTGGGATATGTGTTGTTCGATAAAAAGCCCGGCTATCCCGAGGTCGATGTGGTCGAGCAGTGCCAGCAGTATTTGAAAGACAAGATCGATACCGGCAAGTTTGTGCTGCCCACCGGCGTCAGCTATGCCTTTGCCGGCAGCTACGAGAATCAGATTCGCGCCCAGAAAACGCTTGCGCTGGTTATCCCGCTGTCACTTTTCGTCATCTTCATGATTCTGTATTTTCAATTCCGCACGGTGCCGACGAGCCTTCTGGTATTTTCCGGGATCATTGTTGCCTGGGCCGGGGGCTTCTTGATGATATGGTTTTATGGTCAGCCGTGGTTTCTCGATTTCAGCGTGTTCGGCGTCAATATGCGCCAGCTTTTCCAGGTGCATCCGATCAATCTCAGCGTGGCGATATGGGTGGGATTCCTGGCGCTGTTCGGGATCGCTTCGGATGACGGCGTTGTCATGGGGACCTATCTGGAGCAAATGTTCAGCCGAATGAAGGTTGACAACGTCGCTGATGTGCGTAAGGCCGTGATTGCCGCCGGCCGGCGGCGGATTCGGCCCTGCCTGATGACAACCGCCACCACCATACTGGCCCTTATTCCCGTGCTCACGTCCACGGGACGCGGCTCGGATATTATGGTGCCGATGGCGATCCCTTCGTTCGGCGGAATGACGATTGAGATACTTACTATGCTCGTTGTGCCGGTTCTGTACTGCTGGATTAAAGAAATCAGAATACCCAGACAGCCGTCGAATAATTAAATCTGAAAAATTTTCCGCGGCAAACACAAAAGCCGCCGGACAAACTTTTCTTGAAATACGCATTTGTCGGCTTAGAATTCACATTTATTCGGACTCTATTGAGGCAAAATGAACACCTGTAGTGACAAAACGGAGACATGATGTCACCTGGAAATCGGGGTGCTTTACAGCTCCTGAAAAAGGTCACTCTTCGAAGAATTCCGGCATTTTACAACTCATAGTAAGGGGCTGGCACCACAAGGCCTTTGACGTGTTCGCATCATGGACCGGCAAGCACGTGAGGATCGAGTTTGAAAGCGTATACCACCACTCCACGGTTGAGAAATAGACATCGCTGGTGATATATCGCAATTCATTTTAGGATTGAATACGGAATCAAGGTCAGGTATCATGAACACAGTTCATCTGCTTGGGAACAGGTACGCGGTTTTCGCAACCGAGAAATGAAATGTTCAAGTGATGAACGAGAAAAAGATCATTCAAAGACAACCAAGGTAAAAGTGGAGCGTTGACAGCGTATCAATGATGAGTTCTGCAAAATTGAAGTTAGGCATACTTTTGGAAAGAAAAAATCTTTTCTTTTGATTTTTTCTTTCTAAAACAATATGCGTACAGTTTTACTCGATAATACGTTATCATACAGTACCCGATTATTTTTAGAAAATCGAGAAACTGATTTTCTAAAATAATATATGCCTAACCTTCAATTTTGCAGAAGCCTTTATCAATGGTTGAAGGAGATCTATGATGAAACGTCTATTCGTACTCGTCATTTGCTTATGCTGTTCACTGTCTGTTCATGCGGAGCTTTCACTAACGGAAATCCGCACCGCCTCAAACAATATCCTGGTGGCCTACTACAAGAGCGATATCATCAAGGCCGACCAAGTCGATACCAACGATGTGTCCCTGTGGAAGCTTAACGGCCAATCCGTGGGTGCGATCAATAAATTTGTAACCGAGGCAAACGCCTGCGATCATCATATCTATTTGCAGGTGCCGACCTTTGTCAATGGAACGAGCTATACACTCCAGACACCGCACGGCGAGAAAACCTTTGTGTTTGATGACAAGAAGGTGTTCTGCGAATCCATTAAAACCAATCAAAATGCGTACTGTGCATTGTCGAAAGTCAGATACGCCAATTTTGCCATCTGGCTGGGTGACGGTGGTAGCAAACAGATTAGCGGGGACCTTCCGAACTACTCAGTTTTCAAGGTATCCACGGGTCAGCAGGTCACTCAGGGAACGCTTAAAGAGATCGGACAGGACGAATCCTCGGGCGATTTCGTGTATCGGATCGATCTGTCGGCGGTCACCGAAGGCGGTCCCTACAAAATATCGGTGAAAGGCTATGGCTGCTCCTATCCCTTTGGCGTTGGCGGGGATTTTTCACGCCGACTGGCTCATATTTCTTTTCGTTCGCTATACTATCAGCGGTGCGGCTGCCCGATTAAAGAACCATATGCATGGAATATCCGAATGAAACCGTGTCACACTACGATTTATGATACCAATGCACCCATTGGAGAAGCGCGTCTGATCGTTGACGGAAATGAACCTACATTCACTGCTTACGGGGGCTATCACGATGCCGGTGACGCGGACCGTCGTACCTACCATATGGATGTGACGGCCACGTTGTTGACAACCTATGAGGCCTTCCCCAACCTTTTCACAGACGACCAATACAACATTCCGGATAAGTTTGACGAAAACTTCAATATCACAGGCAAGGGTAATCAGATTCCCGATATCATTGATGAGGCCGAATGGGGTGCGATGTTCTGGGAATACATACAGAAGCCGTCCGGTGCGATCCACTGGGGCACTGAGACATACCGATATTCCCCTTTCACGACCTATGACAAGGAGACCAAACTTTTCGGCACCGAAGTGCTTGATACACGCACCGCTGGATTTGCAGCCGGTATGTTCATGCACATGGCTCGAATCATAAAACCTTACAAGCCCGAGCGATCCGAAGAGCTCCGCAAACACGCGGAGATGGCCTTCAAAGCTGCGGGAGACCGAATTCGTATCACGCATCACCTATACTATGCCGTGCAAAAGTATTTGCTGACCGGCGACGAAGCCGCACACCAGACCGTCAAGGATCTGGCTGAGAATGCCGCCCGGTATGTCGAGACCTTTAACGGTGCTCCTGAATCGTTTGCCGGATCCAATCGGTCCAACCGTCAAGACGGCTGGTTGGCATCGTTCTTCTACTCCTACATCATCGAAAAAAACAGGCCTACCGACCCGGCTGTGGTGGAGCAATTCAAGACCGCGATCAAGGCCGCGGCAGACAAAGCTATCGAGTATCTTGAAGGCAATGCTTATCCGGTCGGCACACCCATGAATCTCCGCTGGTGGGGCAGCAACGCGGCCCAGGGACAGTATGCCTATCCCTGTCTGCTTCACTGGAGCCTGACCAAAGAACAAAAGTACATCGACGCCGTCAGTCAGCTCATGGACTATAATCAAGGTCTGAATCCGCTCGGCAAATGTTATGTCTGCGGCATTGGCTTCGATCGAGTACACAATCCGCACGACAGGGAATCCGCCTATACCATCGAGCAGGGATGGGGGCCCCCCGGACCGGGTATTCTCGTGTTCGGACCGGGTGGACGGGGCAGGGGAACGTCGGTGCCCGAGGTAAGATCGCTGGCCCGAGAACGCCAATATATTGATAACTTACCTTCTATTCAATGGAACGAGTTTACCATATATCAGAGTCTGTGCTTTCCGGCCGCTGTCTATCCGGTGCTGGCGCAGGGCGGCAAGTGGGACGACACGAATGATCCCTTTGCCACGCAAAAGAAGTAGATATTCAGCAGCCCTGCGTTCTTTAGAGAATTGAAATCTAAGGTGACAAAATGAAAACATGTAACTCTATCTGGATGATCCTGCTGGCCTGGGCGTGGTGTCCATGGGCCGATGCGTATGAGAACTTTTCCGTGGCTGTATACTGCCGGGCGTATGAAACCCGGGAGATGGCGGATCTGAACTGGCTGGATTCTCGCTGGCAGGATATCACAAAGCAGGTCCACGTGGACAAGGTGTATCTGGAGACCCACCGGGACTTATTGATTGTGGACGACGACACCTTGAACAAGGCCAAGGCCTATTTTCATGAGCGTGGGATTCGTACGGCCGGTGGTATCACCCTGACCGTCAATGAACGCAACCGGTTTGAGACCTTCTGCTACAGCAATCCTGAGCATCGGCAAAAGATCAAGGAGATTGTAGAGCACACGGCCCGTCACTTTGACGAGCTGATCCTGGACGACTTCTACTTCACCAGTTGCAAGTGTCATCTGTGCATTGCGGCCAAAGGCGATAAGACCTGGACTCGGTATCGCCTGGATCTCATGGCGGAGGCGGCCAAGAGCGTGATTATCGATCCGGCCAAAGCCGTCAATCCCAAAGTCAAGGTGGTTATCAAGTATCCTAACTGGTACGAACACTTCCAGGGTCTGGGCTTTAACCTGGAGAAAGAGCCGGCCCTGTTTGACGGTCTATATACCGGCACAGAGACCCGCGATCCTTCCGGCAACCAGCATTTGCAGCCCTATCTGGGCTATCTGATCTTCCGCTATTTCGAGAACCTCAAGCCGGGCGGCAACGACGGCGGCTGGGTGGATACCGGAGGTCTGCTTTTCATGGACCGCTACGCCGAACAGCTCTGGCTGACTCTCTTCGCCAAGGCCCCTGAGATAACGCTTTTCGATATCCGCCAGATTACGCGTCAGGTCACTCCAAACCTGCGGGCCGATTGGCAAGATGGGAAAACCAGCTTTGGCTTTGACAATATAACAACCCCCGTCACTCTGCCGGACGGAAGCACATTTCAGCCCAATATGATAGCCCGAGCCGCTGGTGTGACTTTCGAGCAGGTGGACCGGTTTGTGGGCAAGCTTAGCGATCCGGTGGGGATTAAGAGCTACAAACCGTTTCACTCCACAGGCGAAGACTTCCTGCACAACTACCTGGGCATGTGTGGCGTACCCATGGACCTGGTGCCGGAGTTTCCCACGGATGTAAACATGGTCTTCCTGGCCGAGACTGCCAAGTTCGATCCGGACCTGATAGCCAAAATTAAGGCTCACCTAATGCAGGGCAAACAGGTAATGATTACCTCCGGCCTGTTGCGGGCTTTGCAGGGTGGGAGGATTGAAGAGATTGTGGAGATGCAGGTCACGGACCGCAAGGCCGTGGTCAGGGACTTTCGCGCCGGATGGGACCGCCCGGTTCAGGCCGGCGCCGAGATGGTCATCCCGCAGATCCAGTACCTGACCAATGATTCATGGGAAGAAATCTCCGCCCTGGATGAAACCAACGGCTGGCCCATGCTGCACTCAGCCTCCTATGGCGGAGGAACCCTGTATGTTTTGACCATTCCGGAGAGCTTTACCGACCTGTACAATCTGCCGGTTGAGGTGTTGAACCGGATCCGGCAGACCCTGTGCCGGGACATGGCTGTGCGTTTGCAGGGGCCGGGCAAGGTATCTCTGTTTGTGTATGACAATGACACGTTCATTGTGGAATCTTTTCTTGATGAGCCTGTGGAAGTGCAGGTAGTAACGGACAATCGATTGACCACCTTGACGGATCTGATAACCGGCCGGACAGTGACTGCCGGTCCGGCGCCCCGGAGTCCATGGGGACAAATCGGCGGCAGGCGTTTTGAGGTAGCGCTGCCGCCGCATTCGTACCGAGTGTTTCAAGGACAATAATGAAAATAAAGGGGTAGCCCCATGATACGGCATGTCGTGACATGTGGGGCAGGCTATTAAAATCGAACCGGATACTCTCATCCCCCCGAACGTGTGGTATCCGAGAGAATTATTTGTGAGATCGAATGGAACATTCAGACTAAGGAGCACAGAAATGAAATCTAACAGAATCTCGTGGCTCGTTTCTTGTAGTGTTATTCTTGCTGTTCTTGGTGGAATTACTTTTGGCGCCCACGTCTACAACGGCCCGTACACCGGGACGAACCTGGATCGCGTGGCGTTTCCTATGGGTGGTATCGGGGCGGGGATGATTTGCCTGGAGGGAGCAGGGATGCTGAGCCACTTCTCGCTTCACAATCATCCGGACATCTTTCGTGAGGAGAAGGTCTTCGCGGCGGTATGCGTCAAGGGCGACAAGAACGTCGCGCGCGTACTTGAAGGCCCGGTTCCGAAGTGGAAGATATTCGCGATTCACCCCGGCACCGGGCAGTACGGCGGGCCGGGCAACGGACTCGGGGAGACCACTTACGGACTCCCAAGATTTCGCGATGCGAGCTTCAATGTGCGCTTCCCGTTCGCAGCAGTAACACTGGCAGATCCCAAGATGCCTCTGGAGGTCGAAATCACCGGCTGGAGTCCGTTTGCACCGCCCGACGCCGACACGGCGTCACTGCCGATGGTGGGACTGGAGTACAAATTCGTCAATACCTCCGGCAGGAAAATCGATGCGGTGTATTCGTTTAACGCCGAGAATTTTATGGACGTGGAGGGCAGTCAGGAGTTGATCAGGACCATCGAGGGTGGATTCATTCTTGCCCAGCCGCCGGGCGGCAGCTTGAAGAAGCACGAAGAGGGCTACTTCGCCGCTTTTGTAGATGAGCCTGCCGCCAAAGTCAACGCCGCCTGGTTCCGGGGCGGCTGGTTCGATCCGCTGACGATGGTCTGGAAGGACATTGAGGAGGGCAAGTGCTACGACAAAGACTTCCCGATGAAGGACGGACCGAGCCCGGGGGCAACGCTGTTTGTACCGTTCGAGCTGGCCCCGGGACAAACAAAAACTATTGCTCTGAAGCTGTGCTGGTATGTACCTTACAGTGATGTGCGCAGAGGAGACGGTGCCCCTGCGGCCGGCGAAGAGGAGATGTACCGGCCCTGGTATGCGGGCAAATTCCAGGATATTGACGCCGTGGTTCGCCGCTGGCGTGGGAACTACGATAAGCTGTTGGCAGAGAGCAAGAAGTTCAGCGATTGCTTTTACGAGACAACGCTGCCGGCCGAAGTGGTCGAGGCGGTGGCGGCCAATCTGACGATACTCAAGTCTCCCACCGTTCTCAGGCAAATCGACGGCAGGTTCTGGGGATTCGAGGGATGTCACGACCAGGTGGGCTGCTGCCCGGGATCATGCACACACGTATGGAATTATGCACAGGCGATGCCGCACCTTTTTCCCTCTCTTGAAAGAACGCTGCGTGAGACCGAATTCTGCGTCTGTCAAAACGACCAGGGACACCAGAATTTCCGCTGTCCGCTGCCGATAAGCGAGCCGGCGCATGATTTTCACGCCGCCAGCGACGGACAACTGGGTTGCGTAATGAAGCTGTATCGCGACTGGAGAATAAGCGGTGACACCGAATGGATGAAGAAGCTCTGGCCCCAGGTCCGGCAGAGTCTGAACTACTGCATCGAGACATGGGACCCTAAGCACGAAGGCATCCTCCGCGAACCGCATCATAATACGTATGACATCGAATTCTGGGGCCCGGATGGGATGTGCAGCAGCTTCTATCTCGGCGCTTTGAAGGCGGCCGTGGCAATGGGCCGTCAAGCCGGCGACGACGTGTCACTCTACGAAAATCTGCTCACCAAAGGCGAGAAGTTCGTGAATGAAAAGCTTTTCAACGGCGAGTACTTCTATCAGCAAATCCAGACGGAAGGACTTCGAGCAGGCAGTCCTGTTAAGGTCCAGAGCATGCAAAGGAGCTACACACCCGAGGCCCTGGAATTACTGAAGGCTGAAGGGCCCAAGTACCAATACGGAACAGGCTGCCTTTCCGACGGTGTGTTAGGCTCCTGGCTGGCAGCGGTCACCGGGCTCGAAGGGGTGCTTGATCAAGGCAAGGTGGACAGCCACCTGAAAAGCGTCCACAAGTACAATCTCAAGAAGGATCTTTCGGAACATGCGAATCCACAGCGTCCAGGCTATGCCATGGGCGATGACGGAGGCTTGCTGCTCTGTACCTGGCCGAAAGGCGGGATGCCGTCTCTGCCGTTCGTATACAGCAACGAAGTCTGGACCGGCATCGAGTACCAGGTGGCCTCGCATCTGATTCTTCGCGGCATGGTCGATGAAGGTCTCGATATCGTTCGCGTAGCGCGCGACAGGTACGATGGAAGCACCCGTAATCCGTTCAACGAATACGAATGCGGCCACTGGTATGCACGGGCCATGTCCAGCTACGCTTTGCTGGGCGCTTACAGTGGCGCCCGATACGACGCCGTTGAACGCATCCTGCACATCCAGCCGCCGCTCGAAGGGGACTTCAAGGCATTCATATGCACCGCCACCGGCTACGGCCACATTGGTGTCAAGGATGGCAAGCCCTTCTGCGATGTTGTCAGTGGCGAGATACCGTTCAACAGAATCGTATACGCCACGCCGTGATCATCAGCTTCAGGACCATAAAGCCCATACTGGGGGTAGGCTGCAGCGGAACTGTTTGCAGCGGTTTGAGCAATCCTCTTCGGAGAGAACTTGATGTAAAAACCTATTCAGGCATCAACTCCTGGATGAAATTCCAAGTACTAACCTCTACGACTGTAGCGATTTAGCCATGGATCCATTCTTTGCGCCGTAAGGGGCTGGACTTTGGGTTCTTGACTATTGAAATTCGAGGAAATCGTTGATATCATTTATGAGTGAGACGCTTATAAAGTACGTTCCCAGATGGTATATAGGAAATGCCAATATTGACATACCGATCTTCGGACGGAAGGAGAAAGGCTTATGGATCAAAGAATTGTCGACATATACGATGCGTACACCAATGGATATCTGGATCGCCGTGCATTTCTCAAGAAACTAGCCCTTCTCGCGGGAGGAACGGCTGCTGCTTACGCTTTGCTGCCCCAACTGGGCAACAACTGCGCCATGGCCGAAATCGTTCCGAAGGATGATCCACGCCTTGAAACCAGCTACATCACGTATCCCGGTTCAACAGGTGATGTGCGAGCGAGCCTGGCAAGACCGAGAGGAGACTCGAAGGTGCCGGGTGTGATTGTGATTCACGAAAACAGAGGTCTTAATCCCCACATTGAAAACGTTGCGAGACGTGTAGCTCTAAAGGGATTCCTTGCAATTGCTCCCGATGCTCTTTCCCCGCTTGGCGGAACTCCAGAGGATGTCAATGAGGCTGGATCGAAGATGCAGCAGCTTGATGGCCAGTCAACGGTGAAAAACTTCGTTGCTGCGGTTCAATACTTGAAGACACATCCGCAAACCACAGGAAAGGTAGGCTGCATGGGTTTCTGCTGGGGTGGAGGAATGACAAACCAGGTCGCCGTCAACTCACCGGACTTGAGAGCGGCGGTCCCGTTCTATGGCCGGCAGCCTGCGTCTGAAGACGTCCCCAGGATCAAAGCCTCGTTACTCCTTCATTATGCAGGCCTTGATAAGCGAATCAATGCGGGCATTGAGGCGTTCGAAGCAGCTCTCAAGAAAGCATCTGTAGACTACAAGTTGTATATGTACGAGGGAGCGGGGCATGCGTTTTTCAACGATACGAGCGAATCTCGATATCACAAGGAAGCGGCCCAGCTTGCATGGAAGCATACGATTGAGTTTTTCAACAGTA
>Ga0299912_10001295_pt1 | contig 20254 bp, 21 predicted proteins | sample RVTome_2_FD_207667 | JGI IMG/M metagenome (GOLD analysis project Ga0299912, IMG submission 207667) | Soil microbial communities from uranium-contaminated site in the Upper Colorado River Basin, Wyoming, United States - RVT95D214 (version 2) ... | reverse complement strand
TGATGACCCGGCCAAACCGGGCGTTGCCGACACTATCAAAAAATTAAAACAGCAGGGTATTTCCTTAAAAGTTATTTCCGGCGATAACCGTCTAGTAACAGCGCATATCGGTGAACAGGTTGGATTATCGACCACACGGATCTTGACCGGCTCGGACCTTCTTCAGATATCGGATGCAGCTTTAGTCCGGCAAGCGAACGAAGTAAGCCTTTTTGCTGAGATAGAGCCAAATCAAAAACAGAGAATCATTGTAGCGCTCAAGAAATCAGCAGTTAATGTGGTTGGTTATATTGGAGATGGCATAAATGATGCTCCGGCGCTTCACGCGGCTGATGTCGGTATCTCAGTAGAAAGTGCCGCTGCCGTAGCCAAAGAGGCGGCGGATATTGTGCTGCTTGAGAAAGATTTGGGGGTGCTTGAACGGGGTGTTCGGGAAGGGAGAATGACATTTGCCAACACGCTCAAATATGTGTTCATGGCCACCAGCGCCAATTTTGGTAACATGTTCAGCATGGCGGGAGCGTCTATCTTTCTGTCCTTCTTACCGTTGTTGCCGAAACAAGTTCTGCTTACCAATCTGATGACTGATTTCCCGGAAGTCAACATCGCCTCTGATAATGTCGATCCAGAGGCAGTTATGCAGCCACATCGGTGGAACATCCGGTTCATCCAAAAGTTCATGTTAACATTTGGTGTCTTGAGCTCCATTTTTGACTACCTAACCTTTGGTGCTCTTCTAATCTTTTTACATGCCTCTGAAACACAATTTCGGACCGGGTGGTTCATGGAATCGGTCATTTCGGCATCCTTGATCGTGCTGGTTATTCGTAGCCGGAGACCCTTGCTGAGAAGTCGACCAGGTAAGTATTTGCTCATGGCTACTCTATTGGTCGTTGTGGTAACGCTTATTTTGCCTTTCACACCATTAGATAAAGTATTGGGGTTTAGCAAATTGCCAGCCACCTTCATTCTAGTAATTATTGCTATTGTGATAGCCTATATCTTCGTGGCAGAACTCGCCAAGAACGTGTTTTACCGTCTGGTACGGTTACCTTGAATAGACAGCCTTAGATTGGTGACAAAAATATGAAAACCAAGGAGAATAATCAACCTATCTCAACTCCCCATGTCGGAAATAACAAAACTATCCTGGGGCGCATTGCGTTAACGAATTCCAGGGACACCACAGGGATTAGGCCTACCACAAATCGGGCATCATGCCGCAGCGTTCTGCAGTCGAAGTAATGCTCCATTCACCCGCTCATTTTGAGGTGGCTTCTTAAGTTTGCGATTATTTGAACGATAAATAATCCGAGCATGATGAACCCCCACACCAAAGAAGTCTTCCACGGCATCACTACAAATCCATAGTTCATCGCGTAATAGAGAGCCAGGTAAGGTACCAGCCACTTCCAGTTTTTCCTCCAGTTCTCCCGGAAATTGATTTTCAGTCTATAGTCAAATAGCCATTCCACAAATAGAAAGGCCAGGAAGATCCCGAGAAAGATGCTGTATCGTACTGTTTCATTTTCCTGTTGCACCAGGAAAATTCCGTAAGCTGCAGGAATAGCCAACAGCAAATAAATCCAACCGAACCGATGAAGAAGGTCCAGCCTATTCTTTCGGACAAGAAAGAGCAAAATCAGAAAGACGCTGTTCACCAATCCGAGGATAAAGAAATACACCTCCAACATCTGGATTCGTCTCCTTAAGTGATTAAACGATACACCATCAGGTATTAGAATTCCAGGGACACCTTACCAATCAGGCCCGCTACGAGTCAGGCGTTATGTGCCTAGAATAGCACCATAGTGGAATCGAAAGCACTTTCCTGACTATTCCTGTCCCAGTAACGTCCTTTGCCATAATTGATGACACCGGCACCCGGCGCAGTCATAAATCGAAAATGGATAATCAGAACGGCGAGTTGTTAAGGCTAACTCCGAAGGAGCGGGATGCCGGGGCTGCGGTGCTGGGGGGGCCTTCACGGAATATGAGACAATCACTTATCGTAGATGTCGCCCCGAGGGCCAATGGCAAGGACGACCACCACGTTCTTCTTGGTATCTAGTCCATACACAGCTCGCATACCGCCGATGCGGAAACTGAACAACCCTTCCAGTTCACCCCGGAGTCTCTTCCCACCGTAGGGTTTGGACTTTAGTTTTTCTAGAGCGGCGATGATGCGACGTCTCATGGTTGGGGTGGCTTTTTCCAGTGTTCTAGAGGCATTCCTGCTCAGAACAACGTCATACATTTAGCTTCGCCTTCAGCTCGTCCAGAGAGACAAACTCTCCCTTCCTATCTTCAGCCCATGCTTTCCGAGACTCCTTCACCTGCTGCGCCAGCTCCTCATCACCCAGGATTTCCCCTGTTGCCTCCCACTCCTCCCTTTCCTTGAGGTAGGCGGCAAAGTCAGCCACGGCCTTGATCCGTCCCTCGGAAAGAGACTTCACCTCTTCCAGTAGCTTGCTTCTGTAACCACCGGTTTTAGCCATTGTTCATCACCTCTTTCTTGACCTCATCACGGGCACCACGCACTGCTTAAAGAAGATACTTGGTTCTAAGGATACCACAGCAATCAAGCCCGCTACAAATCAGGCATTATATCCCCATAATAAAGGTAGGTATTGGCAACATCGAATGAGGCTACGCGTCCTTGAAGATTCGTTAATATGGGTGTACACTGGGTAATAGAGTAAAGAGTGGAGGTGTCTAATGAAAGCTTTGATAGTATATGACTCAGTTTATGGGAATACGGAGAAAATCGCCAAGGCTGTTGCTGAAGCTATTACCCCGTCCAATGAGGTCAAGGTGGTGCGGGCGGGCGAGGCGAATCCATCGGAACTGGCATCTGTTAACCTTCTCATTGTAGGTTCACCGACCCATGCGGGCAGGCCGGTGCCGGCGGTTCAAGACTTCCTTAAGAAAGTCCCGGAGCTTTCTCTGAAAGGTGTCAACGTAGCTGCCTTCGACACGAGAATCTCGAAGAAGATCGTCGGGGTGTTTGGATATGCCGCGGGGCGCATCGCCGGCAACCTGAAAAAAAAGGGCGGTACTCTCATAGCGTCTCCGGAGGGTTTCTTCGTTACAGGCGGCCAAGGGCCACTGAAGGAAGGAGAGCTAGAGAGGGCTGCGGTCTGGGCTAAAGGAATTCTACAGAGCAAGAAGTAATTTCGTAGGACCCTTCCCAATTTCAACCACAAAAACATTCTCGAATTCGAGGGAGACCGTACCGGTCAGTCCTGCCATAAATCAGGCATTATCTCCACGGAATACTTATGTGGCGAGCCGGCACAAGGACTTGACGGAATTGTGGCACATGGTATAATGATGATGAAAATAGTGGGAAATGGTGCAAAATGGGTCTGACCCACAAGGCAATTAATTAATGTGCAGGGGGAAATAAGGTGGCAACTATAATAAAAGACCAGAATCTAGTAAGAGTGGGTAAGCCTGTTACACCGGACTCCAGGAAGCGAGTTGTTTTGCCCAAAACAGTAGTGCAAGAGGGTATTGCCTATTCCATATATCATAATAGCCTTGGGCAGATAGTACTAGACCCGCAGGCAAGCATACCTGCTTCTGAGTTATGGGTATTTGAAAATAGAGACATTCTAGGTTCGATTGATAGGGGCATACGTGAGTCACTGAATGGGAAAACGATAAATCGTGGCTCATTTGCAGAACAAGTGAATGACGCACCGTGATCTACGTTTTACGCTTGAGGCTGATAAGCAACTGACAATCATCGAGAATAACCCATCCCTTAAGAGTGTACGGAGACAGGTAAGGAAAACTCTAAGATATTTAGAAACAAATCTCCGCTCGAAATCCCTGCAAACCCACGAGTATGAATCACTAACCAGGCGTTATGGTATTAAGGTCTTTGAGGCCTATGTTCAACAGAAGGCGCCGGGGGCTCATAGGGTGTTTTGGCATTACGGGCCGGATGAAACAAGCAAAGACGGAAAGCGAATACCCATTATCACTATCATTGCTATTACGCCTCACCCTGATTGACTGGTCCCCCACGTTGCTCTGGCAGCTTTCTTAGCTATTTCACACATATAATCAACAGCGCCAGGGTGAGCGGCCTTAGCCCGACAGCCTCTCTGTGAAAGAGAGGCTGTTTCCTTTTTGAACTGATCTCGCCGCAATATTATTTCTCTGACCACGAATTCCAGGGACACCGCACCAATTACGCCGTAGTGCTCAAGGTGTCAGGTCAGTTAAGGCGGGAAGCGTCACTCTTCAGAAAATTCAGCAGTTCCCGGTTGAATACGTTCTTCATCTCAAAGGAAAAATAATGAGAACCGCCCTCAACTGTGACCAGCTTAGCGTTGGGTATTTTGCCGGCTATCACCTCGGAAGAAACGGGCTTGATGATTCTATCTCCGGTTCCCACGATAACCAGAGTGGGCGCCGTGATTGATGATAGTCTCTCCAGCGTATTGTGTGTCCGGCAAGCTTCACTCTGTCCCGCAATCCCTACCCTACCTGAAGCTCCCATGAACCTGGTCTGGACTCTGGCGAGGAGGCCGAAAATGAATCTGTAAAGCGGCTTATTAAAAGCCAGGCCGACCATAGCGCCGACTTTCTTCTGCGGAGTCAGCTGCAAGAATTTAGCCTGCTCCAGGGTATCTCCGCTCGTTTCATCCTGGCAGGCGTATGTACAGGCCAGTACCAGCTTCATGACTCTCTGAGGATAGTTTATAGCCAGATCCTGGGCAATCATGCCACCCATGGAAACGCCCACAATATGAGCCTTTTCAATCCCCAAAAGGTCCATGAGTCTTACTGTATCGTCGGCCATCAGTCTGGTGGAATAAGGGCCCGGCGGCTTGCCCGACTTGCCGGCTCCCCGATTATCAAAGGTAATTACCCGGTAATACTTCTTGAAGAAAGGTATCTGGGGCATCCAGCCACTCCGGCCGGCGGTAAATCCCATTACCATCACCAGGGGTTCACCCTGTCCTTCCGCCCGGTAGTTAATGTTAATACCATTAAGCCTGGCTAACGGCATGATACAAGCCCCTCCTCCTTTATTTTGCTGCAAGTATATAACAATCGATTTGTCGAATGAAGACACGGGTGACAAACACTCAAAATGTGACATTCTGGCTCTTCCTCGACTGATGCCCTGGAATAACGACAGTCATATAGAAGACCATATAGCAGCCTGCTCTCAACTGCCTGTGATATGATGAAGAGTGTCTGCACGCAGGTGTTTAGAAAGTATGAGCAAAGCAAGAGTTGTCATAATAAGATGCGACACATATGCGGATGATCAAGTACTGTCAGCTATCCAAAAAGGGTTTGACATGTTGGGCGGAGTTTCTGTGTTCGCAAAACCCGGTGAAAGGATAGTTATGAAACCTAATATCCTGATCGGCACAGACCCTGATAAGGGTGTGACTACACATCCGGCGGTATTCAGGGCTGTGGGGAAACTACTCAGGGATGCAGGAGCAAGCGTCTCATATGGTGACTCACCGTGTTTCGGTAAATCCGAGCCGAATTTGAGAAAATCTGGTATCAAGGAAGTCGGTGACGAATTGGGGTTTACTGTAGCTGATTTTGATTCCGGCAGGACGGTTAGTCATAAGGATGCCTTGTTGATGAAGAAGTTCGTTGTTGCCAATGGCGTCCTGGACAGCGACGGCCTGGTAAGTCTGCCCAAGCTTAAAACACACGGGCTTGTTCGATTTACCGGTGCGGTAAAGAACCAGTTTGGGTGCGTACCCGGTCTTCTGAAAAGCCAGTACCACGTTAAGTTGCCGGATCCTTATGATTTCGCCACGATGCTTGTTGATTTGAACACGCTCATCAAACCCCGTCTCTATATTATGGATGGCATTGTGGCTATGGAAGGCAACGGGCCCAGAAGCGGTAAGTTGAAGCGGTTGAATGTCCTGCTGTTATCCAGTGACCCCATAGCCTTAGATGCAACTGCTTGTAGAATTGCCTGCCTTGAACCCGAAATTGTACCGACATCCAAACCTGGTGAGAAGGCAGGATTAGGAACTTACCATACTGAGAATATAGAGCTTATGGGTGAAGCCCTCGAGTCCTTTGTCGACACAAGTTTCGAAATAAATCGAACGCCCCCAATGCCTGGCTCTGGTGGCCGATTCAGGGTATTCCTCAAGAATAGAATAACCCAGAGGCCGGTTATTGACAAAGCAAAGTGCACTTGTTGCGGTACCTGCATCACAATGTGTTCTGTTCAGCCGAAGGCTGTCGATTGGCACAAAGGGAACGAGTCCAGGCCGCCCAGATACGATTATGATCTCTGTATTCGCTGCTATTGCTGTCAGGAGACCTGCCCCGAGGGAGCCATCTATCTAAGTAGTCCATTGCTGGCAAGGATCTACTCCGGTATTTAAGGTGACTACGATGAGGCTCAAATTTCGCTCGATAGCCCGACGGCTCGTTGACCGCAAGGTAACAAAATAGCGTTTTGTTGCTCCTGAATTCCAGCGAAACCATACCAATCAGGCCTGCCGCAAATCAGGCAGTATCTCGCAGAACAAGTGGACTGCACCCACCAGCTGGCTTGTGGTATATTGAAGACGGAGGAAAAGTCACGTCAGGAGAGTTAATAAGGATGTCACGAAAAGATACCGGCCAGCGATTGAGTGGACGCAGGAAACCGAAAGCAAGACAAACGAGCACGGGGTCGAGAAGAAAGAAGCTGCTAATCGGGCTGGGTGTGATTATTGCCGTCGTCGTCGCAGTAGTAGTAATAACCACGATGCCTGAAGGGCCGAAAACCTACGCTACCATTGAAACGGAAAAGGGGAACCTGGTGCTGGAGCTGTTTGCCAGTGATGTTCCGAGGACAGTCAACAACTTCGTGACCCTCGCGCGTGAGGGGTTTTACGATGGCCTTACGTTTCACCGTGTTGTACCTGGCTTCGTGGTCCAGGGTGGATGCCCTATTGGCGACGGGACCGGTGGTCCTGGTTACCGATTCGATGATGAAATCACCGAGCATACCCATGTTGCCGGTGCTCTATCAATGGCTAATTCCGGCCCCAATACCAACGGCTCCCAGTTTTTCATTACCTATACCCCTCAGCACCACCTCGATGGGCTCCACTCGGTATTTGGCCAGCTAGTAGATGGGATGGATGTCATGGAAACTATTGAGCAGGGTGATGTCATGATACGCATAACCATAGAGGAGAAGTAGCCGGCAATTCCGAATTCCAGGGACACCTTACCAATCAGGCCCGCTACGAGTCAGGCGTTATGTGCCTAGAATAGCACCTTAGTGGAATCGAAAGCACTTTCCTGACTATTCCTGTCCCAGTAACGTCGTTTGCCATAATTGATGACACCGGCACCCGGCGCAGCTATGAATGGAGGTGTAGTTTCCAGTTGTCGGAAGTGAAGCATGGATAATCAGAACGGCGAGTTGCTAAGATTGACTCTGAAAGAGCGGGAGGCGGGGGCCGCGGTGCTGGGGCGGGCCTTCGCAGAATACGAGCTGTTCCACTACTATTTCCCCGATGAAACGCAGCGCCGGGGAGCAGCCGACACGTTCGCTTTCATTTCACTTTCTCTCTGTCTGAGATACGGCGAAGTCTATATGTCCTCAGAGAAGCTGGAGGGCGTGGCAGCTTGGCTGCCGCCGGGGAAGGCGCCCTTCGGACTCCGGCAAGTCATACGCTCGGTCCCCCTCTCGACCCTCGTCAGGTTTGGACGCCAGGGGGCAGGCCGGATGTGGACTTAGGGCAGATATGTAGACAGCCTCCACCGCAGGCTGGTGCCCCACCCGCACTGGTATCTGGAAATCATCGGAGTGGACCCGGCATACCAGGGACAGGGATTTTCCAGCCGGCTGTTGAGGCCAGTACTGGAACGCATCGACCGGGAGCGGATGCCTTGCTATCTTGAGACGAACGCCGCGAAAAATGTCGCTATTTACCGGCGGTCCGGATTCGAGGTGGTTTCCGAGGGTAAGCTGCCGGGAACGGAAGTGACCACCTTTGCCATGCTGAGAAAAGCCCAAACTCCCTGAACTTTCACAATCTCGGCGACACTCTACCAGCCAGACCTGCTACAAATCATGCATTGCTTCCCCGCGAATACCGAAGGATATGCTAAGATGGGTGAAACGGATCTGCCACTGCGGCGTGATTTGAGCGGCATCTCACTTGAGGAATGCTCATGTCTATAACAGGATACATCAGGGATCTGCAGAAGAGATACGAGGCAATCCCAACCCCTGGCGCCATATTGTACAATGCGACAGTGGCAAAAATCCTGCGCAAGCCGGAAACAAAGATAGCTAATGACATAGTGGAGAGAATTGGAAGCGGGACGATTCTTGATTTGGGTTCGGGAACAGGCTATCTCTCAATAGAGATTGCCAGGAGGTCACCCAGCCTGCAGGTCTATGGAATCGACCTCAGCAGGCAGATGATCAAGATTGCCACACGCCATGCCAAAGGCTTTGATAACGCCCGATTTGTGTTCGGCAATGTTGACCACCTTCCTTTCGAGGATGATTCAGTGGATTTCATCGTTAGCACGGGCGCTTTACACCATTGGAAGAAACCAACCAGGGTGTTTGACGAATGCTATCGTGTTCTAAGAAACGGCAAGGAAGCCTGGATATATGACGGGTGTCCCGATGCTTACAGGGGCCAGTCCGGTAGAATAAGAAGCGAATCCGGGATCTTGGTTTCCCGAATTGGGGCCAAAGTGGCTGGACTGCACGGTTTCACCAGAGAAGAATACCAGACCGTAATTAAGGGTGTTCTAGAGCAAACGGCATTCAAAGGCAACTACCAGATGGCGCTAACAGATATCTGGATGAAGATTACGCTCAGGAAACGCCAGTAAGCGCGCCTGCCGCCTCACAACTTTAGTTCCAAGGTCACTATATCAAGCAGGCCTGCCACAAATCAGGCGCTACGTCCCCGGAAGATTATGCCTATGTGTGGTTTCTCCCCTACCGGGCTTTGGGCCAGTTTCAGGGCTAGCGTGATATTGCTCGAGTCGTGAAGCCAGGGCTGTTCTGTCCACGAGGTTGGTAACTCGACGGGCTCTCCTTCCTTCAGGTAAGTTGCCCTCTCTCTTATTGTCTTGAACAACCCCGGCGGGTTAAATGTAACACAGGGAGCCAACACGCTAACGAAGGAAAACCCCTTGTGTTTGATTGCTTCCTCTAAGAGCCAGGCAAGATGGGAAGGGTCGGTGGCAATGCCCTGCGCGATGAAACTTCCCTTGGTGGAGACGCTGTAGCTGACCATGTCCAAAATCGGATCTACGGGGGGATAGTCTTTCAATGAGAGGAAAGGCCCTTCACCGCGTTGCAGGTAGGGAGTGGTGGGACTGGTCTGCCCTTTGGTCAGGGCATAGACGAAGTTATTGACCATCACACAGGTTATGTTGACGTTTCTCCTGACTGCATGGGGAAGGTGTCCCGCCCCGATACTGAAGAAGTCGCCGTCGCCGCCGATGGCTAGGACCGTCAGGGCGGGGTTGGCCAGCTTGGCTCCCTGGGCGATGACCACAGCGCGACCGTGGAGACTGTTGAAACCGTAGGTATCCACGTAGCCGGGAATCCTCGATGAGCAGCCAATGCCAGAGACGACAAGAGTTCGATGATTGGGTATTCCCAGATTGGGCAAGACTGTTTTCGTGAGCGAACTGAGGAGCGAAAAACCGCCGCAACCTGGGCACCAGATTGGCGTTACGTCTGTTCTGTAGTTACTTTCTTCGGTCATCCTGCTAGCTTTGTTATTGGCCCGCTGAGTTCCTTTCTACTGAATGCCAGACCTCCTGCCCTGGCATAGACTGTAGTATAGGAGGGCAAATCTATTTGAGAACGCAGATAGTGATAGAGCTGAGCAGAGTAACTCATCTCTACCACCAGCAGCTTCTCCAGCGAACCTACAAAACCGGCGAGCCTATTGGGCAGTGGATGAATGAGCTCCGGTATGCAAATGCTCAGTTTATCTTGTAGCCCCAGGTCATCCACCGTTTCCAGGACAAACTGGGCGGTAGACCCAAAGGCCACTATGCCCTTTCTCGACTCTTCCCTTCCAAAGACTCTGACTAATTCATCCCTATCGCGGAGCGGTGCCAGCTTCTGGCATCTCTTTTCGTGCATGCGCTGGTTGTTTGCGAAGTCGAACGAAGGCCTTCCCTTTTCATTGTGGGCAAGTCCGGTCATTTGATATATCGTTCCTTCATCCCCTGCGGACGCCATGGGTGAAATATGGTCATCGGTCTTCTCATACCGGCGATATTGTTCCCGATATTCGCCGCCAGGCCTTTTCCTCTCAACTATTGCGTAGTCTGTCTCGAGCATACTTCTATCGGTAGCCACTGTAGTCTGGCCGAGCCTCTGATCGGAAAGCAGAATTACCGGCGTTTGATACCGTTCGCTGATGTTGAAGCTATCTATCAGTAAGCGGTAGCACCCTTCTAGGTCATAGGCAGCAAGGACAACTCTGGGTGCATCGCCGTGCCCGCCGTAGATGGCATGATTGATGTCTGATTGCTCCAATTTGGATGGTATGCCTGTGGCTGGACCGCCTCGTTGGACATCAACAATGACCACAGGAATCTCAGCGCTGCAAGCAAGACCGATCATCTCGGTCATGAGGTCAAGTCCCGGTCCAGTAGTGGCAGTCATTGACTTGGCACCGGTCAGGGAAGCCCCGAGAGCCATTCCAATTGCGGCGATCTCATCCTCTGCTTGAAGGAACACTCCATCTCCCTGGCTAAGACGTTCCTGCATCTCCTCCATGATCTCCGACGCAGGCGTAATGGGATAGCCGAAGAAGGCCCGACAGCCGACGCGAATTGCTCCCCGTGCCACTGCGGAGTTGCCATCGAGCACAACTTTAGCTGAAGGATCCCGCGGAGAAGATAGCCTCAGCTCAGAAAAGGCAGATTCGAGCAGCAGGCGTCTCCCGGCATCAAGAGCCGGACGATTCTTCCCCAGCAACGCAGATGCCTCATCCTCGATCTCAGTACCTCGTGAAAGACTCTCTGGCAGTGCCAGGATCCTCTCCAGTAGTCCCAACGCCACCATATTCTTGGATGAGGCCTTACCAATCAGTTCCTTGCTTATCTCGGAAAAGTCCACCTGAAAAGACTTCTCGGGCAGGACAATGCCCTCCTTTGGGGGGGAGTCTTCGTAGAAGAGAACACTGTCATTCCCCAGCGGCAATTCTTGTTCGAGTTCAAGATACTTCTCCCAGTTGAAGCATATCATGATGTCTGCAATATCCGCCGGCACCGAAGCCTGACCCGTGTCCAGGCTCAGTTTCACCGCTGACGCTCCGCCCCTGATCTGGGGACCGTAGTATCTGGGCATCTGGCCGCAGTATCCAATGGAGGCAGCCAGTCTCTGTAGAAGACTGCCTAGAAGCACCACTCCGTCGCCGCCGGCACCGGCAATCGCGATAGTTAATCTATGTCTCATTCTATGAACAGAAGCCAGAAAGTTCAGTCACTTCATCATTATTATATACTATCTGCATTGTAGCTCTAAAGCCGATGAAGCAAGTTGCTCACAATCAAAGATTCCGGCTAAGCGAGCCGCCGGTAGGTCTGCTGGAGGAGCAGGGCGTCTTGCTCTAAATAAGGGGCGCTCTCGCAAACCACTACTCCCTTTGCCCTGCGGTCCTTGAGGGCTCTAAGTAGCTCGGCGTATTGGAAGTCCGAGTCCGGGAGCATCAGGTGCTTGATTTCCCCCTTTCTGCCGTAAGCAATCCCGGAAAGGTGGATGTGCATGTTGTCCAAGCCTCGCCTGCCCAGTTTCTTTTCAACCCGGTCTAAGACAGCGAGAAACTCTGGATAGGAGTTGGCCCTTCCTGTCCGGGCATGCCAGTGAGAAAAATCGATGCAGGGCAAGACTCCCTCTATCTCGCTGCTAAGCTGAAGTAGTTCCTCCAGGGTGCCAAATTGCGAAGGTTTTCCGGTAACCTCAGGGGAAATCGTCACTTTGATTCCCTCTTTCCGCAGGGTGTTCATCACGTCCAGCAGATGCCTTTTGACTGTGCCGTAGGTCTCTGCGGGGGTATCCTCGAGATAAAAGGCGGCATGGAAGGTGATACTTCTGGCGCCGAAAAGAGCGGCGATGCGGGCAGTCTGCAGTATCCTCTCCCTGCTCATGTGTACCTTTTGCTGCTCGACTGCGTTCAGGTTTACGTAGTAGGGTCCGTGGGCAGTGAGCACTACCTTCTTCCTGGCTGCCAGTTGTCCCACCGAGACGGCGACGTCAGGGCTCATCTTTACGCCCTGAACAAATTCGACCTCCATGCAGCCGAGGCCGAGCTCGGCAATGCGCTCGATGCCGGCCTCAGTGGAACGGGATTCAGCACTGAGGGGAACGCCGCCTGTTCCGAAAAGGAGCTCGTCTGCTTTATTTGAACTCATGGCTTTCTCTTAGCTAATTCTACTGTTTCGTCTACGAGTTCTCTATAAGCAAACAGCAAATCCCCGGTCAGTTTGCCGGGCTTGCCTGTGCCGATGGGTCTGCCCTCAACGGAGACCAGGGGCATAAGCTCCAGCACGGAATTGGTAATGAATGCCTCCTCAGCCTCGATGAGCTCGTTTAGCTCCACCCATCGTTCCGTGGCCTTGATATTTGAAGTCCGGGCTATTTCCAGGACTGCGTCCCTGGTGATTCCGGGCAGGACACCGCTTTCAAAACACGGCGTGATGAGTTCTCCATGGCTCACAAGGAAGACGTTAGTCGTGCTGCCCTCGGCAAGATACCCCTGTTCATTGAGGAGAATCGCTTCATCGTATCTGGCATCTCTGGCCGCCGTGCGGGCGAGAATGCTCTCCATATAGCAGGTGGATTTCAACCGGGATAGGGGCGACTGGCTATTGCGGCGCAGGAAAGATACGGCTGCCTTGAAACCTGTTTCATATTTTTCTGGTGGTAAGGGGACAAGGCTGCGGGCGGTGATCAAGATGGTAGGGCTGGAGCAGGTACCGGGGTCGGGCGTCATGTCACCTTCACCGGCCGAAACAGTGAGCCTTATGCGGGCATCCTTGAGCTCGTTAGTTTCCAGGATTGCCATGCAGGCAGCTTTCAAGGATTGTTTCCCTTCCTCTGTGGTCAGGATACTATGTGTCAGGCCGATGCTTTCAGCAGAGCAGCGGAGGCGGGTGACATGGGAATCGAGGCGAAAGATATGGCCGTTGTAAGCACGCATGGTCTCGAATAAGCCGTATCCATAGAGAAAGCCGTGGTCGAAGGGGGATAGCCTGGCATCGAGGCGAGGGACAAGTCGGCCGTTGAGATAGACTATTTCTGCCACGCAGCAAAAGTCCTAAATTCTAAGCTCCAAAATCGAGGCAATATCAAAAATCAAAGACAAAAAATCAAAACTACAGTTCAAAGAGCAAGAATAGTTCGGTTTTTGAATTCTTCTTTGTCATTTTGCATTCCGATTTTTGCCTTTTGCTCTTTTCGGATCGGGCATCTGATTTTTGCCCCAGACTGGAAGAGTGAAGCGAAGGAAATTACTCAGAATATCGTGTCCTACTTCGGTCAGGATGGACTCGGGATGGAACTGGACCCCTTCCACTACATAGTCGCGGTGTCTCACCCCCATTATTATTCCCTCACGAGTTCTGGCAGTGACCTGGAGACAGGACGGAAGCCCTTCAGCTTCGATAATCAAAGAATGGTATCGTGTTGCCGGAAAGGGATTGGGTAAACCATGGTAGATAGTCCTGCCATCGTGATGGATAGTGGAGGTCTTGCCGTGGACCGGCAGGCTTCGTCCAATCTTACCCCCGTAGGTGTGCCCGATGCATTGATGTCCCAGACACACCCCGAGCATCGGGATTTTTCCACCCAAGTGCTGCACTACCTCGTTGGAGATGCCTGCTTCCAGTGGGGTGCAGGGTCCTGGCGAGATGATAATATGGCTGGGGGCCAGCTCTTCGATTTGAGCCAGAGTAATCTGGTCATTGCGATAAACCACCGGTTGCCAGCCCAGTTCCCCCAGGTATTGAGCAAGGTTGTAAACAAAGGAATCGTAGTTGTCTATTATCAGCACCATTTTCAGGTTTCCCTCCCGCGCTAAATTATGCCTCTATTCCACCGTCGTTGACAAATTTGCCTTCGGTGTTTATTCTATTCAGTGTTGTTCACGTAGAAGGAATTTCTGGCCGGATTGTTGCCAGCGCCGAGGCCTACATGAATGCCCTCAACCGTCTGTTGTCGGCCAGAAAAGAGTGAGTAATGTCGAAGACAAAGGTTTTGAATTTAGAAATCAGGCTCTCTGAGATATTTCAAATGCGGAGGTGATGAATTTGAGTCCTTGGCTAGAAATGATATTGAGGTTTTTATTGGCTGTGGCCCTGGGGGCGGCCATCGGCTATCAGCGGGAGCGGGCAGGCAAGGCCGCGGGGCTGCGCACGCATATGTTAGTTAGCTCCGGAGCAGCCCTTTTCACTCTGGTATCTATATATGGGTTCAGTGGTGCAGTGGTTGACATCTCTCGAGTTGCCGCCGGGGTGGTGGTTGGAATTGGTTTTATCGGAGCTGGCGTTATTCTCCGTGGCCAGCGTGAAAAAGAGGTGGCGGGGCTAACCACCGCAGCTACTATCTGGATAACTGCTGCCGTAGGTCTGGCCGTGGGGACAGGGATGTATTTGATCTCCGTTGTAGCGACTGCGGTCGCCGTAGGTGTTTTATTTCTTCCGAAGGTTCGTGGCTAAGATGGTCATTGCGGGCAAAGCCGAGTGAATGAGGACCTTAGTTTAGGGATTTTGACAGCCCTGCTGGCAAAGAGGCGTTTGGTATGCTGAAAATTCTGCACACCGCTGATATTCACCTCGGGGCGAAGTTCTCGGGCCTGGGCGACAAAGGCGCCTCTCAACGGGAGCAACTGAGGGTTACATTCAAGAATGTTGTTTCCATGGCTATAGGCGAAAGAGTAGACATTACTCTAATCGCGGGGGATTTATTCGATTCTAACCAGCAGCCGCAAAGAAATATAGATCTGGTAATGGAGCAGTTTAATCTGCTCGCGTCAAATAATATTCCGGTCTGTCTTATCCCCGGCACACACGATTCTCTTGATTCCTCGTCAATTTATAGAAAAGTCAACTTCGAAGATAAATGCCCCAATCTAAAGATTTTTGCTGATGGAAATATGTCCTGGAAGGAATATCCCGCCCTCGATTTGACGGTATATGGAAAACCAAATCTGAGTAACAGGTCATCCATGAGCCCGTTGAAGGGGCTCGGACGTTCAACATTAAGCAAATTTCATGTCGCTATGGCCCACGGGTCGTTATATATCCCGGAAAAGATAGCAGAAGATGACCATGTTTTCAGGCTGGAGGAAATCCAAGCCAGTGGCATGCAATATCTGGCGCTCGGACACTGGCACCGCGTCTATAGGTGCCCGGTAGAGCCCCCAGCCTGGTATTCCGGCCCGCCGGAGTGGATATCCGGCCAAACAGAGAAGGGTGGAGTGCTTCTGGTAAGCCTTGCAGACACCGGAGAGGTTAAGGTCGAGCCCAGGATGCTCGGGCTTCGTGACTATGAGGAAGTAGAGATAAACATGGGTGAGATACAAGAGCCGGGGAAGCTGAAGGAAAGAATCCTGCTGGGGGCAAGTCAGAATCTGGTAAGAAAAGTCACTCTTAAGGGGCTTCGCGACACTGAACTCATAATTAATCCTGAAGAATTGGAGGCTGAACTAGGGAAGGAATTTTTCCATCTTAGCGTTGTGGACAAGTCTCATCCGAAGTCAGAAGAAGTCACGGAGGATGAAGAGCGATTGATAAGAAACAGGTTCATCAAGCTAATGAAGCTGCAGATTGAGGGTTTGGAAGGGGAAGAGAGAGATATTGCAGAGAACGCCCTTCAGTACGGTCTAGCTCTTCTGGATGGTAAGCTCGACGCGAAGGAAGATCTGTAATGAAGCTAAGGAAGTTGGACCTCAAGAACTTCAAGAGATTCCTTGATTTTCAAGCTCAGTTCAGCCCCGGGATAAATGTGGTCAAAGGTCCCCTCAATGAAATGGGCAAGTCCACTTTGCTAGAAGGTATCATTGTTGCGCTTTTCCGTAGTCCCAAGAGTACTGCGAAGGAGCTTGAAGGCTATTCTTCCTGGGGCTCAAGCAGGCAGTTCCGGACGAGTCTCGAGTTTGAGGAGAAAGAGAATAGATATCTGCTGGAGAAGGACTTCGACAAAGGGACGGTCAGACTTATTTGTGACAATACCCGAGAAGAACTTGATACTTTCAAGGAAATCACCCAAAGAATAGCCGAGTTACTGGGAACCAAATCTGATGACTTGTTCTTGTGTTCTTCGTGTATTCGTCAGTCCCAAGTAAGTGAAATCTCATCCGGCAAGAAGCAAATTACCGAGAGTTTGGAGGAAGTTGTGATGGGGGGCAAGGAAAGTACGTTTGCCTGGCAAGTGGTACAGAAATTAGATGGCAAAGTCGCCGACATGAAGAGAGGACTGGACAAGCTGGCAAGTAACCCCGGCATCCTGGCAAGTCTCAGAAGCAAGATACACGGCACTTCACAAGGATATAGCGACGTTAAGGACGAAGGCTCTAGAATCGAGGCAAAGAAAATCGAGCTGGTGGAGGTGAGTAAGCAACTGGCTGAAGTCAAAGAACAATACGAGAATGCCAGGGCTTTATTAGAGAAGAATAAACAGCGCAAAGAGATTGAGGCATCTATTCAGAGGTTGACCAAAGACTATGACGGCGTAGAAAAAGTGCTTAGTAACGTGAAGAATCTGAAGGAGGACTCTGAGAAAGCGGATAAAGCGCTCAGGGCCATAGAAGGATTTAGAGATAAACAAGAGGTCTCAGACCTCAGAAGGGGACTGGATGTAATTCAGAATGGGCGTGCTACTATCGAGAAAGACTTAGTCCAGAGGGAAAGAGAGTTCTCTGAAGCGAAGGAGAAATTGCGTAGGAGGAAGTCTGTCGTGTTTCTCGGCTCAGTGAAGAGCATAGCTACTTCGACAGCAGTATTGGCAGGCGGGATAGTCGGAACCTTGATCGGTCCCTTCTACCTCGTGGGGTTGGTAATCCTGGGCGCAGCTCTTCTCGCCGTAACCATGTTGTGGGCGAGGCCCTCACTCATTCGAGATAAGACTAACGTCTCGGTTATCGAAGGGCGCATTCAAGACATGAAGAGAGCTGTGTCTGACATCGACAGGAACGAACAGGAGTTGCTCGCCAAAGGGAAATGCAACACAGTTGCTCAGTTCAGTGAGAAACACAGGGATTTCCATGATTGGCTAGATAAGAAAAATGCAGCGGAGTTCCAGCTAAAAGGAGTGCTGGGTGGTAAAACGATTGAGGACATCGAGGTACGAAAGCTGGAGTTAGCTAGAAAGTTGGCAACAGAGGAAGCAAGGCTTACGGATGATTTGAAGCAGACACATTTGGGTCCTGAAGAATACACGGCGCTGGAAAGAAGAGTTCAGAATTTAGAAAAAAGGCAAGGAGAACTTGAGAAACAAAAAAGCCGCTGTGAGATAATCATCGAGCAGGCAAGATTCAATATAGAGGAGCAAACTAGACTCGAAGAGGAACTGGAAGCGCTTCAGGAAGCTTTGAAACACGAAAATAAGAAGGTGAAAATTTACGGATCAGCCAGTGAATTTCTCTCCCGGGCGAGAGCCGAGGTTCTCTCGTCCGTTGAGGAAGCTTTGGAGAAAGAAATTCAGAAATATCTGGCTATCTTTACCGATGACAAGTATAAGCAAGTCAGAGTTGACAAGGAAACCCTGGAGTTCTGGGTGTATTCGGATGAGAAAGGCGGGTGGGCGAAGCCCGAAGAGCTAAGTGGTGGGGCAATCGACGAATTCTACCTGGCGTTTCGGCTTGCCCTGGCAGAATTGATATTTGGCGATAAGAGGCCACCGTTGATATTAGACGACCCCTTTGTCAATTTTGACTCCGTCCGTCTGGATAAAACGCTAGACTTCTTCAAGACGCTGGCCTCGGATTATCAAATTATCATATTCACGCTGGGCGATTCATATGACAAAGTAGCTGATAACATTATCCTTTTAAGTGAGAAAGAGAGGCTTCTGTAACGAACCTAATTGTGCGGTTGGTCTTATCGGTCTCAGGAAATGTAGATAGTTTGGCAATATAGACGTCAATGTGCAACCATTAGGGTGATATACGGCATTTTTACAGTACAGTCGGGCTATTAGGAGAGGTGTTAGCATGAGGCCTAGACTCACACGTCAGTTCGAGCAACCGGACGGTACGACTCCGATGCAAGTATTGCGGGCACTACACGCCGTACCTAGATCCCGTATCAGGTGTGGCTTGGTTGGGACAGAACAACTGTTTCAGATACGGCCGAGGCTATCCCACGCCGGACTTCGCCTGTGATGGCATAGATGGGCAGGCATACATCTATTACCGACGGTCTGTCACTGAGGAAGTGTTTTACGAGAGTTTGAAAGCAACTACGATGTTGAGAGCTAGGTTAGGGCAAGCTGGTCCACCATCCTCATGCGCAGCTCAACGACTCATTGCAGCCGACCACACCATGCGGATGAGCTTGGGTGTTAGGCACAGGTAAGGTGTGGTGGGAGTATTGAGGCAATAGAGGGTATAATCATGGGATCTCCCTTCCACGTGTTGCTGTCCTCTGCCTTTGGCACCTTTGGTATTATTTGGCAGGAAACCGAGAAGCGGCCGAAGGCCTATCGAGTATTGCTTCCTGATGACCAAACTCCAGTGGAGAATCTTGTTCAGATAGCCTTTGCTGACTCCAGCCGTCTATCGTGTCCTGCTATTACCGAACTTGGTGAACGAATTCAAAGCTTTCTTGCGGGCGAGGCCGTTGATTTTGGACTGGATGTCATCGCTCTCGAAAAGTGCTCTGAATTCCAAAAAAGAGTCCTTCTGGCTGTGCACAAGATTCCGCGGGGCTGGGTAAGTACTTACGGAAGGATTGCAATGAGTTCAGAAGTCCCGGGTGGTGCAAGGGCGGTTGGCGGAGCTCTTTCATGCAATCCTTTTCCGATAATCGTTCCCTGTCATCGAGTTATTAGATCCAACGGTGAACTTGGTGGATTTGGGGGTGGGCTGAGAATGAAGCAGACTTTACTTGAACTTGAAGGCATAGAATTTTCACGGTCAGTGAAGGTTCCTACGAACAGAATCCACTACTAATGCCGCGGCCTGCGTTTGACAACTCACTGCAGCCGGCTGCTAAGGAACAGCTAGGCTTGGTCGTTAGGCTTATTTATGACTCAAACGAGGGCAGGTCTTGAATCGTGAATCTTGAATGAAATGTCCGCAACACCAGATAACAACGTGTTTGTGGTTCGCTTCCTCGAATCACCCGAGTTGGCTTTGCAAAACCTGAAAACATTGGACGTAAGGCTGCCTTAAGCAGAGGTGAGTATTGTGAGTCTACGTGAAAGATTGATTGGAATCTTCTACAGGGCGGCGACAGGCAGCCGTAAGATGCGAAATCTTCTTACCCCTGCCGGGGCAGTATTCTTTTTTGGCCTTATAACACTATTCATTTTTGCTGCTCTTCAAGTAGACAAATGCTTGGACTTCCCTGAACTCCTTCCTACTTCGCTGAATGTTATTGTATCTGTGTCTATCCTTGTTATCGGGCTGTTCCTGATGATATGGTCCATTCTGCAGTTTATCAGAGTAAAGGGAACGCCTGTGCCCTTCAACCCGCCGCCCAAACTGGTTACTACCGGCCCTTATGCCTATGTCAGAAACCCCATGCTCACAGGCGTGTTCGTTCTGTTGTTTGGACTTGGTGTTCTGCTTGGATCAATCTCCCTTGTTTCCATATTCACCCCGGTGTTTATTCTGTTTAATGTGTGGGAATTGAAAGCGGTTGAGGAACGGGAACTGGAGAAACGCCTTGGCAAAGGCTATGTTGAATACAGGAAAAGGGTACCCATGTTTGTTCCACGGTTGAAGGTGAGAACCAGGAAGTTAATAGAATGAAAAGAGAGGCAACCTGTCGCCCGACAGCAGATAAAAGGAGGTGATTAGAAATGGGTTGTATTTCCCCTACGTTGGCTGTAAGGAATATGAAGGAGACGGTTCAATTCTACAGAGATTCCCTGGGATTCAAGATGGGAATGGTTTTCCCGGACGCTGACAACCCGGAGTATGCCGACCTATCGAAGGATGGCATGGTCGTCATGTTGATACCGGCCAAAAATGTTGGTATCGGCGCTAAAGAGAAACTGGGCATCGGTGTGAATTTGTATGTGCAAATCGATGGG
>Ga0299912_10001294_pt1 | contig 20271 bp, 19 predicted proteins | sample RVTome_2_FD_207667 | JGI IMG/M metagenome (GOLD analysis project Ga0299912, IMG submission 207667) | Soil microbial communities from uranium-contaminated site in the Upper Colorado River Basin, Wyoming, United States - RVT95D214 (version 2) ... | reverse complement strand
AGGGGAGAAAAGCTTAAAGGTGGATATTCGCAAAGCAAACGGTGCTCGAACCTTTTTTATTGTCTTATGCTTAGAATACCGTAAGATTAAACGGCAAAGGAGGGCACATGGACGAGAAGCTCAAAGAGGCTTTTTACAAGGTTTATGAGGGTGAGTCCAAGGCAGCCTTGCGGCTCAAAATCTTTGCCAAGGTGGCGGAAAAAGAAGAGCTTCCTCAGATTGCCAAGCTCTTCCGCGTGATCGCGTCTAGCGAAGAGATTCACGGCGAACGCGCCTTGCGCATGCTGAGGGAGATCCATGACACCGATGCAAATCTCAAAGAAAGCCTCCTGTCGGAAAAACACGTAGCAGGGGTGGCCTACGACAATTTCCTCAAGCTGGCAGGAGATCTAAAAGACGATGCCGCCTCGACGATCTTCTCCAATTCCCGGGATGTAGAAGATGCCCACGCCAAGCTTTATGACAAGGCCGTAAACCATCTCATTGGAGAGCGGGAGACCACCTATTATGTCTGCAAGGTGTGCGGCTATATATCGGACGGCATCTGGCCCGATACCTGTCCGGTATGCTCGGCTCCCAAGGACCAGTTTCTGGAATTCAAATGAGAAAAGGGCTGGAGGTGTAAAGTTATGAAACGTGCTATACAGGAAAGAAAAGCAATGATGAAGACAATGCCCTGGCTAAAGCAGTATGATAAGGGGGTTCCTCACACATTACAGCCATACCCGAAGCTGACCCTCATGGACTTTGTCGCCGAAGCAGCTGCACAACGCCCTGACCATCCTGCCCTGTTATTCAAGGGAAGGGCAATATCGTACGCCGATTTGGAAGGGCTGAGCAATGCCTTTGCCGGCGCCTTGGTCGACTTGGGCGTGAAAAAAGGAGACCGGGTAGCGCTGCTCCTGCCCAATACGCCGCAGCTCATCCTGGCCTTGCTCGGCACGTGGAAGGCTGGCGCAATCGCCGTCCCACAAAATCCACTCTATACTGAAGAGGAACTCGAATTTTCTTTGAAGGAGTGCGGAGCAGAAACCGTGTTGGTCATGACGCGATTTTATGCCAAGATCAAGGCCCGCCAGCGGCGTACCAAGGTCCGCAAAGTCATCGCCACGAACATCAAGGAGTATCTGCCGCCGGTGCTGCGGTTTTTGTTCACCTTGCTGAAAGAGAAAAAAGAAGGAGACCGCATCACCCTGGAACGGGGTGACCTGTGGCTGGCTGATCTGTTGAAAAAACATGCCGGCGGCCCGCGGCCTAAGATCAAAGTGAAGCCGGAAGACTCAGCTGTCATGCTCTTCACCGGCGGCACGACCGGCACACCAAAGGCAGCTGTCGGCACACACCACGCCCTGGTGATCTCCGGGTTGCAGCTCCGCGCCTGGTTCAAGAACATCGTAGCGGAATGGACAGATATCCTCATGCTCAACATGCCCCTGTTCCATGTCTATGGCCTGGCGGGAGTTTTCTCCGCCGGTCTGGTCGGCCATGAGCCTCTCGCAGTCGTGCCTAACCCGAGGGACATAAACGACATGCTGGCGACCATCCAAAAGGTTAAACCTGGCTTCCTGCCCGGCGTACCCACGCTCTTTAATGCCTTGCTCAACCATCCCAAGGTCCAGGCCGGCAAGACGAATCTGAAATCGCTCAAGTTGAGCATCTCCGGCGCTGCCTCTCTGCTGGCGGATACCAAGGAGCGCTTTGAACGTGCGACCGGCGGACGCATCATTGAGGGCTTCGGCATGACCGAGTCCATGATGGCAGCGGTGGTAACGCCTGTCCGAGGCCAGTACAAGCCCGGCGCGGTCGGCATCCCCCTGCCCGACGTCGAAATCCGCGTCGTCGATGCGGATACCGGCAAAAAAAAGCTGCCTACCTGCAAAGCGCTGGATAGCTGCCAGGTGGGTGAAATCATCATGCGCGCCCCGCAGTTGATGAAAGGGTACTGGAAGAAGCCGGCCGAGACCGCCAACGCGATTCGCGATGGGTGGCTTTATACCGGCGACCTGGGTTACCTGGACGAAGACGGCTACATGTATATCGTCGATCGTAAAAAGGATGTGATCAAGCCGAGCGGCTTCCAGGTCTGGCCGCGCGAGGTGGAAGAGGTGATCGCCTCTCACCCTGCCGTCGCCGAGGTCGGTGTGGCAGGCGTGCCCGATCCTTACCAGGGGCAGGCGGTAAAGGCGTGGGTGGTGCTACGCCCGGGGCAGAATGTCACGGCAGACGAGCTGCGCGCTTACTGCCGTCAGAAACTGGCTGCCTATAAAGTGCCCAAGCATATCGAATTCCGCGCGAGTTTGCCGAAGTCGACGATCGGGAAGGTCCTCAGACGCGTCTTAGCCCAGCACAAATAAAAAAGGGGCAGGCTACTTTTCTAATCACTGTATCAAAAAGTAGCCTGTCCCCTTTTCATTTACTGTCTCACATACCTTTCCCCTTCCCGTCTCACGATCCCTTCGCGCATGAGCTTCTCCAGGTGTTTTTTCATGTGCACTCGCTCGCCAAATTCAAAGAAAGCCTTGGGCTCGCGCGGCTTCCCGTAGATGATGCATGCCTCCACGACATCGTCCAAGGTCCGGGGCTGTTTTAAGAGTTCCAGGAGTTTCTCTTCCCTGACGGAGATAACATCAAGGTATCGCTCCCAGAGCTCGCCGGGATCCGACTCGAAAAGGCCGGTCTCATGCCCGGCAATCCACACCTTTGCGGGGATATTTCTCAGGCGCCTGATTGACGCCGTTGTTTCCTCGATGCTCGACTCTACATCGCCGTACCAGGGGCCGAATTTAGTGAGGTCATAGTCCCCCATAAAGAGCACCCCCTGCCCCTTGAAAAAGAAGGCGGTATGTCCGGGAGTGTGCCCGGGCGTGCTCAGGACCTCGATGGTCACCCCTCCCACGGAAAGCTCCGTACCTTCCTGCAGGAAACCAGTAGGCGTGCGCGGTCTGAAGTGAAAGCTGGTGGTCAATATCTCCCTCCAGTACTTGCGCTCATCCGCCTGATCCATACCATAGGCATCCATAAAGCTGTCGATAGCTGAGATCGGAGGGGCGTCCAGCGCACTGATCCAGAGAGGCACATCTTCAAAGAGATCCAGGTGCATCAGATGATCCTCGTGCCAGTGGCTCAGCCATACACCCTTTACGCCGGGATCTGCACGAAGTTGCCTAAGCCGCTCCCGATCGGAAGCAGGATCGATCAACAGACCGGCCCCTTCAATATACACCGAATGGCAAAAGGGGTACCTGCCGCCTTGCTCCCCGGGGATGAACCATATCGGCCCGAAATGCTTCTCTTCCATGGTATCTCACGCTTCATACCGGAGAAAAAGGCTCATAATAAATCCCATCAGGGGGATAATCATAATCGAGCGAAGCGCCGCTGGCACGCCGAAATGATCTGCCACGATCCCGAGTAAGGTTACGCCGATACCGCCTGTACCAATGGCGAATCCCACCAAGAGGCCCGAGGCGATGCCCAGCTTATGGGGAAGAAGTTTCTGCGCCATGACGATCGTTACCGAAAAAGTTAAAATAAGGAACATCCCCTGCATGCCCAGGACAAAAAAAAGAAGGATGCTGTTCTGGACAATGGGAAGAAAGACAAGGGGGAGCGTCACGGTGGAGAGGAACATGGAAAGCCTCACAAAAAACCGGTGTCCCCACCGGTCGGCCAGGGGCGCGCCGATCAGCGTGCCGGCGGCACCGCAGACGAGAAAGATGAAGATGAGCTTGCCGGCAAAGAGGGGGCTCCCCTTGAGATAGTTGATATAATAAAAGGGGATATAGGTCATAAGGCCTATCTGGGTCCATGACCGCATAATAACGATGAAAATGATCATGCCGAGTGCGACATACGAGGCGACGCTCGTCCGCTGTTCTGCCTTTTTCATTGCCTCTGCATGAGAAACAATGGGCATGGCAATGGTTCTGCGATAAGCGAGGATGATGACTGTGCAGAGTAGGGAAGGCACGACGATCAGGGGGAGTGAGGAGAACCCGAGATATTCGATAATGGCGAGGGCGAGGATAGGTCCTATGGCAAACCCGAGGTTGCCGCCGACGGAGAAAAAGGACATGCCGGTCGCGCTCCTCTCGCCGGTAAAGAAGTGGGCCGTCTTGTATCCCTCCGGATGATAGGAGGCAACGCCGAGCCCGCTGATAACGACGAGAAAGAGCACCAGCGCGAAATGCTGGGGCAGCATAATGAGGGAATAGCCGATGCCTGCCGCCAAAAGCCCCATCGGCAGCAGGATCGGCATGACTTTTCTGTCGGAGAAATACCCGAAGACGGGTTGCAGGATGGAAGAGGCCATGTTGGCCGCAACAAGGATCAGGCCGGTGAGCGTATAGCTCAAGCCCAGCTTCTCCTTGATAAAGGGGAGCGTCGCCGGCAGGGCGCCCTGGTAGATATCAACCACCAGGTGTCCCAGCGAGAGGATAAGGAGGACTTTGAGGTTAAACTGTTTTTTCACCGTCTATGAGCTGCTCGGATATGCAGTGTTTTACTTGTGAATCTCGGGTTGAGATCACCTTTTTTTGATTGCTCCTCTTTTTCGACAGACGCCCCCTACAAAGTTAGCCCCTACTGTCCACCTTTTCAGGGGAGGTATTTAATCCTCTCGATTACGTTGTTATAAGTTGTCCTAAATTAAAGCAATAATTATATTTATTCACTCCTGATCATACCCATCATATATAGTTGTGATACCTATATCTTTATTTAATATTTAATATCATTTCTTTCTTCAACCTAAATATGACGGGATTCACATTTCCTAGTGCATTTTTATATATAGTTAATTTAAAGTTCTCAACTGAGTCAAGCAACTCTTCTTTTAATGTAACTGAAAAATAATATTTTTCCCCATATCTCAATTTCGTATTTTTATTATCCTGATTATCCTGTCTTATGTCTAATAGTTCATACTTATTGCCATACTGATCTATTAGACTAATTCCCGCAGGATAGCAAGCAAGACTTACGCCGCCAAGCTCATTCGCATAGTTAAAACATCTTTCTATTTTTGGCTGAAGTAATTGTTGTTTAGTTAACACCGTAACGCGTAACTCTACAGTAAAAGACCAACTTGAATTTATGATATTTTTTAAACCTATTTCAACTTTCGCATCTTTGTATGATATATTAGATAATAAGTTTCTATTATTAATCAGCGCTTTTTCCGTCTCATAAAATGAATCTACTGATTGAAAATAAGATTTAAATGTTTCTTCGTTAAAAAAGGGCTGTTTTTTGATAGCTTCATTTATTTTATCTTTTAATAATTTTTCTGTTTCTATTAATTCTGCCATAGTTCTTTCTCTTTTATGGTAATTATCTTTGATAGTCTCTGTTTCTTTGAGCAAATCAAGTTCAGCTATATTTTTTTCATAATAATATCTTAATTTATCAATTTCAGCATTAGCACATACAGTAAACGCAATGCTAATAAATATAAATAACAGTCCTATTTTTCGCATTTAAATTTCCTTTATTTTTCTTATAACATTCAAGCTCAGCGGCGCCGGAACGGCATCCGCTGGAGTGCTTTGTTAGACATTTATTATTTATTTATTAGCAGAAATTTACCCTCAACAATGAGACGAGTGAGAGGTCCGCCGACACCTAAAATACCCCAAACAAATAAAAATATTATCAACATAGCATTACCTATACCAATATTATTAATTTCTGCTGATGACGGAAATATCTTCATGGCTATAAAAAGCGCAACAAAGCCAGACATTACGGTTATAAATTTAAATAAGAAGTCTTGTATATATAAAATAATGATTTTTTTGGTTGTACTTATTTGGCTTGATCCATGATTTAAATATGATCTACCTTGTTCGTAATAAACGCTATGCTCAACAATTCCACGAACTCCGTGATATAGGCAAATTAATAAAGCTATAAACAAATACCAACATGGCATTGACATTAGAATTTCAGATAAATTCACTTTTTCCTCCTTATTATCTAACAATTAATATACGAAATTCCAGTTTACTCAAGATACAGATACAGTATAGCACATGTTAAAAATGGCGAGAAGAAAAAACCTTTAAAAATTAAGCGAGTGAAAGTATACGAAGTCGTTTTTTCCGGTACTACGGACTAAAAACGCAGTTCGTATAATATTGGAAATCTGTCCGATACAGTCGGGGAGGACTTTACAAGAGAATCTGTTGTAACCCCCCTTTCTGCAGCACCCTGATCATCTCTTGATGGATCTCTCCATTGGTGGCGAGCATCTGCTGGCCGTGGATGTCCAGAGGATCTCCGCGAAAGTCCGTCACTGTGCCCCCGGCCTCCTCTACTAAAAGCTTCCCAGCTGCCACATCCCAGGGATAGAGCTTCAATTCCCAGAACCCGTCAAACCGACCAGCTGCCACACAGCAGAGGTCCAGGGCTGCTGAGCCATCCCGTCTGTTAGGCTAGGACTATAAAGGGATTTCCTATATTTACCGCGTGTGATATTATAGAAATAGACCGCTTTAAGGAGGTTGTTGAATGGAAACAAAGCTTAAAATGATCTATTGGAAAGGCGAAAAATTCTGGGTGGGCAAGCTCCTTGAACATCCCGAAATAATGACACAAGGCGAGACGCTGGAAGAACTTGAAGAAAACATGAAAGACGCCTACACGCTGATGACAATGGAGGATGTCCCTCAAGAGCACGAAGTCAAAGAGCTCGCCCTGAACGTATGAAGAGAAAGGAGCTGATAAAGAGAATCTCGTCAGCCGGGTGCGTGCTTGTAAGGCATGGCACCCGCCACGATCTTTATAGAAATCCAAAAACCGGCAAGAAGCAGGCTATCCCAAGACATAGTGAAATAGACGAGAATCTTGCAAAGCACATTCTAAAGGAATTGGCATAACCACCTTATGCAGCCAATCGCAGGAAAGCCGGCGCTGGCTGGTCTTTGTGCTTGGTAGCAACAGTGTCACAAGGGCATCTGATTTAACTCCCTTTCTGCAACACCCTAATCATCTCCTCGTGAATCTTTCCATTCGTGGCCAGGGTCTCCTTGCCATTGACGTCCAGAGTCTTTCCGTAAAAGTCCGTCACTACCCCCCCGGCCTCCTCTACTAAAAGCTTCCCAGCTGCCACATCCCAGGGATAGAGCTTCAGCTCCCAGAATCCGTCAAACCGACCAGCTGCCACATAGCAGAGGTCCAGGGCTGCGGAGCCGTCCCTCCTGATGGCCCGTGCCCTCATGATGAAGTGGTTGAAGTGATCGAGGTTGTTCTCCTTGCTCTCCCTGAGATCATAGGGAAAGCCCGTGCAGATCAGGGCATTAGTGAGCTGATCAGTCGCGGAGACGGAGATCCGCTCGCTGTTCAGAAAGGATCCCTTCCCTTTTTGGGCAGTGAAGAGCTCATCCAACAGGGGATCATATATCGCCCCTAGAATGATCTTGCCCTCCAACTCCAGGGCGATGGAGGTACAGAAGCACGGATATCCGTGGGCATAATTGGTGGTCCCATCAAGGGGGTCGATGATCCAGCGATAGGGGGAAGGGAGTTCAGGCATAGGTGTCTCTTCCGTCAGGATGTTGTGCTCGGGCAAGGCCTTTTTAATGATCTCGATGATCCTCTGCTCGCACCGCTTATCCACCTCGGTGACCAGGTTGATCGCCCCCTTGAGCTCTATCCGTTTGTCTTTACGCAGCCACTCCTTTTGAATCTTGCCCGACTCTCGGACTGCTTGGATGGCTAGGGCCTGAAGATCATCGAAATGCATTGCTCCTCCAGTTATCGTACGACTTGGCATAATGAGAAAAATCTTTTATTCCCCTCTCCCGCTAGCGGGAGAGGGCTGGGGTGAGGGTGGCTATAATCTTTTCCCCCTCACTGCCGCCTTGCGACATCCCGTATTCCCTGATTTTTGAAAGGGGTGCGGGACTGTATCCTCTCCCCCAGGGGGAGAGGAAAGTAATTGATTTTTTGCAAACCGCTAAAAAGAGTTAAGAAGTATCGTATACGTTGGAAGGGTTAAATAAGCTCTACTACGAAGCGCGCTTTTCCACGATCTTATAGATCGCTTTCAAGGCATCTGCCAGTTTTTCAACCCTGGCGCTCCCGGTCCGGGCGAGGGTGGGGTTTCCACCTCCCTTGCCTCCGATGATCTCAGCTATCCCTTGGATCAGTTCGTCGGCGCGTAATCGCTCGGCCAGGTCCTTAGTGACCATGAGCACCAGCGTTATCTTCCCTTCGTGCTCACCCCCCACGAGGACGATGCCCGAGCCGATCTTATCCTTTATGCCGTCCCCCATCTCCCGGAGGCCTTTGTGATCCACCCCATCCGCTTGCAAGGCGACTACTTTGATTCCCTTTACCTCTTTGACCTCCGGTCCGCCTGTAGTCCCGGCCGTGGCAAGCTTCCGACGAAGGCTCTCGATCTCCCGCTCCAAACCCCGCTGCCCTGCCAAGAGCCGCTCCACCTTGGCAGCTACCTCACCGGGTCTTGCCTTGAGGAGTTGGGCCGCCTGTTTGAGCTCCTGCTCTTGCGCTCGGAGATAGTCAAATGCCCCTTGCCCGGTTACGGCCTCTATCCTCCTCACCCCGGCAGCAACCCCGCTCTCTGAGAGCAGTTTGAAGATCCCGATCTCCCCGGTCCTCGTCACATGGGTGCCTCCGCACAGCTCCTGGCTGTAATCCCCGACGGATAACACCCGGGCCTCCTCCCCGTACTTCTCGCCAAAGAGCGCCGTGGCCCCCCTTTCCATGGCCTCCTCCGTGGCCATGACCTCGGTCAAAACCGGCGTATCCTCCCAAATCCTCTGATTCACCAACGATTCGATCCGCTCCAGGGTATCCGCATCAATCGCCTCATAGTGAGAGAAATCGAAGCGCAGCCGCTCGGGTGAGACCAGCGAGCCGGCCTGGTTGATATGCCCGCCCACGATCTTCCTTAAGGCCGTCTGTAAGAGATGGGTAGCGGTGTGATTGCGGGCCGTGGCTTGTCTGCGCCCCTCATCCACCTCCAAGGTGATCCTTTCTCCGACCCTGATCTCCCCCTGCTTGATCAACCCCTTGTGCACAATAAGTTGAGGCACGGGACGGACGGTATCGCGCACCTCCATCAGAAAACCCTTGCCCTTAATCACCCCTTGATCCCCCACCTGCCCCCCTGCCTCGCCATAGAAGGGTGTTTGGGCGCTGATGATCTCCGCCTCCTCCCCTTGCCGGGCTGAGGTAGCGAACTGGTCGTCTTTAATAATCTTAACCACCTCCGAGACGGTCTGCAGGGTCTCATAGCCGACAAAGAGCGTGCCCACCCCCTCGGCCATCAGCCCTTGGTAGAGGGGGGAAATGCCTTCCCCCATCTCCCCCTTCCATTGCTCCCGTGCCCGCCTCTTTTGATCCTCCATGGATTGCTCGAACCCCGCGAGATCGATGGTCATCCCCTTCTCCCTGACGATGTCCTCGGTCAAATCAATGGGAAACCCGAACGTATCATAGAGTTTGAAGGCAATCGCCCCGGGCAGGACCTTTTTCTTCTTCGCCTTGAGCCGTCCCATCTCCTCCTGCAAGATCTTGAGCCCGTTGTCCAAGGTCTCCGAGAAGCGCTCTTCCTCCCGCTGGAGGATCGGGTTAAGATGCGTTTTACCTGCCTTGATCTCCGGATAGACATCCCCCATCACCTCGGTCACCCTGTCTGCCATGGCGACGAGAAAGGGATGCCCTATGCCCAGAAGCTTGCCATGGCGCAGGGCACGGCGGATGATCCGGCGCAGGACATAGCCCCTCCCCTCGTTGGCCGGAAGCACCCCATCGGCAAGGAGAAAGGTCACTGCCCTGGCGTGGTCGGCGATCACCTTGATGGAGACATCCTTGGCAGTGTCGGCCCTGTATCTCGCCTTGCTGATCTCCTCGACGCGACTGATGATCCCCTGAAACAGGTCGCTGTCATAATTACTCTTCACCCCCTGGACCACCGCCGCTACCCGCTCCAGCCCCATCCCCGTGTCGATACTCGGCTTGGGCAGCGGAGTCAAACGGCCATCCTGTTCTCTATTATATTGCATGAATACTAGGTTCCAGAGCTCCAGAAAGCGGTCGCAATCGCAACCCACGCCGCAGTCGGGAGAGCCGCACCCCATCTCCGCGCCCTGATCGATGATGATCTCCGAACAGGGACCGCAGGGGCCGGCATCCCCCATGGCCCAGAAGTTGTCCTTCTCCCCCAGGGGCACGATCCGCTCCGCAGGCAGGCCGATCCGCTTCTGCCAGATGCCGTCGGCTTCATCATCCTCCTTGAAGACCGAAACCCAGAGCTGCTCGGGCGAAAGGTGCAGGTGATCGGTGAGAAACTCCCACCCCATCTCGATGGCCCCTTCTTTGAAGTAGTCGCCGAAGGAAAAATTTCCCAGCATCTCAAAAAAGGTGTGATGGCGGGCCGTCCTGCCTACATTCTCCATGTCATTGTGTTTTCCCCCTGCCCGCAGACACTTCTGCGCCGAGGCAGCCCGGTTATACTCCCTGGTCTCCTCCTGGAGGAAGACCCGTTTGAACTGGACCATGCCGGCGTTGGTAAAGAGGAGGGTGGGATCGTCATAGGGCACCAACGGAGAGCTCTTGATGACCCTATGACCCCGCTGCTCAAAATAGTGTAAAAAGGCGGCCCTGACCTCTGCCCCGCTCATCATCTAAAACTTCTCGACCTCCAGCTCCTGACCTTCCTCCCCCTTTTTGTCTGTCTTCTCAAACTCATCCCAGGTCATATCGCTGGTGGCCAGGATCCCCTTGACCCTGAGGGCAAAGTCGTCGGGATTGCTGCTGTGGCGCAGGGCCTCCTCGTAGGTGATCAACTCCCGCTTGAGCAAGGACATGAGGGATTGGTCGAAGGTCTGCATGTGGTAGGTGGCGTGCCCTCCAGAGATGGCATCATGGATATCCTGGGTCTTATCCTTATCCACGATGCACTCCCTAATGCGAGCGGTGGAAAGCATGATCTCCACCGCAGGGACCCGCCCCATCCCGTCGGCCCGGGGCAGGAGCCGCTGGGAGACCACCCCCTTGAGGATCCCGGCCAACTGGAGCCGGATCTGTTTCTGCTGATAGGGTGGATAGACGGCGACGATCCTGTTCACCGTCTCGGCGGCATCCAGGGTGTGGAGGGTGCTGAGGACGAGGTGCCCGGTCTCGGCGGCTAAGATTGCCGTCTCAATGGTCACAAAGTCCCGCATCTCCCCGACAAGGATCACATCCGGGTCCTGGCGCAAGGCCATCTTCAGGGCCTGGGCAAAGTTATCGGTATCCGTGCCGATCTCCCTCTGGCTGACGATCCCCTTTTGGTCGCGATGGAGAAACTCGATGGGGTCCTCGATGGTAATGATGTGACTGCGTCGGCTGGTGTTGATCCGGTCTATGAGGGCGGCCAGGGTGGTCGACTTGCCGCTGCCGGTGGTACCCGTCAGGAGGACCAATCCCCTCACCTCCCTGGCGATCCGCTCCATCACCTCCACCGGGAGGTTGAGTTCCTCAAACCCCTTGATCCCGAAAGGGATCACCCTGAGCGCGATGGCGATGGTGCCGCGCTGCTGAAAGATGTTGACCCGGAATCTTCCCATCCCGGAGATGCCGTAGCCCATGTCGATCTCCATCTCCCGCAGGAATCGCTCCCGCTGCCGCTCGGTCATGATCTGATAGGCCAGCTTGGCTATCTCGCTGGCATCCATCGCCGAGTAGTCTTTGAGCGGGATCAGCTCCCCGTCGATCCTGAGAACGGGTGGCTGGCCGACCTTAAAGTGGATATCCGAGGCCCGGTTGTTCAGGGCAACGAGCAGTACCTCACTCAGATCCATCACCGACCTCCTTGTGCATTTTGGGCAGCTTGTTCTGCTCCACGATCTTTCCCACGATCTCCTCCCTGACCTCGGCGTTCTCCTTCATAAAGGTCTTGGCATTTTCCCTGCCCTGGCCGATCCTCTGGTCGCCGTAGGAGTACCACGTACCCATCTTCTCCAGGATATTGAGATCAGTGGCGAGATCCACAATCTCCCCCTCGCGGGAGATCCCCAGTCCATAGATGATATCAAACTGCACCTCCCTGAAAGGAGGTGCCACCTTATTCTTCACGACCCGGACCCTGGTGCGGTTCCCCACCACATCCTGGCCTTGTTTGATCGCGGCTATCTTTCTGATATCCAGCCTCACCGAGGTGTAGAACTTGAGCGCGTTCCCTCCGGGGGTGGTCTCCGGATTGCCGAACATCACCCCGATCTTCATCCGGATCTGATTGATGAAGACCACGATGGCCTTTGATCTGTTGATGGTGGCTGCCAGCTTCCGCAGGGCCTGGGACATGAGCCTCGCCTGCAAGCCCATGTGGGCGTCGCCCATATCCCCCTCTATCTCCGCCCGGGGGACCAGGGCCGCCACCGAATCGACGACGATCACATCCACCCCGCCGCTCCGCACCAAGATCTCCACGATCTCCAAGGCCTGCTCCCCGGTATCGGGCTGGGACACGAGGAGATCCTCCACCTTTACCCCCAAATGCTGGGCATAGTTGAGATCAAGGGCGTGTTCCGCATCGATAAAGGCCGCGATCCCCGCCTTCTGGGCCTCGGCAACCACATGGAGGCCCAAGGTGGTCTTACCCGAGGCCTCGGGACCGAAGATCTCCACCACCCTCCCTCTTGGGAGTCCCCCTACCCCGAGGGCCAGATCCAGACTCAGAGAACCGGTGGAGATGACTTGCACCTCCGCCGGTTGTACGTCGGCTCCGAGGCGCATGATGGCCCCCTTGCCGAACTGCTTCTCAATCTGTGTGACAGCCACGTTGACTGCCTTGTCCTTTTCTTTGTCGAGCTCCATCATTCACCTCTGTCGCTTAGCGACATCCCGCCTTTCATATTTCGTATCAAAGTAGGGCGGGACCTGCCCCCTCCCGCTCGCGGGAGAGGGGAAAAAATGAAGTGCACAGTTCGTTTTGACACCTCAACCATCAAAATTCCGCTTGCTATCAAATCTCCAACGGGATGACCTTCAACTTGGTATACTCCGCACCTGTCGGCTTTAACTGGCTCCGGAAGAGGCAGATTTCCCGCACCTCCATAGTCCCTAGATCGCACCCTTTCATGGCCTCGAGGGCCTGGGCCACTTCCCCTTTTCCCTTGCCTGAGCGCAGACGCCCGATGGTCAGGTGGGGGGTATATGCCCGTGCCTCCCGCGTAAAACCCATCTCCTCCATCCCCTGCTCCACCTTGGCCTGTATCTCCTTGAGGAGACCTGCCGGATCCTCCACCCCTATCCAGATGACCCGGGGATTCCTGGGATTGGGGAACCCGCCGCACCCCCTGATGCCGATGAAGAAGGGCGCTATGGCCTTGACGCATTCCTCTGCCCTGCTGGCAATCCCCTCGACGCGACCAGGATCTACGTCACCGAGAAATCGGAGGGTGAGATGGATACCCTCCGGTCTTACCCAGCTCACACCCGCGGCACGGTCCCTGAGTCTCCCTTGGATCTTGCGCACCCCTGCCGCTATTTCTTTGCTAAGCTCTACGGCAATAAAGGACCGCCATCCCGCCACCTGGGTTCCTTGCTATCTCGTCAAAGGCGCCGTCTTCTCCTTCCTCAAAGACGCTATCCGCTTCTTGTACCAATCTCCCACGCTATTCACCGGGCCTGTCAAGAGGTAGATAAAGGAAAAGGTGAAGAGCATGATCTCCGGCTGAGCCACCACCACCACGATGGTCAAGATCATGGCAACGAGGGTGCTGAAGGGCTTTCTCTTGATGAGCCCCAAGTCCTTGAAGCTGGGATAGCGGATGTTGCTCACCATGAGGAAGGCGAGCACGTAGATCAAAATGAGCAGGGATAGATGTTTGGTCTCCCCTTCTTCACCCAAGTGATGGAGCAGGAAGACGCTGGCAACGATCATACTTGCCGCCATCGGGATCGGGAGCCCTCGGAAAAATCGAGACTCCATGGTGTCGGCCTGGACATTAAACCGGGCCAATCTGAGGGCACCGAAGGCCACATAGAGAAAGGCGGCCAACCAGCCTAAGCTCCCAAATGGCTGCAAAGCCCATGAAAAGACCAGGATACCGGGGGCCACCCCAAAGGCCACCAGATCGGCAAGGGAGTCATACTCCACCCCAAAGCGGCTGGTGGTCCGGGTCAGGCGGGCCACCCTGCCGTCGACGCCGTCGAAGAAGAAGGCGATCATGATGGCTATCGCCGCGATGATATAGTCCCCATTAAAGGAAGCAACGATGGCGTAGAAGCCGCCGAAGAGGCATCCCGAGGTAAGCAGGTTGGGCAATATATATACCCCCCTCCTCACCCCCTCTCTCGCCTTCCGCCTTTTCTTCCTATATTTCTTCCTTCTTATCATTGTATCACTCCCAAGACGCTCTCTCCCCCTTTGACGCGCTCCCCCTTCATAACCCTGACAGCAACACGGCGGGGTAGGTAAATATCCACCCGGGAGCCGAAGAGGATGGTCCCGAAGATCTCCCCTTGCTGCACCTGATCACCCTTGTGCACATAGCAGACTATTCGGCGGGCCAAGATGCCCGCTACCTGGACAAAGTGCATGGACAGCCCTTTGGCGCCCTGCAATCGGAGGGCGTTCCGTTCGTTCTGATGCGACGCCTCCCCCTTGCTCGCCGGCAGAAATTTGCCCGGCTGGTAGCGGACCTCGGTGATCCTCCCGGCCGCAGGAGCTCGGTTCACATGACAGTTAAACACTGACATAAAGATGCTCACCTTGGTCCCCTTGGCCTCTTTTTTGACGACCACGATCCTGCCGTCGGCAGGAGAGAGGATCAGCCCTTCGCCACGAGGGATGCGGCGGCGCGGGTTCCGAAAGAAAGAACACATAAAGATCGTCAGCGCGAGAAAGGGGAGAAAAAGATAAATCTTCCCCCACAGGCCCGCGAGCGCCGTGATCACGGCGGGGATGATGATAAACGGTATCCCCTCGACCACCAGGGGGAATCTCTCTCTATTCAGGCGCATCCTTCCTCTCTATCCAGCTCATCATTCCCCGCAATTCCTTGCCCACCTTTTCTATCAAATGCTCCTGCCCCTTCTTGCGCAAAGCATTGAACACAGGGCGGTTGGCCTGATTTTCCAGGATCCACTCGCGGGCAAAGGAACCATCCTGGATCGCTTCCAGGATCTCCTGCATGATCAACCGGGTCTCCTCGTCGATGATCATGGTGCCTCTGGTCAGGTCTCCGTACTCGGCCGTATCGCTGATGGAGTACCGCATGTAGCTGATCCCGCCTTCATATATCAGGTCGACGATGAGTTTCAGCTCGTGCAGGCACTCGAAGTAGGCGATCTCCGGCTGGTAGCCGGCTGCCACCAGGGTGTCGAATCCCGCCCTGACCAACTCCGTCACCCCGCCGCAGAGCACCACCTGCTCGCCGAAGAGATCGGTCTCGGTCTCCTCTTTAAAGGTGGTCGGGATCACCCCTGCCCTGGTCGCCCCGATGCCCTTGGCATAGGCGAGGGCCACCTGTAAGGCAGCGCCCGAGGCATCCTGCTCCACCGCTACGAGCGCCGGCACCCCCTTGCCCTCCGCAAACTGCCTCCGAACCAGGTGCCCCGGACCTTTGGGCGCGATCATGATGACATCCACGATTGGAGGGGGTTTGATCTGGCCGTAGTGGATGTTGAAGCCGTGGGAAAATACCAAGGTCTTCCCCTTCTTCATCTCCTTCTCTATCGCTTCCTTATAAATATAAGACTGCGCCGTGTCCGGCGCCAGGATCTGGATGATATCACAACCCTTGGCCGCCTCCTTGGCCGAGACTGGAGTAAAGCCATGCTCCTTGGCCAGGCGGTAGTTGGCCGTGCCTTCGAGCTCTGCCACCACCACCTCCACGCCGCTGTCTCTCAGATTTTGGGCCTGGGCGTGCCCCTGGCTGCCGTACCCGATAATCGCGACCTTTTTTCCCTTGAGGACCTTTAAATCGGCGTCTTTATCATAGTATATCTTCGCCATCGCTTCCCCCTTCTCTATTGTTGGCATCAACCCCTTACCAGGGCCACGCGGCCCGTACGGGCTATCTCCTTTATCCCCATGGGCTTGAGGAGCTCGAGAAAGGCCCGGATCTTTTCCTCATCCCCGGTCACCTCAATAGTATAGCTCTTGGAGCTCACATCCACCACCTTCCCCCGGAAGATGTCGGTGATGCTCAGGATCTCCGCGCGGTTTTCCGGCTTCGCGGCAACCTTGATAAGCACCATCTCCCTGGCCACATACTCCTTGCCCAGCAGGTCCGTCACCTTGATCACGCAGACCAGCTTATTGAGCTGTTTGGTGATCTGCTCGAGCACCTGATCGTCCCCCCGGGTCACGATGGTCATCGCCGACACCTTGGGGTCCATGGTCTCCGCCACCGAGAGGCTCTCGATGTTGAACCCCCTCCCGCTGAAGAGACCCGCTATCCGGGCCAGGACGCCGAATTCATTTTCCACCAGGACGTTAATCGTATGCAGCATCTCCCCTCCTCATACCAAGAGCATCCGGTCTATGGCCTCACCAGCCGGCACCATGGGATAGACCCCCTCCTCCGACTCCACCACGAAGTCCATGAACACCGGCAGGGGCGTCCGCAGGGCCTCGCGAATGACCGGGACCACCTCTGCCGGTCTTGTCGCCCTGAGGCCGACAGCCCCATAGGCCTCGGCCAGCTTGACGAAATCGGGGCTGACCTCTCCGATATGGGTCATGGCGTATCGGCGCTCGTAGAAGAGCTCCTGCCACTGACGCACCATGCCCAAATAGCCGTTGTTGAGGATCGCCACCTTGACCGGGAGCTTATACTGCACGGCAGTGGCCAACTCCTGGATATTCATCTGGATGCTCCCGTCGCCGGCGATATCGATGATGGTGCGCTCGGGAAAGGCCATCTGGGCCCCGATGGCTGCGGGGAATCCGTACCCCATGGTCCCCAAGCCACCCGAGGTAAGCAGGGTGCGCGGGCAATCGAAAAGATAGTATTGCGCAGTCCACATCTGGTTCTGTCCCACCTCGGTGGTGATGATGGCCTCGCCCTTGGTCATCTCGTAGAGCTGCTCGATGACGTATTGGGGCTTGATCACCTCGTTTTGCTGGTAGGTGAGCCGATGGGTATTTTTCCATTTTTCTATCTGCTCGTGCCACGGCGCAAGGGATCGGCGATGCTCATCCAGCGCCTTTTCCTCCTTGGCAAGGGCAATGAGCTTGTGCAGGACGCGCTTGCAGTCACCCACGATCGGCACATCCACCCTGACGTTCTTGCTGATGGACGTGGGGTCGATATCGATATGGATCTTTTCGGCCTTGGCGGCAAAGGCATCGACCCTGCCGGTCACCCGGTCGTCGAAGCGGGCGCCGACAGCTATCAGGAGATCGCTTTCCGTCACCGCCATATTCGCGCGATAGGTCCCGTGCATCCCGAGCATCCCCAAAGCCAGGGGGTGCGTGCCCGGGAAGCCGCCGAGGCCCATCAAGGTCAAGGTCACCGGGATATTGAAGGCCTCCGCCAGCTTGATCAGCTCCTGCGTAGCGCCGGAGATAATGACCCCGCCGCCGGCATAGATCACGGGCCTCCGCGCCTTAAGCATGAGGTGCAGGGCCCGCTGGATCTGCGGCATGTGGCCGTCGAGCGTGGGCTGATACCCCCGGATGTGCACCTCCTGAGGATATTTGAACTCGGTGGAACCCGAGGCAATATCCTTGGGCAGATCGATGAGCACCGGCCCGGGCCTGCCGGTCCGGGCGATATAAAAGGCCTCCCGCACGACGCGGGCCAGATCGCGCACGTCGGTGACCAGATAGTTGTATTTCGTGCAGGGCCGCGTAATCCCCACGATGTCCGCCTCCTGGAAGGCATCATTGCCGATCAGGGGGGTGGAGACCTGCCCGGTGATGCAGATGATCGGGATGGAATCCATATAGGCGGTGGCAAGTCCGGTGACGGTGTTGGTGGCGCCCGGCCCGGAGGTGACGAGGCAGACCCCGACCTTGCCGCTGGCCCGGGCATAGCCGTCAGCGGCATGCACCGCCCCCTGCTCATGCCTGGCCAGGACCATCTTAAAGTCCCAGCGGTAAAGCTCGTCGTTGATAGGCAGGATGGCCCCTCCGGGGTAATTGAAGATCACCTCCACCCCCTCGCGCTTGAGGCACTCGAGGAGGATCTGGGCGCCGGTCTTCTTCATCCCTTCTTCTCCGGCCGGCGGCGATATGCCGCCATCATCGCTTCCATCTTGTCCTTTAAAGCGAGCTTTTTCTTTTTCAGCTCCTCGCGCCGCAACCGCTCCGTTGGGGTCAAAAAGGCTTTCTTGTCCAGATCCTCCACCTTGCGGTGGAACCAGTTATGCTCCTCCTTGAGCTGGCGGAACTCCTCATTCTCATCCAGCAACCGCTGCGTCACTTCTTCGTCTTTCATCAGATCTGTCATGAATGGCCCTCGCGTATCAGGAAATGTTACTATATTCATCCTCTTTTTGTCAATTCATAAAGAACCGGAAGCCTTTCTCAAAATCTCCTATCAAATTGAAATAGGCCAATGATATTGGATTGTTACAGGTAATTTGACGGGTAAGGGCCTTCCCCGCCTGACAGCAGGCCCTCCTTCTGAAATGAAGCAGGTCAAGGATTTATCTAAGCAATCCGCTGGCTAGCTCCCCGCAGGGGGGTTCTGAGAATGTTTCTTTGTTGAACACCGACCATACGGAAAACCTTCAGACGTCGCCGGACCCTGCGGATTGGGGTGATCCTTCCAAGAGGAGATCAAGTGGGCTTTTTGGTGCTGTCGTCATGTCCCGCATGACATGGGTATAGATCATAGTCGTTTCGACATTCTGGTGTCCCAGCAGGGTCTGGATTTCACGGATGTTGACGCCGTTCATGAGGAGATGAGTAGCAAAACTGTGACGCAAGGTATGAACGGACACCTGCTTCGCAATACCGGCCTTTCTTGCAGCTGTTCCCACGGCCTTCTGGATGGATGTTTCATCCATATGGTGACGCCTAACTATTCCGCTTCTGGGATCCACGGACAACCTCGAAGAGGGGAAAACATACTGCCAGGCCCATTCCTTTGCGGCGTTCGGATACTTCCGGCCAAGAGCGTCAGGCAGATAGACCGCCCCAAATCCCTTTGTGAGGTCCTGCTTGTGCAATACCCGGACTTCCGTCAGGTGCTGTTGAAGGGGTTCCCGGATGGCGCCCGGCAGGATTGTTGAACGGTCTTTATCCCCCTTGGATGCCCGAACAAAAATCAACCCTGATCCAAAATCGATATCCTTGACTCGCAGACGGGCCAGCTCCATGAGGCGGAGGCCCGCCCCGTACAGGATCTGCGCAATTAAAAGCTGCCTTCCTTCCATATGGGAGAAGAGCAGCCTCACTTCCTCAACCGACAATACAACAGGAAGTTTCGGTCCACGTTTTGCCCGGACGGTGCTGCTCATATCCCCAATTTCGATCTTCAGAACATTCCGAAACAGGAACAGGAGGGCGTTAAATGCCTGGTTTTGTGTCGAAGCAGACACCTTCTTGCGAATGGCCAAATGTGTCAAGAACTCCCGGATATCTTCAGCGCTTGGCGTTTCTCTCAGAGGCCCGCCTTTCTTAGTGCCGGCGTAATCGAAAAAGCGCCGTGCCCAGTCGAGATAAGTCCTTTCCGTGCTCAGAGAATAGTGCTTCACACGGATGGCCTCCTGCATGCTTGTCATGACTCGTTCTTGGTCAAAAGGATCGTCTGTTGCTTTGCGTTCGTCGTCGGCAGTACCAGACACCTCTGCGCCGTGAAAATGAGTAGTGTAGAGCTCAACGGCCTCTTTGGCTTGCTGGATCTGCCAGTCGGCAATGTTTTTTCGGGATTGCAGATCCTCCAGAAACAGTTGGAGCGCGTCCACCGCTCCAGCATTCTTCAGGCGTTTTGAAAACGTGAGATAGCGGTAAGCCCAGTAGGCGTAGAAGGTTACGCTTTTCCCCGGTACGAGCCTTCTTGAAAGCAGATAGTGCTGAAAATCTGGGAGGGTTTGAGATGGCAACCTTTTCTCGCTCATATAAGTCTCTGCTTATAATATACGGATTCGGTATAATATGATATTATGGACTAATTACGGGTGTCAAGGAGATTTTTCTTGATTAATTATTTGTAATTTTCCTAAAATATAGTATTGTTAAACACAAAGCGATGGAATAAACCGATTCAGTATAATAATTGTAAGGCGGACCGCTTGCGTCGCGCCCGAATATTAAAATGAATAATAGAGGCATAATAGAGACAATAAAAATCAACGGGCGCG